>JAABUP010006489.1_pt1 | contig 16580 bp, 13 predicted proteins | sample 5559201 | NCBI WGS metagenome assembly JAABUP01 (sample SAMN10711887, study PRJNA513373) | rock metagenome | isolation source: Antarctica rocks | place: Antarctica
GAATATAGCTAAGGTTAGTGCTAATGCACTTGCTTGTTTAAGGCGTTAGAACGCCTTCTCTTGGTTCGTTCCCTAATTAAACCTAACGTCCTTCTTAGTAAGGTTCGTAAGTAGTGTGGCGACCTTCGAATAGTCTTGAATGAACTTGCGGTTATAGTTCGCGAGTCCTAGGAATGCCTATACGTCCTTAAGGTTCTGGGGCGTAGGCTATTCTATAAGAGAGGTGATCTTCTTAGGGTCTATGCGTATTCCATTAACGCTAACGATGAATCTAAGGAAGTTAACTTCCTTTCTAAAGAACTTGCATTTTTCTGGAGCAGTGCGGCATCCTGCCTTGTCTAATCGTTCGAAGACTGCGTCGACGTCCTTAACGTATTGTTCTCGACTTCCTGTAGTAAACACCAGGAGGTCGTCCACATATGCGATGACAGTGATATTGAGTCGGTGTCGCAGGGCTTCGTTAATAACTTCCTGATAGGTGGCTGGTGCGTTAGTAAGGCCGAACGGCATTACCATGAACTTATAGAGTCCGTAGCGCGTCCTAAAGGCGGTCTTCCATTCTTCACCTTCGGCCATGCGTATGCTATAAAAGGCGTCGCGTAGGTCAATCTTGGTGAACCATTGTGCTCCAGTAAGTCTGTTCTTCATTTCTTCGATATTTGGTAACGGGTAACGATTCTTGATCGTGATCGCGTTAAGTCGTCTGTAGTCGATAACTATGCGTAGTTTCCCTCCTTTCTTGGGGACGAACATTGCTGGTGAAGCGGCTGGCGATTTGGATTTGCGTATCCAATGATTAGCTAGGTACTTGTCGAGCCATTTTCGTTGTTCTTCCAGCTCTCGTTGTGAAAGTGCGTAAAGTGGTCCCCATGGTGGATCCTTGCTAGGCTGGAGGCTGATCTTGTGATCCTATGGTTGGTGTTTAGGCAAGGCGTCGAGCCCTGTCTCTTCCTAAAAGAGGCGTTTCCATTTTATGAACTCCTTAGGGATATCAGGAGGTGCGTTGCTTCCTCCATTAGTTCTAACTTCGTAACCTAGCAGGACCTTGCTAGTGTCTGTCGAACTCGAGCTGTCAATTGGCGTCGTGGCCAGTTAGCTAATATGTTGTATTAGCCTTTCCTCATCCTCTATCGAACTCGGCCGATATAAAGGGTTAATGTTAATAACGTAGTAACATCTCTTAAACGTAAGTACTCGTTTTCTCCACTCGATATGTGGATTGTGTCGTTCTAACCAAGGGGTGCCTAGAACGACATTGTGCCTGGCCATAGGCATGACGTCTAGGACTGCCATCTCGTAGTGCTGTCGGAAGACTAGTTGCAGCGGCATTGTTTCGCTGTCTACGTCGGGTAGTGGCGAGCTATTAACGGCCGTTACTTTGTATCCGCCGTCTTTCTTTCGTTAGGTAGCTATCCCGTGTCGTTATACGAACTGTGCTGATATAAATATTCCGCTAGCTCCAGAATCTATCATAGCGTAGGTTTCGTATCTATTAACAATGCATTTAGTGCGGAAGACTAGTGCTAAAGTCGTTTGAGCGTTCGTGTTGTTCAGTTCCCGTAAGTCGCTCTTACTAACGGGTTCTATTAGTTTTTTGATTGGGCGGATGTCTTTATAGCTTCGAGGCGGATCTCCTAGCAAAGGGGTCCGTCCTTGGGCCTGAATGTGACTCTTCCGTCCACCTGTATCATACTGACTAACCCTCTCGTTGTTACTTCGACGTTCTTAAAGATGCGATTCATCTAGGTAGGTGATGGTCCATGTAATAGCATAAGCAGTAGTATGGACTATTGCGGTATATGCATCGCGTATCGTTGTCGCATCTCTGTCTCTGTAATCTCGTCGTCGTGCTACTAGATCTGCATTCGTTCGATTTCCTTATATCGTTGATTAAGTAGCACTATGCGCTCCCTTATTTGTCTGGAGATGTATATTCCGTCTAGCGTAGTGTATCCGCCTAGTTTGAATATGCTTCCTATTAGTACGACCTCCTGTACGTAGGAGTGGGTTTCGTGGTCTGATGAGATCTGTCGGTAGTCCCAGAACATAGCCTTTAGCTGTGTTAAGGTCCGTTCGAACTCTACGGCATGTAGTCGTCGTTTCCCTTGTATTTCTAGGAATATTTCTTCGAATCGTTGTGCTATGTAGAGGATCATTCGTTGGATTAGCTCTGGTCTGTCCACAGTAAAGTGGATTAGTTCGTTATCTCCTGGCGCGTCGTCATCCGAGTATTCTTCTTCGGATTCTTCTAGCGTGGATTCGCCTGCGTTGGAGTCTTCGATCTTAGGTATCACTCCAAGGTCCTCAGTGTTGGTTATAGTGACTTGGCTAATTAGTTGTTATACTGGGACGTCTTAATTCGGTTCAGCGTAGTTGTTCTCTTCCTTAGAAGAGACTTGTTGAGTTTTATGCAGGGTTGCTTCCTCTCGTCTAAACGGAGGTAGAGACCTTCCTCGGGTGTGGTGGCTGTCGTCTCTTTCCTGATGTGGTAATGGTAGACGCAGTACTAACATATCGCTGTTGTCCTCTTCGTACATAATGCTGTCCCATAGCGTAGGATGTACTTAAGTAGCGTTCAACTCTATATATTGCTTACGAGGCGCGCTAGGGAAGTATCCTAAGCTGCTCTTACACAACCAATAGGTAGTGCAGGAGTCCTCGTAGCAGAAAGTCCAATAGATTAAAGCGTGGTTTTTCTTGGCTACAGCGTTGTGCTCGTCGCAAGTCGTTACAATCAGTAACTTGTCTTCCGTTTTGGTTATAACGTTAACCTCGTATAGCTGGAACTCAGCCTTACGCTGCTGTGGTTACACCTTGCGGCCACAGCAGTCTCGTGCGTAGTGTCCTGTCTTCTAACAGTTGTAGCACTTTAGTCCTTCTCGCTTTTTCCCCTAGGCCTGGTAGTTGCCCTTTATATGTCTTCCTCCCTGTCCTTAGTGTTTCGGACGTTCCTAGGTATTGTCGATTTCCATAGCGTCAGGATCGCGACGTCGCTGTCCTCTGGTCCAGCCGTTAGTAGCGTAGCCAGTTCGTCCGCGAATCTGATCAGTGTGTCGTTTCTCTATAGATCGTTCGTAAAGTGCGTCATCAACCTGGATCGAAGCTATCTAAAGGCTATCCAGCGTTGTCGTGTTTCCTCTATAGCGCATGAGCTCGTCCTTAACATTATCCTTCAGTCCGCGATAGTATATAGTGCGGAGCGCAGCGTCGTCCCATCTAGTGCGCGTGGAGTGTTCCTTAAATTTTGCGGTGTACTGGGATGCGGATGCCTTCTAAGTAATATGTTGGATTTGTCGAATTGCGACTTGTTAGTCGTTGCTCAATCCGTAGATACCCTTAATAGTACCGACGAACTTGTCCCAGTCGTTAAAGCTTCTGTCCTTGTCGATGTTCCTAATTAAGGCGTCTTGCAACTTAGGGCGAATCCAACTCTGAGCTTCCCCCCAAAGGTAGGATAACGCGATTATCGTCTTGCGAGCGTCCTCCCGAATTCCTTCAAGTCGAAAGTAGAGCATAATTTGGTTAAGCCAATCGTCGAGCTTGTTGCAGTCTCTATAATAGAAGTCTGGTCTAGCGACCTTTAAATAGGTATCGCCAGATGCGCGTGTGGTTGAAGCTACACTGGAGTCTCTGTTGTTGGTGGAAGACATTGTGTCTTAAAGAACTCCCAAGTCCTAGAGGGTGTTCAAAGTGTTGCGACCTAGTGAAACTGTGTCATAGTGGTAGAGCTTAGTAGACTTAGAGGTAAGTGTTAAAGGCACAATCAGTATAGGGTATACTTCTTAAGATAATGAACTGCTCTGCTGGAATCGTTCCTAGGTGTGCGAGGACCTTTCCGTTAGATTGCAACATAAGTTAAACACGAACTATATAAGGGATAAAGCTGCTCGCTATATACATATAAGATTCGTGTAGTCGCGACGTGCGCGCTATGTGCGCTTAGTCGCAGTGAGCGTGCCTGTCGTGCAACTTGCGACGGGTGCGCCCCTAACGAAGCATCGTCAAGGTCGCGCAGTTCCTGTGCCTCAGGTGCGCTTATAGGGAACTCCCAGGTTGTCGCACCTGTCACGTGTTGTTCGGTCAACCTTCCTCATGACCGTAACACGTAACTAGTTCCTAGGTATTATCTATGTCTAGGTAACCCTTCTATTTTACGAGGTATTGCTAACCTCGTTGCTGTAGGATTTTTTCGACTTCGAATTCCTGTTCTTCTTAGGGCTCGAAGTGAAAGGTCGTTTATAGTAGAATGGTCGAGTCTGCTAGTTCTAAGAGTGATATATAGAACACTAGGTGTATCCTAGCGTCCTTAGGTAGGCGTAGCCTATAGCTCGCCTTGCCTCTTTATTTATCGACCAAAAATGGTCTAACCTTTATATGGTCTAGTTTCTTTGTACCTCGTCTAGTCTTAAGGTTTTTCGTAAGGAGGTACACTTTATCCCCCTTCTCAAGTTAAGGCGCTGTTTTTAAGTCCTTATGTCGTTAACTCGTTAACACGGTTTATGATGTACTAATAGCTTGTCGCATTTTGTTATAGATATCGTAGAGACTTGCTAACGATTGCAGGGCTTAATCCGTTTAAGGCCCTGTTAAGGCTTCTATAAACAAATTAGGGTCCTTTCTAAAGTTGGCGTAGAACAGGGTAACATGTATTGTCTCCGAAGCGTTATTATTAATTGCGACTTGTGCCATAGGTAGTAGCGCTACCTAATTGTCTTGTACGTAGTTGACGTAGTGTCGCAGGTACGCTTCGAGCGTCTAATTACTTCGTTCAGTTTGTCCATCGGTTTGTAGGTAAAAAGCTGTCGATAGCTTATACTTGATTCCCATTGCTGCGACTAGCGTCTTCTAGTAGTTGGACGTGAAGAGTTTGTCTCTGTCCGTAATAAAAACGGTTAGTATCCTATAATAGCGCACAAGGCGGTCTAGCACCAAACAACCTAATTGTTAGGCCGTAATCGTCTCGCTGCAAGGGATAAAGTATAAGTACTTAGTCAATCGATCGACCATAACTAATATCGAGTCGTATTAGTGACTTGTAACTAGGTCTGTCGATATAGGCAACTTAACGATAAAGTCTATTGTAACTTCGTCCCATAGCTTATGCGGAGGTTCGTAGAACTCGAGGTTCCTATACTTTGCATATCGTATAGCCTTGTTTTTATTGCAGCTGTCGCATCGTTTGATATACTTGGAGACCTTGCGTCTCATGTCGGGGAACACGAAGTTTCGTCGCATATGTTCTGCTATCTGAGCAACTCTAGGATGGCCAAGCGTTAGACCGTCGTGGTAGTCTTAGATGCAGTCGTGTTCTTTATTAGGAGGCACCTTAAATTTCCCGTGTTCGACTAGGAATTGTTCTTAGTCGTCTCGCAGTATTCGTAAGGTGGCGTTGAATTCTTGAGCTTCTGCGCTTAGGCTGCCATCCTTATTAATTTTAAGTATTCGTTATAGCTTTGATAAAGTATCTTCCATATAATCTGAACGTCTGCTTAGCGCGTCGGCGCGCCTATTGTCCTTGCTAGGAGTATATATAATGTCGAACTAGTATTGTCCAAGTAGCTCTAACTATCGGCACTGTCGTCTTAATAGATCCTTAGTAGTCGTAAAGTACTAAAGGTTCTTGTGATCCGAGTAGATGGTTAGTCCAGTTGCTCCTTTATAGTATATTCTCCAATAGCGCAATGCTGCGACGATCGCTAGTAGTTCCTTGTCGTAGATTTCGTAGTTCTGTTCCGCTAGTGATATCTTCCTTAAGAAGTATGCGATAGGGTGTCGGTTGCCTTGCGTCTCTTGCGTGAGGCATGCCCTAATAGCGAAGTCGGAGGCGTCGGTTTCGATGATAACTTTCTTCTCAGGGTCGAATATAGCTAAGGTTAGTGCTAATGCACTTGCTTGTTTAAGGCGTTAGAACGCCTTCTCTTGGTTCGTTCCCTAATTAAACCTAACGTCCTTCTTAGTAAGGTTCGTAAGTAGTATAGCGACTTTCGAATAGTCTTAAATAAACTTGCAATTATAGTTCGCAAGTCCTAGGAATGCTTATACGTCCTTAAGATTCTAGGGCGTAGGCTATTCTATAAGGGAGGTAATCTTTTTGGGGTCCATGCGTATTCTATTAACGCTAACGATGAATCTAAGGAAGTTAACTTCCTTTCTAAAGAATTTGTACTTCTCTAGAGCAGTGCAGCATCCTGCCTTGTCTAGTCGTTCGAAGACTGCGTCGACGTCCTTAACGTGTTGTTCTCAGCTTCCTATAGTAAATATAAGGAGGTCGTCTATATATGCGATAACGATAATGTCGAGTAGGTGTCGTAGGGCTTCGTTAATAACTTCTTAATAGGTAGCTAGTGCGTTAGTAAGACTAAACAGCATTACTATGAACTAGTAGAGTCTGTAGCGTGTCCTAAAGGCGGTCTTCCATTCTTTACCTTTAGCTATGCGTATGCTATAGAAGGCGTCGCGTAGGTCGATCTTAGTGAACTATTGTGCTCTAGTAAGTCTGTTCTTCATTTCTTCGATATTCAGTAAAGGGTACTAATTCTTAATCGTAATTGCGTTAAGTCGTCTATAGTTAATAACCATTCGCAGGTTATCTAGCTTTCCTTTCTTTAGAACGAATATAGCTGGCGAAGCTGCAGGCGAGTGCGATCTGCGTATCTAACCTTTAGCTAGGTACTTGTCGATCTATCGTCGCTGCACTTCTAGCTCTTTTTGCGATAGTGCGTAAAGTGGTCCCTATAGCGGCTCCTTTCCTAGTAGAAGCGTAATCTTATAATCCTATAGCTAGTATTTAGGCAAGGCGTTGAGCCCTATCTCTTCCTAAAAGAGGCGTTTCTATTTTGCGAACTCCTTAGGGATATTAGGAGGTGCGTTACTTCCTCTATTAGTTCTAACTTCGTGACCTAGCAGGACCTTGCTAGTGTCTGTCGAACCTGAGCCGTTAACTAGCGTCGTGGTTAGTTAGCTAATATGTCGTATTAGCCTTTCCTTATCCTTTATCGAACTTAGCTAATATAAAGGGTTAATGTCGATAACGTAGCAACATCTCTTAAACGTAAGTACTCGTTTTCTCTACTCGATATATGGATTGTGTCGTTCTAACTAAGGGGTGCCCAGAACGACATTGTGCCTAGCCATAGGCATAACGTCTAGGACTACTATCTCGTAGTGCTGTCGGAAGACTAATTGCAGCGGCATTATTTCGCTATCTACGTTAGGGAGTAGCGAGCTATCTACGGCTGCTACTTCGTATCTGCTGTCTTTCTTTCGTTAGGTAGCTATCCTATGTCGTTATACGAACTATGCTAATATAAACATTCCGCTAGCTCTAGAGTCTATTATAGCGTAGGTTTTGTATCTGTTAACAATGCATTTGGTGCAGAAGACTAGTGCTAAAGTCGTCTAAGCGTTTGTGTTGTTTAGTTCCTATAAGTCGCTCTTACCGACGGGTTTCGTTAGTTTTTTAGCTGTTCAGGAGCCTTAACGTCCTTAAGGCGGACTTCCTAATTAAGGGGTCTGTCCTTAGGTCGAAACGTAACTCTCCCGTCTGCCTATATTATGCTAACTAACCCTCTTATAGTAACCTGGACATGCTGAAATATGCGACTGATCCATATTAGTTATAGTCCATGCGCTAGCATAAGCGGTAGTATAGACTATTGCAGTATGTGCATCGCGTATTGTCGTCGCATCTCTGTCTTAGTGATCTCGTCGTTGTGCTATTAGATCTGCATTCGTTCGATCTCCTTATATCGTTAGTTAAGTAGCCTTATGCGCTCTCTCATTTGCTTAGAGATATAAATGCTGTCTAGTATGGTGTAACTGCCTAGGCTAAAGATACTTCCTATTAGTATAACTTCCTGAACATAAGCGTAGTTTTTATGTTCTCTAGAGATTTGTTGGTAGTCCCAGAACATAGCCCTTAGCTGTGTTAGGACCTGTTCGAACTAGTATGGGTATAGTCGTCGTTTCCCTTGTATCTAGAGGAAAACTTCTTCGAATCGTTGTGCAATATAGAGGATTATTCGTCGGACTAGTTCTAGTCCGTCTATAGTAAAATGGAGTAATTCATTGTCTCCTAGCGCGTCGTCGTTAGAGTACTCTTCCTCTAACTCTTCTAGCGTAGATTCGCCTGCGTCGGATTCTTCGATTTTAGGTATAACTCTAAGATCCTTAGTGTCGATGTTTATAACTTGATTAGTTAATTGGTGTACTAGGATTTCTTAATTCGATTTGTCGTAGTTGCTCTCCTCGTTAGAAGAGTCTTCTTAGGTTTTATGCAGGGTTGCTTCCTCTCGTCTAAACAGAGGTGGAGACCTTCCTTAGGCGTGGTGGCTGTCGTCTCTTTCCTAATATAGTAATAGTAGACGCAGTACTAACATATCGCTATTGTCTCCTTCGTATATAATGCTGTCCTATAGCGTCGAATGTGTTTAAGTAGCGTTTAACTCTATACGTTGTTTACGAGGCGCGCTAGGGAAGTATCCTAAGCTGCTCTTACACGACTAGTAGGTAGTGCAGGAGTCCTCGTAACAGAACGTCTAATAGAGTAAAGCGTGGTCCTCCTTAGCTATAGTGTTGTGCTCGTCGCAAGTCGTTACGATTAGTAACTTGTTTTCTGTTTTAGTTATAACGTTAACCTCGTATAGCTAGAACTTAGCCTTACGCTGCTATAGTTGCACCTTGCGGCTACAGCAGTCTTATACGTAGTGTCCTGTCTTCTAATAGTTATAGCATTTTAGTCCTTCTCGCTTCTTCCCCTAGGCCTAGTAGTTGCCCTTTATATATCTTCCTCCCTGTCCTTAGTGTTTTGGACGTTCCTAGGTGTTGTCGATTTCTATAGCATTAGGATCGCAACGTCGCTAACCTCTAGTCTAGCCGTTAGTAGCGTAGCCAGATCGTCTAATATTCTGATTATGTTTCTTTTCTATTGTTCGTTTGTAGAGTTTGTCGTCGACTTCGATCGCTGCTTTTATTAAGTTGAGCAGGGTCGATTAATTAGCTCTATAACGCATAAGCTCGTCCTTAACGTTATCCTTCAATCCGCAGTAGTATATAGTGCGCAGGGCGTTGTTGTCCTAGCTAGTAGTCGCTGCGTATTCTGTAAACTTAGCAGTGTACTAGGATGCGGATGCCTTTTGAGTAACGTGTTAGATTTGTGGAATCGCGACCTGTTAATCGTTGCTAACTCTGTAGATGCTTTGTATCTTCGTAATAAACGCTCTAAGACTTATAAAGATTCTCTTAGGGTCGTTATTACATAGTAGCTTCTCTGTTAACCTAGGTTAGATCTATTGTTAGGCTTCTCCTCGAAGGTAGGAGGCAGTAGTAAGATATCGTTTCTCCTCTGCGACTTCCTCTATCTAGAAGTATAAGAGTACTTAGTTAAGCTAGTCGTTAAGCTTGTATCGATCTCTATAGAAGAAGTTAGGCTTAGCGACCTTAATCTTGTCGTCGCCCTTAGCCCTATAGTTAGAGGCTATACTTGCGTCTCTATTAGTAGAAGATATCGTGTCTTAAAGAACTCCTAAGTCCTAGAGGGTGTTTAAAGTGTTGCGACCTAGTAAAACTATATTATAGTAGTAGAGCTTAGTAGACTTAGAGGTAAGTGTTAAAGGCATAGTTAGTATAGGGTATACTTCTCTTCGATAATGAACTGCTCTGCTAGAATCGTTCTTAGGTATGCGAGGACCTTTTAGTTAGATTATAATATAAGTTGAATACGAACTATATAAGAGATAAAGCTGCCTACTATATATATATAAGATTCGTGTCTCGTAGCGACTATCCGACTATTCGACTATGTCTCTAGTTGGTCAGTCGTCCTAACTGTTCGTCCGTCCGTCTGGTCTGTTAGTTAGTTGGTTAGGTCGACTATTCGTTATGTGGCTTAGTTAGTTACGTAATGTGCTGGCGCAGGTCCATCCCTACGATTAGGTGTGACTGCGTCCTTTTGTTCGTTACTGCGCGCCTGCGGCGCATGTTCGTAACACATTACCTCTCGTCGCTACGTAGCTAGCATAATAAGTGGACTCTTGTTACTGCCAAACACTAGCGGAACCTTGCGTAGGGGCAGTAAGGCCCTGTAGGCCTTCTTAGTAGCAGCTTTGGTAGCCTTAGTAATAGCAGGCTTACGTTTCGTCTGTTTAGTCCGTTTTGGCAGCTGCTCCGCTAGCGCCTTGCGCTTCTTCGCTATTGGATTTATGCTATAATCTGATTAGCTATACTACTATTTCTATAGCCTTATGCGACAGCGACGACGAGGTTAAAAATGTGTTTATTTATCGACACGCAACGTGTCCGAATTTGGGTGAGAACCCCCGCAAAACGCGGACACAGCGCTAACGAAACGCTACAGACTTTTGGAATCCATTGTACAGTCACAGTAAACTCTCGGAGATGGTCGCGCCAAGCCTGCCAAGCATTGTTGAAGATCTGGGGCTCTTGCTTCGACCACTTCGGGGTGCTCAGGTTCACCAGCTCTCTCACAACCACGCACCAGATCCCTACCTTGCAAGTCGTCACAATGCCTCCCCGCCTGCAAATTCTCAGCCGAGCATCGACACCAACTGCACACACCACTTACATCCCTCTGGCACCTTTCCTTTACCCCTCAGCCACCCCCATCCACGTCCAGCAACACCAGTCTCGCCGTTCTGCGTCCATCCTCTCCCAGCTCTCCGACACTAAAGGCGCCTACAATAAGCGCATCCGCGTCGGCCGCGGTCCCTCCAGCGGCTATGGCAAGACCTCCGGGCGCGGTCACAAAGGCCAGAAACAACACGGCAAAGTCCCGGCGGGATTCAATGGAGGCCAGACGCCGGACTGGGTGGTCAGTGGGACGAGGGGGGAGAAACAGCAGTGCGTCCCTTCCCCATGACGACCTCCGCGACACGTGAGACGGGACCTCGAGTGGAATGCTAACAATAGGACTTCTGCAGCTTCACCACCCAACTCTCCCCTATAAACCTCAACCGCATCCAACACTTCCTCAATGCCGAGCGCCTCGACCCCACCCAACCCATCACCTTGCGCGAACTCGCCCGCTCCCGCTGCCTCCATGGCGTCGCGCGGGACGGCGTCAAATTGCTCGCTCGAGGGAAAGAGGAGTTGACTTCGGCCGTCCATCTGGTTATTTCACGCGCGAGTAAGGAAGCTATAGCGGCGGTGGAGAAGGCGGGTGGGAGCGTGACCACGAGGTACTACACGCCATTTGCGGTGAAGAAGGTCTTGGGGGGGCAGATGGACGCGGTGCACAGTCTGCAGAGCCGGATCATGCTTGACATTGCAACAAACTCCGAGGACAGTGAAGGTGCGGAGGCTTCGGAGCGCGAAGCTGCTACTGCCACCGAGATCGTGGCCGACGAGCGCAGAAGGTATCGGTTCCGACTTCCGGACCCGACTTCGCGCAAAGATCTCGAGTACTACCGCGATGAGCGGCATAGGGGTTATCTGAGCCATATGGTGGCCGAGGGGAAGGGACCAAGTTTGTTCTTCAGGACGCCAGGGACTACTAAGCTTGGAAAGGGGAAGGACGGGAGTGCTGCGAGCAAAGTGAAGAAAGTTGGAGGCGCGGAAGGTGGTCGGGTATGGTAAAGAGCCGCTGAGCGAATGGCGATTGCGTGGCTGAAAAAGCTGTGTGCTATGCTTGATGCGACGCGGGTGCAAAGCACGATTGTCCTGCGAGTGACTACTCGAGACGCGATGCTATGCGGTGACGGAGCGCGATCGCAGGCTCCGTGCTGGATCTAAGTTCCTATCTGCTCTCCAGGACCAGCGGACGGACCGTCACGCTGTGGCCAGTCGATCCCAGGGCCGAGCCGGGCGGTGGTGGTAGGGTGGGGATATACGGCGGTGAGGGTTGGAGAGTTCGATTGATTGCAACATATATGCTTTGCTGTACGATCGATACGTTGTGACTACCTACATGTACAGGTGCCTTACAAATTATGCATACATGTACCTTATGTGCCGTGGTCGTCCCCGGAGACACTTCGGCCAAGCAATATATCGCAAAGCTAACCTAGAGCTCCAACTTCTCGTCTCTCCATGCAGGTGCCATCCTTCCATTGTTGCTCCTTCGCCAACACTTTACCGGGCCACCTTTGACTCTCTCCCGGTGCTGGCTACCTTACTTGATGGACATACGCGCGAGTAGTGACGATGGCACCCAGTGGGTCTCAAGCGATAAGGTAGGTATGCAAACGGTGCGTTGCGATAACGGTCCTCCGAGAAATCTTCATGGCTTTCGTTGCTTCTCCTATCTTTCTTTTCTACAGCGGCATGGTGGAGACGGCGTTGTTACTACATGTACCACTGATACGATGAGATCACTGCGCGCCTTCACGACTGCTTGACCGACATTCTCTTCATCCGGCTGCACGCTCATTTGCAGACGCATCACGGCGCTGGTAAACACTCCTTTCGTCCAATCCTCCCACCACCACCCACCATGCCGCGCGCAGCCCACTCCACCCCCTCCCCACACGCTCCGGACAACAACGCCCACGAGAACCTCCCCGACACCACCACCGCAGACGACCCCGAGAAACACCCTCTCCCGAACCACACTTCCTTCTGGTCGCGCCGCAGCCTCCTCGGTCCCATAACAAAAGACCATGGCGACTTGCCCCTCCTCGCATGCTGCCTCGTATCCGGCATGGTAGACGCCGCAAGCTTCAAGAACTGGGGCATGTTCGTCGGCATGCAAACGGGCAACACCGTCATTCTGGGTCTCTCCACCGCCGGCTTACCCGCGAATCCATACGCTTGGCTCACGACGCTCGTTTCCATTGTCTGCTTCTTGATAGGAGCCTTCACCACATTTCGAATATCGAAAGTCATAACGCCCGAAGGACCGACAAGGAATCGGCTATGGGCTACTTCGCTGTTCTTGATCCAGGCACTGCTTATCCTCCTCTCCGCCGCGCTCGCTACACCTTCGAATTTGATCCCGCAAGAACCAGGCAACACCTCCCGCCTCACCCTGCCCGACCCACGGGTTATCCGTAACCCCCGGATCGTCTCCCTCATCCCGCCCTTGGCATTTCAATCAGGGATCCAGATTGCCACCTCTCGCCTCTTGGGCTTCAACGAACTACCGGTGAACGTTATCACGAGCACGTACTGCGATATCATGGGAGATTTCAAGCTCCTAGCCACGAACAATGTGAGAAGGGACCGGAGGGTTGGGGCGGTGGTGTTGTTGCTGGCTGGGAGTATCATTAGTGGATGGATGCTGAGGAGCAGGGGAGGTCTCATGAGTGTGCTTTGGGCGAGTGGGGCTATCAAGTTGGTCACGGCTGGGCTGTATTTCTTCCTCGCCCCAGCCGTCAAGGAAGAGCTGCCTAAAGTTATGGAATAGGAGGGTTGAAACATGAGTGTCGGCGGGTTCGCCGAAGATAGACATAGACGCTTGTGGGTGGATGAACCTGCCCAGGGCGATAGATTTGAGGGTGGAAAAGGCTGCAGAGATGTGGTAATGGGAACCTCTGCGTGATCGGAGTGTATGGTGAGCATAGCTGATTCCTAGATCAATCACGAACGCTTGCACGTACGCTGTGAAACACACCTGTCTTACTCGGCATGTAAGATGCCTCATTTGGTCTTCTCGGTACCTTACATGTACGTGCGCGCTGTGAAGTCGGTCGTGCCTTCCTGATCTGTCCGAAAGGTTGCGGCAGCGGCGCTAACAAGCGAATAACTTCACTTCCGATCTTACGCCACCGCCGATTTTAACGTGCACCTCGACCTTCACGTCAACTCTGGTGCTTTCCTATGATGCCAACTCTAGTGACGATCTTCGGGGCACTCTAGCACGCAAGTCACCACTTTTCGACAGCCGCCTGGTCTGGAGGACATCGTTCGAACACTTTCAAGACTACCCGCAGTAAGCACGCTGGGAGTTCACACAAACGCCCGCTGGTGACTTTCTGGCAGCGGTACCATCGATCACAGCACACTCATTACACCTTAACCAACGAGCGATCCGAAGACATGGACGACAAGTCGGCATGCCCAGTCAGCACACCATCGACCACAGAATTCACGTTGCACCATTTAACGGACGGGCAAGCCGGAGACATGGACGACAGGTCAGCATGCCCATTCAACACACCATCGACCACAGCATGCACATTGCACACCTTGCCAAACAAGCAACCCGGAGACGTGGACAACGAAATGGCACCTGAACCCAGCATGATCTTTTCTCACGAGCCTCTTGAGCCAGCATCCACCGTCTCGCGCCTCGAATCACTGCCGGCCGAGATCCGCAACGTAATCTACGAGCTTGTCCTCGTCCCGTCGGGAGGCGTCGCATTGGCACGGCGGCCGCACACTGATCGCTTGTGGATGGTACGGCCGAGACGTGGCAACCATCTCATCGCTGTCACCGCGACGTCGAAGCTACTTCGGCGCGAGGCATTGTCAATGTTCTACGGCTTGAATATGTTGGAGCTCACTTGCACTAATGGGCCGTGTTTTCATGGGCCCTTCATCGAGCAGGTCAAGTGGTCGTTGCCTTTGGAGATAAAGTTCAAAAAGGATATCGATTTGCTCAGTGACTGGCTACAAGCAGTCTCCTACAGCATCGACAGACGCACACGGATTCTAAGCCTCGTGGTGGATACTCCTGCATGGTTTGCGGTTTGTCATGATGATTTCGGTACTCGGTCGTGGCAGTCGTTCCTTAGCGATTACGTGGAAAGGTGTCTCGGAGCAGAGCGCAGTGGGAGGATAGTCAAATCGGTGCAATTGGCGAACATCAGCAAGCGCGAGTGAAGCGTTAGTTGGGTGGAGAGGTCGCGGGCATTCAGCAGTCATCAGCGGCGACGAACGATGAGTCTCCCGACTGTCAAGACACTCGCCATCACGGTAGAGGAACGTCACGGAGACATGCTTACGAACGGAGCAAGCAATGGTTTGGGGATTTTCGGATGCCGGACCTTTTCAGCAGATGGTGAAGGAGCACTCTGTTGCAGTCTTTGGGGCCCCGACCTGGGTGTACGCTTGTCGAAGGAGGCCGCATACTGGGACGGTGGCAAGGAGTGCTCACAGTGCTGGAAGATGGACAGGCTGCGACAGTGGTATGTAGCAGACCTTATCGATGACATGATGTCGCGATCAACAAATGTCAGCACGAGGCGTCCGAGCTCAAACGGATTGCGGGTGTATCGACCCCTGCATTGTTTCAGGACGATGGTTACTCCCGCCCGACCAACCCAAGTGTTTGATCCCGTCTCCTTTGCCAGCCAGGCGGCATGCGAAACCGTACGCTTGAGGTCCCCACTGTATTAAAATGTCCAACCCGTGCAGGCAACATCTACAATACCTACCCACGACGGGGTTAATAAACCATAACAACTGAGGTGTGCAACAATTAACGTCCTTCTTTCCAGCCAGGTGCTGTATACCGAGTAGCGACGCCGCCGCACCTTGACGACCTACCCGAGTGGCCCTTGCACCCTCCCACTTTCCTCCTTGCGACCACGCTACCAACACACGTTAACGCACGTGAACCACCACATTCATTACATCCACCGCCTTGCAGCCCGGCGCTCACGGCATCCATTCGCTCTTCAATCAGTCACTTCTGGGAAACGAGGGAGAGTGCGCAAGGCAGGAGCGTTTGACCAGAAGACGGGTACGAAGGAGGGCAGGATACAACCGCGTGCGACAATCTGCGGCAGGAAGCTGGTCACGACAGATCGGGAAGCAGTATCAGTAACTCGAGTGCAAGCCGGGTAGTACTTGACCGACATCATCACCGTCATCATCATCACCAGCATCTCTGCACGTCAGCAGTCCCTCTGGCTTACTACGGCGGGTGGCATTCGATCATTGGAGACATAGCACAGCAAACGACCTCTTGCTTCACCCAAGGGTAGCGACAATCCAGGAAGATACATTCAATCGACCCTCACAATGCGCTCGAGCTTAGCACCATTAGCGCTGCTCGCGCTCCCCTCCGCGACCCTCGCGGTCTCCCTGTACGACTTCCCGCCCCATGCCTCCGGCTTACCCTCTTCATGTCAAAGCCTCTACACGCAGAGCATACCCGCGTGTCAGGCTTCTGATTTCACGACCAACAAGTGCAGCGTTGCCTGCGTCAATGCGCTGCAAGCCATGACGGCGAACGTCAAGAGCGCCTGCAGTAACACCCACGCCGTGGACGGGAGCGTGCTGGTTGCATTTCTCAACAACGGAGGACCGCAGGCTATATGTCCGAACGCGGGACCGATCTTGTCATCGGCCGCTCCGCCAAGTAGTGCTTCGCCGAGCACGACGAGCCAGGCGCCGAGTAGCACACCACCTGCGTCTTCTACAGCGCCGGCGTCGACGACAGTGGCGCCTTCGAGTACCCCGAGCTCGACACCACAGTCGACAGCACCACCGACCACATCAACTACGGCGGCTCCCTCGACGACGTCCACGGAGCAACCCACCACGACAGCCGTAGCAGCTCTAACCATAGCCGCGTCCACAAGCTCCGACCCCGTTTCGTCCTCGATCGCAACAATATCATCCAGCATCGTCTTCTCGGGCACCACGACTGCGAGTGCACTCCTCGCCACCTCAGCAAC
>JAABUP010006490.1_pt1 | contig 16578 bp, 18 predicted proteins | sample 5559201 | NCBI WGS metagenome assembly JAABUP01 (sample SAMN10711887, study PRJNA513373) | rock metagenome | isolation source: Antarctica rocks | place: Antarctica
TGTTCACAAGCAAGTTTTGAGAAATGCTCACAGCAGAACTCGAAATAAATCACAAAATGTTGATGGTGTACCACTCACAGACAGATGAACAGAGTGAACAAATGAACCAGACGGTCAAAACGTACTTGAGACACTATGTCAATAAGAACCAGAACAACTGAGTACAACTGTTGCTGACGGCACAGTTTGTGTACAATAACACACAAAACAAAACCACGAAAGAAACACCATTTCGAGCAAATTATGAATATAACCCAAAGGTATGACAAGAACTGCGAGCACACGGATCACAAAGCCAGAAAGCAATATTGAATATTGCAGAGATCAAAAAGCTGCACAGGGATCTGGCGAACAGAATTCAACAGCAAACAAGACAAACAACAGAGGTAAAACCTTTCGTGGTTGAAGAGAGAGTTTATCTAAGAACAAACAATATTCATGTAAAGCAAAGAAGCAAGAAGTTGAACAACAAGAGCATAGAACCGTTCAAAATCAAAAGGAACATCAAGGGGTTAAGCTACAAGCTAGACTTACCCAAGAAAATGCAGATACACTCAGTATTTCATGCGTCAGTGCTTCAGTGTTGCAACCAGTTCATATTACTTCAAACCACTGAAACATCTGTTGAACCTGACAAAGAATACCAAGTCAAGAACATTCTAGAAAAACGGATGATTAGCGGAAAAACCCACTATCTCATCAGATGAAAGGGGTACAACACCTCTGAAAACACATGAGAACTCATAGAAAACCTCAGTGGTTGCACAAGAACACTTCAGCAGTTTGAGAGGGGGAGGCAACAAGATTAAACTGTCAAAAGTCGTTTGACATGTTATCAAAAAGCTGAAACAAGGTCTCAGGCTGAGGAGTTTCCTCATCACCATTGTTATTGTTACTCATTTTCTTTAACAGACAGAGAGTTTTCTGTTTAGCACAATCTTGAGTCTGACACAATGTTTTGTGTAATCAAGAAAGCTTTGCAAAGAGGCAAGCTTGTTCTTCTTCAGTTTGAAGAATCTCTGACTTCAGCTTGTCATGGACACGGTTTAGTGATTCTCACATCACACTCACACATGAACAACCTTGATGAGTACACTCAGCACATTTGAAATGTGACTTCATCATCACACAGAGAATAGAGTGATTGAAACAGTAAACACAGACGATGTTCAAAGAACTGTCAGCTACAGTGATCTCTTTCACAGTGCAAAGGCAATTGTTGTACTCATGGGTGAGAGAAGGCTTTCAAGGCATGGTTGATGTTGAGAGGTTTCATTTATACCCTCACTTAAATAGAATCCTGAGAACAGGGATCACAAGAAGAGAAGATAGTGTTACAACCATACTCAGTTAAAACTAACAGAATGGGTCAAACACAGAAACTGCGTGGTCTCTGACATGAGATGACAGATTAGCCGTCAACTTGACCATGAGAATGTCAAGTTGACTCTTAGCAGGTTGAGTCAACTCTTTGAGAGTTGACTCTTGTTTTATATAGAAAGGATTGTTTCCCTTATGGAAACGATCATGTTCAACTCAATACAAGTTACCAACTACTGGTTTACTCAACACTGCGCACTGAGACCCTTATATTAACAAGCACAAACCTTTAGCCCTAATATCTGAGGCATCTTAGATCAGAATGTAACACTCATTATATACTGTTTCAGCATCAGCACTTTCTGTCACTGTTTACTGTGACATAAGATGTTCATAATCATCAGTATCAGTGAGAATGATTAAAAGTCAGTGATTCTCTATACTGTTCTGTAAAAATGTCTCTGAGCTCAGCTCAGTCTGATCACTCAGAACAGAATGCAGTGTTAATTATAACATTTTAAACATTATTAAATCTTTATTTATATAATCTGATCATCTTAACATTAAATCAACAAAGTTCAGTCATTCTTATCTGAATACAATCTTAAAATTAAACTTTAAAAGACATTCATATCACTGAGCATGATGACATATCAACTTTCTGATAGTTATAAACATTTAAAGATTAGTATAATTCATTATCACAGTTATAATATGCTTAATTCTCTTCAGATAATGTCATCAGTGTTTAAAAGTCATTATTATAGTTAGCATTTCTGCATTCTCAGTATCATAATTGTGTTTTACAAACATCATCTTACAGAATTAAAATGTAACTAAATGTCAGTGTATTTAATCTGAAGCATTCTTCTTTAACTGTGAAAGAACTTCTGACACTGCTGCTTTTAATGCATCAGTTTCTACTCATATCAGTAGTTTAAATTGTAGTGCATTAAGATAAACACTGTCATAAAGATGATTTTCAGTTATGTAAACATCTTTTCTGCTTTCTTCATTCATATAAAAGAAATTGAGATTTTCTCAGTCTTATCTTCTTTTAAAAGAAAACTCATTAATTCTGTCTTTTTTAAGAATACTTTAATAAACCTTCTATAGAAGTTCATAAACTCAAGAAAAATTTAAATATCTTAATGACTTCTTAACACAGATCAGTCTTTAACTGTGCTTATCTGACTTTTTTTCATTGAGATCTCATTAAGTGTCAGAATGAATCTTATAAAGCTCACTTTATCAGTGTAAACGTCACCGCTGGAGATTTTGTCGCCGGAGCTGCGAAGTCGACCCAGCCTTCGTTCATCGTCCAACGTCAACGACTGTGGTCCACAACAAATGGTTTAGCTGAGTGCAGGAGCGGCAGTCCCTCTAGAGACCTAACCGCAACTACGCCAACTACAGAAAGCGCATGGCCAGGCAAACCTGCCATGGCTCACCGCTGCGTCGGCACGCATCGAGTTCTCGAACAACCTCGACTCTTCTGTCCCCGCAACCAGAAAGACCTGTTGAGGAGTGCAGTAGCCAAAAAAATGTCCCTAGCAGCCTCGCCAGAGTCCTGCGATGGCGACCCACACCTCAATGTGATCAAAGAGCTGCGAAGTCACTTCTCGAAATCGGGAATACTGACCAATATCGGCATTGTTGATGTACTGCGCAGATGGCACCCCAACCACACTATTACGCAGACCCCAAAATCGACAGGGATTCTCAAATTGGCAAAAGCTGGCTATGCTCATGCAACGCTGGATACCGGCATTGATTTCTATGCATCACGGACCTATAAACCGGCCACTGATGACGCTAAGGGTACCGGACGTCTGAAAGACAAAGTGGAGTTTGGGAGATACAAATATCGTTGGAAAGATCAGGACTTCCAGGTATACGTTGCGGACTATTGGGAGACTGAGTATTCTCAAGTGGAAAACCACTACATACTACATCCACGAAGCCGAGGGGATATCGTAGACGGCCGGTCCCAGACGGTGGACAAGCTTATCACGGCCGCCACTCAGCATCTGTCTGAGATCAAGGAAGAGATATGGGTGTATGATAGAGGGTACTGGAGGAAGAATCACAAGCTTTGGAAGAACGTGCAAGGTTGCAAGTGGGAAAATGTGATCCTCAACAATGAGATGAAGCTCCAACTCGTCAGCGATATCGAAGGCTTTTTCGACCGCAAGGAGGACTACGAATCGTTCGCAGTGCCATGGAAAGTAAGTGAGTACGGCATTCCGTTGGCCCCATTCATCCTGCGTGCCCTCAAAGTCACTGGCCCAAACGTGCTCTAGCCATTTTCGCGCTGTTCATTTTGGATCCCTTAAGCTGATAATTTTAGCGTGGAATCATCCTTCATGGCCTGCCTGGAAACGGAAAAACAATCTCTATCAAGGCTCTGATGCGCTCTCTCGCTTCCCGGTCAATGCCCATACCAACTTTGTATGTCAAATCTCTGGGGAAGTCCTGCGATCAGGACGACATTCGCTCTATATTCGAGAAAGCACGGGAGACAGGCCCTTGCCTCCTCGTCTTTGAAGATATCGATAGTCTGGTGTCCGACGATGTCAAGAGCTTTTTCCTCAATGAAGTAGATGGGTTGGAAGAGAATGATGGTATCATGATGGTCGGAAGCACCAATTATTGTGTGTTCACTCCCCAGCGCACCTCTGAATGACTCGCAGCATTGACTCGCGTCTCGGCAGTGGACAGACTGGACGCAGGAATCTCCAAGCGTCCGAGTCGATTCGACCGGAAATATCACTTTGCGCTTCCCGCAACACCAGAAAGAATCCAATATTGCGAATACTGGAGGCTCGTACCCAACACTTCCGGCCGCCATTGCCTGCTATGCTGATACGTGTCTATAGATCAAAGCTGTCAAAGAACTCATCTCTTAGACTGCCCTTCCAGATATCCTCTGCGATTGCCAGCATCACCGAGGGTTTCAGCTTCGCATATCTTCAAGAAGCCTTCGTCACCGCCTTGCTGTCGATCGTTCAAACGCAGAAAGCGAATCTGGTCAAATCCGATGCTTCAAGAATTTCTACATCTGATGATCTCGGTTCGAATGCGGTGTGGCAGGCGATTAGCAAGCAGGTCCAAACGCTACGCAAAGAAATGAAAGACAGCCGGAAGAGTGTGGAAGATGCCGAGAAGAATAGCATGTTGAGCGACGCTCGTTCGAGCTCCGCTACCTCGACCGGCTTTGGACTTCCAAGGTAGCGTTTTGGTCGTTGATACATTACTCCTGCGAGGAATTACACTCCTCTCCTGCATGATCTCCTCGTTAGTCCACTCTGGCAGAGAATGATTTGCTCTTATAAATCCACTCCACCCGTGTATGATTACGATATTGGGTCAATAATAGAATACAGAAGGAATGGCGCACAAGATCCATCATGCGATGAGAGTTCCATAAAATTGAGCACGTCACTAGGAAGATAGGAAGTTTGGGCAACTCCCTCCCGGTTCGCTTTGGCGGACCAGACGAAGAAGTTGTAACAAAGCCTTATCTACACCTTTGAAGGTTGTCGCACGATGAGAGAGAACCGAGAAACTTCGTCGTGAGAGGAATTAATTGCCTATCACGGCGAGCTCGGACCTAGATATCTTTGTGTAATGGAAGCAGGGTCTTCCGGGACCCGATCTGAGCGCGTCGGTATAAAATTTAGAAGCGGTCCACATATTTGCGAAGCCACGTGCGAATTCGTGCATGTGACCTCCGCCCTACCGCGAAGCCTCGGGCACCAACGCTTGAGTTTTATTTCGCATCCTATTTTCACGGCGAGTCTAATCTTATCTTTAGCCGTATCCTATCGCTAGCTTCGCACGAGCTTTTCTACTTATATGCACACATTCTGTATTCAGGGTGCGCCACTGCTACCCCATCCGCTAACTGTTCAACCAAGGATCTTGGAGCAGTTCTCCCGCTGTCGCTCGGTCCTCTGGCATCCACCGTAGCATTCTCCTTGCAAAGTTGAGAAAGAGTCTCTTGTCATCGCCAGTCAATGATGTCAAGCAGCTCTCGAGGGTGGAAGCGTTTGAAGCCTTTCTGTCACTCTGCAATAATTTCCCTTGCGTTTAAAGTCAGCAAGGATTGGATTCCGCGAAAAGATCGCGGATAAAAGGGGTTTCGCACCTTCTGCGTTTAAATAATGAGTTGCCTTTTCTCCTCGTTTGAGGAGGTCCGTTGGGGGAGGGCCAAGAAAAGATGTCATCTCGAGCAGATGTACCTCTGGACTGTAAGCGCTTCTGATAGGATCGAATGCATCAAAGAGTGTCCTGTTCTCAACTAGATCCCAAAGCTTTCAAGGTATCTACGTCAATTTTGTTACGTAAAAACTGTGGAGGCGCCAACGGAACACCTACCATAACTCCAAGGTTCCATATATCGGCACTGTATGTCCAACCAGCTCGTAAAATTACTTCGGGAGCTTGGAAGAGATCAGCCTGAATAGGGTGGTTGTGGAGTTGAGGAACATCACCCCGAACAGCCAAACCAAAGTCCGCAATTTTTGGTGGCCCGGGAGGACTTTGAAGGTCCCCAAAATTTCGAGAGGGATAGATAGCCCTGCTACCCTCCATTTTTCGAGGGCTAGGTTCCTCAGCCTCGTCGTTGACCAAATCCTCAATCACCGCCTGATGTTCAATACCAAGCAGGATGTTGTCAGGTTTCAAATCTGCAATGGCCAAATCAATTTCGTCTTGCAAACTGGACTTGTTGCCGACCAGTTGCGTACCTGTGTGAATAATGTGACACTTGGTGTGAAGATGATCGAGCCCGGTGAGCAGCATTGCCAGTAATGGCTTCAGAAAGTAGCCTGGTATCCGGCCGTTCGATAAACGTCTTTGAAATCTTGAAACGGACTCCCTCATGGGCGCGTAGACCAAGCCCACGTGTGTTGAATCTGGTCCAGCTACTTCGAAGGAGTTCAGCACCGTCCTTAGGTATCGCAAACCTTCACTATTGGGATCCGTTGTGGCAATGCAGCGCGATATCTCCAGTTCAGTGTTGGCAGCGGATTTTTCGATGAGACCGTTGGTAAGGATCTTCAGAGTCACGAAGGGGTTTGCTTGCCACCACCACCTTACTTCGAGGTCAACAGAAGCAAAAGGCATTCAAATCCAATATTTCTCAACACATACGTCTGAATATCCCGCGCCAACCATACCGTGGAGCTAGCGCCGTATCCCAGCTTCGCGACAACCAGATATCTGTCGTTGAAGGTCTCTCCCAAATGAACCGGATAATAATGCTGCGGGCAATATCGAGGGAGGGTTTGTTCCTCAATGAGATCATCTGTACTCAACATCGCTGAGGTTCTCGCAGGAAATGACCGGGGTCTGAGTCTGGGTCCCCGGAGACTACGCATCAGCCTCGCAATAGGAGTCATGAAAGCAGTCTTTGTCGGATAACCGATGAGGCGTGAATTATTGGGTGCAAAATGTCGCGATAATTATGCTAGGGTTGCTTTCGCATACCAAACGACGAACCTGGTTCAAAGCAAGGTCTAGGAAGAGGGCGCGCAAAAGATGACAGCTCTCTACCTCTTCGACGGAATTCAAATGACGAGGGCGATGTTGAGAGACAACCGCTGTTGGGCGCAGGCTTTGGTCCCGCTATTTTGAGTGTTTAACATTGGCATTGCCATCCAAAGGGAAAAATTCCTATTTCCTTTCCAACGATCAGCGTAAAACTCTCAGAAATCGACGACAGAATCCCACCATCGAAATTCGCCAGATCAAGCCTTAAGGAGTTATATTTACTCTGATTAACCACCATGTCCCGAGCCTTTTCAACGTCCGCCAAAGCATTCCTCAAATTCGTTTGGGATGGCATGAGCAAAGAAACAAAGTGGGAAGAGGCAGGTCGCAAAGTAATCGAGAATAGCTCAAAAACTCCCAAAGATCGAAACAGCAAAAGTCAAGTAAGAAAATAAATCCTTTAGCCCAAGCTGATGATAACGTTTGACAAATGTTTAGAGGGAAGCCCCACAGCTCAGCGGACCCAAAGGAGCATGTTTCGATGGTTTTGTACGACGGGAAAGACGATCGGATTACATCCGTCCATGTGTATGGGGATGGCACGGGAAAATTCTCCAAGCAGAAGTACAACTGAGCCACCCAAGGGATTCTTGCGTGTGGACTGGTGTCCTCGAAATACTGGTAAAGAAGGCGAAAAGGTTCGAACGGCTACTTCTAGGTTGTGTGATGGCTTAACGAATTATCAAATTTACATTCTCCGTAATTTCAGGCCCATGACTATTCCCTCAAGCCTATTGTTTTACTCGTTGCCGTCGCCACGGTCGACCTTCGCGTAGCTCCATTTCCAGTCCCTTCAAGCCGCTCCACTCTCTTAGGAAACTTCCCCCAGGATGAGAGTAAACGGTGATAGCAATTATCATACTGCGGGATGAGGAGGGGGGAAATGCGGCTGGATAATGCGCTGGGACCGTCGAGTACTCCGTACCGACCAAAGAGATTAAAATGTATTTGGCCTCCTAAGAGGATGGGTCCAGGAGATCTCTCCTACGAAAGCGTGGACACGTATCTTGGCAAAGATTAGTCATCCCTTACGGTTTTAAATAGGCGGAAAAAGCAAAGAGAAGTTAGACTCTAAAAAGGAAAAAAAGGAGGTGACAAGGTTGACCAGCATGTTGACTCTGTGAGCTTCGCGATCAGGTCCATTGCCCCCACGTTCGTAGGCTACGAAAGGTGGCATTTAAAGGCAAGCGACATGGCATCCCTAAAGACGTCGGGAAGCGGGAAGGAAAACTGGATTATGGAACGAAGAGGATAGTTGATTAAGTTGAGTGAAGTCACAACTTAAAGTAATATCAGACGACCTTCGTATACGTAGCCTGTCGACGGTTCACCACCTAGATAGAGCCTTTATAGCACGTGCCTTGCCCTTCTCTTCTGCCAAATCACGCGCTGTGCGTCCGGCGCTGTCGACCGCGGATACCAATGCCCCTCCATCGACCAAAAGCTTGGTTGCTTCCCCATATCCCAGTTGAGCGGATAGATGTAATGGCGTACGGCCAAGTCTGTCCACTGGGGACGCTTCTGCTCCCTGGCTGATCAATAATTTTATCATCTTCTGACTGCCTCTTTCGGCCGCCAGATCCAATGCGGTCCTACCTCCATGATCCTGCGTAGACATGGCCGCTCCTCTGTTTAAAAGCAATGTCACCATTTGCGGAGACCTGCTCTCCACCGCCAAGTGTAGTATAGTTTGCCCCTTCTCATCCGTGATCGATGTATCTGCTCCTCGCATAAGAAGCTCCTCCGCCGTGTTCTCATGTCCACCCACTGATGCCCAATACAGCGCCGTTCATTGATACCTGTCCCGCTCCAACACTGAGGCGCCATGTTCCAACAGTAGCTGCACAACCCTTGGGTGGCCTTGACGAGCAGCCTGTAGGAGGGCTGTCGAATCTATTGGATCTCTTGGAGAATGCTAAGTGCCCTGTTCCAATAAGCACCTGACTTCAGCTATATTTCCTTCTGCGGCAGCTCTTGCAAGGCCAATCTCATCGTCCAAACGGTCAATCGACGTTTGGCAAGTAGGAAAACGTCCAGTCTGGAAAACAGATTTGGCCAAACAGGCCTCGTGTGTCCAGTAGGGACATTGACACCGTAGGGTCACCATTTCCTCTTCGACCTCCCAGGCTTCCAACCAAATGTAGCATGATTCCGTACCCGTGCTGCCGTCAACATTCCTTCGATGTACCACAGTGTTGGAAAGTGTGTCGGCGCAGTCTCGATGGATTCTGCGCAAGGCGCCCGGATGTATGATAAGCTCTTCCACTTGAATCTGTGGATCCGAAGGACCAACGAGGCCGCGTACGGTCGAGGGATAAATGCTACAAATTTTCCGAGGTTGCCAAAGCCGGCGATTCTCTGACCTTTCCTAGTCGGGATGCATGACTAATCATGCCAAGGTGCCTCGTGCTATAGCTCCTGGCCAACCACTTGGGATCGTATTTCAAGCGGGCGCGCGACTACCATGTGAGCATTGGGGTCAACAAATGGAACATTTTTGACGGCTGCTCTATCATCCACACTAAGTCTACAGTCTTGATACAAATCCAATCACTTTTCCATCCCCGCCTTGTGGCCCTCGAGACACGCCCCGGAGACACGCCCCGGACCGCATTGTTGTTGAAGCTCATGGATCCCCGCTGTTACTCTCCTTGGATTACATATACACACACACACACACCCACACACCACATATCGTGACCTGTTGCGATTGCTTCACAACTCAATGCTTCCTGTTGGGAGTTGATATGTATAACTAGTGCTCCTGTGGCAGACGGCCTTTTCACCCGTCCGCGGTTTTCAGGTCGATCTGCTCAAATATCGTGGAACCAATTATGCGAGAGGGCTTGGTCCGCTGTGAGCCTCTTCGCTGGATCAAAGTTTGTCAGACCTCCGATAAGATCCTTGAGGTCCGAGTCAAGGGGCTCCATATTCCATCGGACGAACGGTTCAAGCGGGTTCTCCTTGTTAAAGCCGCCCCGAAGCGCTTCCAGCACCTGGCACCAAGGGCTGTCGCCGAGGTGCCTCAACAGCCCATCGAAACTTTCCGGGTCCGCAAAGTACGAAATCTGGCGTTCAAGAACGTGGGCCAGTGCTAACTCACCTTCGGGAAGCGCCTTTTCATCAACATATAAGATGACGTGCTTCAGTACAGCATAGATACACTATTCCACGATATCAGTCACCATCCGCCCCCCGGGCGAGCCGAGCCTTAGCATTCTTCAACTTACCACGATGCCAAAAGAGAACATGTCGGAGGGTTTGTTGATGCGACCTTCGGCATGAGCTTCCGGACTGCGCCAATTCTGGTTGCCCACTTGTCTACCTCGAATGTTGCTGCCGGGCGGGACGTAGGCTGAGTCTTCGAGATCACCGAGACGGACCTCATCAATGATAATTCCACGGTTGGTTTGGCTCCACTGGACCAAGATGTTGTTCGGTTTGATGTCTATGATGTCTTAGCGGTTATCATTAAGGGAGCCGGGTGTATGAAAGAGATCGGGCTGACCGGTATGCACAATGTTCTGGTGGTGCAGCTCAGCAAGACCACGCAATGCATCTTTCAGAATCCGTTTCGTGAGTAACAGAGGCAGATCTTTTTGAGCCAGAGAGAGCAAATGATCCTTAAGATATTCGTAGACAAACATTGACCTGTCAGGGATCGTGTCTTGCAAGAGACGCAGATAACGACTGCTACCGAGCGCCCGTTGCATGTCCTGGTAGTATTTAAAGTCGGCTAGGACTTTCTTGACTACGAACTTCTGGTTCCCACATCTGGCACAAAAGTCGTCAGCAAGTTCTACCCATGCTAGCAACATAGCTTGTTGGACACCCACGTTGTAAGATAGACGTGGGACGGCGGAACTTCCTTCAATTGAAGGACTCGCTCGATGAGGTAGTGTTGGCCGGACTGACCTACCAGCTTCTCATTCGTATGTATCGTGGATTGCGTTTTATGCTGCGTCAAGTCGTCAACCGACATAGTGCTAATATGGCGGGGGAGTCCAAGAGTAGTCGGAAACAGAGTGTAGGTGGATTTTAATGCACTCGTACACGGTGATAACCTGTTTGCAGGCGAACGGAATGTGTTGAAGTAAGTTTTCAGGAACGAAGAGACGCACCGTAGAAACATATCGTTGGTCATACGAAAGACTTCATGAGTGATGCACGTCTCACCTTAGTCTTGGTTGCTTTGAAGCCAGGTGGCGTATCTTAAGCCGTGCGTCTTCTGCCAATCATCTCAACGGTGGTCTATATTTAGACGCTATGCTACGCGCGCGGTTACCGAAGGCCCTATCAGGTTCCTTCGTGACGTCTCAGGGCAAGATCTGGTCTTTCCATCTTGCCTGGCCGGCTCTCGACTGCTAGACTGAGAGCGAATCAATAACTTCAGTCACAACGGTCTGAAACAACATTCAACAGAGAAAGTGATGGCTGACAAGTCGATAGCTACACCCTCTTCAGAGTTCCTGTCGCGGTGAAGTGCGCGTTCACTGACATAGGGTCTCTCATGCAGTCCCTTTCTCCGGTTTCACTTGTCGCGCGCCAATCGCAGCTTGTCCGGCATATATCTGGGTTCTCTTGCTGTGCGCAACAGGAACAATACAAAAGCCAGCTTTTGTCCGTTGCACTCCAAGGAAATGAGCAGACCTTCACACCAACAGCAATAGCAACCTTACTGTGGATGATCAATCTTCAAATCTCATAGTATCCAGTCACATTTACGTCGATCGTTTTTCACCATTTATGGCAAGTTTGTCCTTCAACTACAACCTTTACCATCTATTGCAACTTTAGAAAATCACCGCTAACCTCCGGCAACTTGCAGCGATTTCATCTATCACTGGCACTTACGATCCCTAACATCCGAAGCGACGTCAACGGCCTATAGCAATGTCGGCAAGATATGTTTCTAGTCAGTTTATCAAGAACATTCAGAAGGGTAAAAAGAGGATTGCGGTGGAGTACGTCGATCAAACAACTGCTTGGAAGCGACCTACAGGCTTTCCTTCGGCAAGCACCAAAGAGATATTCAGTAATGTTGTCGACAAGAATTCCGATTCATTCAAATCTGAAACGGTCAAGGTCGCTTTGAAGTAAGCTTGAAGCTTGAGACCTCGTTCTTAAATCTCGATCTACACGCCTGATACTCAAACAGGGAGTCGCAGCATCAAAGCGACAAAGATAAGCGCATGCATTACACCGCTTATGAACTAGACAAGGACGGCAATGTCATCGGTACAAGTCACATTGTTGATGAAAAATAGTGTGGAGATATTTTCGCGCGGAATATGGCTTGATCATGTTGGTAGACGAGTCAATGGTTGAGCGGCCTGCTACAAGACGCTCGCACTACACTGTTCAATGGATCTCTTCTGAGATGGGTTCCTTTCTTCAGGACCTACAAAAAGACTCATCAGTGAAGATGAGAATATCATTCACATAGACTGAACAAAACTCATCTAGAAAGTTCTGCAAGACTCAGTTAATATATCTCTGAAATGTGCTTGAGACATTGACTAGCTCAAAAGAAGTCATCATTCATTCATACAACTTATACCTTGTACAAAATGCTGTCTTTCATTCATTCTCTGCAGCAATTTAAATCTTGTGAAATGCCACTATGACATTCAACTTGATGTATCATTGAGCTCATTTAATGTTCTGCAGAGTCTTATATATCAATGAAAGAAAGTAATGATTCTTTTAAGTAATTCAGTTTAAGTCACAGTAATTCACACAGAACTGAAGTTCACCTTCTGACTTCTGTATAAATAAAACAGATGCTGCAGCAAATGAGTTACTGACTTGTATAAACTGCTTATTCAAAAGTTCTGTTAATGTCTTACACAACATTAGTAGCTTCTCTTTCATCATGTTGTATAGAGAATCTCAGAGTACTTTTAACTCTTTTTCATTCATTTCTTTTAGTTCAATCTGATAATCTATACCTTCTTCTCTTAAGAAAGACAACTTCTCAGTCATTGTACAATTAAACACATTTAAAAACTTGTAATAATGACTGAAGAGTATAGTTCTTGAGTTCATCTTCTTTTGTGAGATTAAGACTTTTTCAATATTGATCATGCTAGTCAAAAACACCTTAATCTTCTTCTGTTTCTCTTCTTTTTTCTGTATGAGATTTAAAAAGAACATAGCTGACATCATAATATGATTGAACTCATCTTCAGCTGAAGCTTCTTTGTTCTGTATGACAGTTTCTGTGAATTCAATCATAAGAAAGACTCTGTCTGCATTTAATATGATCTCATTCTGCTTCATTCATGATAAACTCAGTATAAGGTCATAGAATATTATCTTAAAAACAATATAAAAGAATGTTCTTGACTTCTGATGTCTGTTAATATCAATCTGTATGACAGCTACTTTATTTACTGATGAATTTGAAGATTCATTAAATCTCATAATTGTATAAGATCTTATCTTCATGCACTGTAGATTGTAATTTCTAGTAAAGCAAGAAGTGATTATTTTATAGAACAGACACTTTGTGTTGTACAAGGTGTGTGTATATAACTTCTTATTGACTAATGTTGACATAGTGAAGAGAGCATTGTTCATCTGTTTCTCAAACTTCTTTCAGCTTTTATCACATTTTATACACTTTTAGCTGTGACTTCTGCTAAAAGCTACTCTTTTTCTGAGTTCTTCTTTTCTTCTGTTGTCTTCTTCATAGTCTCAGCAGTGATAACATTAATGACACAAGATCATACAGCAGACAGAAGTTTGCAGTTCTTAATGAAGTGACTGTTGTTTTCACAGTGCATGTATAGTTGTTTTATATGACATTTTGTCACTTTCTTTTCTGACACTTATTGTGTTCTTTTTCTCTCTTCAGTTTCTGTAGTTGTGACAATAATGTGCTCAATGAGTTCTCAGTTCATGTTGTCTGTGTGAGACTGTTGTGTGATGATAATAGTTGTTGTACAACACTCTTGAGTAACAGTCTTCTGAATTGAGTTTAAGTTGTGACTGACTTGCTGTAGCAAGATAATGTACTCATTGTATAACACAGAGATTGAGATAACAATCAGAGCTTGTGTGAGTGTTACATCAAGACTGTTATTAAGAAATGTTTTTTTAACAGCATCATCTCATTTCAAGTCTTCTGCTTTTAACAGCATTCATTTAAAGGTGATCAGATGTCTAGCAAATGGTTTTTCTTTTTGTTTTAAAGCTTTTAAGATACAAGTTGCTCTTTTCTTCAATTCTGAGTCATTGTATGTGTGTCAAAGCTGATTAATCAGCTTCTCAATGATCATACAGTTTAAAACTTCATTTAACTTAATATGAGTCACAATTTAAGGTGTGACCTGACTTAAAGCTAACCCTTCAAGCTAACTGTGTATATATCAGAATTGAATGCTGACAGTGTTGTCTGACATGTTCACATTTAACTTAGCATCAATTTGTTGTAGTCAAGGCCTGAACTTCACTCTTTTTTCTTCAAACATAAATGAGTTTAAAAGCTAATGTTTAAAAGATCAATTTACTCTCATTGTCATCATGAACTGCTTCATGAAGAAACTGCTTATACAATCAACTAATTCTTGAGGTGAGGGTGATGTTGAGACAGTTGATGTTAAAACAGCTGTATCTGTTAATGTGACTGATGTGAGATTAACTCAGTCTGTCATAAAGATGTAAAGATGATCTGTATAATTCTTCATGTTTTGCATGTTTTTTTCTGTACAACTCTTCATGCTGTGTAGTTTTGTCATAAGTATTTACACTCAAGAAAGAATCTTCTCAGCAATGATCTTTATCTCAATCTGTCATAGAGGTTTCTGCACTCATTCTGCACTGATTTCAACAATTATACAGCAAGATCTTTAATGTAGGTTGAGTTTAAATGAGAATAGTATTTTAATGTCATGAGTTCACAATGAGACTGATGCTTGATTGATAATTTCTAAATACAAGAAGAATACTATGAAGAGAAAAGAAGAGCTTCATACAGAAGTGAGAAGATACAAACTTGCAGCCTTCACACTCTCTGCAATCAGTTGTTTAAATTCAGCATTGATTTGACCCTCAGACAGTTGTTATCTCATCAGGTCTGCAGCTTGTTTTGCAGCTCATTCTTCAAGTCACTTAAGATGATTGCAATTGATGCATTTACAAGATCAACAAATCTATTCAGTAATGAACAGTTAATGTTCTGATGTGTGTCAAGTGATACATTGATCAGAGAATGACTGTAGAAAGTGAACTGAGTTGCACTGTGCTTGAGCCACAGTGTTTTTAGCATCTGTGTCAAAGTCTTTATGTATTTTTTTTTGACACATATGTTCGGCTTTTTTTTGTCAACAATGTGTTTGTGTGTCTTTCTCATATCATAAAGCATTGACACAGTGCAATTCTTAAGTCTTCTCTGATGCATGTGCTTTTTTAACCATGAGCTATGAGTAGGGTTGATTCAGTAGAGTGCCTCAATGAAGCTTATTCATGCTTGCATTTGTGCAGAGAAAGATTCAAATGGTGTGTTTGTGAGAAACCATTTTCTCATCTTTGAGCTGAAGGTTTTGAACATATGAATTGTCATCACATTCATGCTCACTTCAGTATGCACCTCATTTGCTGCTACTCTACCTTAAGCTATATTTTAATAGATGATCACAGGTGAGAAAACTTTTCACTTCTTGAGTGGCTTGAGTGAGTAGACAATGTCTTGCATAACCTCTGTGATATGATCTCTGTAAAATTGTTTTGTGATGATGACTATGATTTGTGACTGTCTGAACTGATGTCAAAGATTGTCTTCTTCATCAGATATGCATTTAAGAAGGCTTCAGTCATTATGAGACAGCTTCTTCACAAGTTGATTCACTTTGCAATTCTCATAGATGTGACATATTTTTCATTTAGTGAACTTATCTTCTGAATTCAGATGATTCATAGTCTCTTGTAACCAATTCAAAATAAGACCTGCTGAGACTACAATCAGATTAAGATCACTCTTGAGTTTTAAAAGAGCTGCTGGTTCATCATCATTACAGAGACATTCAATGCCTCACTTTTTGTCAGATGAACATACATTGTTTGATAACTGAGAGTTGCTTGAAGTTTCTCAAGACAGATGCTCTCAATGATGTCTTTTTCTGCAAGCTGCAATGACTTTGACATGAGCTTTCTTCAGTATTTGATTTAGGCAAATAACTCTCAACATTTCAATAGTCTATCATCAGATTCAGTATTATGCTCAAAAGATTCATGAGTTTGATGTGCAGTGTACCTTTTCTAGTCTCATGTTGTCTGCATTATAGCCTTCACCTTGAAACAACTTCATCTCAAACATCATGAAGACTTCAAAGGCCTGATATAGGTACAAGAGTGTGAGAAGGCCTGAAATGTGTATTCTTTTGTCAAAACCAATGTTGTCTGAGTTGTGAAAAAATAGTTGTGCACATCTGTCTCAGTGCTCTGACTCATGAAGATGTTCAGTAGCTGTCAGTCTCACACTTGTCATGAGCCTGAAAGGTTAAGTTAGTCAATACTCAACTTCATCATGTTGAACTAAACATACTCTTCAGCTGTAGATGTTTGAGGTGTCTCTATGTCTTTGATGTCTTGAAGTTTCTCTACAGTGTCTTCATGAAAGATCAGCTTCAGTTTGAGGCTAGTCTGAGTTGGTTTTGATTGCACAGGTGTTGTCATTGATTGTAACTTTGAGTAACAGAT
>JAABUP010006491.1_pt1 | contig 16575 bp, 13 predicted proteins | sample 5559201 | NCBI WGS metagenome assembly JAABUP01 (sample SAMN10711887, study PRJNA513373) | rock metagenome | isolation source: Antarctica rocks | place: Antarctica
GATGAAGCGGTCCCCGTCGTACGCCGCGAGGCAGACGCTCGCCCGCACGGGCGCTGGGTCAGCCATCCGTCGCTGGGGCCGGCTGCGCGGACCTGCTCCGGTATGCCGGGTGCCAGGGCCACGGGTCGTCCTGCGGGCGGAGGGTGCTCCAGCCACTCTGCTTCGCGCCCCAGGCGGCCATGATGCCGACCACGGCGCCGGAGTTGTGCAGCTGCCCGGCGAGCACTGCGGCATACGCGTCGTCGAGCGGCACCCAGAGCCCGCGGATCTCGGCCTCCTCGCCCTCTCTGGAGAAGCGTCGGTCTGCGCCGGCGTCCTCGACATCGCGCGCGAGGAATACGCGCAGCACCTCGGAGAGCCCTCCGGGTGAGGAGTTGAAGTCGAGAAGGACGTCCCAGCGTTCGGCGACGAGGCCCGCCTCCTCCAGCAGCTCGCGGGCAGCGGCCTGCCACGGGGGCTCACCGGCGACGTCGAGCAGGCCCGCCGGCAGCTCCCACTCGCTGGTGCGCACCGGGTGGCGGTACTGCTTGATCATGACGACGTGGTCGGCGCCGTCGATGTCCCGCAGCGCCACGATGACGACGGCGCCGGGGTGCTCGACGTACTCCCGGGTGACCGGGCCGGCGTCTCCGAGCTCGACGGTGTCCCGGCGGACGTCCCAGACCAGGCCGTGGTAAGCGACGTCGGACGCGCTGACGGGGCGGTCAACGACCTCGTCACCGAGATCCGAGCGGGAGCCGGCGGGCAGCTGCACCTCAGCGCGAGACGGCAGGGACCGGCGTGCCGTCGCGGACCTCGACGACGGTGTCCTCGTCCGACCTGACCCGGGGACGCTCGACCTCGACGAGCCGTTCGCCACGCTGGCGGTCCAGCGCGGCCCCGACGAGCCCCGCGAAGAGCGGGTGCGCGCGCTGCGGGCGGGAGAGGAACTCGGGGTGGGCCTGGGTCGAGACGTAGTAGGGGTGGACGTCCGCGGGGAGCTCGACGAACTCCACGAGCTCGCGGTCCGGCGAGAGCCCGGAGAAGACCAGGCCCGCCTCCTCCAGCTGTTGGCGGTAGCCGTTGTTGACCTCGTAGCGGTGGCGGTGTCGTTCCTGCACCTCGTCCGTGCCGTAGGCCTTCGCGATGACGCTGCCGTGGGTGAGATGGGCGGGATAGAGACCGAGCCGCATCGTCCCGCCGAGGTCTCCGGCGCCGTCGACGAAGGCCTTCTGCTCCTCCATCGTCGCGATGACGGGGTCCTCGGTGCCGGGGTCGAACTCCGACGACGACGCCCCCGCGATGCCGGCGACGTTGCGGGCGTACTCGATGACCATGCACTGCAGCCCGAGGCAGAGCCCGAGCGTCGGGATCTGCCGCTCCCGGGCCCATCGGAGTGCTCCGAGCTTGCCCTCGATGCCGCGCACCCCGAAACCGCCGGGGACGAGGATCGCGTCGACGCCGCCGAGGGCGCGTTGGACACCGGTCTCGGTCTGGCACTCGTCGCTGGCGACCCAGCGGATGTTCACCTTGGCGTTGTGCTGGAAGCCGGCCGCTCGCATCGCCTCGGTCACCGAGAGGTAGGCGTCCGGCAGGTCGATGTACTTGCCGACCAGGGCGATCTCCACATCGTGCTCGGGGTCGTGGATCCGCTGGAGCATGAGGTCCCAGTCGTGCCAGTCCACGTCGCGGAAGTTCAGGCCCAGCCGCCGGATGACGTAGGCGTCCAGGCCCTCCCGGTGCAGCACCTTCGGAATGTCGTAGATGCTCGACGCGTCGCTGGCAGCGGCGACCGCCTCGACCTCGACGTCGCACATGAGGGAGATCTTGCGCTTGATCCCCTCGGGGATCTCACGGTCCGCCCGCAGGACGAGCCCGTCCGGCTGGATGCCGAGCTGGCGCAGGGCGGCCACGGAGTGCTGGGTCGGCTTGGTCTTCAGCTCGCCGCTCGGCGCGAGGTAGGGCACGAGCGAGACGTGGAGGAAGAAGACGTTGTCGCGGCCGATCTCGTGACGCACCTGTCTGGCCGCCTCGAGGAACGGGAGGGACTCGATGTCACCGACCGTGCCGCCGACTTCGGTGATGATGACGTCAGGGGCGTCCTTGCGGCCCGTCGCCATCTGGCGCATCCGGGCCTTGATCTCGTTCGTGATGTGCGGGATGACCTGCACCGTGTCGCCGAGGTACTCCCCCCGGCGCTCCTTGGCGATGACCTCGCTGTAGATCTGGCCCGTCGTCACGTTGGCCGAGCCGACGAGGTGGACGTCGAGGAAGCGTTCGTAGTGGCCGATGTCGAGGTCGGTCTCGGCGCCGTCATCAGTGACGAACACCTCGCCGTGCTGGAACGGGTTCATGGTGCCCGGATCCACGTTGAGGTAGGGATCGAGCTTCTGCATCGTCACCCGCAGCCCGCGCGACCGGAGCAGGTTCCCGAGGCTCGAGGCGGTCAGCCCCTTGCCGAGCGAGGAGGCCACGCCTCCGGTCACAAAGATGTGTTTCGTCTGCTCCGCCACGGGATTACAGTCTATGTCAGTTCTCGGGCCCTGGCGTACCACGACACCCACTGCCGGGCGGTGGCTTCACCGTCTGCCCAGGACCGCGCTCGGGCGCGACCACGTCGCGACAGCTCGGCACGCCGCTCAGCGTCCCCGAGGAGACCGTCGACGGCCCCGGCCAGCGCTGCCGGACTGGCGGCGGGCACGAGCGCCCCGGCGCCGGCCAGGAGGTCGGGCAGGCCGCCCACGTCGGTGGCGACGACAGGGGCGCCGGCCGCCATGGCTTCCTGGACGACCAGCGCGCGAGCCTCCCACGCACTGGGCAGGACGAAGAGGGTGGCCGCACGCAGCCAGGAGTCGATGTCGGTGCGGGCACCGATGAACCGCACACAGGTCCCCGCCGCCGTCTGCTCGAGGTCGGCGAGCAGAGCCGGGTCGCCGTCGCCGACAACGGCCCAGACCACGGGTGTCTGCAGCTCACCGGCTGCCGCCACCAGCACCTCGAGCGACTTCTGGGGGGCGATCCGCGAGATCGTCACGACGAGCGGGAGGTGCAGGACGTCACGGCCCAGCAGCGTCTCGGCCATGGCAGAGCGCTCCTCCGGGTTCGTCACGTCCTGGGTGAGGAGCGACACCACCCGCGGCGACGGCACTGGGGCCAGCTCGGCGGCCCGAGCTCCGAGCTGCTTCGCCCGGGCAACCAGATCGCTGCTGGCACCGGTGACGAGGTCCGCGGTGCGGACGACGAGCAGCGCCACCGCGGCGCCGGCCTTCGCCCCCGCACCGTGCGCGCCGTCGCACTGCGCGCACGCACGGTGCGACGGCACCGGGTTGTGCAGCGATACGACGAACCGCGGCCGGTGCCGGGCAGCGCTGAGCGACCGCGACCACGGGAGCGACCCCACCAATCTCAGCGACCCCACCAACCTCAGCGGCCGGAGCGACAGGGTCACCAGAGCCCCCGCCTGCAGCCCGTGCGCGTGCACGACGTCCGCGCCAGCGAGCAACCGGTGCATCCGGGGCACCCAGCGCACGGCACCGCCCGCCGCCGGCCACCACCGCAGGGCGTCGGCCCAGCCGAAACGGTCGGCGGTCCGGGGGTCCGTCACGACCTTGACCTCGTGGCCGAGGCGGCGCAGCTCCTCGCTGAGCTGACCGACGTGGACGCCGATCCCCCCGGTGCTGCGCCCGACGACCATGACCACCCTCATCCGCGTCTGCGCATCCGGGCGAGCGTGGCGGTCGCGGTCTCCCGGTCGCCGGCCGCGACGAGCGCCGCCTGCAGGCCCACCGCCACGAGGCCCACGACGACGCCCTGGAGCAGGGCCGGGAGGAGGCCGTCCACGGCCCAGACACTCGTCAGCGCCATCCCCGCGGCCGCCGCGACGAGCGCGGCGCCGACGGCCACGAGAGTGGACCGCCGCAGCCCCGTCAGGGCTTCGGTCCCCCACGACCGGGCGGTCGCGGCGACGAGGTCGAGCGCCGCGATGGTCATGCCGACGGAGCTGGCGAGACCCAGGACCGTGAGGGTGGTCGCCGGCAGGGTCCCCGGCTGCACGAGGGCGAGCGGCACCGAGCCGGCAATGAGCCATCCGGCAGCCACGGCGGAGCCCGCGAGCAGGGGCCTTCCCCGCACGTAGAGGGCGCGGGTGAGCAGCGCTGCCACACACAGGGCCGGCAGTCCCGCGGCGAAGGCGAGGACGGCACCCGGCATGGCGTCGAGCACCTCCCGCCCCGCACTCGACGTCCGGGCTGCGTCGAGGCTCGCAAAGAACTCCCCGAGCGGCCGAGCGACCGCGGCCAGGGCCCCTGCACCGCCGGCCCCGAGGATGACGATGGCGCGCAGGCTCCGGGCCAGCAGCGGACGTGCCGCGTCGCCGTCCCGGTCCCGGGCTGCCTGCCCCCGGTGGGCAACGGTGAAGAGCCCGTCCCTCGTCGCGAGCGCCGGGAAGGTGCTGATGGCGAGCGGAACGGCGAGCACGGCATACGGGAGGAGGTAGACGGTCTGGACGTAGGTGTGGACGTTGAGCACCCCGATGCGCGACCGGTTGGTGACGATGATGGTTGCGAGCACCGCGTACTGCTGGGCGACCAGCGCGAGCATCCCTGCCGCGGCGAGCGACCTCACCCGGGCCGCCGCCCCCTCCGGGAAGTGCAGCGTCGGGCGCAGTCGGACGCCCGAGCGCCACAGCGGGACCACGAGGGGCAGGCTCAGCATGACCACTCCGATGGTGGTTCCGCCCGCGAGCGCGAGGGTCGCGGCGGCCGGCACCTCCTTGATCGAGCGAGCGGCCCCGGCCAGGCTCCCGTAGGCGGCATAGCTGACGATCACCACGAGGCTCGACAGCAACGGGGCCAGGGCTGCCGCGAGGAACCGGCGGTGTGCCTGGAGCACCCCGCCGAGAACGATGCCGATGCCGTAGAGGACCACCTGGGGTGCGAAGAGGCGCAGCAGGTATGCCGCGAGGTCACCTCCTCCGGGGCACGCTCGCTCGTCGACGAGCCACCGGCCGATCGGCTCGGCCAGGAGGAGCAGGAGGACCGTGGCCGGGAGGAGGAGCGTCACGGTCCAGGTGAGCAGGGCGGAGCCGATCCGGTCCGCGTCAGCGGGCCTGCCCCGGCCGATGGCCCCGGCGATGAGCGGCACGGCGACGGCTGCCAGGGCGCCGCCCGCCGCGACCTCGAAGAGGACGTTTGGCACGCTGTTCGCGGCCTGGTAGACGGTGCCCACGCAGGTCGCCCCGACCGACCGCGAGAACTCCAGCCAGCGCGCAAAGCCGACGAGCCGGGCAGCCAGGGTGACGACCGCGATGAGCCCGGCAGCCGCGGCGATGCCGCGGCCCGAGCCGTTGCGCCGATTCACGCGAGGGCCTCACCGCGAGGGTGCCCGGACGGTCGGCCCCACGCATCGAGCTCACGCAGAACCGGTGTCGACTCGATCACCGCGGTGAAGCTCACCCTCTCGGAGGCGAGGGTCAGGGCCGTCAGGACACCAAGCGCGACCAGCTGACCGGGTCGACCCCACCGTTCGACGAGCGCGACGCCCAGCAGTGCGCCCGCAGCGTTCGCCCCGGTGTCGCCGAGCATCGAGGCGCCGGCGAGGTCGTCCCGCAGCGCGGCGGCCGCAGAGCCGACCGCGACGGAGGCCGAGGCGACGGAGGCGCCGGCGGCAGTCGACCTGGTGAGAGACACCGCAGCGCCGAGCAGCAGCGTCGCCTTGAGCGCCCGCCCGGGGCGCAGGTCGAGCAGGTTCACCAGGTTTGCCGTTCCGGCGACGACGGAGCAACCGAGGAGGACGTCGACGGCTGCAGCCCGGTTGGCTCGGACGGCCGTCGGGTCGCGGTCTGCGCCGACGAGCGCCGCAGCGAGCACGCCGGTCACGGCCAGACCGAGCACCTTGCCCGCGCCGGTCGTCACCTGGGCTCGGCCGAGAGCCGAGAGGTGTCCGCGCAGCCCCCTGATCGAGGCGTCCCCCGCGAGGTCGTCGAGGGCGCCGAGGGCGCCCGCCCCGACTACCGCCACGACGCCCGCTCGGGAACCGGAGAAGAACGAGCCCGCCGCGGCTCCGAGGACGTATGCCGGGCCTTCCAGGAGCGTCACCGGGCGACCTGCGTGGTTGGTCCGGGTCCACCGGTCGCGGCCGCCCGGCGGCCACCGGCGCAGCATCCAGGCGGTCGTGCTGGTGGCAGCCGCAGCAACGGCGGCGGCGGCGAGCCGACCGCGCAAGGACGTGCTCACCGGGCCTGAGGCACCGCGGACTGGGCGTCCGGTGAGATCCCGAAGTGCCCCGTCGTGCCCAGTCGCTGGCCAACCAGGGACAGCACGATCACGCCGGCACCCATGACGGTGTCCGCGTGGTCGACGGTCGAGATGCCCCGTGCTGCGGTGGCGTTTTTGCGGATCGCGGTGACGAGGCTGCTGGTCACCTCCTGGCCGACGGCGGTCGACGGCTGGCTCGCGGCGACGACGACGCCTGCGGACTGCGCGTCGAGGGCAGTGGCGAGACTCATCAGGCTTGCCGTCTGGGCACCCACCGACGCGGCGGTCCCGGCGATCGGCCCGGTGATCATCACGGCGAGGTCAGCCCGATCTAGGGCGCTCTGGGTGAAGTCGATCAGCCCCGCCTGCTTGAGCGTTCCGAGCGCCTGGGCACCGTAGGTCGCCGGGGTGTCCTCGTCGACCGCCGAGCGCATGAGGACAGTGGCGAGGACGAGCGCGAGGACGGAGTCCCCGTCACCGGTGGTGCTCAGCGCGAGGGTCCCCGCAGCCTTTTGGGCGGCGGCGGCGCGCGCCGTGGCGGTTGCCGGGTCACGGTAGTCGTCCTTGAGTGTCACCACCGTCGTTACCTTGGCCCCGGACTGGGCGACGGCCTGCTGCACGTCCTGGGAGAACTTGCCGGCGACGTCGGGGCTGACGAACAGCACCACCGACTGGTCCTTGAGCTGTCCGGCCAGCGCAGCCGGCGCGACCAGCGACGCGTACTGGTCCTGGGCCGTCACAGTCTTGTTGGCATCGTCGAGCTGGGAACGCAGTGTGTCCTTCTCCTGACGCAGCTGGCTGACCTGGTCGGTGAGCTGCGTCCCGATGCTGCCCTGCAGCGGTCCGGCACCGAGGACGATACCCACGGCCAGGGCCAGGAAGATCGACACGATGGAGACGAGGTGGAACCGGAAGTCAATCACGTGAAGAGCCCAACGATCCAGGACCAGACGTCATCCCAGCGAGCGCCGAGGACCTGAAGCAGGGCCCGGCCCGCTGGCGTTGCGGCCAGTGCGACAAATAGCGCGAGGAGTCCCACGACGAGCATGCCGACGAGGGAGCGGATGGAGATCCGGGCTCGGTAGAGCTGGCTGACGCCCTTAGCGTCCACGAGCTTGCCCCCCACCCTGAGCCGGGTGAGGAAGGTGCTCGCCATACCGGACCGTCCCTTGTCGAGGAACTCGATGAGGGTGGCGTGGGTACCGACGGCGACGATGAGCTGAGCGCCGCTGTCGTCGGCGAGGAGCATGGCGACGTCCTCGCTGGTCCCCGTGGCCGGGAAGACGACCGGGTCGATGCCCAGGGCCTGGACCCGCTCGAGCCCCGGAGCCCGACCGTCCCGGTAGGCGTGGACGACGATCTCTGCCCCGCAGTGAAGGGTCGAGTCGGTGACCGAGTCCATGTCACCGACGATGAGGTGCGGTGTGTGGCCCGCCTCGACGAGCGCGTCCGCTCCCCCGTCCACACCGATGAGGACGGGACGGTACTCGCGGATGTAGGACCTCAACGTCCGCAGGTCCTGCCGGTAGTGGTAGCCGCGGACGACGATGAGTGCGTGCCTGCCATCGATCTGAGTCGTGATGTCGGGGATACCGACCCCGTCGAACAGCAGCTCGCGCTCCCTGCGGAGGTACTCCATGGTGTTCCCCGCGAATGCCTCGAGCTGCACCGCCAGTCCGGCCCGGGCCGCATCCATCGCCTCACGCACCGCCTCCTGGGTCAGGATTCGTCCCCGGGCGACGATGGCGTTCCCCACGCACAACGAGTCGTCCTCGATGTGCGCCCGCTCGCCCTCCTTGACCTTCATGACGTCGACGCCGACGTCGTCGAGCAGCGGGATCCCGGCATGGAGGAGGATCTCGGGCCCGAGGTTGGGATAGCGGCCCGAGGTCGACTTGGCAGCATTGACGACGGCCACCGGGCGGCATGCCACGAGTGCCTCGGCACTGACCCGGTCGAGGTCCAGGTGGTTGATGACGGCGACGTCGCCAGGTCGCAACCGTTTCGTGAGGTCCTTCGTCCGGGCGTCGACGCGCACCGACCCGCCGAGCCCGTGGGGGTCCGGTTCGTGGGCGCGCCGGAAGCGCAGCGAGAGGGACATCGTCGTCCATCGTGCCACGGCGAGCCAGCCGCGGTTTGCGCGAGCAACCGCGAGTCGATCCAGGGTTCCCTGCTTGCCGTCCCGCGCGGCCGGCTGCCGCTGCGCGTGCGGGGAGTCAGGCCGAAGGCGTTGCTGTTGCCGGCTTCGAGCGGGACCGCTTCTGGGCCGGTTTCGGCGCAGCGCCCGGTTGGCGTCTCCGGAGGGTCGCCGCCTGCTCGAGCAGCTCCCGGGCATGCTCGAGACCGGCGATGGAGCCGGCGTCGCCGCCCATCATGCGAGAGAGCTCGCGCAGTCGTTCGTCCCCGGCCACCTGGGTGACGCTGCTCGAGGTGACGCGGCCGTCGTGGTCCTTGTGGACGACGAGGTGGCGGTCGGCAAAGGCCGCCACCTGCGCGAGGTGGGTGACGACGATGACCTGCGAGGTGCGGGCGAGGGCCGCGAGCCGGGCTCCGACGTCGACGGCGGCGCGGCCCCCGACTCCCGCGTCCACCTCGTCGAAGACGAACGTCGGGACGCTGTCGGCGCCCGAGGCGCCACCGACGACCTCGAGCGCGAGCATGACGCGGGAGAGCTCGCCACCGGATGCCGCCTTTGCGACGCTTCTCGCCGGGGTGCCGGGGTTCGCGGAAAGGAGGATCTCGACGTCGTCGGCTCCCTGCCTCCCGAACCGCACGACGTCGCCGCCGAGAGGTAGACCGTCCGGGTCCGTGCGCGACGTGACCGCGACGCTGACCTTGGCCGTGCCCATGGCCAGATGGCCCAGCTCGTGGGTGACCAGGTCGGCGAAGACGGCACCGACCTCCTGCCGCGCCGTCCTGAGCCGCTCGGCCCGCTCCGAGAGCACGCCGCGCAGCCGGGTCGTGTCGCGCTCCAGCCCCTCGACCCGGTCATCGGCACCGAGCAGCTCGGTGAGCGTCGCGGCGGCGTCCTTGGCCCAGGCGAGGACGTCATCGACCGTGTCGCCGTACTTGCGGGTCAGCGCGCTCAGGTCGGACCGTCGTTGTTGGACGACCGCCAGCCGTCCGGGGTCGACGTCGACGTCCGACAGGTACGACGCGAGGTCGCCGGACAGATCGGCGACCAGGTAGCTCAGCTCGGCCGCTCGCTCGTCGAGGTCCCGGAGGGCCGGATCGTGCTCGGTCATCGGTGCCAGTGCCGAGCGCACCTCGGCCAGGCGCTCGCTCACGCTCGCCGTCACCTCGGTCGAGCCCACGTCGTCACCCGCCAGGGCTGCGTGGGCCTGCTCAGCGGCACGCCGCAGGCCGTCTGCGTGGGCCAGTCGCTCGTCCTCGGCCCGGAGGTCGCCGTCCTCACCAGGTTGCGGGTCGACGGCCTCGATCTGCTCGAGGCCGGCCTGGAGGATGTCGACCTCGCGGGCGCGTTCGCGGCTCAGCTGCCGCAGCCGGTCCCGCTCGCGGGTCGCCGCCTGGAGGGCGTCGAACGTCTCCTGGTAGTCGGCGAGGTGCCTCGCGACCCGGTCCCCCCCGTAGCCATCGAGCACCTGCCGGTGCTGCTCAGCATGACGCAGCCGCCACTGGTCCGCCTGTCCGTGGACGGCGACGAGCATCTCGCCGAGCTCGGAGAGCAGACCCACAGGGGTGGTCCGCCCCCCGACGTGGGCACGGGACCGTCCCTCTCGGGTGACGGTTCTGGCCAGGACCAGCTCGTCGCTGACGTCCGCCCCCGCATCCGCCGCACGTGCCCGCGCCGGGTGGCCCTCGGGGAGCGCGATGATCCCCTCGACCACGGCGGCGTCGAGTCCGGACCGCACGAGCCCGGAGTCGGCGCGGGCGCCGAGCAGGAGCCCCAGACCCGAGACGACCATGGTCTTGCCGGCGCCGGTCTCGCCGGTGACGACGTTGAGCCCGGGGCTCAGCTCCAGGACGGCGTCGTCGATGACGCCGACCCCCTGGATCCGGATCTCCTGGAACACGGTCACACCCTACGGGCCGTCGGTGTCACCGATCGCGGACGTGGCCACGCCAGCCGGCGACCGAGAGGTCGAACTTCGCCACGAGTCGGTCGGTGAAGGGCGAGGCGCTGAGCCGGGCCAGGCGCACGGGGGTCGCGCTGCGACACACGGCGACGCGGGCCCCGGGAGGCAGGTCGACCTGTCGACGCCCGTCGCACCACATGACGCCGATGCCCTCCATGGAGGAGATCACCTCGATCGCCAGCCGTGACCGGGGGCCGAGGACGACCGGCCGCACGAACAGCGCGTGGGCGGAGTTGGGGACCATGAGGATGGCCTCGACATCCGGCCAGATGACCGGCCCTCCCGCAGAGAACGCGTATGCCGTGGAGCCGGTCGGTGTCGCGACAACGACGCCGTCACATCCCCACGTCGACAGGGGCCGGTCGTCGATCTCGACCGTCACCTCGAGCATCCGCTCACGGGCGGCCTTCTCGACGCTGACCTCGTTGAGCGCCCACGACGTCGCGATCTCCCGACCGTCGTGGTGCACGCTGACGTCGAGGGTCATCCGTTCCTCGACCGCGTAGCTCTTCTCGACGATGTGGTCCACCGTCGAACCGACGTCCTCGCGCTCCGCCTCGGCGAGGAACCCGACGTGGCCGAGGTTGACGCCGAGGAGCGGCGCATCGGTCCCCCGGGAGTGCTCGGCCCCCCGCAGGATCGTGCCGTCGCCGCCGAGGACGCAGACGAGCTCGCAGCCGCGGGTCGGTTCGGACGGGTCAGCGGCGATCACCGGGCCGATGTCGATCGACCCGAAGGCCTCCGCCTCGTCCGGGGCCAGAGCCACCTCGATCCCCGCGTCGGCGAGCCGGGCGACGACGCCTCGCGCGATGTCGACCACCTCACGGCGCCTCGGGTGGGCCACGAGGAGGATGCGGCGCGTCACGGTCGTCCCTTCACCTGCTCGATGAGCGCCTCGACGGCGCCTGGCTCCAGACCCTCGCCGGGGCGGGATGTCATCCAGAGTAGATACTCCCGGTTTCCCTCGCCGCCCCGGAGGGGGCTCGGGATCAGCCCGAGGACGCCCAGACTCCCGGACGTCGCCTGCCGCGTCAGGTCACGCAGGACCCTCGCGTGCTCGACCCGGGAGGTGACCACCCCAGTCCTTCCCACCCGGTCCCGGCCCACCTCGAACTGCGGTTTGACGAGCACGACGAGGTCCCCGTCGGGACGCAGCAGGGCCGCCATAGACGGCAGCGTGAGCCGCAGCGAGACGAAGCTGAGGTCGGCGACCAGCACGTCGAACGCTCCACCGACGTTTTCAGGGCGGATCCCCCGGATGTTCGTCGCGGACCTCTCTTCGACGCGGGGGTCATCGGCGATGCTGGGGGCGAGCTGGCCGTGGCCGACATCGAGCGCGGTGACGTGGGTCGCCCCCGCCTCGAGGAGCACCTGGGTGAAGCCGCCGGTGCTGGCTCCCACGTCGAGGCATCGGCGCCCCGCTACCGCCAGACCGCGGGGCCCGAAGGCCGCCAGCGCACCCAGGAGCTTGTATGCCGCCCGGCCGACCCAGCGTTCCGGCTCGGCCGACAGGGTGATGTCGCTGTCGGGGCGCACGGTCAGGCTAGGCTTCTTCTGCGACTGGCCGTCCACCTGGACGTCGCCCCCGACGATGAGCTCCCGCGCCTGCCCCCGCGAACGCGCGAGTCCTCGACGGACGAGCTCGACATCCAGCCGGACATCGCTCGCCGCGGTTCCCTCTCCGACACCAGAACCACGACATCCCTCGACGACGGTCACGTCCCGCCGAGGTCGGACAACCGGCCCTGCAGCGTGCGGTGGACCTTCTCGCCCGCCTCGATCTGGTCATCGAGCGTCCCGGAGGACGCACTCTCCTCTAGCTGCGAGAGGGCCGAGTCGATGAGGCCGTCACCGGTGCGCGGTGCTGGCATAACAGGCGCGGGGAGCAGACCGTCGTCGTCGTCGTCCGGCGCACCCGGTCTGGAGGCGGCATCGCCCTCGACAGACCGGGCGGCACCGACATCGAGGTCTGGGCCGACTGACCGGTCCGTGTTCCCATGCGTGCCGCCACGCCCGACCGAGCCGGACGCGACGTCCGCCTGGTCCCCGGGGCTGCCCTGCTCGTCAGTTCTCAACTCTACGCCTTCCCAGCAGTCGCGCCCGCGGTGGACGTCGTCTTCACCGCCGACGTCCCCTTGGCGGTCGACGCCTTCTTCGCCGGGGTCGTCCGCTTCGCCGGGGTCGTTTTTGGGGCCGTCGACGCCTTCTTCGCCGGAGTCGTCGACGTCGTGGCGGCCGACGCCTTCTTCGCCCGAGACGCCTTCGTGGCCGTCGACGCCTTCTTCGCCCGAGACGCCTTCGTCGCCGTCGACGCCTTCTTCGCCCGAGACGCCTTCGTGGCGGCCGATGCCTTCTTCGCCCGAGACGCCTTCGTCGCCGTCGACGCCTTCTTCGCCGGAGTCGTCGACGTCGCGTCGGCCGACGCCTTCTTCGCCCGAGACGCCTTCGTGGCCGCAGCCCCCTTCTTCGCCCGAGACCCCTTCGTGGCCGTCGACGCCTTCTTCGCCCGAGACGCCTTCGTCGCCGAGGAGTCATCGCTTCTCGCATTCAGCGCAGACGACGTTCCCCCGCCCTGGGAGCTGGACCCCGTCACGCTCAGGCGATCCGAACCCAGTCCGCGGGAGCCCTCGCCCGTATGCTGCCCGGACAACGCGCCGATCGCCGACACGCCGGACGCCGTCACAGAGCGCACCGCCGACGACCCGAGGATCTGCGCGCGCAGGTCCTCCAGGTCCGCCGACAGGCGCAGCAGCGCAGCCCGGGCACGATCGAGGTCGGCAGCCGACACCAGACCCGCCCGCTCGACGGCGTTCTCGACTTCGGACCCGACGATGGCAAGGAGACTCGCCCGGTTTGCCGTTGCCGCCGCGAGGATCTCATCAGCCAGCGCCGTCACCTGCGCGCCCATCGAGGTGGATGTCATGCTCGTCGGCAGGCTGAGAACGGCGCCTGCTGCCTCGAGGGCCCGGGCCCGTGACAGCTCGGCCAGTCCGGAAGCGAGCTGGATGTAGCCGCGAATCGCATCGAACACCGTCGTTCCTCCCATGTCGTGTGGGAAGACACGCTACTGCCCCCGTAGCCGCGAGCCGTCTCCTACCCGAGATGGGATGTCAGCCTGAGCGCTGCGTCCGCCAGCCGGTCAAGGTCAACGCCCGGCTCCTCCCTGAGTCGCAGCAGAGCCATGAACCCGGCTGACAGCAACGCATCCGGCGAATGCCGGCCGGCTCTCGCCGACCCGGTCACGTCAACTCGGACGAGGTCGCCGTCGCCGCTGGTGAGGTCGATGCGAACCCGCGTCCCACCACAGACCCACCACCCGCCCTCCAGCGCGACATGAGGTGGCTGGCGAAGCAGGGCGCGTAGGTCAAGTCCGACGAAGGTCGGTGTTGCACACACATCCGACCGGATGAACGAGACCAGGTCATCGACACCGGTCAACACCCACAACGAGTCCAGCCGCGCGTTCATCGCACCGAGGATGTCGGTGTCGAGCCGGTCCCCGACGGCGAGGACCTCGTCCAGCCCGACGCCGAGGCGGCCCGCGGACAACGTGTAGAGCGGAGACTGCGGCTTACCGACGACAAGGGGCTGTCGACCGGTGGCTACGGCGACCGCGTTGACCAGAGTGCCGTTCCCCGGCGCGGTCCCGCGATCAGTCGGAAGGGTGGCGTCCTGGTTCGTGGCGACCCACGTCGCTCCTGCCGCGACAGCGTAGCTCGCCTCCGCAAGGTCCGCAGCGGTGACGTCGCGCCCATAGCCCTGCAGCACTGCCCGAACGCCGACGCCTGTCCGCATTGGCCGCAGACCGGCAGCGGTCAGGGCCTCGGCCACCCCAGGCCCTCCCACGGCCAGCACCGGTGCACCCGGGTCGAGAAGGGCGCGCAGATGGGCCGCCCCGGCCTCGGCACTCGTGACCACCTGCGATGGCGCCACGTCGAGACCCAGGGCGGTCAGCTGTCTGGCCACCTCGACAGCGGGACGCGACGCGTTGTTGGTGGCAAGGACGAGCCCGGTGGTGCCACGCCGCTTTCCCAGCGCGTCGACGGCATACGGCACTGCGTCGTGACCTCGGTAGATCACCCCGTCGAGATCGCAGATGAGACCTCGGTAGCGGTCGACCAGTCGAGGAACTGAGCCGCTCAGCGCGACGTCCCCGCGGGTCTATCTTCACCGTCGTCTTCACCCTCGAGAAGGTCCACCTGCGCCACCCCGTCCAGCTCGTCCAGACGCTCGGCCGCATCCGTCTCCAGGTTGTCGTCGGCGTCCACCGAGTGCGAGAACCACTCGCGAGCGCCCTCCGTCTCGCCGAGCGCGAGCAGCGCTTCGGCGTAGGCATAGAACAGACGAGCGCTCCAGGGCTTGCGTCCGGTGGACTTCAGCTCCGGGATGTCGAGCCCGGCCGCGGCGGCGTCGAGCTGGCCCAGGTCCCGGCGGATCCCCGACACGACGATAGCCAGCTCCACCCGCTCGTCCCGGGCCAGGGTGCGTGCCTCCAGGGAGGAGGCAAGGTCGAGCGCGCGGTCGAGCCGGCCGAGCCCCCGTTCCGAGTCCACCATGAGGGGAAGCAGATGTGATGACCCGGACAGACGCCGCACCGTCCGGAACTCGGCGAGGGCCCGCGCCCACTCCCCCTTGCGGTAGGCGACCAGGCCCAGCGCCTCGCGCGCGGCCGGGACGCGCCCCGCGCGGCGGACGGCCGTCTCGGCATGCGCCTGCGCCGCATCGAGGTCGTCCTCCAGCAGCAAAGCCACCATGACGAGGTGCTGAGCCACACCCTGGGCGTTCTCCTTGCTCAGGGTCCTTAGCTGGGCCCACACCGACCGATCGAGCTCCTTACCGGTAATCCCCTCGGCGATCGACGGCTCGGGCAGACGAGGAGACTTCGGGGTCAACCGCGTGCCACCCCGCTCGTCCCGGCCGTCACCACCACGAGCCACGCGAGGAGAGCGATCCTGCCTGGGGGAACGACGCCGATCGGACCCTTCCCCCCCCCGGCGCGCGGTCGCTACCAATGATCGGCTCGTCGCCCCGGCGCGGCCCGGCCGGCACGTCTCGACGTGGCCCAGCGGGAGCCCCGTTCCGATCTCCGGTCGATGAGCCCTGACCAGTCCGGGGGCGACCCCCGTGAGGAGGATGGCGGCTCCTGGAGCCGTCCTGGCTCCGGCGATCCCAGCGCTCTGCACGGGGATTTTCGGGCGAGTCATCTCGCGGCATCATGGAAGCACTCCATCTCCGGTTGGTGGGGACAATCCTAGGTGACCGACACCACGGGTCGGCAGCGAGCACATTCCCCGCCCGACCGCGAGACCGGACGCGTTGGGACATGCGAAAGCGCCCCGCCTGGATCACTCCAGGCAGGGCGCTTCGAAATTATGTCCGGCTGCGTCCTACTCTCCCACACCGTAACCAGTGCAGTGCCATCGGCGCTGAAGGGCTTAGCTTCCGGGTTCGGAATGGAGCCGGGCGTTTCCCCTTCGCTATGGCAGCCGAAACTCTATGGAGATGTCAATCAGTATCCCGACCGTACCTCGGGAACTGCACAGTGGACGCGAGGCATCATCTCGAAGAGAGATGTAATCAAGTTGTCGGCTTATTAGTACCGGTCAGCTTCATGCATTACTGCACTTCCACATCCGGCCTATCAACCCAGTAGTCTAGCTGGGAGCCTCTCGGGGTAAACCCCATGGAAACCTCATCTTGAAACGTGCTTCCCGCTTAGATGCTTTCAGCGGTTATCACTTCCGAACGTAGCTAATCAGCGGTGCTCTTGGCAGAACAACTGACACACCAGAGGTTCGTCCATCCCGGTCCTCTCGTACTAGGGACAGCCTTTCTCAAGTTTCCTACGCGCACAGCGGATAGGGACCGAACTGTCTCACGACGTTCTAAACCCAGCTCGCGTACCGCTTTAATGGGCGAACAGCCCAACCCTTGGGACCTACTCCAGCCCCAGGATGCGACGAGCCGACATCGAGGTGCCAAACCATGCCGTCGATATGGACTCTTGGGCAAGATCAGCCTGTTATCCCCGGGGTACCTTTTATCCGTTGAGCGACGGCGCTTCCACAAGCCACCGCCGGATCACTAGTCCCGACTTTCGTCCCTGCTCGACATGTCTGTCTCACAGTCAAGCTCCCTTGTGCACTTACACTCGAAACCTGATTACCAACCAGGCTGAGGGAACCTTTGGGCGCCTCCGTTACCTTTTAGGAGGCAACCGCCCCAGTTAAACTACCCACCAGGCA
>JAABUP010006494.1_pt1 | contig 16567 bp, 22 predicted proteins | sample 5559201 | NCBI WGS metagenome assembly JAABUP01 (sample SAMN10711887, study PRJNA513373) | rock metagenome | isolation source: Antarctica rocks | place: Antarctica
GCCTTGGCACAATTTACTGAGACAAGGTGTCAGATATCCGCAGTACAGAGACACAAGGTGTGATGTGTCTGCATTATGGACAGGGACCTGCTACAAGTGGCCAAGGTTAAGGAGCTGATTGTAGCATCCAGAGTTGGCAAGATACAAATGTCCCAGGCCCAAGAGAAGCAACACAGTCAGAGCTGGAAAGACAGGTGGTCAGTACCAGTCAAGCCTAGAGCTCCTCAATATGACATGTGACAGACAGACATGCGTTGACAACAACCGGCAAATGATGCTTGAGCAGATCATGAAGGTGAGCACTGCTCTGGAGACTAAAAATCTGGACATGCCCACATACAACGGAATGATGTCAATAGGAAGTGACAACAACAGGCAAGTGATGTTTGAGCACATCATGTAAGTGATTACTGCTCTGAAGACTGGATGTGCCAACAGACAGGAATGAAGTCAAAAACAGTATGAACAGCAGCCTTTGGACACAAAGTCGATGATAGGATAAGTGATAGCAGAGGAAAACAGCATTAAGGTATGGCTCCAGCCACTCTCTTGGGACTTGAATCTACAAACTTGAACAACTCTGAGTAAGACCACGCCCGGTGCCAAAAACCTTGACGTGAACTTTAATTCTTGTTGCTTGTCAGGCAGGGAGCCTTACCCTCCAGCCCATCATTGATCAGCACAGCATGGTCAGTACAGAAGCACCAGCACTGACTCATCTGGATCTCCACATGGCCACAACCACCTGCAGATCATTAGTACAGTCAGGTAGCTGCAGCAGAAGCTCACCTTCCAACCCATCATTGACCAATATGGCATGGTCACAGTAGAAGCACCAGCACTGACTCATCTGGATTTCGACATGACCGGACCCACCTGCAGGTGGTCAGTGGAACATCAAAGACAGCAACACATGTTTTACATGCACGTGCCACTGGCATATGAATGGAGGAGGAGGAGGATGAAGAGGATTTACATCTTCAGCCAGCCATCTGTGTTGTGCCAGTGTGTCTTGCACCAATGTCTGTGTGTACACGCATCACAATTCACTTGGAAGATGCACTGACAAGATTTGCTGGCACAGCCACATGTGAGCCATGCTCAAAGCAATGTGGACAACAAAAGATTGATCAGTGACTGTTAGTTAGTAATGCTTGTGTCCAGCTGCATGGTCCAACACACAAGACTAAGCAAACCGAAAGCATGCCTGATATGTACATTTACGAAAACTGCCAAGGCTATGCAAAGTACAATCACACCAGGCAATTTCATGCATTCATTAAAGAGAGGTCCTCCTGTGGAGTCAGGTATGCATAGCCCTTATTAATTTCACGTCATAGTTCTGGTCTTCAACTGTATTCAGCACTGATGGTGAACTCTGTCATGTGTAAGAGCACTCTGAGCAAGCAGGGAGCACGTAATGGGCACGTTATGGGCATGTAATGGGCACGTAATGGGCACGTAATGGGCACGTAATGGGCACGTCGTGGGCACGTAATGGGCACGTAATGGACACATCATGAGCACGTTATGAAGCATGCACATGTAATCACAGCATTGCTGGCAGGTGCAGTGGCTTGGTTTTGTCAAGTGTACCTTCAAAAAGGACTCCAATGCTTTTCCAGTCGGTGCAACCCACCATATGGATGTTGCTCATAACTGTGTGCATGGCACACCTGGACTTGATGCAAACCCACCACCCATGTAAGCAGATGTTCTGTCCCCTGCAAAACACACACGCATGTGGTGATGCAATATGAAACTATTGCTGAAAACCCACAAAACATGCTGGCAAAAGGAGGTTGCATGGTCTAGACTGGTGGAACCAGGTGGGCACACTCTGCTTGGCATGCACCGATGCCAAATCATGCATGGCTGGTGTTTTGGCAGAGCAATTGCAACGGCCTTTTTGAAGATGTGTTGCAGCTACATTGGTATATGAGAAGCGTAGATAGCAATCAAGTGGCAAGGGTGTTTAGTACACAGTGCTTCCAAAACGATAAGCATAGGTACTCAGCCGCAAGATGTGCATCTATCTTGCAGGGCAGGCAGAAGATCCTATGTGGTAGATGATCTTATGCTGACCAAAGGCAATTTTTCCCAAACAGCATTGTGGACGACAAATACCTGAACTCCAAATTGTCTAGGAAGACTCTAGGGTTTGTTCTGTTGACAACGATGCCTCCACATTCATCAGCCTTCTGGCCCTCGCAGTTAATTGTGAGCCTAGCAACAGACACATTGTTCAGTGCAGCTATTGCTGACGTGCAGAAAAGGGCTTTGTTGCACCATGTGGTGCCGTGATACAGGTGGTGTGCTCACGATAAGTCTGCTGAGCAGATGATGCAAGCACTCACCCTTCGCCCACATCTCTCTGCCTGGTGTAGAACGAGAGATGCTGAACACGAGTGAAGTCTGTTTGCTCATCCTGTCGTGCACCCTGACTGATGACCAGACCAGCTGAAGCAGCATCCTCTGGCCAAATGAGCCTTGACAACCCCACGCCTTCACCGCGGACCGTCACCGGCTTGTCATGAATCAAAAGGTGCTGCTTCAGAATGTACTGACCTGCAGTGATCGCAGTATGTCAAGCCTCGATCGTCAACAATAACATTGTCTGCCTTTTCGACGATAAACGGCTAACTTTGCATACCACCGGCCCACCTGGAGGGAAGTACAGAACCCCGCCAGAGGGAGGCAGTCGATCTATTGCTTGAAGTACAGCTTCTGTATCGTCAGTTCGGTCGTCCCCCGCAGCGCCGCACTCCCTGACATCTATGACGCCCCACGGCATAACTACGCTGTATCGGTGCAGGGGTCGGGGATATACTTCAGTCGAAAAAATCGAAAGTCGGCAACAATCTGCTCACGCAAGGTCGACGAGGGACTCGTGACTCCAAAGCAGGCTTTTTGGGAGCCGAAATGTATACAGATCACCACAGATGACCAGGTATACTCCGGCCTATGAGACTCAAGTACGAGCTGAATAACCGCTGCAAATCCTCGCTCGATGTGGGTGTAAGCGACGAAGCAATCAACGAGGCGACAACTGGCAAGCGCTGACAACTCAAGTCTCTGCTGTAGCATCTTGACTTTGCAGTCGTGTTGACTGACACCCCCTCCTCGCATCGCGTCGATAGTGCGTTAGCACGTTGCAGTCACCGGCGGAGCGCTTCTCCTTGCAACTGATGCCGGGCTCGAATTGGCTGTGCAAAGCACACGTGTAACTGTAAGCAGTCCAGTCCCTAGCTCTCGTTTGGTTGCTGCCTCAAACGCCGTTTTGCCCTGTGTGGCTGCAAGAGACGATCTTATCTCTGGCTGTCCTGCAGTACAGTGATACCTTGAGTAGTGACCGGAAAAGTCCCTTTGCCGACCGTACTACAGGTACCGCAGTAAAGATCAATTTCGCTTGTCCCAATCGCGCTGGTTCGGTGTCACCGGGCCTTTGACGTGCATGTCGTATTTGATCGTAATCATACGACCTCAACAGCGAAGGTTTGGCAGCAGGTTGTTCTGCATTAGGCCGTCGGAAATCAGGGGAGACTTGCACGCCTGCGCTCTTCATAGACTTAATCGACAGGTGTACCCGCAAACCCTAACCAAGGCTGAACCGGTTGTGGTCACACTAGAGGGTCAGCGCGGTTCAGCAGGTACCACTATGTGGCGCATTCTGGACCTTCAAGAAACAAGCAGCCCACGCAAGACAGCTCGTACCTGCTCAGAGGGGTGCAGTGGAGACGCACCCCTGGCTGAAAGGTTTAGGCAAGGCCTTGAGCTCAGTTTCTTCCTGCTATGCTGAGTCTGTTCCGACAGTTACCTGATCTTCATTGCTGCTGTTCTGTGCCAGGCGTCAGACGTCAGAGCTCAGCCAGCAATCTCTGGAAAGCACTTCAGGATCTGTATTCTGGCCTGAAGCAAGGCATCAGACTACCAACAGGTTGGTACCTGCTACTTCAAGCCACAATTGCTGGCAGGCTCATGCGCTGCATCTGGTGTCAATCTGCAGCTTGGAAGCTGCCAGAGCAAGATTTCATTCATACTTGCAATCTTTGGGCAGTGCTTGCAGCAAACTTTCAACCCCTGCTGCCCCAAATCTTACACAAGCTCTATTGTTTTCGACTTTCCTGATGACTAACCAATAAAAACGCTAGGGGTGCTATTTGGCAGCAATGCCTATAGCTGAGAAAATACCCTCATCACCGGACCAAGGTAGTGCTTGCGTCGGGAAGCGTTGTGTGCTCTGTACAGTTGCTTGCAGGGACAGATCAGGCCCCGTACAGCACGTGACACACACATAGACGGCATCACTCCAAGTGCTGATGGATCATGCTTACATCACCACACCACACCACACCACACCTGACCTACCCTCAGCAGCAAGCCGTCATGAGTGCAGTTTGCCTCATGCATGCACCCGCATTATGGCTTCGGCTCATGCACACCGTCTCATGTCCGTAGTGCTGCAAAGCTGTGCTCACTGTGCAGTCATGCAAGCACTTACTTCCAGAGTGCCTTGCCTGTGCAGTATTTTTTCTGTTGACGCTGTTTGTAACACATCTGTGTTGTATTCTCTTGTGCTGCACATTGTTGTTTGCCCCAGGCAGCTCAGTTTCGTTTTGCAGATGGCAGCAGCATGGAGCATTGGGGCTGTTGCATGAAGGGCATGCCAGCAGCCAGGGCAGTGCCTCAACGCCCCCCTGTCAGTCTTTTGCCCACTTGCCATCTGAAAATGGTAAGCAAGCAGCTGCTGAGATACCATGCACATGCTGAATGTTGGCTCACTCATGCCTTCCAAAGGGCTACTCAAGTGCAGAAAGCATCTCAACGTCAAACATCGCTGTGGTCTTGGTCTGGCATCTAGCCCAGATAAGACATCTCCCCAATGTAGAAACAACTTTTCACCACTCCCCAGGCGTTGTTTGGTTGAGATTTACCCAGTGAGATGGACTATTCTTCTGAACGAGAGGTTCCTGTATGGCAAAGAGCTGAGCACATCCACCAGCTGCATACCATGTATGACAAAGCTGCGCAGAATATCAGCACCTGGTGATCTTCTGCTTCAAAGCTATGCCTCCTTTGCGTCTTTGCGCAGGCAACAGGTTCTTCTGGGTTGGGCAGCACCACTGCCTTTCAGACAACGCAGACTGCACAGACGCTTCACATGTGGTTACCGCAGCACAAGCCCCTCAGAGGAAATGTCACCAGCAAGCAACCGGTCTTGGTGCAGCCTCACATTCAGGGTCATCATTCAGCTTGTCAAGCTTCATAGACAGTGCATGCCAGCCGCCAAACGTAGCTGATAGCACATGCCCACTGCTTCCGAAAAGCAGCTCTGTCCCGTCTCAAAAGGGCGTCTGGTCACCTCCTGACACCCCTTCCTTGTGCGAATCTTCACTGACAATCCCGTTTCCGGCTGCATCAGATTCAGAAGCCTTGCAAGACTTGGTCTCAGAACCCATTTTGGAGACAACATTGCACTTCCTTCCAGCTTCCCCCTTTGATACAATGGACATGTCTGAGGATAGCAACATGTGGGCAGCCAACTGTCTACCAGAGGATGTAGACAAGCTCCTGGATTGGGCAGCTGACTCAGCAGCTGACTCAACCTTCTCAGATCCCAGCCTCAACTCAGCTCAGCTCAGCATGTCATGCTACGAGCTGCCTCAGCACTCCTTTGAGCTTCGGTCTGAAGCTCAGGGCGTGCAGATTCAGACCAGCATACAACCTAGCTATAACCTAGGCAAACCCTCTACTGGGTGTGACACCCATACAATGACCACAGCAGCACAGGAGTGCCCAGTCAGTCTGGCTTTGCCAAGGGACCCTTGTTCAGATGAGCTTCCCTATACACGACTCCATGCTCTGACAGCTTCCCCTCGAGCTGCATCTCAGCAAGCCGAACTATATCCAGATCTGAACTGTGACCAGTCCTCCTGGACTCTAGGTAGCAAAGCCTCAACACCCCTTCTGTATGATCGCCTGGCTTCAGATGCACTCCAGCACCAGCAGCTGGCTTCAGACGCACTCCAGCACCAACAGCTGGCTTCAGACGCGCTCCAGCACCAGCAGCTGGCTTCAGACGCACACCAGCACCCGCTGCTGGCTCCAGACCCTCTTGAGCTGCTCATGCAAATGGAGCAGGACTTGTGTTTTGGCGCCCTGCCATCCTTGTCTAGTAGGGACAGCAGTCCCAGCAGTGGCAGTGATGAACAGATTGGTGTGCCAGATGCCAAGGGGGAAAGCCAGATGAAGAGGAGGTGTGGGCGGCCCAGGGTGTATGACCTAGACCGGCCTGTTCCTCCAGGTGACATGACACCTCTCACTAGCATCTCTGTCTGCTGTCGCCAGGCTGGTGTGATGTGGTTTAGAAGTTCCCATCATGCATAGCAATTTCCAGTACACATGCAATTCCTGTTGCATCTGGCACATTTGCTTTTGTTGTACTGGATCCTGCAAGCACAGCAAAACATGCCACAGCAAGCTTGCTTTCTTGACCCTACATACTTACTATGACAGACAGCTTTTGCCCACCTGTGATTGGGCGCATGTAGATCTGGTCTACAAAACTCAGAGCTTTATGTGGTCTGGAACAGCATCGAAAGACTTGTTTCATTCTGACTTTTCAGAATTTTTCAGTCATTGTCTGTTGAGTCCCCTGATGAGTTTCAAAGACAGAAAATGTGAATTGATTGATTGACAGTCCATAATGGCCTTACTATCATCACTGTATATCATTGCTTGATGATCCCAGTGCCATGTGCCAGATCAGTGCTCACCTCATTTGTGCTTTTCTGCAGATGCTGCAAGGGCAGCACCCAAGAGCCCTAAAAAGACCAAGGGCAGAGGGGCTAAACCCAAGTACATCTACAACACTGCGGAGGAAGCCATTGCTAAGAGGTAGGCACATGTGTTTGTACTCTAATGTAGGCAACATCAACACAGATTGTTGTTGATGCGTTGACTGCCAAAGCAGGCCTCATGAAGGGAGCCACTCAGGACTGTATGTACTTGACCCTTGGGGAAGACATGTAGCTAACAAATGCATGAATGAACAAATGCATGCATGTGTCTTTGCAACTTGAGGTTGCTCTCTCTGCTCACATTGTAAATGCTGCCTTGGATGCATCCATTCATCCATGAAAAGCAGCCCTTCTCATAGGGTCAGGTATGTACTCCCTGAGTAGCTCCCTGATTGAGGTCTTGTTTTGGCAGCCAGCAATAATATGTGTTGAAGAGGTCTAAGTCAGACTGAACAAGTGTCTGCCAAGCATTTTCTTGCATGCTCACCTGGTCATGCCTCTTCTCCAATGCTGCACGATATAAGCTGTGTCTCAAGCACTGGCATGCGCACAGACTTATCCTGCACGTACCTAGCTCATCATGAGCTGGAAAGCGTTCAATAATTATTATTATTATTATTATCATTCTTCTTCTTATTATTATCATCATCATCACTATTATCATGCGCACAGCAGTCTGTCTGCCGATCATGTTGGTGTGCAATGCCACTGCATTCAGCGACATGTGCAGGAGCTGTAGCAATGAACTTCAGCTTGCCTGTATCACCCTTACCAGAGTCTCCTCTCATTTTGCCCTTTACAAGCTGTGTCATGATCACTTGCTGTGCTGACTGATCATTCCAGTCTGTCATGTCACCGCAGCATGCAACAATTTGCCTGTATCACCCTTCAGGTGCACACTGTGCAAACTTATCATTCATCATTCATCATTCATTTTGAACACATGTCTTCCCCCAGAGTCAGGTACGCCTAATCCGCCCAGGCAGATTCATGTAAATCTTTGTGGCTATGATTGGAACTTGGAGGTGATCACTTGTGGTGCTGCAGGCGCAAGCGCAACAGGGACACCGCCACCCAGAGCTACTACAATCGCAAGCAGCGCATATCCATGCTAACCAATGAGGTAACGTTTGAATTCTGAAGCCTTGAAGCCTTTTGTGAAGATGCGTCAGAAGCTCATCACTCTGTTGAGCCCAGTGCTGTCAATACTTCTGCCACACAGCTGGCACGGCATTGACAAGGGCTGGAGTCACTGTTTCACAGACAAGTCAGCTCAGCTCACTGTCAAAGATTTATGTCAACAACGCATACTTTCTTAAAGGTCAAGTCTGCGTTGTCATAACTTGTGCCACACAGCACGCACTGTCTTGAAAGTGCTGGAGTGACAGTCTTACAGATAAATCAGCTCAATTTACTCTCACAGAATTTGTCAACAGCGTGCCACTCATGTCAAGTTCACTTTTGAGTCATCTATGAGTCTGCCACATAGCATGCACTGCATTGGCACCACAGGAGTCAAACTGCCTCATTGATTGGTCAGCCTGACTCAATGCGTGCAACTTGCAGATGGCTGGGCTAAGGGAAGAGAACACAGCACTGAAAACCATCCTGGGCATCTTGGAGCGGGACCCTCAGGCAGACATGACAGACAAAGGTATGTTCTCTGTCATGTCTCAAGGCCTCAGTCACTACGTCTCTACCTGCTTGCATCACTGACATGGGTGTGAAGGCAATGCATTGACTTGTCAGCCTTACTTCAAAAGCAGCTGTCAGTGCTGAAGACTAAGATCAGCTTGTGGTAGCTCAAGTGTGAAGAGCTCACCATGGCTGCATGGTGAAATAAAGCACATTCATGACATCATAGCCTACAAGGCACCTGAGCTTGATAGGTGACCATTGTAGCACCCCTGTCCAGGTCGACTTTGCACTCCATCATTGATCTCAAGCCAGCCTAACCTCTTTCCTGTGTCTTTGAATACTGACATGGCTCTCCAAACTTGATAACACTTCGCAGGTACAGCATGTGCTGGTTGCTTCAAGCATACTGTCAGGAGATGTTTTTGATGATTCAGTGTTGTCATCAGCCTTCTTTATGTGCAGGTTGGCTTCGAGAGCAGCTTTCAGCAGGCAGGTCACCAAGCAGCATCCTACAAGAGCTGCAACAAACATCTTCATGGCTGATGTGAAATGGGCTGCGGTGTATGTTGAGTGTAACTTAAGTGTGACTGACTCATATTTCAAGTCAGAACAATGCATACAAGCAGTCCATGCCTAGACGACGAATGCATTGCTCTTTGGTTCAGTAAACGAAGAACATTTGCTTCTCCGTTGCCTGTTGTTTCTGCCAAACAGCCTTATTTGTTCTCTAATCGACAGCCTTTTGCATGGATTGGTGTCAGGATTGATGTGCAGATCGCAAACTCTGCCTGCGCAACAGAGGATGTCAGTGGTCAACACTGCCCTCATATTCAGTGTGAATTTGGACTGACTGCTTGCACAACCTGCGTGCGGCTTGTTGAGTATGAGTCGAAACTGGTCAGAGCATGCACATCCATTTGCAAGTCCAGTCTTGGAAAGGCAGTAGCAGAGGATTCATAAAGTCATGCTAGATTTGTTCATTGCAAGATTTATTAGATCCCTGCCACCTAAGTCAACGAGCCCAGCTTGATGATGATAAACACAGGAGACAGCCATCTTGCATGTTTATGCACTGAACATAACAACAGCTGTGTTCACCACCCATGGGAGGTTTCGTATACATAATCTAGTTTTCAACCTGCTAGTATCCCCTGCCATAGCTATGCTGTAATGGCCATTTACATGTAAATTTGCCAGCCTGCCACCAATAACCCATCCTCACTTCACTGGCACTCGTGATCGATATCCATTTTGTAAGTTCTTACAGCAGCTGTTACCACAGCTTGCTCGGTCTCGAAACAATGCAATGCTGAGCTCAGACTGACAATCCATTAGATGCCATCAGCGCCGCTGAGCAGATCTGTCCCCAGTCTGATAGAGTGATCCTACTCAGCTCAGCCCAAGGCAGCACCAAATGCCTGAGACTGCGCCCTCATAAGGGAGGCCAGGTAGACACGCACATTCTTAGCATCATTGACCAGCGCTGCCAAGCCGTTGTACAGCTCTTGCTCATGAGCGTTGTACACATTGCGCTTTGCTGCAACACAGATGGGCACAAAGTTATGACTATGTAGCATGACTTGCTGCCAGAATGCAACGCCAGAACTGGGCTAAGTGGCTTCAGTATGTGAGCCCCAAAATGCATTGCACTAGTCTGTAATAATGGCTGGAATGCGAAAACATCTGTGTTTTGACAGCATACATGCCGCTGCACACCCTACATGAACTAGAACCACTCTCTCATCATAAACAGCCGCCGCACAATGCTTCAAAGCATATGTTGCATATGCAAGTGTAAAGGCATTCTCCTTGATCCCTCCTTTTGTTTCACGACACCAATTGCAGACCACATGGACAGGAAAACATAAGCGATGCAATAAGAATGTGTTGAGTGACCAAGCCAGGTGGCGCATTCATAGACATGCAACGTACCTGTCACATCACCGCTCTTAGCCTCAAGTTTGCCAGCAATCTCAGGATCAACATCATCATTGGCTTGCTTGTGATGAACCCCCTTGATTTCCAGCTTGTGGAAGGCCCGCCGCTCAGCATCAAATTCCAGTCGTTTGTTGTCCAGCACGCTCATTCTGTCCTTGAAGGTCCTGTATTCCTTGATCCAGGCACGCAGAGGCTCAAGCACATTCTGTTCCAGGTCATTGGTCTGCACACAGCATTGATTTGTGGATCACCTAGGTCGGTTGGTCATCGCAATCATGGTCCGTCTTGCGTACTGCTTGGAAGAATCAAAACAGCAACTTCCACTTGGGTGGAAAAATTTGTGGGTTGGAGTTGTTGGTTTGTGCGAAAACATTTGGGTCTAAAACGCACCTGCCATCACCGGCAACAGGGATCATGGTCTGCAATTAACCAACGGCATAAAATACGACCAACACAAGCAAAAAGAACCTGGACAGGCAACATACATGCTTCTGTGAGATGGTAGCAAGGTCCTGGACTCGCACAGAGCTTTGTGGTCCTGCTGTACCCAGTGTAGTGGCTGCTTGTTGTCGTAGCTCATCTTGTGGAACAACTGGCTGCGCACCACCTTGGGCACCTTCCTGATACACATGGGGTAAGGGCCTTGACAGCGCATCTCCTGTGGCCCTGAAGACAGCTGCAGCAGACAAACATAACCGTCAGCAGTAACGTACCTTGGTGTGAACTGCCAGTCACTAGAAACACAAAAGACGAGTCCCGACTGCGGCCGAAGTTTACCTACTGACGCTATCTCGAGCTGCTTGATCTGCTTCTCGCACTCCTTCAAAGTTTGAGCAAAGTCATGCACCTGCAGAACGCGCGCCAGCTTGAGCAAGCTCATGAGGAGCTTTACAAATGCGACATGAGGTTGGATCTGAGGCAAGGGATCCCAGAGCAGTGGCCGCAGAGGAAGACCGGTAAGTCAGATACTGCAGTGCAATCACTCCTGCTTACCTCCTTGTACATTTTGTCAATGCGATCGCTGGTCGTAGGATTGAAACGACCAGGCGCTGCTTCGTGGACCTGCACAAAAATGAAGCATTGCGCTTCGCCAGCAGACTCAGACAGCTGACTTTTGAACCCGTTCAAGGCTTTCACAAGTTCGCGTTGCAACACAAAAAAATAGGCAGCAGCGTGCGAGTTGGTATGTGCTCTAATTACCTTTTCGCGGAACCTACCAAACATCCCCATCCGCGCGTGTTGTTCAAGCTGTCAAGACAGATCTTGTCTGTCGAAATCTGCAGTCGGACACCAGACGAATTTGCTGAGCGAGAAGTGCACTTGAAGTCAAGAATGACAGAGACTGCTCGAATTGTGGGCAAGGCTATCTGCATGCGCTGCCAAAGACTACCTGTTGAATGCTTGCGTAAGAATCAGCAGAGGCACACGTAAGCCAGTCTAGGGCTCGCTCCTCAACAATACTTCCAGAAGCTTTTAGGGCACGAAATCGGCATTGACGATCCCAAGTGTTTCATTGCGTCCCAAGGAGCGTCCCAGGCCAGCAAAGCATGCAAGCTGAGATTTTAGTCGGTTTGGCGCGGCGCATGCGGTCAGTGATCTGCTCATCATGTCTCGACAGGACTCTGCCTCAGATGCGGCCAGTTCTGTGGGAGGAGCTTCTGATGCAGGATCAGAAGCTGGAAAATCGGATGCTGGATCACACGGTGGAGATCAGGCAGCAGACATCTTAAAAGAGTCCAAATTCTCTCTCAAAGTACGGTTTCCTTTCGCTCATACGCCATGATATTGACTGTCCACGCATCAGCAACGACTGCAAGCTCTGCCGACTACTTACGTCACTCTTGTGGCAACAGGCAGCGATCTTTGGTGTGGTGTACTCGCTCAAGAAACTGCAGCTAGACAGAGACTTCCGGCTGGGTATACCAACGCTGTTCTTGGAATTCCTGCAATGGCTGATCTTAATTTTCGGTCCAGAGTGGGACTGGGATGTCAACTGGTCAAACAGGTTGAAACTCTAACACTTTTCCAGCGCCTTGTTTGCTTCCTGCATCATACAGGTCGTCTGACACCGTTGTGCCAGTGCAGCTTCTGGCGCTTCTACAGTCGGTGGCAGCTGCAGCGTGCAATTGCAGAGCGGAGTCATATTGTGTTTCTTGTGGTGTTCTACCTAATGGTAGCAGTAGTCTTCTTCATTCTGTGTGTTTGTCTGTATATTTACAGCCTAACCAGATCCCGCAAGCAACCAAAATGGCAGTGGTAAGTCCTGTTGCATGAGATGCTGCTTTTGCTTGTCTCAGCTACACTAGATGTTTGGTCGACGATAGATCCATGTATGAACCACCAAGGCAGGCTGATTTTGTGCATTTGTCATGCAGGCCATTGACTGCATTCAGAATCTTGGTCTTCCTGGTTTTCACAACATTTCAGACATCTTTCCTGCTGCTCTTCACTGTGACCTGGACCTGTCCAATCATTGGAAAGCGTGTCAACAAGCAGCTTTCCTACTTTCCTGGTGTATGTGAGTTCCTGGCGCTCATTTCCTGCACTGTCGTATTTGCAATGCAGTATAGACCATGATGCTCACAGTTGTTCTCATCTGCAGATTGTTTGAAGGGTGCGAACCTTATTCATGCAGCTGTGGGAATCACTATGAGCTTGCTGTTTGCTTTGATCAGCTTGGTGCTGGCCAGTGCGGACGGTAGTGACTTAAATCCCCACAGCAAAGCCTACTACGCGTCTCCTTGCGGCAAATGGACGTTCCGCAGAGCTTTCATCAAGTCTGCTCTGCCTATTGTAGCGGCAGCACTTCCCAATTACATCCACCTGCGGGTAAACATCTCACTGCCCTTTGATGCAGAATCAGAATGTGCTGTTGTAACATGCTTTGTTAGCTTCTTGCATTTGTATTGCTTTACAGTTCAGCCACATGTGGATTTTTGTTAAGATATGCTGTTAACACAGAAAACGGTTTCTGAAAATGTGCTGTTTGCAGGCATGGTTGTATCTTGCCCTCTTGCTCTACAACTACTGGATTCAAATGCGGCATGTGCCCTACTACCACACATGGATCAACTGTGTGTTTGCGTTTTCCTCCTGCACATACGCTTGGGGAGCTTTGTTGCTGGTCATAGCAACCTATGTTCGGGCGCACTGGGATATATTCACCATCGTCTTTTACTGCGGCGTGGTGCCCAACCTCGTATCTGTGTTTCTCATTGGCTCAAGGTGACTTTATGATCTCTGCACATACTTGCTGCATCCTCTGGGCCAGTACCTCCTGCAAACCATGGCATTTTAGTGTTGTAAGCTCTACTGGAGGTTGTTCAATGCACTGAGCTGGATGTACACACTGCTTTTCATGAAAGCACTTCTGGTACTGGTATGCACCGGGAACAAAACATTTGTGGCTTAGCAGGCTGAAGACTGTGCGCTATTTTGCTCACAAGATGAGTAATTGGACAGCTGATCTGACTCCATCACAGCAGCATCATTTTCGAGATCCATATGAAGCTGAATTGTGTGCCAGGCAAGTCACGCTCCCTTTTGCATTGGTGCTCAATCTTCTTTCAGCAAAGGCTTGCTTCATGGCTTGCTATCAGATCTGGTTGAGCTAAGAGCCACTGCAGACAGAATTTTTGTGCTCCGTTGTGCTTGGCAGTTTGATCGCCTGTGTTCATCCGTATAGGGTGTCACGCAAGACTACCCTGGATGAGGATTTGCTGGTACGTGTGCCACACCCTCAAGCCATATCCTTAGCAGACACAATCATCAAGGCTGGGATTCATCAGTACCCAGAGTCTGAATTTCTCCTTATTGTCCAGACTGGGCTGCGTGTCTACCTCAAGAACGACAAGCCAGTAAGCTCTCTTGCTCGCTGCTCGCATTTTCTTACCTGCACATTTGCTGCCATGCAACTGACAATGTCGTTATGCAACACCTGTCTCTGACCGTATTTGTGTACATCAGCATAATGCCAACCTATTGCTTCTGGGTGTCGTCTATTCAGCTAACCAAGATACTCTGTTACAAGATCTTTTTGATTTGGATTTGCTTTTAAACTCCTCAGGATTGTGTAGTACATTAGTCTGGAGTTTTTTCTTACCATGCTTGCCTCTTGAAGTGATGATGCTGCTAGCGGAATCATCACTTACAACTTGTAAGGTCATGCTGCCTCAGTTCTGCAATGAGTTTGGATTTTGGTCATGCAGGGCGCAGCACTAGCAAAGGCAAAGCTCATGGCACCATCAATGACTGAACAGTATCAGATCTTTAAGCTGGACCAAATGGAATTAGAGCGTATGGCTCTGGAAGACAATGACAACATGGATATGGCCAGCTATGCTGAGTTTCAAAGGCAATTCAAGGGTCTCAAAGAAGCCCACAGGCAGGTCCTGTTTGCCATTCGTGCTTTCTGGCAGGTCCTGACACGACATGACGTCCAGTACCTCACCCTAGTCAGTCACTTCAAGAAAGTGGAGCAGTCACAAACATTGGTAAGTTGTCTTTCACATCTGCACATGCTTGCTACAGCTTGACACTGTCTCTTTTTTTGAAAATCGCATTTGCTCCATTCGTCAAGACATACTTGGGAATTGAATGCAGTGATTGTATGACGTACCAAGCTGTGCACAATACAGCAGACTACAAGGCTATGCTGACCTGTGCTGTACATCCTCAAGGATTACAACAGTACATATCGGAGCAGGTCCTGTTGCTGCTCTCATGTTGAGATTTGCTGTTGCCCTCTGCAGGCTGAGCGAGGGTACAGGCAAGGTCTGCTGATGTATCCCAGAAGCCCGTCACTCTTGAGAAGTTATGCTCAGTTCATGCAAGACATCAAGCTGAACCCTCATGCTTCAATGCGGTATTATGTTGAGGCAGACAAGCTTGACGCCCAACAAACTGAGGTATGAAAGTCGGTGCAGTCAGCTGACCAACTTAGTTTGCTGATCTGAAGATCAGACATTCTTGCAATGCATTTGCACAACTCATGCACCCTTGAACGCGTTGCATGTAAAGTTGTATTTGTGTCACCAGCAGCCAATAAGTACAACTTGTGCCAGACTTGTATAACACTTTGAAAGAGCCTGTGCCAAGACCACAAATTTAGTTTGGCCAACACAAATGAATGTTGTTGCAGAGCCGCAAGGAGACAATGCTGACAAAGATTGACGGATCAGCAATGGATGCTGAAACAATGCAGATGCTAAGTATTATTGATGAGGAGAAGGACGCAAACATTGTCATCAACTCTGAGGGAATCATCCAGTTTGCAAACAAGGGCGTCACAGCGGTATGCCCATCTAACAAGCATTGTGCACTGCACCCCTTACGCTAGTCCCCTTGATCTGAATCCTGTAGCCTTCTTGCTGCCCTTTGACAGCATGCTTGATATGACTAGAGTGGCATCACACCCTTGAGGACTCTGCCAACTGAAGCCTGTGCACAGGTGTTTGGGTGGAACAAGGCTGATGTCGAGGGCAAGAACATCTCAATGCTGATGCCCCCGCCTTACAGCCAGATGCACAATGGCATCCTGCGTGCGTACAATGAGACAGGGAACTCCAACATTATCAACAGGACCAGAGAACTGCAGGGATTGCACATGGACCGCTACAGCTTTCCCATCAAGCTTGCCGTCACCAAGGTTGCACAGACAGGCAAGCTGCGCAACCTGCGGCAGATGCAAATCATACAATGCGTGCCCTGACTTCAGTTTGCCGTTTGCGTGTGCAGAACCTGCATCAAGCTGTTCAGACAAATGCAGCCTCACATCAGCTGCTGTGTGTGCACTGTGTTGGAGCTGGATGCCTACTCACAACCATGTGCTCGCACAACACCACATGTCCGTCTTGTCGTCATCAACATATAGTGTAGTGAAATTGTCAGTGGACTGACTGATGGTGTAGGCTCTGAAGGCTTCATGGGTGTCATCAAGCCCATAGCTGATGACGCCAACATTGCTATGGTGTATGTCACCCCTGCTGGCATCATCGTGTCAGTGGGGCGTGGCTTCAACAACCTGTTTGGCCATGAAATTGCTGAGCATATTGGCAAGCCCCTACGCAGCATCTGCAAGGACCCAGAAGAGTTCAACAAGCTGCTCAGCGGTGCTGTGGCTTCTACTACCAGCTCTGGGCTGGCCAGAGCTGCTTCAGGTGTTGAGGGTCAGGATGTTGGAAACCTGACCA
>JAABUP010006495.1_pt1 | contig 16564 bp, 11 predicted proteins | sample 5559201 | NCBI WGS metagenome assembly JAABUP01 (sample SAMN10711887, study PRJNA513373) | rock metagenome | isolation source: Antarctica rocks | place: Antarctica
GAGCTCTGATTGTCACCTCAATCCCTGTGTTGTATGATGAGTACATTATCTTGCTACAGCAGGTCAGTCACAACTTAAACTCAATTCAGAAGACTGTTACTCAAGAGCATCATACAACAACTACTATCATCATGCAACAGTCTCACTCAGACAACATGAACTGAGAACCCACTGAGCACATCATTGTTGCAGTTACAGAAACTGAAGAAAGATGCAGAGCACAATGAATGTCAAAGAAGAAAGTGACAAAATGTCATATGAAATAACTATGCATGTGCTGTGAAGACAATGATCACTTCATTAAGAACTGCAAACTTTTGCCTGTCATACAACCTTGTGTTATCAATGTTACTGCTGCTGAGACTGTGAAGAAGACAACAGAAGAAGAGAAGAACTCAGAAAAAGAGTAGCTTTTAGCAGAAGTTGCAGCTGAAAGCATACAAGATGTGATAAGAGCTGAAAGAAGTTTGAGAACCAGATGAACAGTGCCCTCTTCACTATGTCAACATTAGTCAATAAGAAGTCATATGCACATACCTTGTATAACACAGAATGTCTATTCTATAAAATAATCACTTCTTGCTTTGCTAGAAATCACAATCTACAGTGCATGAAGATAAGACCTCATATGATTACAGAGTTTGATGAACCCTCAGATTCATCAGTAAATGAAGTAGCTGTTGTACAAATTAATATTGACAGACATCAGAAGTCAAGGGCATTCTTTTATATTGTCTCTAAGTTAGCATCCTACAACCTTATACTAGGTCTATCATGAATGAAGCAGAATGAGGTCATATTGAATGCAGACAGAGCCTTCCTTATGATTGAATTCACAGAAACTATCATATGAAACAGAAAAGCTTCTGCTGAGAGCGAGTTCAATCATGTTATGATGTCAGCTACATTCTTTACAAACCTCATACAGAAGAAAGAAGAGAAACAGAAGAAGATTGAGGTGTTCTCAGCCAGCATGACCAATATTGAAAAAGCCTTAACCTCACAGAAAAAGACTGACCTGAGGACTATACTCTCTGATTATTATCATGAGTTTTTAAATGTGTTCAATCATACAATGACTAAGAAGTTGCCGCCCTTAAGAGAAGAAGACACAGATCATCAAATCAAACTAGAAGAAGTGAATGAAAAAGAGTCAAAAGTACCCTGAGGTCCTCTATACAACATGACAAGAGAGAAGCTACTAGTGTTGCACAAGACATTAACAGAACTTTTGAATAAGCAGTTCATACAAGTCAGCAACTCACCTGCTGCAGTGTCTGTTTTATTCATACAGAAGTCAGAAGGTGAACTTCAGTTCTGTGTGAACTACTGTGGCTTGAACTGAATCACTCAAAAGAATCATTACCCTCTTTCATTAATATATGAGACTCTGTGAAACATCAAATGAGCTCAATGATACATCAAGTTGAATGTCATAGCAGCATTTTACAAGATTTGAATTGCCACAGAAGATAAATGAAAGACGGCATTTTGTATGAGGTACAGGTTGTATGAATGAATGATGACTTCTTTTGAGCTAGTCAATGTCTCAAGCACCTTTCAAAGATATATCAACTGAGTCTTGCAGAACTTTCTGAATGAGTTCTGTTCAGCCTATGTGGATGATATTCTTATTTTCACTGATGAATTGCTGCATCAACACTGAAATCATGTACAAAAGATACTACTACGGCTTTGAGAAGCCAGTCTACAAATTGACATTGACAAATGTGAGTTTGAAGTCAAGTCAATCAAGTACCTAGAGTTCATTCTGAAAGTGAGAAAGAGGATACAAATGAATCCTCAAAAGGTAAAGGTGATTATGAACTGACAAGCCCCTAAATCAGTAAAGAGTGTACAGAGTTTCATAGACTTTGCAAACTTCTATTGAAAGTTCATCAAGAACTTTTCTAATTTGATTTTGTCAATGATGGCTCTCATACAAAAGAACATGTTTTTTAAGTGAACAGAGAAAGTCAATCAGGGTTTTATGAAGCTAAAGGCCATGTTCATTTCAGTGTCAATTCTAGTTTCATTTGACCACACACATATGACAGTGATGAAAACAGATTCCTCAGGTTGATGCATAGATGAAACTCTGTTACAGTTAATGAACAATGTGTGAAGGCCCTGTGCCTACTATTTAAAGAAGAACGCACCTGCAGAGTGCAATTATAAGATTTATGATAAAGAGATGCTGGTCATCATACAATGCTTGAAAGAGTGAGATGCAGAATTGAGAAGTGTGTCAAGTTTTCAGATTCATACAGATCACAAAAATCTGAAATACTTTATGACAGTCAGAAAGCTTACAGAGCAACAAATGAGATGATCTTTAATTCTGTTGTAATACAACTTCTTCATACTATATTTGCTGAGCAAACAGAATGAGAGAACAAATGCTCTATCAAGACAAAAGCAGAATGTGTCAATGAACCTCTCAAACAACAGAGTACAACATTGTACAACACAGATGATACATTCTGAGATGATAAGCAAGTCTATACAGACTGCCTCAATGACAGTAGCAGACATATCAATCCCTGTGCTTGTACAAGATCAGAACTTGTTCAATGAGACCACAAACCTTGAACAGATGTGAATGAATGCTGAAGCAGAAGATGAGTTGTACAATGAGCTTTGTCAGACAATTTGCAAAGAACAAAGATCATTTTCTACTGTTTTAAAAGTGAGGGTATTCATAACAAAATGCTTCTTGAGTGATGAAGAAAAGCTACTCTTTCACAAAAGACACTGAGTGTTGTCATCAGAACCTCTTTGTACAGAACTGATTCAGTATACACATGACTTGACAATGACTGAACACTCAGAAAGAGATGTAACTGATGCTCTCTTATCACAACAGTTCTTTTGACCTGAGATGCTACAGAATGTTTGTACATTCTGTCAAAATTGCAACAAATGCTGTACAAACAACAGCTGAAAAGACCGTTAACAAGGCTTCTTGAAGCCTCTATCTGTACTGAAACAGATTTGATGAGAGATATTCATCAACTTTGTAGTAGATCTATCATCAAGTGAGGGTTGTATGAACCTTCTGCTAATTACAGATTGTCTTAGCAAGAAGGTGATACTTAAACTGTGCAAGAATATGACTGCAGAATGAGTGACTCAGACATTTGTACAATGTTTCTACTGAGCTTATGAGCTTTCTATCACAATAGTCTCAGATTGAGGCACTCAGTTTGTGAGCAGCCTATGAAAAAGAGTCTGTCAACTTTTGAAGATCATACAAAGGGTGTTCACAGTGTATCACTCAAAAACTGACAGGGCAACTGAGCAGATGAATCAGAATGTTGAGCTGTACATTTGTACGTTCTCAAATTATAGTCAGAACAACTGAGCAAGCCTGCTTCTCATGACTGAGCTAGTCATAAACAATCATGACTTCATCTCAATAGAAGTGAGTCTCTTCTTTCTGTCTCATGAGTATCACATGAAGCCTCTACAACTACTTGAGAAGTTGAAGCCTGTATGGTCTGCAAAAAGTTCAGTACAGAAAGCTGATCAGATTGTACAAAAGATGAAAGAAGCCACAGAGTGAGCACAGATGACTATGACTGTCACTCAACAGATACAGAAAGAAATGATGAATCAAAAGAGACAGCAGTCATACAACTTCAAGAAAGAAGACAAGGTCTGACTAAACCTTAAGAACATACATACAAATTGTCTGTGTAAGAAGTTTAATGCAAAGAATGTCAAGTACATCATTGTTAAGAAGATCAGCTTACATTCTTTTTGTTTAAACACACTGTTGAGTATTCATAATGTGTTTCACTCAGTTATGCTTCAATCAGCAGCCATGAATGCTCTCTCTTCTCAGCATATGACAGACTCACAACCCTCATCACAAATTGTAAGTAATGAAGAAGAGTTTGAGATAAAGAAGATTTTGAAGAAGAGGTTTGTATAACATAAAGAAGAATTCAAGAAGAAGTACTTAATGAAATGAGTCAATTATACTCAACTCACATAAGAACTGACATTTGTTCTGAAAGACACAGTGGTGTTAAACTGATGAAAGTTAATGCAACCTGAGGTAGCTAAATCTTAACCATACAAAAGAAGGTTGAGGTGCTTCATGAGTTCAGAGAATTGTATGAAGTTCAAAATTTAGTGTTGAATTTATTTGATTTATTACTATACTAATTACTAATGATGCCTTCTTGATTTTGTCAAAGCTACTTGTTCTAAGCACTGCAAAGAGATGAGACACACTGCTCAGATGTTGCACACAGCTCATACAACTAGGCTTTAAAAGTGTCACACACAGTCTGTACAACTAGACAAGCACAGTGTAAAGAAGAAAGAAAAGTCATACGTATTTAAGAGACAACATAGATGACAACTGTCTTTACTGACAGTGATGCTGATGTAATTCTTCTTGACTGAGCAGCAGACTCATTCTCATTGACATTATTGTTGTTGTTCTCATCATCTGAGATGACAATGAGAACATCATTGTTGCATACAAAACAGCAACATGTGTGATCACACCACTTGCAGTTACTGCAACACTCATTGAAATGTTCTGACATACAACAACATTTCAAAAAGAGCATCATACTGTGTGTTTGACAGTTGACACAACCGGCAGGCATCAACACACCTTGACTCTGAATCAGAATTGCATTTATGTACAACAGCTGATGAGTTCTCATCTGATTCAGTGTGATGCATAGCTGTACAAACAGAACATTCACACTGAGCAGCACAAGAATGACTCTTGTCTGAGAAAAGTGAGTGTACTGAGCAAGCTACTGCTGATTAATGAAGAGAACTGAATTAACATCAACAGTCACAAGAGTGAGAGCAGCAACATATGCATTGTAAAGAACAAGAACCCTGTGAGCTGTCAGCTTTGAGACTCATACCTGTATGACACTTACATTGTTATTGTTGTTGATGTTGTTGCTGCTGAGCTTGTTATATGAGAGTCAGTGCTAACACATCAATCAAGAAAGATTTCATGTACAAAAGTTGTGAATGAAGAAGTTGAAGAAGAAAGAAAAAGTTGTATGTGAGGTGAGGGGTTTATAACTCACTTCACTGACAGGTAAGCTCAAGTGAATTGTTGAAAAAAATCACGCAAGCAATGAAAAAATTTTTCATCTGCAAATCTTACTCATACAAGGCAGACATGTGTCAACAGACATTAACAATCATACAACATTCTTTTCAGAGACTTAGGGCACAACCTTGAGAAAAAAGAAAGAGGTGATGTTATAAGTTGAACTCATACTAAGGTCTTATGATCTAGTTGCTTACTAAGACCCTAAGACTAAAGCACATTATCTTTTCACTTCTGTATGAAGCTTTTCTTTTTCTTTTCATAGTATTCTTCTTGTATTTAGAAATTATCAATTGAGTGTCAGTCTCATTGCAAACCTGTGACAATTTGTCACTTTTTTTCAATTTGTCTTTTTTGCATTGTGCTCTTTTCTCTTCTGACATTTCTCTCTTTTGCTTTCTTTTCTTTTGCTCATTTAACATGACATAATACTAGTTAGCAAAAGAGTATATAGCTGAGGCAAATTGCTCAAATAGAAAGACAGCTTTTTACCTTGAAACAAACTTGACTGATAACAAGAACATAAACTTTGACATCTTATTTTAACAAAGTCTTGTGCAGTCAGATGCAAATTGCTTCTCTGATGTTCTTCACACTTTAAGTGTTTTTTTATGATGTTTTAAGAGTATGCTTATCTTATTTGTTTATATAACATTCTTTCAGTCTTTAAGAATTCAATGCTGATGTTGAAGAGCAAATTGAAGTCAGGCTTTCTTCATAAAAGCAGTGAGATTTAACTTAATAATAAGCTTTCATTTATACAGATTAACTGCATGAAGAACTTGAAGAACAGTGAATTTGAATACATCATGCTTAAAAGCAATGCATTGAGCACTCTTTTTTTAATTGTTTTTGTTCTTCTTAACTGATGTAACTAGATTCTTCTTCTGCTTCTTTATGAGAACAAAAGGTCTTTCAGATCTAGAGTCATTAACAAGATACTCATCTTTAAGTATATAACTAATAGTAGGGTCATACCCTCACTTTCAGGCCATGAATTTGTATCAATAAATGGTGAATTGAGCAAGGTTAGTAATAGTCATTATTTCATGCATTGAATGCCCAATTTCAGCAAGAGTAAGGGTCTGAGCATGAGTGCAAAGGTTTGTATGCTTGTTGACCATGATTATTGCTAACTATGCTATAAAGTAGAAGTATACAAAGGTATACACGTACAACAGCGACGACAGCGAGGTCAATTGACCCCTTTTTGACACTCCGGCAATATCCGCTACCCCTACTAGCGTTCCTGTGGCCCTGCAAGCCACTTCTTGGCAGTCCCATTACTAAAGGGCTGTAGCTTCGTAGAGAGATCAACATGCCGAAGCAGGCAACGCTTGCCGAAGGGCTGTTCCAGACTTTTCGATGATGCGGGTAAAACGTATGGAGACGAATCATTCATTATTCTCCCTTGCTTCTTCAGTGAGTCGGTGAGTGTAGTTCCGACACCGAATAGCGTTACTGACTCGTCACAACGCTTGAGCGAATATGTAAGGTAATCACGATTACATCGAAAATGGTGTTGATTGGTTGGATCGCCTAGGATGAGGTTACAGGCGGCTCCTGTACGATCCGCCATCGCTGGTCCACTTCCCGGCAAGCAAACCAGCCAGCTGCCAGCATCATCACCGCCGTGCTTCTCTTCTCTCCGAACTCTTTTCCCACATCATCATCCTTATCCTCACAATTCAGACTCCCTACTGTGCTCCATACATGTACCCTATTATCGGCGATAACAGCACCAGCCCTCTTTCATGGAATACGACTACGTTTCGCCCTTCACATAAACAGCCGTCATCCACATGACGCAGCTCGTCATCGGCGCTGCAACCTGGTGAGGGACGCCGCCGCCAACGATATGGGGAATTATTATCACGAGGATGCTTCGCTGTCCTCTGTGATATCATCTCCTCAGGCATACCTAGGCATACCACCCTTCGTCGTGTTTTGTGTCGATAGCGAAGCGAGCCTTAACCTGGTATGGTTACATTGATAGGCCGGCATGCCCTTAATCCAAAAAGGGAAAGGCCCAGGCCGATTCATAATGTACACCTTCAGCAGCAGCAGTCAACGGAAGGTTTCTAGCACCTTTTTGCTCACTCCTCCTCCTCTTCCTCGATCGCCCTTCACACGCTCCTACTCTTCGAAGCCGTGAACATCCACCTCCACCTCCACCTCCACCTCCACCTCGCGCCCTGTCGACACCTCAATAATACCTGGCATCTCATTGCTCTGAGTTCGCTGAACAGGATCTACTACTAGCGCTGGACTCTTCTTTGTAGGGCGCTGAATGAAATTCGCATGCAACCGTCGGGATCACTGCCTTCTCGCACCGTTCATCACGTCAAACTTCATTATAACCCAGACCAATAACGACTGTAATGAAAACTACGCTCTACGATCATTTTCTTTCGCCAATCCTGACGTATTCTGACCCAGCTCATCGCCGTCCACAGCCTTCGAAGACCACGTCACCGAGTCGCGCCCAGCTTCCACAGATACTTGAGTCTATAACCTGCTCAGGGAGATCGCTGCTCGATAAAACTACTTCGTAAGCCGGTCTGAGCCTTTCGATCGGTCACTGTCCAGTTACTAGTCTTCGTCTGGCTCTCTCCACGTACATCGTCATGCGACGCAGATCTAGGAAACACTAAACCGCCCTCAATTACATCCTCAGATCGCCATACAGAGGTTGTCTGTCATATTATGACAGACAACTCGATACTACTCAACACGCATACCGCGCTTTTTCTCGATGCGGTCACCGGCTCGATCCACCGCTCTTCCTTCGCCGCCACCGCCCCGCCTACGTTGCCACAACCACTTCAAGAGGACGAGCCTTATACAATCAAGTGCATCTGTGACTTTCCGGACGACGATGGCAACACCGTATTTTGCGAAGGATGTGAGACATGGCAGCACATCGAATGTTACTACCATGGCAAAAGGGTTCCAGAAGTTCACAACTGCACAGATTGTGAGCCCAGGTCGCTTGACTTCAGACGCGCAAACGAGCGACAACGACGACGAAGAGAACAAATCGATGTGAGTGATCGGAAACCGAAACGTCCACCAGCAAAGAGTCACAAGAAGAAGGTAAAAGTATCAGATCACGGCGCTGCGCAGGTGAACGGCTGGACACCGTCTGACAGACACAACGTTGGCTTTGATAATGATCGCCGAAGTGGAAGTCCAAAAGACCAGCCACCACCCGCAAAGAGGTCCAAGACCAGTCATAGGGGTTCCAGCTCGATAAGCTCTCAGGCCGCTACACCTGCGCTTGCGGGCGATCGTCGCAAGCGTGCTGAGTCAAATTCGCTCCACGGTCAGAGTCCCATCAAGTCTTCCGCCAACCTGTCCACACCGAACGGATACTATAGCGAACCCTACAGCCTCGAATTCATGCAGCTCTATGAAGACGATCCTGGCGACATGCCTATGCAAGCAAATCTGTTCAACACCATCGGCATCACAAGTAGTCTCTCTTCCTGGTCCCACGATCGAGACGCACTCGCTCAGGCAACAAATGGTAGGACACCACAGGAAGTCTTCCACTGGCTGGATAGACCGATTGAAAGCCTGGGTTGTCCGGGCATTCAGAAACAGATTAGACAAGATCGCAACGCCGTCTTTTCCGGCAGACATCCGATGTGGCAGTACCTGACTGTTGATTCTTTCGTTCCCGAGGGTCAAGTGGTCGGTGAATTGAAGGGACAGATCGGTCATATGCACGATTATTGCCAGGATCCTGCCAATCGGTGGCAGGCCTTGCGACACCCAGTCCCGTTCGTCTTCTTCCATCCGCAACTCCCAATCTACATAGACACTCGAAACGAAGGTACCCGCTGCAGATACGTTCGACGAAGCTGTCGTCCGAATCTCAAGATGAAGACGATCCTTACAGACGGTCTTGAATACCATTTCTGTTTCGTCGCGACAGAGAACCTGGAGGCGGGCACTGAAATCACGATTGGCTGGGTTTTGGATGAGAACATTCGGAAGTATCTTGATCGCGCGCACTTTGGCACCCGTGGTGACGGTTCTGTAAAACAGGAAGGGTTGGCTGAAGCTGAGGCTGACTACATATCACTCTGGGTCGGGAAGGTACTGGCAGATTTTGGGGGCTGTGCTTGCAACAGTCCGCAGCATTGCACCCTCGCTCAGTTCGATCGTCGCAGTAGCACATCATCTATCGACTCCGCCATCCACCTGCCTAACGGGAGGTCGAAAAAGCTAAAGCAAGGTTTCAACAACAATTCCCCGTTCAGTACTGGTCAAGCGACAAACAGTCGAGCTGGCAGTGAAGGCCTGAAGTATCAAGAGGACGATGATCATGATGACAGTCGGTCGACATCCGGCTCTATGCATAGCAAACCACAAAGTCGAGACATGACACCGGCCACTCGCTTCTCGACCGACTTGGGCCCAACCCCTGGCTCAGAACTGTCTGATCGAGAAAAACGAAAAATTGCGGCAGCGGAGAGGACATTTGAGCAGCTCGCGCAAGATCACAAGGTTCACAAAAGGAAGAAACGAACCAGTGGCGGGTCCAATCCCAACACACCTAGTGTGACTACTTCTGTACGATCAGCCAAGGCTATCTGTATTGTGGAGAATACAGCTAACTCACGGAGTCAGAAGCAGCTAGGTCACACCGCCACCTCCATTTCACAGCCTAATACCCCCAACATACCATCCAAGCCTAGTTATGTTAACTCAACGACTTATCGAAGACGATCCTACTCACCTACTTCCCACGTTTATCATAACCCATCCATGGCAAGTGAGTCGTCAGCCGACGAGTCACGCAGAAGGGAGTCCGTCCCAAGTAACATGGCCCTTTCGCCACAATCAGCACGATCAAACTACGTCGATTCGATGATGCAGACGGAGAATGACAACAGCGATATCTGGAATGTATCATCTTCCACGGACGCGCCGAAGCGAAAGTCCTACGTTTCTCTTACCAAGCGACTCTTGAAACGTTGTCATGAGGACAGGATACGACTAGAAGACGAGAAGAAACGCACAGGTGGTGAGGTAGCTGGAGCATTCGACCAATCGTCCAGCATGCAGCTCCTTGAAGATTCAATCATGCAGTCTAGCAATCCCATGTTATCACCAACCCAGGTCAAGCGCAGTGACCCAGAGGATGTGGAGATGAACGATGTCCACCCAAGTCCTCGTCAGAATTCGGTGCGAAAACCGCCAGGTTCGACCATCGAGAAGCCACGGCCACCAGACGAAATACCTACTACCTCTAAACCTCCATCCCAAGATCAAAGCTCTCTGATCAAACCGCCTCCACCGCCGTGGCCATTATCTGCCTCTGCCATTACAAATCACTCGCCGCACCCTCCCAACGGGTACAGATGCGTGGATCTTCGTGTACAACTGCCACCCACACCTCTTTTCTCCAGCAATACACCCTTAACACCTTCCGTATCCAGCACACCTACCTCTACCGCCGGCTCTATCACTCAGTCACCCTTCAGCCTTGGATCACACAGCTATCCGCCAGCCTTCTCATCTCCAGTGACAAACGCGGTACAGCCCAGCCCAGTCAAGAAAAAACTCAGCCTTGGCGACTATATGAGTCGAAAGAGCAACAAAGCTGAGACGCCGTCGGCAGAGAAGGGACACCAGGGGAGCAGCCCGACCATGCCGCACAGCATGTTCAAGCCTTCCGCAAGTTTATCTGGACAGGCTAAAACACAGCCTTCTGATGGGTCAGTGATTGTGGAAAGTCCAAGGAACGAGCTTCATCTAGATCCTATGAACGTCGTCAAGGGTCCGGGTGGTTGAAGTTGGATTTCCAGTTCTTGTACACATTATTCTGCCCTCCTACGTACCCCAGCACTGCCGAATCGGGATGTAGGCTCTGAATATCTGGCGCTCAACGACTCTCAGTCCGTTATTTCTTGATCTTGGGTTGCTGCTACGACTCCAGCCAGCGAGCGAGCGTCGTATTGCTTTCTTCACCATTCTCGTACCGTTGTCATCCACGTTAGGTATTAACGGTGATGTACCATCAGCTCCCAGCTTTCATTGGATGGACGGGGGCGATCTTACTACGTTTGTCACACTGTACATATCTCCGAGAGACCCGTCAGAACAGAATCGATCACACTCACAAGAATTTCTACATGTGCATGCTTCGATGGTGATGTGCTTCAGGGTTTGGATCAATATCAAAGAACACTGGCTTTGGCGGGACTGACTGCGTCGCGCGATGATCATCACCGGTTCAACGCTAGATTAGTGTATGTAGATCCATCACCCAAAGTAGCGGCCCCCAAGCCCAGCGCAATACCGGTAGGTAAGGTACCTTTATTGTCTACCTCAGATAGTTCTCAATCATAAACAATTGCGGTTCTCATATCCTCCACTCGACGCACCTCATAAGATAGAAACAAAAAACAACAATCATCATCCATTATAAACTCTATATCATTGTTCTAAACGTTGTATTGTAAGACCTTCTTTCCGTAGTGTAGTGTGGTGTGTTGTGGTGTGATGTGATGTGGTGAGTGCTTTATGTCCTTCGTACTTCAGTACTTGTACCAAGGACTGGACGGGACTTGTTGTTGTATTGATTGAGAAGCGTTCCACCCACCTATTTATTCTGCGATTGAAGAAGGGGGAGCGATCGTGAACTTGTGTTATGATATGACAATATTTCATGTCTGTCAGAGACAAGTGTATTCCGAGTACACAGGATAACCGTACTCACTACTGTGTATTGACAAGCATAGATAGATCTGTTAGCCTGTACTGGTAGAGTATATATAGACTTGGTGACGAGAGATGGTAAAGTTATCCATAAGAATTGACAGTGATGCGTGCGTGCGCCTTTGATGACATCGGCAATCATTGGTACGACCTGGAACCCCTTACACTCGAATATTGGGTCTGACATTCGACAGTCGACAGTATTGACTGACCATCACGATGCATGTCGAAGTTTTGGGCATACAAACTCTTGAAAAGGTTAACTAGGTTTGTAGTCGATGACTCGAGCATGTCGTCGTTCTAAGACGGTAGAATTCGCCATACATTTCGCCCAGCTTTAGCTCAGAACAACGATCAAGCCTACTAGTGGAGAGACCATGAATAGGATTATTGTCCTCTTGAATGGGGAATGTCTCAGCAGACTATATTGCAACCCAAATCGAGATCGGACGCTCATCCGCTGAAGCGAAATCTCGTGGCCTCTAGACGTCCCAGACCCTCCCTAGGAGCAACGTTGCGGCGACGGTAGGAATTTGTAAAGTCTGGAATCAATGGTTATATCCATCTTGCCAAACTGACTTTTCACAAGGAATGTCTCAACTTACCTTGCAATAACGTCCTAACCTTTCTAATCTCGCCCTTCTGGACTTTATCAGAAATGCCATTCATCAACCTATCAGCCTCTCCCGGTTTCACCGTTCCGGTTGGTAACATTCCTACTGTCCCCCTCACCCATACTGCCACGTCCTGCGGCATAAGCTCAAATAGCACTAACAACACGCCGGATGCATCTGGGAAGCAATCTCTAGGGAAGCTGAACATCATGCCGGTCAATATACGCTGGATTAGTACTTCCCCTTGTGATAGAACGAGCTGCTTGACCGTTGCCTGGATCTCCGGGGGATTGGTGCTGGTTTGTCTATTTTCTGACTCAAAAGCGGAGTTGGATGGATTCAGGGTGCCATAACTGAGAATATCGCGCAGGTAATGTAGAGTGGCTGTTAGAGGTGCTTCTTGTTGAAGTGTCAAAGCGGTGAGAGCGGCGGAGAATATGGGAGCTGAGACTGTGGAGGGAATGACCTGGTACGGATAATAGATCAGGGCATCGATGAGGAGGCGGAAGAAATCTTCGATCACTAAGCGCCCCAAATATCAGCAAAAGACACCAGCCAAGAACGGTGACTGAGCTATGGGGCCATACCATCAGGGAGATCTCCAGGAGGTAGGTCGTTAAGGATGCGGAGAAATGCTAAAGCTTGTTGCTCAAAAAATTGGTAGATAGCCGTCGAGGTCTTTTCGTCCACGAACTCCGCACCTTCCGAGAATTCCCGGAGGATCGAATCCGTCGCCCACAGGAAGCAGCCTTGTCTTGAAGTCTCAAACCCGGATGCAAGTTGTCTCGCCAGAGACGGTAACAGAGGCGACATAGCGGTTCGATAGGAGATCACCATATGACGCCAGCATCGGCATACACGTTCCAGGACCGGAGGGAAGGAGGTGAAGTTGTCGGCGATTGCAGACAGAACCAGGAATATTTCTTGACAATATTTGACGGCAGGATTCTCTACAGATGGCGAGACGTAAGGCTGTATCCATTGGATAAATATGGTCAGAAGCTGGAGATAGTCTGAAATGAGATCTATTAGCTCTGAAACCTCGATCACTACGTATCACCTACTTTGCATACCTGCCAATGCTAGCTTCCCCTTCTCGTCTTGGGCGTTGTCCGCAAGAGACATCAGCCTTCTTATGAGAGGATCGCAATAGAGCTTGAACATGTCGTAGATCTTGTCGAGCGGCTGCACGGACAAGACAGCCGCAACACCTTCTGTAAGCTCTTCTTGACTCGCCGGAGGAAGACTATCAAGAACAGACTCATAAAAGTCGTGCAGTTGTGTGACGTTGTCTCTAAGAAGCTTCCTGCAATCGGTGCCAAAGAATTTGAAGGCTAGGGCTGCTGCTCGCAAAACCTCCTTGGAGTCGTGCTGGAACCCAGATATGATGTAGTTGAGTTGCGGTTGAAGGAACTCGGGATGCTGCGCAGTCCACTCTGTATACCGACCTAGGGCCATGATGGCTTGGAAGCGGATCCTTTCTTGGTTAGGGATCTGAACGATGAGAGGTATAACCTGAGGCAGGATGATGCCCTCTTCAGGGGAGACCATGCGGCCCATGGCGCGCATACTGAAAAGTGGTGCTTCGAGTTCTTGCCAATGCGGTACGTTGCTACTAGTTGCCTGCGACCCATAGGTGGTGACCCATTGCTGGATGAGATTATAGGACTTGCCCAAACACTCAGTCACCCCTATTACTGCACAGCAATCTTTCAATACGTCTCCCATAGAGTGCCTGAACTCCCGGAACTTCTCCTCTTGCTCCTTGTCCCCATCAAAAAGATCTGTCCCATCAGCCGCCCCTGTGGGAAACGCCAAGTGCTCGATCATGATATCGACCAGTCTCGAGAAGACATCGGCGAATTCCATCCGTGCCTGGATGTACTTCTCCAGTGTGATGTACTGCTTCAATTCATACCAGAAATTGAATGTCAACGAGACTGCGTCCCGATCCCAATCTCTGGCGCAGCACTCAAGGACGGCCTCGACCAAGCTTCGAAACTCTCCAGGCATCCGTGCAATTAGTACGACCCAGGCTTCGCCAGCTTCCGCGAATACTCTCGTAAATCCCTTGTAAGTCTCTAAGTCTTCAGTTTCTGCAGCTTCGGCGATCTTCGGCTTGAGCGCAACAATTCGGGGATACAGCTTCTGTATCGTACTAACAGACTCATCTACATCCCGTGTGTCCTTAAAGATTGTGCAGATACATTCCACTCCAGCTTCGAATGCCCGTTCGGTCGAGAGGGCGTCAATGATGGTATCGAAAATTGGAGAATTTATGATTTCGGACGCTGGTATTTCACGGAGCCATGACGTTATACATTCCAGCAGATATGGATTATTGACTGCAGATGCTTTTATTGGTAGTGTTAGTCAAAACTTTGATGTTATGAGGAAAGCTTGCAGCTTACCAGATGACTGAGAGTATTGTATCAGAAGCCTGAGGACCTGAGTAGCATTCTCTTCTAGTAGTTCTCTGGTTCTGTCACTGAGCTCCTCTTCCTAATAGTAGTACGATGTATTAGATACTGATGTCTCTCGGCCGTAGCGTCTCTAAGGCTGATGGTGTGTCGGCCCCACATACTGTCAGGTTGATCTTCCGTCCTTCCGTGACCTCTTCGGGTAGAACTCTGAGAAACTCCAGTATGCAGTCTCCTGCGTCGCTTCCTAGTGTAGATCCCACCAGTTGCAGAACGTCTTTCCATTCCGTCATTTGTATTGCCAGATTCGCCAGACAAACACATAATTGCGTCCGTATAGGTCTTGGACCATCGCAAAAAGTAGTCAGGAGAGATAGGAGAGAGTCGCGAAGGGCTCCTAGAGATTCGCGGGGCAGCTGGTCAAGGTCGTGGGTGATCTGCCAGTATCAGCTTCTAGCTTCAGGACCACCGTGGGCGCCAACCTCACTTTGCCCTTAAGCGTAGTTGCCGCAAACAGCTTGGCCTCAGCTGAGGAACTGGAAGACTGTAAGATAGCGTGCGTTGTTGTCCAGGCTTCCGGCTAGACATGTCAGAATTAGCAAGTTCTGTGAGCGTTGATGACGAGATGTGAGTACTTACGGACTTCTGGAATTTCTCAAGGTAGGCATGAGCTTGAGTCTTCTGTGCGCGTTCGAAGTTCCCTTGCATAGTAGCAAGAGCCGCCAGTACAGGCGCAAACGCTTGCTGCGCGGCAGCTCCATTGACAGCCATGTTACAGTATACGGTGAGGGTGGAGGGGTTCGAGAACGTTCAAGGAGGACTACCACAGCTTGGAAACGGTGAGGGCATCATTTGGCCGCAGTAAGAAAACCGGATTGAATGTAGGGCTGCTTCAGAGCCTGCCAGAAAGATTGTATGAGTAATGAATGGTAAGTGATGTCAAGCTACGAAAGGGTTTCAAAGTCATACGGAATATTCCGTGCTAAGTATCTTGGCGAACATTTGTCACAGCTGCTACTCGACATTTCAACTTGGAAAGTGCCAAAGCAGTATTAAAATCACCGGAGCGTTTGTGAAGGCCCAAACACCCACCGGCCGTGCGTTGAACATCACAGAGTGCTCGCGGATTCTATCCTTGAGATGTCGGGTCGACAAGGCGGTGGTGGTCGCAAAGTCCTCCTACCTCCGATCAATTTCATTTTCAAGCTTTTACAACAACATTCGACGGTCTCAATATGGCTTTATGAGCAGCTGGCGATCAGGATAGAAGGGAAGATCAGGGTTAGAGAAAGCTTCAAGTTCGACTTTAAAGGGCTGAAGCTGATATATAACGGCCTTTCTTCAGGGATTTGACGAATTCATGAACCTGGTCATTGACGATGCGGTGGAGGTGAAGCAAGCGACGAAGACTGAAGAGGAGAAGAGAAGAGACTTGGGTAAGCCACTACAGCGGAAGCGTGGGACGCCGGGCATAGCAGCTGACGGGCAAACAGGCCAGATACTGTTGAAGGGGGATAACGTCTCATTAATCCAAAGTTTGCAATAATGGCAACCTAAGGCGTCGGTCTTTGTATTGAGGATACAGGTTCACTGGGTAACGGTCAGGACTGTCTAGCATTGACAGTTCCCTCGTCAGCATCACGCGATGTGCTCTTCGAGTCAGCCGGTATTTGAATTCATGGATGTTGTGCCCGAAGAACCTT
>JAABUP010006496.1_pt1 | contig 16562 bp, 12 predicted proteins | sample 5559201 | NCBI WGS metagenome assembly JAABUP01 (sample SAMN10711887, study PRJNA513373) | rock metagenome | isolation source: Antarctica rocks | place: Antarctica
AACCTGACAGCAGGTAGAGAAATGTTGATCAATGATAGACAATGACAGGTGCACTTTAGCAACAAGCAGAAATTTAAATGTTGACGCTAAAATCCGTCTCTCATGATTGACCCTGCAATTTCTTGTCAACTGAAGAAACTTTCTTTCAGTTTTGCAATCTTCACAAAGAACCTTACTCAAATGTCATCAGCTTCTGTTGATGCTTGACCTTGATCAATCTTGCTCATCTGTCTGTTTACTTGTGGCTTTCTTTATCATTGTATTACTGTTTTGATTTGATCTAAGAAAAGATATAAGTTCTATTAGTCTTTCAATCATTAATAAAGCACTTGACTTCTTTAGTTATATTTATAGTATATCAATCAATTTTGACGTAACGGTCCTTCTGACTGATCACCCTTGAGAAGCTTTGATTGTTGTTTCTACAGCTTTTGCATTTAGCTTTCTATGTATACCTTTTTGATTGCTATTTCAGTGCTGGTGTTGATAAGACCTGACGTTGTTTGTCATGTGCTTCTTTTACATCACTGATCTTACATTATGTGAGAAGCAGTTTCTTGCTGATTGTAGTGCTATAAAAGCATTTAAGGTTTTCTGTGTTTGAATCAAAAAGAGCCTCACAGATTCTGCATCAATATCTTCATGAGATCTGCGCTTTTTTGCATGATGATGAATGTGAATGAAATCTTTTTACATGAGCTGATAATCAAGTTTCAACAGACTCAGGTTCTTATTCACATGCTCTCTTACAAGTTGTTTCAATTGATCTCAAACTTCTGATGAAGTGAATACTGTAATTTTCTTAGCAACGCTGAAGCAGTTGATGAATTATGCTTATCAGTAACCAGCATTTCACTGCCTCTCTCAGCCGCTTTTGAAGTTATGTTTTTGAGCTTGTCTGAGTTTTCTGAGTTTGACATGCTGAACCTTTCTGCTGCTTCTGCACACACTTTGTTCTTTAGATTAACTGAGCTCTGTATCATTCTTATGCGCTGATGATCATCTTTATTCACCTTCTTGAGATCAACATATTCTGAGCGGTAGAAGATGAAGACGCATATTATCTGAATAGGGTTAGTAATGCTAATGAAAGTGCAAGGCACAACTGACAGAGTCATTGTTATATGTGTCTTCTCTTAAAGCATGATTCAACAGATCTCACACTGAAGCTCTGTTATTTGACAATGTTAGTTGCTTGCTTCAAAGAAAGCTGTTTAAAGCTGACAGTCATTTACTAATGTGTGCTATTTGCCATGTCAGATGAACTCAATGTGTACAGACCTTAAATTCATTGAAGCTGTGAATGAGTTACTGTAGATATGATAGATGTGCAATGATCTCAATCAAGTCTCAGCCAATCATGAGAACAGTTTCAAAGTCACTCATAGAAATATGAGCTCTGTGAGAACCAGTAAACAAAGTCAGAAGAAGGTTCACTGATCTTGTTTTGCTCTCTGCTTTTTGTTGAAGATTGTGCGTCATTGAACAACCTTCTTTCACAAATTTATAGATTGAAGATCAGTGCAAAGATATTTCACAGAGACTTTATGAGGTGGTCTGTATTCAATGATGAATGACAAACTGTGTCAATCCTTCAAGCTGCAGTAAACACAGATTTGATTAGTATGAGATCATTGCTGTGTGTGTTGTACAACTTCTTCTGTATTGTTGCTCAGTGTGTTGACATGATTCTCAAACTCAATGTTGAATGATTGATGAGCCTATGAAATTTCAAGCAGTTGAGATATAACATTCATCACTCTCTTTTTTACTGCAAATCACTGATAGCTTTTCAGATCTTTCTTGCTGACAAGCGGTCAATGACACAGCAATCAACTCAGATCCTTTAATGCAATGACTGGTGAAAATAGTTTCAAATGATCGCTGAGAATAGGGTGAAAAAGACAGTAGACTTCATCAAAGTACTGCAGTTGAGCTGCTGAGAAGTTATCTCAGTGATGTGAAAAGGTGAGGCATTTTCTGTCTCTTGAGTTCATGATGAAGTCTTTAGTAGTGAGAGCTTTGTCACTCTGAATCAAAAGTGATCTGAACAGAACAAAATGACATAATTTCAAGAAGTCTTGAAATGTGATATTTTCATTGTGTGTCTGCTCTTTCTGCATCTGTTGTTTTGCTTGAAGACAATTTGTCTTCTTGTTTTGACATGTTGTTTTGCCTGTTCAGCACGTTGTTCTGTTTGCTCAGTGTGTTGTTCTGCTTGACACAGCTGCTCTCTGAGCTTTTGCAACTCAGTATTGCTTTCAGTGACCATAGTTCTTGTTTATAATGAAAAGCTTCTGAAGCAAGAAAAAGAGCCACAGTACTCATTGCAGATCAAGTTGATTCAACTAGAAGGGCTATAGACTAGTCAGAACCTTAATCTCAGTGTTAACATAATTGGCGTTGAGTATATCATCTCTGTCACAAAAGAAGTCATACTGTCTGTGAGCTTCACAAGTCACTACACTTTCTTTCATCAACCTTGATCTGCTTTTCACACCAGGCTTATTGACTTAAACAGCACTTAGTTTCACTCTCAACAGCTTCTTATGATGTTCAGCATTGGGTCAGCCTTCACTCTGAGCGCTTATCAGATTTTTGTCTGCGTCAATTGCTCAGGTGTGAGTCAGAACATGTGGGATAAGACCTTCTTCAACTCAACGTACTTTGTCAATGTAGTGACCCACAACTCTCTTGTCAACTCTGCTGTGATTGACGCTGTTATCAGTAAATACAATAGCCAGCGAACAGGCATTCTAATCAACAGCGACAATGACTTTCTTGCCTTCAAGAAACTCTTTAATGAGTCTCTCTTTAAATCTACTCGCAAGGTGCTGAATGATGCATACAGACTCAACTGGCCTAACGTCAAGTACCTTGAGCTTGACATGTACTTTGGCGACCAGCTTCTGCCACTCTCAGTGAACATCATTGAGAAGAACTTTGCAGCCCTTCTGCCTGACCTCACAGTGTCATTCTTCTGTGATAATGTTATCATTCTCAGCAACAATACATCTGTTCTTTCTGTTGTATCACTCAACTAACTGATCAGTTCTTGTGACTGTGAGGTTCTTATTGTTGTCTTTTGTCATGCACGTCAGGTCTGAGCAATTAAATTTATGCAAAAAGTCATCACAGAGCCTGAGGCCTTCTCTGATACAAATGTTATCAGCAACAGTGATCTACTAGCAGCAATTGAGTGCAGCACACAGACAATCTGACATGCAAGTGTCACAAACAAAATGAGCATGATGAACAACTCTATGACTGTTGTCAGCTTTCACACAAGAGTTATAGGTGTGTAAGGGTTGAGGGTTGTTGACACAAGCGTGTTTTCATTCCTCTCACTGAGCCAGCCACAAAGTATAATGTATGCATTAGTCAAGAAGATTTTGCAGCATATTTTAAACAGTGAGTGAGAGACTACGCCAAAGTTGACAGTGATTCAGACTGTTCAACATAAGAACTTCTTGAATCAAACAGAACAACATAACAGGCAAACTGCAAAGAACAGTTCAAATTTTGAAACTGTGGTTCATGCTTGACAAAACTCAAAGCTACTCTACAAATAGGTGCAGTTGAAGAAAACATCTAATTACCTTCACAGGTGTTCATTTTGGTCAGGTAGAGGCTTACAAACCCCTCATTCTGTAGAATTGTTGTTTGAAACACGTTGTGTTTCAGATCCTTAGCGCTCAGCCTCAAAGATGCATTGATCAGTAACTGTGTGACTAAAGACATCACTGCCGGCTTCAACAAGAACCACTGATGGCCTTGAGAATCCTTGTGAGTGTTTGAAAGCCAGTGTACATCCTGCAGGTTTTGGCCTCAATGACTGTAAAGTCAGCCTTGTTCACTTGCTTTAAAGAATGCATTGTTTGAAGTGTGCATTCAACATACCTGATACTGATGCATAAAAGCTGGTTCTTAAGCAGGGCAATGCTGTAGAATTAAAATTAGTAGCACTATTAGCCTTGTCTTACTCTTTAAACACGCTGAGCTGCAGCTTTGCATTTGATTACATAGTCATTTGATGGTTTAAACATTCAGTAATCCAGGTTCTTCATGAAAAAGAACTATGTGAAGTCTGCAGTCAGAACTCAGAAATCCACAAGCCTTTTGTGCTTAACTTTGCCTCTTGAACACTTTTCTCAGATTTGGCTTCAAACAATTATGACAACTTTCATGAGATGTGAATATATACAGAATTCTATCACTCATGGTAAGAGCTGTTTGTCAATAGCAACAATAATTACATCATTAGAAAAGAAAATGTCAATGTTAACATTTTCATCATGATCAGCTCAAGGTAAAGGTTGTTTCTTGAGGCAAAGGCCATTTTTTGTGTCAATGAAGGTTGTTTCTCAAGCAGCCAATGACTATTATGTATTAGTGAACATTGTCAACCCTCTCATACAGTAATACAGAGCGTAGAAAGTTCGTATTTAACTCTCACAAATGCCTAATGCTGAGTGTGTGAAGGTATATCAGTGCTAGTTTTTGAGACTTCACCTGGCCCTCACAGCAAATGATTCATGAAACAAAACCTCTCAAGCACTTTCTGATATAGTGACATCAATTTGTTTCACAATGCCTGATGAGTCTGCAGAACCACGGCCAGTGCTTTGTAATAAGTGTCTGCAATTCACTGTCTCTCATGCATCATGCAATTCAATCTCATGCTTTCACCCTCAACAATGTCATCAGCTTTTCTTTTGCACAGTTCTCACTTAACATGATGTTTTCTTCTCTTCAGCAGCCTTATTACCTCTGTTGTGTCTCAGAAAAGATGCTACCTACCAAACAGAAACCTAGATGATGAGGGCGCTGATGCTTTGCAGCCTTGTAATACATCAGCTGAGTTCAGCAGCTGCTGTGGTTCAGATTTTGAAAGTGTTTGCTTATTCAACAGTTATTGCTACAGCTTGTCAAACTTGTGAATTTATTGATTCAGCTGCATCAATCATACCTGACAGTTTAGTGCATGTTCATACTTCTGTAGTGATGGTAAGTTGATATTGAATACTATTTCTGATTGTCACAAATACAACATGAACATGAGTGCTGATTTTGACACTCACCAGTCAGCATAACCATGGGCACACAACTCATACCTGTTAACGGCAACTACTTCTGTTGCAGTGAAGGCAACAGCAGAAACAACACCCTGAACTTGATAATCTGTGCAAATCTCACCCACAACAGCTTCAGCCCCTTTAAGGTGTTGAATGAATATTTCATCTTCAACTGAACAAATGGGTTCACAAGCTCAAACAGCACAATTGCAAGCAATAACTCTTCAGCAACAGTGACCATCAGCTTTGTCATGGTCATTATCACATTGACTGTGCAGCACAGCTCAGACAAAGGTCATGACATCACAGTAGAACTCAGTGTTGAGCTGCCTCTCAGCATTCTTCTTCTTGTAACAATGTTCTTTCTGTGATGTCAGATTCAGCAGCAAAAGAAGCTTAAGAGACAAGCACAGAAGCAGGTTACTATGAGCTCAGTTGTAGGTGCAGCTAATTATAACTTGTTCAAGCAGGTCAAGAGTACGGCCCTAATCAAGGCTATACCTTGACTCAGAAGTACACCCTCACACAAGAACATGTGCTGACTCAAGAGTACAACCTCAATCAAGAAATAGTGAGACAGCCTGTTAAAGAGTTGAAAGAGAGTCAGCATGTAAAGCTTGATGATAGGTGAAGAAAGTTTGATGAGTGAATTAGCTCAAAGATGATGAGTACTACTACTTACTTTACTTGTTATTATCTGTGATGTGCTAGCTTTTTGAGATGAAGCGTTCTCATGTTCAGAGCAGACATACTATTTGGTCAGAGAATTTTCTGATTGCTGCTGTGGTTTCTGCACTATCTGTGGTCTTTTTTTCTATGTTGCATTTAGAATTCAAGGTAGGGTAGTGCCCTTTCATTGAGCAGCTGATATGGTGTTTGCTTTTTTCTTTGTAGCTGTATTAATACTATACAAATACACTTTGAGCTGACAGAGCTGCTGAATTGAAATGATTGTATAGATAAGTGTCTCACTAAATCTAGTGACTTTAAGCATCAAGCGGCCTAGAAAGATGTACACATTGTTGTGATAGCATCATATAGAAAGTTCTTGTGAGCATCTGTTTACATCATTCACATTTACTGTTATATCTCTCAACACATAGTCATCTTTCTTAATCTGCTCTCATCTCTTTCTTATGATTGCAGCATGCTGTTCACTTCTTAATAAAAACCTGATCATAAACGGCTTCAGAGAGCGAAATGCAGTTTTCTCAAATGCATCATTGAACAGATTCATTGATGCATTTGTTTTCTTGCTGTTCACCACAACAGTGGGTGAACAGACCTCAAATACTCACAGCAAAGTTGTCAGTGTCAGGTTAAGTGTGTTTTTCACAAGTTGAAAGCTGAGGCAGATGTGTTGACCAACCTCAAAGATAAACTGATTGCACTGATGAGTTCACCCATGATTGCATATTTCGTCACATATTGCTTGTGGTTGATGTACTGCTTGAGCTTAAATGTAAAAGGGTCTTTGCAGCGCACTGAATCAAAATGAATAACAGCAGTGTTGTTAAAAAGGTCACCTCAGTTCTCTCTGACAGTACATAGCCTTCAGGCATCTCAGTCTATTTTTGAGAGGTGGCTTTTTGATTTCTTGCATCTTGCTGACGTTGATCTTGATTGATTTTGATTGATTCATTGATTGATAATGACAACTTCTCAATACTGTATAGCTCTTTTCACACAATAACTCACCACTCAATTGTGCATTTCTTCTGAGACAACCTGCTTTCTTGTATTAAATTCACCATTTTGCGCCTTTTCAACCATCAGAATACATCATGAAGCGTGTGTTCATGATCTGAAAATCCTAGCCTCTCTTTGCAAACATTGACTAGAGTTGTAATTGATGACCTCTTCATTCTTCAATGTATGCATTTGATGTCTGAAATTTCTTTTCAAGATATGATCAAAGTGCTTATAATCATGAGTCTCTACTTCTTTTGCACCGTTCTTCATGACTGAAGCAATGAGTATGCTGTCAAGATATTAGGCAATATCATGCCTGCACTGAAGAAGAAAGATTGAATTATTCTAAATAAGATCATTCTGCTGAAACCCGACACAAGAAGTGTAGTGATTGAGAGATTCTGTCATATAGCGAACCTGATGATTCTCATTATTTGCAATGAATGAGAATGAACAATTGTGCAGTTTTGTCAGTTGTGTAGTTAAGTTAACAAAAGGCTAAAGATTCAGAGAGTGTTTGAGTCATTGAAGAGTCAGTTCAAGATTTTGAAAGTTGAGCTGATGCAGTAGACAAAGAAGTGACAGAATTAAAGAAAAAGTGAGAAAGCAAGAGAAATGAAAAGAGTAGAGTAAACAGGCTTACAAAGGTGCAATCATTGTTGATGCTGCTTACAAAACACATAAAGCTTTAGATAAAGAGCTTGATTTCTATTGAAAGATCATGCAGATGCTGACTGTTGTTTATAACAGCAATGATATGACTATTTTGACTAATCATGCCGTCAAATTTGCTGATGAAGTTGAACACCACAGCTACCCACTTTTTTCTGATACCTTATGTCATTCATTTGATCATTTCAAAGTCACTCAAAAACATATTAAAAATGCTCAGAACTGGTCTTGAGAGTGTGTAACAAAGACTTTGAAAGAATTGCGCAACAATGAACATACTGAGTTTGATCACTTCATCACATTTCAACATGATTGTTCATCACAATGATGTGTGCTTTACAATTTGACATCAGGTATTGAAAGATTTGTAATGAGGCTATTTTTCAATAGAGTCTGAGGTGAAGCAAGCAATAGACTTCTTTAAAATCTCACTGCACACATATTGCATGCATTGTATGTGCTAGGTGTGTGTACAGTAATAGTTATTGAGCTGCTTTCAGAGAATAAACTGAACACTAAAGAGGGGAAATCTCTTTCTTCTGCAATGAACTATGTCTATGGTCTTAACAATGCTCTTTGCATGTAGCATGACACTATGCATGCAATAGAAAGTGATTGACATTGATAACTTACAGTAAATTTGAGAAGGAACAGTAAGAGAATAACTAATCACATGAAAAATTGCTTAGTCAAATTCATAATTGCATCTTAATAAAATAAAAACAACTTCTTTTCATGTGAGGGGCTTTCTATCTTGAGTCTTGACAGGCTCAAATAAGACTTGCTAAAAAAGTAAAAAGCTCAACTCACAAGTACAGAGCAACATCATTCTGTCATTGAGTCAGAACAAGCTTGAAGCAGATTTTACTACTCTTATATTACTATGACTGCACATGAAGGCTCTACAGCAAAATATGAAACATTCTGTAAAGTTATGAGATCTGCATTAAGAAAATGTGAATGTTCTTTAAATATCACCCTTGCTTTGTAAGAATATATGAAATTGAAAAGAGGTCATTTAAGGCATGAGATTGATAAAGACATTGAATGACTAAGCACAAAGTCATCTGCTCACTTAGCTTGCTCATTAAAGTGACAGCTCACAGACAAGCTTTGAGTAAGTGAGAAACAGATTTTTGTTCTCTTTTATTGTCAAGCTTTGAAGATCTAAATTTTTGCTTTTAAAGAAGACTCTTTAAAGTAATCCCTTGTTCATCAATGTCTTTACAATAACATATTGTTATTTGATGACCCTGTCTCATTGTGTCAATATGAAGTGTGTCTTCAGCAATGAAAGATCTTTATGTTTGAAAATGACTCTGAATGTATGCAAAGGCTGTTTCTTGATTCAGGTCAGTTTGTCTTACATTTGCTGTTCTCTTGTTAATATGACTATTGCACAGTACTGCAGTAAAGACTGTCAGCAAACTCATTGAAGTGTACACAAAAGCAAATGCAAGTCTTCATTAATGAAAGTCACATAAAGACCGTCTTGAAATGTGAAGGCTTGACAACCAGCATTCATTAGTGATAAGAAGGGCCCATCCATTGATTTTGCTTCACATGACAGGCAAAAGTACCTGTGAGGCAACGTGTCAGCTCTGAACCTGCTCAATCTTCAGCAAAATGAAGGAATTGATTTTGCTGAAGACCTTCGTCTACTCTTTGCAGGTGATTATTGTTTTGCCAGGCTTTATCAATCGCTGACATCACCATAGCGTCTGAGGACATAAGGAATATGATAAAGTCACTGACAGGACTCCCAGCAAACTACGCGGGACACTGCAAGGTTGTTGTCAACGACAAGGACTCGGATATCGTAGCCCGGAATGCGATTCTCCTTTTAACGGCATTACAATTTAGTCTCGACGAAGCGACGCCAATGATGCTTCACATATGGTATTCCGCTTTAATACCTGCACAAACGCTGCGTTCCCTTTGAGACAGCATACTACCGCTTATTCAGGAAGTATGTAAAAAAAATTCAGGTGAAGCCGGCTCAATCTTTGCTATCTAAAACGTGGACATATGGTACGCGATCATTGCGTCTGGTCCTCACGAAAGAACAATGGGACCATCTTCTCTTATATTTTGAGGTTCCTGACGGTCTGTCGGTGGCTCAAGCCCAGGTCATCTGCGCATCGACAACATTGGCCCCGAAGAGGAAGAACTATTTTGATCGCGCGCTATTTGCTCAGCCGCCTGCATGGCGTGTCTGCATGATGAAATTCCGCAAGGACGGGATTCTGTTACCATTTGGATCACCTCGTAAAGAGCTTGATACACCTAACCCGTAAGTCTATGATCGCGTGGGCACAACACGATTGTGAGCTGATTCAAGCAAAGGACATTTTACCAAACGACGAATTCGTGGCCTATGTTAGACTGCGCGGATCCCCTTCAAGGCTGGCCGATTGACGAGATCATTCAGAAGGCACCACCTGCGAAGAACGATATCTATGGGAGTCTATTTTTCTATCTTCAAGACGTTCTATGGCGATTCTGCCACCAAATCAGCAGACTCAAAGTCAGCATTCAACTTTTTCAGGTTAACGCGCTACTGCTGCCTAGCATCGTTGAACAGTATGGAATGGGCCAGTGCTCCTTCGATAGGATTGAGGTACGATTCCCAAGTCAATTCCGTACCTACGTACAGATTTTTTGCCTGGATGATTGTCCTCTAGTGCACCTAACAAAAGTGACGTCTCTTAATTACTTCGCTCGCACTTCAGAAGCTGGGTATTAACACTTTGCAGCTTTCAAACATCACGGACCGTGGTTATCTCGGGCCTGAGATTACTCTCGTCACTTTTGGCCCGTTGCTGAAACGCAAAACCGAAAACCCGAATGCCACTATCGTGGCGCTATTTCTCAACGCAGTTTACGAAATTTATTCTCCCCTCGACTATCGAGGCTCAATACGTTCCGATATGGAACGTATGCGCGCATACATATCAATAACTCGAGTTATGATACAGGACAGCAGCAGGTCTAATGCAGATTTCATGAGATTCATGAGTGCGCAAGTTCTGTTTCGGGATTTTGATGAGTTATTTAACCGTTACAAATGCGAATGTCGCATCGATGAGTTCAGCAAGGCTGCCGGACTAAAGGTGAACTCCAAGAATACAATCGTTCACTTGTGACCCATGCGAATCAGGAAGAACGCAACGCAACGCGAGTTCAACGTTCTGCTTGCATCTGGTCACACTGGCTCTGAACGGTATGTTGAGTGGAAGAGCGCGGCCTAAAGCCTGAGATTGGATTCGCTTAGTTCTTGACCTTCATTACAGTTGTGAATGAGCAGTGTTAATAGCATACGATCTTAAGATGCTTGCGCGACATCTGCATTTAGAAACACATTCAATAATTTCTGTTCATTTTCTGATATGGCTTTGCCATACAGACATGTCTTACCATCTCTGAGTTCATATTCAACAGTCTTGACAACATTTCACTTAACCATTTTCATATTGAAACAGCCATAAGGATCTCTATATACATATTACATATAGAGCAGAGCAGAAGGGTGCAAGACAAGGAAAATTGAGTCAGACAGCAGCATTGCATTGGCTATTTCTGACAACACTAAAATACAGACCAATCACATCTTTATCATACCCACTATAGCCTTGCTATGAAGTTTGAAGAATAAGAAGAAGCAGAGAAAAGAATAACAATCTAGCATCAAATTGACTTTCATTCTCACAGAGAACAAGTGTGACTTCTTTTCAACCTGCCTCTTTCATGTGTTCTTTGTTCAAAAATTTGATATACTTCATTACCTGGTTTTCTTTCATATATGCCTCAGCATCTTCAAGCATCTTAAATGCTTTCTGTAGGCTGTTGCTGAAGCTGGTCATCAGTGGCTTTACAATTTCTTTAAATACAACAAAGTGTCTCATTAATACTCATTATCCTCAATTCTTTCTTTAAAGTAGTGTTTGTATCAAGATGAAAAGACCTCTGAATCACAAAATTCATAAAGATATCTTTTCATCACTGAGTGAGTACAGACAAGGGCTTGAGTATGCTGTACTTAATGTGTCTTCAAAATTTACTTTGAGAACAAATGTGACAGTTTCTTATGTAGTGAGTCACAAAATTTCTTATTTAAGGTCAAAAGTAGCTTCTGCAAATCAGTTCAAGTGTCTCAGTACATTCAGTGTATTCTGAACTTGAGGTGTTGTGATGCACTTTGCACACACATACTTTGAGTGCTTCATTGTTAGACACATAAAGTTGTCTTTAATATCAAAGATGTCTCTTTTTTGCTTTGCATTCAGGTAGCATAATCTTCTTAAACTGTGTAACTCTATTATGTAATAGCTTTAAGATCTCATTGACAAAAGAGTTATCAGTATAGGCTTCAGTGATGACTTGATTCAAAGAAGTCTTCTTATCATCTTCTTCAGCTGAAGTTTCAAGTATGAGGGTTAATGTAGCAGAGTCAGACTCTGTTAATTCAGCAACAGATTCAATGTTATTAACAGCAATTTAATGAGACTTAAGAATGATCTGATTGTGATACTCAATTCTAGAGTTCTTTACAGAAAAAAGATCTTTTAATCTTTAAGTAAAAGCATTCAGCTTTGTGCTCAGATGCTCTGAGCAATACTGAATCTTGAAATTGAAACACAAAAGATATTCAGCTCAGCAAACTTGACATCAGTTGACAGAGTGTGAATGAACTCTGTTAAGGTCATCACTGTCAAGAAATAATCTAGGTCACAAAACAAGAAAGATGTTCAATTCTTTATAGGGTTTGTCAACTTTTACAGACAATTTATTGTTGACTTTTCAAAGCTTGTCACATCACTGACCGTCTTAACAGGCTCAAATTTGACTTGAGAATGAACAGATGTCTGCAAACACGCATTTAAGAATCTGAAAATAATGTTCTGCATCACTCTCATACTTGCTTTGTTTAACTTTAAAAAGAACTGCATTGTGAAGATCAACACTTTTAATCATGTCTTCACTGAAGTGCTTTTTCAAAAGAACTCTGAAGGTCACTTACACCTTATTGTCTATTTCTTCAAGAAGCATAGCTTTGTTAAATGCAACTACAAAATCTACAACAAGAAACTACTAACTGTGATTCTTGCTTTTCAAGAATGATGTACAAAGCTTGAAGACTCTTCAGACACAATTCAAGTGCTTAGTGATCACAAGAATCTTAAATAATTTATGTTAACAAAGCAGCTCAACTGTTGTCAAGCTCACTGAGCTGAATATCTTTTGTGTTTCAATTTCAAGATTCAGTATCACTCAGAATGTCTGAGCATGAAGCTGAATGCTTTTACTTAAAGATCAAAAGATCTTTCTTCTGTAAAGAACTTTAAAATTGAGCATTACAATCAGATCATTCTTAAGTTTCATTAAATTGTCACTAATGACATTGAATCTGTTGTCAAATTAACAAAGTCTGATTCTGCTGCATTGAATCTTATATCTGAAACTTCAGCTAAAGAAGATGACAAGAAGACTTCTCTAGATCAAGTCATTGCTGAAGTCTATACTGATGATTCTTTTGTCAATGAGATCTTAAAGCTATTATGCAATAGAGTCATGCAGTTTAAGAAGATTACACTAATTAAATGCAAAGTAAAAGAGAAACATCTTTGATATCAAAGACAACTTTACATGTTTAATGATAAAGCACTTAAAGTATGTGTGTGTGAAGCACATCACAACACCTTTAGTTTAAAACACATTAAATGTATTAAGACACTTGAACTGATTTGCAAAAGCTACTTTTGACCTTAAATGAGGAATTTTGTGACTCACTACATAAGAAACTGTCACATTTGTTCTCAAAGTAAATTTTAAAGACACATCAAGTACAGTGTACTTAAGTCTTTGTCTGTACTCACTCAGTGATGAAAAGATATCTCTATGAATTTTATAATCAGTTTACCTACCTCAGAAGGCTATGATGCTGTATTAATGATGATTGACTGACTGATAAAGATGAGACACTTCATATCTACACACATTACTGCTATTGCTGAAACTGTTGTCAATTTATATGTGAATCACATCTACTGTCTTCATGAATTTTCTGATATGATTGTTTCTGACTGAGAATCTCAATTCATCACTCTCTTTTAAAAGCTTCTTTGTCAAAGACTGAGCATTTCTCAACTGCTGTTGACTGCATTTCATTCTGAAATCAATGAACAAACTGAGATTAGCAATGCTTCAGAAGGCATACCTTTGCACATACACTGCTTATCAATAGAACAATTGATTTAAGTGGTTAGATCTAGCTGAATTTGCCATCAACAACACTGTTTCAGAAATCATACAATGCAGTCTCTTTTATGTCAACTACAGATACAATTTCTGTATAAGATTTGAACCTTACTAGATCATGACAAGGTTCTTGATGCTCACTCAAGTTAAAGTCAAAAAGTATGCAAACCACATGAAAGACCTTTTAAATGTGTTACACTTTGAGATGATAGCTGTGCAGACTAAGTACAAAGACAACATCATACAAGACTGTCTGTCAGTGTTTGTTCTCTGTGTTAATTGATTGATTGATTAATTGATTCTTACTCTGTTCTAGTCAATTAGACCATGTGAGTGTGACTAATCATGTGTTATGCGCATTTATGTATGAGTTATGCAGATTATGCAGAGCATACTTCTCTGCTGACTTGTTTATGAACTACTCTTGAAATGTGGCTCATATCACTGACCTCAGCGCTTTTCTCACTTTACTAAACTGTTTTAGAAGTCTGATTCTCAGTATCATGTTGATAGTGGCTCTTAAAGTATTCAGTTCTTTTAGTAATTTAATCAGATTCTGATGTCTGATGTGTTTAAAGACCTTTTATCTTTTCTGCATTCATCTGCTGCACATCAGTAGTACATGATGTATGCTTTGATCTTTTTCTTTGCAGCTGCATAATAATGTATCAAAGTTTAAAATCTTTCTTTCATGAAGAAACTTCTTCAGACTGATCTTATTTGTTCTCAGCTGCACCTCAATTGTACTCTTAGCTTTAAAAAGCATCTCATGTAATTTGAGAACATTCTTGTTTGACTGCTCTGTAATGTGATAGCTGTGTTGTTTCTTAGCACTGATCTTTCAGTCTTGCTTTCACTCTTTCTGTCATCTGCACATAAACTGCATCTTGATGACTGTGATGAGGCTTTTGAAGGTGTATTTCAGACTTTGACTAATCTGAACATCTTTCTCTGCCACCTTCTTTGCTGCTTGATTTGTGTGCTCATTGTTAGAAGTTTTTAAGTGAGCTGAGGTTCAGATAATTGTGATGTTGACAGTGGTGCTTTCTCATATCTGCTCTCACATCTTCACAATTTTTCTTAGTATTTCTTGTTTGAACTTAGTGTAGTCTGTCTGCACAGCCTTAATGACTGTCTGATTGTCTGTGTAGATGTTGTATTCTTTTCTTTCTTGATCATGGTTTTTAGTGATTAAGAACCTAATTATGTCAAAAGCCACCATCATCTCTATCAGTTTTGTTGCATAGACTGTGGCTTCTTTTGCAATGTCAAGGTAGAGCCTGTATTCTGCTTGACTGAACACAGTGATTGCTTCAACTTCTCTGTTGTAATTGCTGTTGTCTGTGTAGATACTGAATCTATTAGTGTTTTTCTGCAGATCATTATGCCTCTTTAAAGCCTCTTCAGAGTTATTATCTATTGTCATGTCAAACAGACACCATTACAGGGGGGTGAGAAAGGTGTTGATGCATTTGATTTTTTTCAGATCCTTGTTTTCTATCAATGTTTGTAATCAGAGCATGTTGAGCATGCCTTCAACTGTTCTTGATGTTAAAGTTGTAAGTGTATTGTGTCTTGTTTTTTTCTGGTCTGCTATTGCCTTGACCGCTTTTTCAATAATACTAAGCTTCTCACTGCTGCACAGCTGCAAGAGATTGGCTTGTAGCGTTTGTTTTGCTTTAATTAATATTGATATAATGTGCATTTCAACATCAAGTGCTTTTAAGAAGGTGTTCTTGAAAGCATCACACATTATTTTGAGTGTTTGTTCTTGAACTGATTGAAGTATCTTGTTATAGGCTTTAAAAAGCTCTTCTTTTGCATTGACTTGCATTCATGCTGTACATTCAAAGAGCAGTATTGGCTGAATCATAGCTGTATATATAGTTCTTGCCTTTTGCAGCATGAAATCTCAGATTGATGCAGTGATGCTCTTTAAGGCACTGATGCAGATCTTGACTTTGATGAAGACTATGGCTAAATGTGTTTTTCAGTTCAATCTTGAGTCTAGATGAAAACCTAGGATTCTGATTGCTGGTTTCAGTTGCACTATTGTGTCTTTTAGTGTTAGAACCGCTTTTAAATTATGTCTCATTGATTTCTTTGACAGATGTAGAAGTTTATATTTTGCTGATGTAAACTTGAAGCAATGTCAACTCACTCACATTTGACATTGATCATGTATGATGTTCAGAGTGTTGCAATTCTTCTCTGTTGTCTGTCTGTACACAAAAATAATAATGTTGTCTGTGTATTCTAGGCCGCTTGTGCGTAGTGCAGTGTTTTCACATATCTTTAACAAATCTTTGTTGTAAAAGAGATACAGGATTGATGATAAAGAGAATTCTTAAGATATGTCAATATTTCTCTGAATGAGAAGAAATTGTTTGTTTTTCATTTGTATAAATGTTGTTCTGTTGACTAAAAAGCTTTGAATTCAAGTGACTAGATCTTCTGATATTCTTCTTTTTCTTAAATTGTGAAGAAGTCTCTTGTGTGAGACATTATTGAAGGCTTCAGCCACATCTAGGCTTAAAATGCTGACTGTTCAATGTTCTTTCTTATCTCACACTGCTTTGGTTTTTTTCACTAGTAGTTGCACTGCTGTGTTCACTGAACACTTCTTTCTTTCTCTCATGTGTGTGTTTAAGAGCAGACCCTCTGTCTCAGTCATATAGCTTAGTCTTTTTGTCATCACTGATTTCATGACCTTCTTCATCGTGTTTAACAGTGTGATTAATCTGTATGTCTTTGCTATCATGTAGTTGTCTTTACTCAGCTTGCAAAGTACAATTGTGTTGAATTGATGACAGTGTTTCAAATAGTATTCTAGTCTCAGACTGACCTTCAACAAAAGTGTTAAAT
>JAABUP010006497.1_pt1 | contig 16561 bp, 17 predicted proteins | sample 5559201 | NCBI WGS metagenome assembly JAABUP01 (sample SAMN10711887, study PRJNA513373) | rock metagenome | isolation source: Antarctica rocks | place: Antarctica
GCAAGACGCCTGCGGTGGCACATCATCGGCGTGACCCCGGCGAGGTTGCCCGCGGCACCTGCAATGCCGCTGATGCCGGCGCCGCATCACGGGCCAGGCGCTCGGTGGTTTTCTGCCACTGCTCCAGCATCAGGTGGGCGGGGACCTCCCGCGGGGTGGCCACCCGCTCGATCGCCTCCATCACGCTGAGCATGACATTCGAGAACGGCCCGCCGATGCTGACGACCTGGTGCCCGAGCAGCGCCTGCGGGTCCGCCCGCAGCTCGACGCCCAGCCCGCTGCCCGTGGCGTCGCGCCACACCGTGTCACCCGCCACCAGGAACACCGGCAGCAGCCCGAACGGCGCGCTCGCCAGCCCGGCCGAGATCGGCTCGATGACGCCCGTGGCACGGTCCAGCGTCGTCACCTGCCGGCCGGACCGCTCGATGAGCACTTCCAGCACGCGCCCGACCTGCTCCAGGTCCGGCTGGCCCTCGCCTGCCATGGCCGTCATGCGAACCTCCGGCGCTTCCACACCGGCACGGCCGGGCGCACCGGCCCGTTGACCAGCCGGCGCAGCATGCGCAGGGCTGCCGGGAAGGACAGGCCGAACCACTCGGGCACTGCGAACAGTAGGCTGCAGAACACGGCGAAGTACAGCGTCGCCAGGCTCCAGTGCATGAGGAAGATGAACCAGGGGATCAGCACCCGCGCGTCGGCTACCCAGATCCGCACCGGCGGCATCGTGTTACGCCACATCGCCCAGGTCCTTTCTCACGTCGGCCGCGGTCGCCTCGCTGATGCGGCCCTCCGCCAGGGCGCGCTGGATGGCGCTCTTGAACGATTGCCCGCGCCCCTCGGCCAGCATGTCCTCGACCAGGGCGGGCCAGCGGTCCGGGTTGGTGTCGGCCAGCTTGCGGCGCATCGGCCGATCGAAGACCAGGAACTCGCGCAGCGCGGTGCGCGTGCCGTCCAGCGACGGCACCAGGCGCTGGTTGACGATCAGCCGCAGGGTTTGCGCGACCGCGACGGTCAGCGCCCCGCGCTCCTCCAGCGGGCACAGGCTGACGATGCGCTGCACCATTTCGGACAGGGTGCCGGCGTGGATGGTGGAGTAAACGGCATGGTCGGTCAGCGCGGCCTGCGCCGCCGCGGCCATGGTCTCGCCGTCGCGGCACTCGCCGATGATGATGACGTCGCCGGCCCGGCGCATGGCGTTGCGGATGCCGGCCGCGAAGCTCGGCAGGTGGCGCGGGATCTCGCTCTGGCTGATCGCCGCGGTCGTGCCCTCGACGTCATCGAAGGTGAATTCGATGGGGCTGGAGTACTCCAGGATGGCGACGTGGCTGTCCGGGTCCACCAGCCGCTCGCGGGTGATGCCGGCCTGCAGCGTGCTCTTGCCGTTGCCGGTGCCGCCGGCGATGAACACCAGCCCGGTGCGCGGCATGCACGCCTGGATGATCTCCGGCTCCACGTCCTGCTCGGACAGCGGCCTGGACCGGACCGGCAGGGCGCGGGCGACCACGGCGCCGCCGTCATCGCCGTGGGCCAGCACGGCGGTCGCGTTGACGCGGAAGCGGAAGCGGGTGCGCCGGTCGGGCTGCACCTCGTAGCTCACGTCGAAGTCCTCGCCCCGCTTGAGGCGGGCCACGCCCTCGGCGCCGTACAGGCGGTTCACCGCCTCCTCCACCTCGCGCTCGGTGAAGGTGCGGCGCGTCACCTGGCGCATGCGGCCGTGCAGCTGCACGAACACCGGCTTGTGGGTCTCGATGCGGATGTCGGAGGCGCCAAGCCGGAACGCCCACTCGAACAGGCTGTCCAGCGTGTCGCGGGAGAACACCGCCCCTTCGCCGGGCCAGAAGCCGTCGCCTGGCGCGGAATAGGGGAGGCGCGTGACGTTGCTCATGGGTTGATCCTCATGGGGCCGGGCCTGCCGGCGGGGATGTCGGACGGCAGGTCGCCCATGCCGCGCCAGCTGCGGCGGTTCGGGTTCAGGCCGGGCTGGGCGCGTATCTCGATCTGGGTGTCGTCCACCCGCATCCTGTCCCGGCCGCCCTCGACCGCCCGGCGGGCGAACACCACGCGGGGCTGCTCGACTAGGCGCGCGCGCAGCAGCACGCGGTAGCGGGCCATGCCGATCAGGTCGGCCTCCAGGCGGGACAGGTCGGACTGGTAAATCTCCACGGCCTGGCGCTCGCCGCGCGCCCAGCCTTCGGCCACCCACTTGTTCCAGTACTGCACCTCTTCCGACGTGCGCGGGCGCAGGTCGTCGGGCGGCGGCGTCGGGTTGACCCAGGAGCGCACGAGGTAGGTGCGCCAGTTGGGCGGGGCGGAGGACAGCTGCGCCTGGCGGGTGATCTGATACACGCGGCCGGTCTCCCGGGCGGTTTGGCCGCCGTCGCCCAGGGCGAACGCCATCTGCGCCTCGGTGACGATGGGGGGGCGCATCAGGGTCTGGCCGCTGCCCACCTGCACCATGAGGCTGCGGAAGTCGTAGCTGCTGTCCAGCTTGGCCTCGTAGCGGCGCAGCATCTCGTTGATGGCGAAGCCGCGCGCCGCCAGCCCGCCGCGGGCGCCGTAGGACAGGGCCGCCTCGTGCAGCGCCTCGCCGCGGGCGCCGCTCAGGCCACCGGACGGGTTGACGCCGGGCCGGGCGGCTTGCAGCGTCTCCAGTGACAGCGGGCGCTGGCCGCCGACGATGGTGGGGGAGATGGCCGTGCCCGTGACCGGCTGGTTGAGCGGGTTGGCCAGGACACGGGACGCCGCGTCCACCGTGGCCGCACCCGGTTCCGGCGGGATCGGCGAGTTGAGCAGGGCGGCGTCCGCGTCCTCCGCCCAGGCTGGGGCACCGAGCGCCAGGCCAGCCAGCAGCGTGGCAGCGCAGAGCAGGGCGCGCAGGCGAGTGGGTTCAGACATGGTGCTGCACCTCCACCAGATGGCGGTCGGGATCGACCACCACGGTCGCGCTGGTGCCGGCGGCGGCGCCCAGGGCCTGCAGCACGTCGATCACCGGCACGTCGGTCGTGTTGACCGCGACCTGGATCGGGGCGGCGGCGGATGGCGCCGTGACCACGAAGCGGTAGCCGATGCGGTCAGCGAGCGTCTTCACGCCCTGGTCGAGCGGCCCGTTCCAGGTCAGCGACACCAGGCGCTGCAGCTCGGCAGGTGCCACCGGCCGCAGCGGACCGGTGCTGCCGTACTGCCCGAGCTGGCCCATGGTGCGGTCAACCCGGTCGAGGCTGCGCTGTAGTGCCACCTCGACGTTGGGCATCCCGGCCGCGTCCACGTCGGGCACGACGGTCGTAGTGGCGCAGCCGGCGAGCAGGGCAAGCAGCCCGAACGCGGCTGGGTGGGGGAAGCGCCTGGGCGCCATGCGTCGTCTCCTGTTCGTTCAGGAGGACGCTACAGGGGCAGGATGCGAACGGGATCAGGGCCTTTCACTGCTGGCGCAGGTTCAGGCTCCGGGCCTGGGCGGGCCGCGAGGACCTGGTGTGGTACTGGCACCCGTCCCAACCATCACAGGAGACTACCATGGATGACACCAAGGCAGCAGCGGCCAAGCACCATGAGGACGCCGCGCACTACTTCGAGGAGGCTGCAAAGATGCGGTATTGTGTAGCTGCTGCCACCACAGGCAAGTAGATACCGCTCTATCCTGGCCCTAAAATCGGTCCATGGAAAATGACAACCTGATCGCCGGCCTGATCCGCAAAAAGGCGGAGATCACCGCCCAAGTCGAGGCCCTCCAGATACAGCTTATACCGGCCCGCATAAGAGCTGACCTGCCTGCTTTGCACTGCCAGGATGCGTCGGCACCAAGTCAAGACCTATGCGGGCCGGTATTAGGCAACTCATCATGGATGGGGACAACATTGATGGCGCCATCCGCATCTTCAATCCGGACATCGACCTGACGGATATCCGCCCCCGTACAGTGCCGCGCTCGCATGTTGCCTTCTTGGGAGGTTCGCGCACGGACCGGCGCCGGGCGACCGAGGTGGACGTGGCCGTCCAAGCGCTCAACCGTATGCTTGAACTTGGACGCCCGATCTCCGTCCGCGTCGCCTGAACCCCAGACAGGGCTGGGGTAGATGCGCCCGCATCCCCGGTCCATGCAACACGGCTGCGGGCGCTGCCGCTGCCCACGTCCACGCCGATCAGGATTTCCTGCATCGCGTTCGCTTTCCTTGCGTGCTGTGCGTGCTGTTCGGGGAAGGGCGTGCGGGCGGCGTCAGGCGTTGCGGCGGACGGGGCACCGCGCCGGCCTGTCGCAACGGCGGCACGGGCGGCTGGGCACGGCCCTGTCGGGGGACCGAGCGCGGGACCGGGCGCGGCACGGCAGCCGCACGGCGTGGATCATGACTCCCCGCCCGCGGCGAGGTCGAGCCGGCTGCCGGCCTTGCGCAGCAGCGCGGCCGCCTTCGGGGGCACCGGCGGGTTGGCGATGACGCGCTCGAAGGCGGATACGGGGGCGAAGAAGGCCGGCCGCAGCTGGCCGAGCTTGCTGTTGTCCACCACCAGCACGGAGTGGGCGGCCGAGGCCATGGCCACCTGCTTCACCGCGACCTCGTGGAAGTTCGTGCAGGTGACGCCCCGCGTGGCGTGGACGCCGCCGGCCGAGATGAAGGCCGTGTTGATCCGCAGGCGGCGCAGGCTGTTCAGCGCTTCCTCCGAAGCGAAGCTGGCCGAGGCGGGATGGAACAGGCCGCCCAGCAGGATCAGCTGCGTCCGTGGCCGGCGGGCCAGGATCGCCGCCACGTTCAGGGCGTAGCACAGCACGGTCAGCGAGGCGTCCCGCGGCAGCGCCTCGGCCAGGTGCGGCGTGGTGGTGCCGCAGTCGACGAAGATCGTGTCGCCGTCGCGCACCAGCCCGGCGGCGTAACGCGCGGCGCGGCGCTTGGCCTCGGCGTGGCTGTCCTGCTCACGCTCCAGCACGTAGCAGGGGCGCGGTGCATCCTTGCGCGTCATGGACTCGCCCGCCATGAACTCGCTCGTCAGGGGCACGACGTGCCCGCCCAGCAGCGCGAAGGGCTGCCCCGGGCCCGTGAGGTCGCGGCGCAGCGTCATGGAGGACACGCCCAGCGCCGTGGCGGCCGCGCGCAACCGGGTCGGGCCTCCTTGGCGCAGGAGGTCGTGCAGGCGGGCCAGCCGGGCGCTGCGCCGGGCGCTCACCAGTTCCGGCACCTACCCACCCGACATCCCCCAATCCTCCGCACCGCTTGACGAGGCGGCCCGTTAATGTGACGTTTGTCACAACAGTTAGAAGACTAACAGACGCAGGGTCAACGGCAGCCGGACCGGGCTTCCACGGCCCCCGAGGGATTTCGCCGCCGTGACCGGAAACGCCAATCTGCCCTCCAGCGCCGCCGCCCTGGCCGCGATCATCGACCACACCCTGCTCAAGCCCGATGCGACCGCCGCCGAGCTGCGCCGCTGGTGCGACGAGGCGCGCGAGCACCGTTTCTGCTCGGTCTGCGTGAACCCGGTCAACGTGGCTTTCGTGACGGAAGCGCTGCGAGGCAGCGGCGTGAAGACCTGCTCGGTGGTGGGCTTCCCGCTGGGCGCCGCCCTGCCCGAGATCAAGGCCGCCGAGACCGCGGCCGCCGTGCGGGACGGCGCTGACGAGATCGACATAGTGATCAACGTCGGGGCGCTGAAGGACGTGCGGAACGACGCGGTGCGCGCCGACATCGCCGCGGTGCGCGCCGCCTGCCGGGGCAAGGTCCTGAAGGTCATCATCGAGACCTGCCTGCTCGACGACGCGCAGAAGCGCACGGCGTGCCAGCTCTCGGTCGAGGTGGGGGCGGATTTCGTGAAGACCTCCACCGGCTTCTCCACCGGCGGCGCCACTGTCGCCGACGTGGCGCTGATGCGCGACGTCGTGGGCGAGGCGCTAGGCGTGAAGGCTTCGGGCGGCGTGCGCAACTGGGACGCGGCGCAGGCGCTGATCGCCGCCGGCGCCACGCGCCTCGGCGCCAGCTCCGGCGTCGCGCTGGTCACAGGCGCGCCCGTGACGGGCAGCGGTTACTGACAACAAGAAACGCGAACAGGCAAGGGAACAGGATCATGCGCGGGATTAGCAGGCGCTCCTTCGGGGCGATGGCGGCGGCGGGCTTGGCGGCAACGGCCAGATTGCCGGCCTGGGCCCAGGGGACAGCGGCCGGAACAGCGACCGGGGCTGCGGTGGATGCGGGCAAGGTGTCGGCCGACATCAACGCCAAGGCCGGCAAGAAGCGCACCATCGCGACCGTGGTGAAAGTGGACGGCATCGCCTGGTTCGACCGGATGCGTGTCGGCGTCACGCAGTTCGGCAAGGACCAGGGCCACGACACCTGGATGGTGGGGCCCAGCCAGGCCGACGCCGCGGCGCAGGTGCAGCTGGTGGAAAGCCTGATCGCGCAGGGCGTGGACGCCATCTGCATCGTGCCCTTCTCGGTCGAGGCGGTGGAGCCGGTGCTCGAGAAGGCGCGCCGCCAGGGAATCGTGGTCATCTCCCACGAGGCCTCGGGCCTGACCAACATCGACTACGACATCGAAGCTTTCGACAATCACGCCTACGGCGCCAAGCTGATGGAAGTGCTGGGCCGCGACATGGGCGGCGAGGGCAAGTACGTCGCCACCGTGGGCTCGCTGACCTCGCAGTCGCAGATGGAATGGATCGACGGCGCCGTCGCCTACCAGAAGGAGCACTTCCCGAAGATGCAGGAGGTGACGCGGCGCATCGAGACCTACGACGACGCCACCACCGACTACAACAAGCTCAAGGAAGTGCTGACCGCCTACCCGGACCTGAAGGGGATCGTGGGCGCGCCGATGCCGACCTCGGCCGGGGCCGGCCGGCTGATCGCCGAGCGCAACCTGAAGAACAAGCTGTTCTTCTCCGGCACCGGGCTGGTCTCGGTGGCAGGCCAGTACCTGCGCAACGGCGACGTCAACTACATCCAGTTCTGGGACCCGGCGGTGGCCGGCTACGCCATGAACATCCTGGCGGTGATGGCGCTGGCCAAGAAGGACATCAAGCCGGGCCTCGACCTCGGCCTCGCCGGCTTCAGCAGACTGCAGGCGCCGGACGCGAAGAAGCCCAACGTGCTGGTGGGCCAGGGCTGGGTCGGAGTTACCAAGGACAACATGGCGCAGTACAACTTCTGAGGGACGCGACGTTCGAGCCCGTTCAGCCGGGGTGGCCCGCGGCCGCCCCGGCTTCGCTTTCCTGACGAGTTCCCATGACCGCTCCGCTGATCGACCTGCGCCATATCGGCAAGAGCTTCGGCGCCGTTCGCGCGCTGGACGACGTGTCCCTCGCGGTCGGGCAGGGCGAGATCCACTGCCTGGCCGGCGAGAACGGCTCCGGCAAGTCCACCCTGATCAAGGTCATCTCCGGCGTCTGGCAGCCCGATGCGGGCGAGGTGCTGATCGACGGGGAGCGCGTCGCGGGCCTCTCCCCGCGCTCGGCCATCGCGCACGGCGTGCAGGTGATCTACCAGGACTTCTCGCTCTTCCCGAACCTCTCGGTCGCCGAGAACTTGGCGCTGAGCACCGAGCTGCAGGAAGGCCGCAAGCTGGTGCGCTGGGGCCGCGTGCGCCGCATCGCCGAGGAGGCGGTGCGCAAGCTGGGCGTCGAGCTCGACCTCGACGCGACCGTCGACACGCTGCCCACCGCGGGCAAGCAACTGGTGGCCATCGCCCGCGCGCTGATGTCCGACCTGCGCCTGCTGATCATGGACGAGCCCACCACCGCGCTCACGGGTCGCGAGGTCGAGGCCCTGTTCCGGGTGGTGCGCGACATCCAGGGCCGCGGCATCGCGGTCCTCTTCGTCAGCCACAAGATGCGCGAGATGCTCGAGATCAGCGAGCGGCTGACCGTGATCCGCTCTGGCCGCGTGGTCGCCGCCGGCCCGATCCAGGACTTCGATGAGGCCGCGATCACCCGCGCCATGACGGGGCAGGAGATCGTGCCCGAACCCTACCGCTGGGAAGGCACCCCTGGCGCCGCGCCGCTGCTGGAGGTGTCGGGCCTAACCGTGCCCGGACAGCTGGAGGACGTGTCGCTCCGCGTGATGCCGGGCGAGATCGTAGGCATCTCCGGCCTGCTCGGCTCCGGCCGGACGGAGTTGGCGCTGGCGCTGTTCGGCATGAAGCCGGGCCACGCGGGCGAGGTCCGCATCGACGGCCGCCCGGCGCGGCTGACCAGCGTGCAGGACGCCATCGCCCACGGCATCGCCTACGTCCCTGAGGACCGGCTGACCGAAGGCCTGTTCCTGACGCAGACCATCGACCGCAACATGCTGGCGACCTCGCACGCGCGGCTGAGCCGGGGCGGCATCATCCAGAGCGGCCGCGCGGCGCGCGAGGCGGCGGCGATGATCCGCGAGATGGCCATCGCCACGCCCACCGGCAACCGGCCGGTGACGCAGCTCTCGGGCGGCAACGCGCAGCGCGTGGTGATCGGCCGCTGGCTGCTGAACGATCCGCGCCTGCTCATCCTCAACGGCCCCACCGTGGGTGTCGATGTCGGCTCCAAGGCCGGCATTCATCGCAAAATCCGTGAACTCGCCCGCGCGCGCGGCCTGGGAGTGCTGATGATCTCCGACGACCTGCCGGAGCTGGTGGACAACTGCAACCGCATCCTGGTGCTGCACCGCGGCCGCGTCGTGTCCGACACGCCGGTGGAACAGACCAGCGAGGCCGCGCTGGCCGAGCAGTTGGGAGCCCTGGCATGAGCGGCCCCGGTACGAGTGGCTTGGCCCTCGCCCTGCGCCGCCATCCGGAGATGATGGTGGCGGCCGTGCTGATCCTGGCGGTGGTGATCATCGGCACGATCAACCCGGTGTTCTGGCAGCCGGCCAACCTGTTCAGCCTGCTGCGCGCCGCCGTCATCACCGGCATCCTGGGGCTGGCGGTGATGATGGTGATGCTCTCGGGCGGCATCGACGTGAGCTTCCCCGCCTTCGCCATCGCGGCCATGTACCTCACGGTCAAGGCGATGATCGCCTGGGGCTTCGACGGGGTGCTCCTGCCCTTCCTCATGGCCACCGCAATCGGCGCGGGGCTCGGCCTCGTGAACGCGGTGTTCGTGCATACTTTCCGCATGATCCCGCTGATCGTCACGCTGGGCACCGGCACGGCGGTGCGCGGCTTCATCCTGGGCGTGGTCGGCACCAGCCAGATCAACATCGACCAGATGCCGCCGCAACTGATCGGCTTGGCGCGCGGCGAGTTCCTCCACGTCACGCAGGGTGACGGCAGCGTGGCCGGCCTGTCCTCGATGGTGCTGGTCTACGCCGCCATTGCGGTGCTGGTGCATCTGATGCTGCGCTATACCATGATGGGCCGCTCCATCTACGCGCTGGGCGGGGGCGAGGAAGCGGCGCGGCGCGTCGGCTTCAACGTCCGGCGCACCACCTTCTTCATCTACGGTCTTGCCGGCGCGCTGGCGGGCTTCGCCGGTCTGCTGCACAGCGCGATGATCTGGACCGCCAACCCGCGCGACATGGTGGGGCTGGAGCTCGACGTGATCGCGGCCGTGGTGCTGGGCGGCGCCTCCATCTTCGGCGGACGCGGCAGCGTCATCGGCACGTTGCTGGGCGGGCTAACGTTGGTGGTCATCACTAACAGCCTGATCATCCTGGGTGTGGACACCACCTGGCAGCGCGTGGTGGTGGGCCTGATCGTGATCGCGGCGACGGCGGCCACCGCCTGGCGCGACCGCAAGCGCCTGGCCTGAAGGGAGCCACCCGCATGAGTGCCATCACCCAGCGCCTGCGCCGCCTCGACACCAACCTCCTCCAGCTCCTGCTGCTGACGGTGCTTATCTTCGCGGGCATGGCGGCGCTGAACCCGAACCGGTTCCTGCGCCCCTACGTCTTCGAGTCCCTGACCTTCATCGCGCCGGAACTGGGTCTGCTCGCCATCGCCATGATGGTGGCGATGCTGACCGGTGGCATCGACCTGTCGGTGATCGGCATCGCCAACCTGGCCTGCATCCTGGCCGGGCTGTTCTTCCACACCGTCGGCGCGCCGCGCGGGCCGGAGCTGGTGAACCTGCCCTGGCCGCTAGTGGCGTCGGGCATCGCGATCGCGCTGGGCACCGGCCTCGTCGCGGGTGCTGTGAACGGCTTCCTGATCACCCAGGGCCGCGTGACGCCGATCCTGGCCACCATCGGCACCGGGCAGGTCTTCACTGGCCTCTGCCTCGTGCTCACGGGCGGTCCGGCGGTGGTGGGCTTCCCGGCGCTGTGGGGGCGGATCGGCAACGGCACCGCCTTCGGCATCGCCGTGCCGCTGATCGTGTTCCTGCTGGTGGCTGCCGCCGTGTGGTTCGTGCTGTCGCGCACCGCCTTCGGAATCGAGCTGTCGCTGATCGGCACCAATCCGCGCGCCGCCGCCTTCGCGGGCCTGCGCACCGGGCGGACGGTGTTCTTCTCCTACGTGCTGACCGGCGTGCTCGCCAGCGTCGCTGGCATCCTGCTGTCGGGCCGCACCAACGCGGCGAAGTCGGATTACGGCGTGTCCTACCTGCTCCAGGCCGTGCTGATCTCGGTGCTGGCGGGGACGAACCCGGCCGGCGGGCGCGGCAGCGTGGTGGGCGTCGGGCTGGCGCTGGTGGCGCTGATGCTGCTGTCGTCGGGGTTGCAGATGATGCGCTTCTCGAACTTCCTGGTGGACCTGATCTGGGGTGGCTTCCTGCTGCTCTCGATCGCGCTCGCCGCATGGCGCAACCGGGTGCGCTGATGCTGGCCACCGTCCCGCTCCATCCCATCCTGGCCGGTGAGGCCCCGCGCGAGGTGCTGCGCGCCGGGGAGCTTTCGGCCACGCTGCTCCGCTTCCACACCGGCATCCCGGCGCTGCGCCTTGCCAACGCACGGGGCGAGGTCGTGGTGCTGCCCTGGATGGGCGGCATGGTCTGGTCGGCGCGCTTCGACGGCGTGGACCTCACCATGGAAAGCGGCTTCGACGCGCCGCGCCCGGCCACCACCATCGCCGAGACTTACGGCTGCTTCGCCTTTCACAGCGGCCTCCTGCGCAACGGCGTCCCGGCGCCGGAGGACACCCACGCCGCGCACGGCGAGTTCCCCTGCGCCGCGATGGACCGTGCCTGGCTGGAGATGGGCCAGGATGCGGAAGGTCCGTTCCTGCGGGTCGTGAGCGCGCGGGACCACGTGATGGGCTTCGGCGCGCACTACCTGGCGCAGCCTTCGGTGACGCTGCGGCCGGGGGCCACGCTCTTCGACATCGGCCTGAACGTGGAAAACCGTTCGGGCAAGCCGATGGAGCTGATGTACATGTGCCACGTCAACTTCCGCTTCGTGGCGGATGGACGTTGCCTGCAGCCGGCCCCTTTCACGCCCGATCGCACGGCGGTGCGCCGCACCGTGCCGGCACACGTCCAGCCGAACGCGGACTACCTCGCGCTGATCGACGCGCTGGCGGAAAACCCCGCCCGCATGGAGGTGTTGCGCGAACCGGCGCTCTACGACCCGGAGCAGGTCTTCTACCTCCGCGGCCTCGGCACCGACGCGGCGGGCGACACGCTCCTGGCCCTGGGTCGGCCCGCGGGCGACGGCTTCGCCCTGCGCTACGCTCCGGCCAGCTTTCCGCAAACGGTGCGCTGGGTGCTGAACGACCCGGACCAGAAGGTCGCGGCCTTCGCCCTGCCCTCGACCTGCGAGCCCGAGGGCTACGCCGCCGAGAAGCGCAAGGGCAACGTCCGGTTGCTGCCGCCGCTCGGACGCGCCGATTTCACGGTGCGCGCCGGCTACCTTGACACACAGGCCATGACACGCGCGGCCGAGACCATCGCCGCGCTGGGGAAGGAACAAGCCGCATGAAGACGCGCATCGGCGTGGTCGGCAGCAACATGGTCGACCTCGTGACCTACACCGACCGGATGCCCGAGGCCGGCGAAACCCTGGCCGCGCCCTCCTTCCTGATGGGCCACGGCGGCAAGGGCGCCAACCAGGCTGTCGCCGCCGCCCGCCTGGGCGCCGACGTCATGCTGGTCAGCCGTGTGGGCGACGACCTGTTCGGTGAGGGCACGCTGAGGAACTTCCGCGAGGTCGGCATCGACGCCCGCCACGTCCGCGCGGTGCCGGGCACGCAGAGCGGCGTCGCGCCGATCTTCGTGGACCCTTCGGGCGAGAACCGCATCCTGATCGTCAAGGGCGCCAACGACCGCCTGCTACCCGCCGACGTGGACGAGGCCGCCGAGGACCTGCGCCAGTGCGGGCTGATCCTGCTGCAGCTCGAGATCCCGCTGGAGACCATCTACCACACCGTCGCCTGGGCGTCGCGCGAGGGCATCGAGGTGCTGCTCAACCCGGCGCCGGCAGTCCCGGAGCTCGACGTGGAGCGCATCCTCGGCGCCACCTTCCTGGTGCCCAACCAGACCGAGCTCACGATCCTCACCGGCCTGCCGGCCGACACGCCCGCGCAGGCGGAGGCCGCGGCGCGCAGCCTCGTCGCGCGCGGCATCCGCACCGTGATCGTGACGCTGGGCGCCGAGGGCGCGCTGCTGGTGGGCGACGGTCCGACGGTCCACGTCCCCTCCGTGCCGGTGTGGCCGCACGACACCAGCGGCGCGGGCGACGCCTTCATCGGCGCCTTCGCGCAGCACTATGTCGCCTCGCGCGACGTGGAAGTGGCGATGCGGCAGGGTGCGGCCTACGCCGCGGATTCCATCACCCGCCCCGGCACGCAGAAGGCCTTTGCAGATACGGAGGGATTCGCCAGGTTTCGCGCGACGCTGGGCGGCTAGGCCCGGCGTGACGAACAGGGGCAGGGCGATGCCCTTCCTCGGCGCGGCGCCCCTCAGCTCACCAGCAGATCCCGCACCATCGGGATGACGCGGCGGCCGTAGAGCTCGATGCTGCGCATCATCCGCCCGTGGCTCAACCGGCCGTGGCTGTACTTCAGGTCGAAGCGCGAGAGGCCCAGCGTGCGCACCGTCGCGGCGATCTTGCGCGCTACCGTTTCGGGCACGCCGGTGTAGAGCGAGCCGTGATCGGCCTCGCGCTCGAAATCCGCGCGCGCCATCGGCGGCCAGCCACGCTCGGAGCCGATCTGGTAGTGGTGCTGCTTGTAGGCGGGCCGCGTGCCGCGATCGACTTGCAGGGCTTTGGCCAGAGCCGTCCGCTGGTGCAAACCGCGCAGGGCGTGCGGGAGCCGCAGAACCGCCGGGTCGAGACCATCCTGCGCTGACGACAGGAAGCCGGTGCTGGAAGGCACCAGCCGCTTCTCATTGGTTCTCTGATGCTGCCGGGCGAACCGAAACAGTCAGCCGCTGGCGTTATCCTCGACCAAGGTGCCAATCAGCCGCAACAACTCCAGATGCTCCGGGCCATGCACCCCACGGATCAGGAACTCGCCAATCTCGAAGAGTGCTGTCCGGCCTCCGGAGGGGCCATTCGGTTGGTGTCTGACGAACACTTTTCCCGAACTGGGTTCACGGACGAGGTGCCACTCGTCCCCATTCGCACTGGTGTAATACCAACCCGCCAAGAGAGTGACACACGTTAAAAGCGCCAAGCCATTGACTACTTTGGATTCTCTCATCATCCAGTGTGTCAACGTCAAGGCGGATTGGTATAAAGCCGCCTCACTACCATGACCATGTCATCCGTTCCTGAAGTGCGACCAGCTTACAGATGCGCCGGCAAGGGTGAATACCGACAGCGCACTTGGTTGGTTGACGCGGTCGCTTGATGGTCTGGTTAGGGCAAGCATCGACAATCACCGGAGTTCCGGCAGAGGCATCCGCAGGTCTGCCATGCGGGGGAATTGCAGGCCACGGGCTGCTCCGGGGTTTTCTGCTGAGTTGCCGCATCCATGTCCTTGAACTCTGGATGCTCTTTACGATGCGCCGGATTGGTCCCAACCATCACCGATCTCAACTGCTCTGCGCGTCAAGCCGCAGGCCGGTCTCAGCCCGCTACGGGCTTTGCAGGCGATGGCATGGTGACACCTCTCCGTCCGCAATGGATTGGCATCCACAGAGCGTAGCCAGGAGGCACATACCATGGTCAAACGTCGCAAAGAGGAGGACATCGCCGGTGTCCTCGAATTTGAGGGTCGGACCAATGAGGACCAGGAGTTCATGGATTGGCTGGACGACCACAAGGCGCGGAGCGGCGGGAAAATCCGAGTAAGCCAGGGTGGAAAGGGCGTGCGTGTGATGTTCAGCAAAGAAGCTGACATGGCGTTGTGGAAAGCCCGGTCTGAGCAGGCAGCTAAGCAGACGAAGGTTCTCGCCCAGTGAATGATGCCATGCCAGCCTCTGGGTGTCCGACCGGTCCTGTTCCAAGACGCTGCAAGCAACCCTGCCTGGGTAATTGAGTCGTCCGACGCTGGCACCACTACGGTTCCACCATGTCGGCTCTCCCGCACTTTGCGTGCAGTTCGCAGCCCTCGCGGGTAGGTCAGAATGTTGATTGCGCTCAGCATTTCAGCCTGAGCCGTCTTCGCTGTCGGTCGCCAGCGGGGCGGGTGGCGGTCTTGACATTCACCAGTCTGTTCAGAGGTTTGCCGGTCATCTGGTGGCTTGGGCAGCACGCAAAGTGCGGAAGAACCACCATGTCGGAGCAATAATGTTTGATGGTGGAAGCCGACCCCTCGCCTACGGGCTTGGCCCTTGCTGGCCAGCGATCGATAGCTGTCAGGCGAGATTGGATACTCCTTCGCAGGCGACATCTGGCACCCATCCACCTTGCGGCTCTTGTTGGCAAGATCGCACAAACGCCTGAGATGTTTACGGAAGGAGGTGGGCGACCGGGTGGATGGGTTTCGTGTTGCTGGTGGCCTGCTCCCCTGGTGTCGCCTGCCAAATGGCGAACAGGTTCAGGCTCCTTCACGCCGTCGCATCGCCCACGAGGGCGCACGGTAGGGGGTGACGTTGGCGTGGGCTGAGGTGAATATGCCCTGCTTGCCACTCTACTCTGCCACCAGAACCTCGCCCTGTTCATGCTCGAAGCGCCGCAGCACGATGCCGAGACCGTGGCCGTCCACCAGTTCGTCGGCCAGGTCCTGCACGACGCTCATGCGTGCCCGTGCCTCGTCCTCGCCAGCCTGCTGCCGCTCCTGCTTGCGCCGCTCGATCTCGTCCTTGGCGCTGCCGTCCGGGAACACGCGGGCCAGCCGGCGCCGAGCCTCAGCCGGACCGACACGCTTATAGAGCCGCGAGCGCAGCGCCACATCCTGCGGCGACGTGCTGAACGCCCACAGCTCGACCGGCCCCAGGCTGTTGACCAGCATCTGCTCGTACCATTCATCGTCGGCCTGGATCAGCGCCATGAACGGCGCACCGCCACGGGTCGGACCGTTCAGCCTGCGGCGGATCACCCCGGCGGTCGCGTTGGTGACGCCGAACCGCTTGATGATGTCCTCCTTCTCCTGCTCGTCACCGGCGCCCAGGATGAAGCGGCCCGTGGACTGCGAGATCACGTAGTCGCCAAAGTCCTGCATGCGCTGGCTGCTCAGCCCGAGCTGCAGGTTGTGCTTGCCGCCCTCGCGGCCGTCCTGCTCCACCTGGCGGCGGACGTAGAGGCGGCCTGCCGTGCGCTGGTATTCGTCATATTCCAGGCGCTTGTAGGTTTCATAGACTTCGGTGAACCGCTTGCGATGATACTCGCGCACCAGCTCCGGCACGAGCGGGACGTACTTGGGCCGCAGGAAGAAGTTGCGCGCCAGGATGTGCCGTCCCAGCAGATACATCAGGTCAGTCTGCCGGTCCGCCTCGGCGCTGCCGGTCGGGGCCACGTACTCCAGGTCCAGCACGATCACCCGCGCCGGGCCGAAGTCGAGCTTGGTCGGCCGGTTCAGGGTCGGGTAGTTCTTGATGAGCGCCATGATGTAGCGCTCGAACAGCTGCGGCAGCGTTTCCTGGGTGCCGGCAACCACGTTGCTGAACATATCCTGGATCTGCGTGCTGCGGCAGGCCGAGATCAGGTCCTCCAGCAGCGGCACGGCATGGCGCTGGGCGATGCCGGCCAGGTAGTGCTCGTCAGCCCGGCACAAGGCGTCCACGACCTCCCACCACCAGGTGTCGCGCTCCGGTGTGAAGCGCACCTGCCGCAGCGCGGCGTCAACTGCCGGCTCGACGCCAGGCTGGTAGCGCTTCGGCCGCTTCTTCCCGGAGGAGGCGTCGGAGAACATCCGGTAAGCCTCCTGGACCACGAAGCCCACCAACTGGTCCATGCCCTCGAACGGCTTGTCGGCGTCGATCGGCATGGCGCCAAGCGACAGGAAGTTGCGGACGAATGACTCCTCAAGCGGCAAGGGGTCGCGGCAGCCGATCTGGGTGTCGAAGATGTTGATCTCGTAACCGTCCGCGAGCTGCATGGCGACGTAGATGGCCTCGTTGCGGCGGTGCGCCGGCAGGGCCTCTTGGATCAGCAGGATCAGCCCCTCGGCCGAGGGGCCGATGTCGAGCTTGCCGATCAGCGGCAGCTTGGCGCCGTTGGTGCCCTGGGCGGCGCTGCTCAGGCACAGGCCGAGCAGGATGGTGTTGGACAGCACCGACTTGCCGAAGTGGGACGGCGCCACGAACAGGTCCATGGTGTGCTTGCGCCGCGACCCCGCAGGGTCGAGG
>JAABUP010006499.1_pt1 | contig 16559 bp, 19 predicted proteins | sample 5559201 | NCBI WGS metagenome assembly JAABUP01 (sample SAMN10711887, study PRJNA513373) | rock metagenome | isolation source: Antarctica rocks | place: Antarctica
CCGGTCCAGACTCAGCGCCGGCTGGCGACGGTGGGGAACAATCTACCGTGGGCGGTCTCAGCCGCAGCCAGGACAACGTTCTCACCACCGCCGTGGAACCGACATCCCCAATATACAAGCCAGGACATACCAGCGGCTATACTACGGCTATACTAGGGGTGTGACACAAATACAAACACACCTCTACCTGATCCGCCACGGCGAGGCCGTGAGCAACGTCGAGCCCATCATCGGCGGCCTGCGCGGCGACGGTGGCCTCACCCCCCGCGGCGTGGCCCAGGCCACGCGCCTGCGCGATCGCCTTGCCGCCACGGGCGAGATCGAGGCCGACGTCTTGATCGCCAGCACATTCCCGCGCGCCCGCCAGACCGCCGAGATCATCGCCCCGGCCCTCGGCCTGCCCATCGTCTGGGACCCTGAGGTGCAGGAGATGCGCCCCGGCGAAGCCGACGGTCTGACCCTGGACCAGTTCCGGGAGCGCTACGGCGCCCCCGACTTCGAAAAAGACCCTTTCCGCCCCCTCGCGCCGGAGGGCGAGAGTTGGGCCACGTTCTACTTTCGTTGCGCCGCTGCGTTCGATCGCATCGCCCGCGAACACGAGGGCAGGCGCGTCGTGATCGTCTGCCACGGCGGCGTTATCGACAACTCGTTCCTGTACTTCTGCGGCGTCAACCCGCTGCCACGGCCGGACATCGAGTTCTATACCCGCAACACATCCATCACGCACTGGGAACACTTCGCGCGCGCGGACCGATCGCCGCGCTGGCGTCTGCGCCGCTACAACGACGCCGCGCACCTGCACGACATCCCCGTGGCCGAGCCACCCGACTGGCGTGACGTCGCGACGTCGACGATGCAGGGCGAGGGTGAGGGCGGGCCGTCGGTGCCGCTGCCGACCGAGGAGGGGGACCAGTGACCGGTGGCCAAGCGATGGGGAAGCCGGGAGGTCCTGCCGCGGAACTCTCGCTGGAACGTCTGCAGGAGGCGCTGCTGGAGCGCCTCTACGTGGGCGACCGCGCCCTCTTGATGAGCCTGTTCCTGGCCTTGCGCCTGGGCAAGCCGCTACTGCTGGAGGGCGAGGCGGGGACCGGCAAGACCGAGGTGGCCAAGGTGCTGGCCGACGCGCTCGGCGCGCGCCTGATCCGCCTGCAGTGCTACGAGGGGCTCGACGTCAACTCAGCCGTCTACGAGTGGAACTACGCGCGCCAGATGCTGGAGATCCGCCTGCTCGAGGCGCGCGGCGAGACGGGGAGGCTCGGCAACGAGGAGGGCATGCGCGACATCTTCGGGCCCGATTTCCTGATCGCGCGGCCGCTCTTGCAGGCCGTTGCGCACGAGGACGAGGTTCCGCCCGTGCTCCTGATCGACGAGCTCGACCGGGCGGACGCCGAGTTCGAGGCCTTCCTGCTCGAGTTGCTCTCCGACTTCCAGGTCAGCATCCCCGAGCTGGGGACGATCAAGGCGTCGGCGCCCCCCGTGGTGGTGCTGACCTCGAACCGCACGCGCGAGATCCACGACGCGCTCAAGCGGCGCTGCCTCTATCACTGGATCGACTACCCCACCCTCGAGAAAGAGCGGCGCATCGTGGCCTTAAAAGTACCGGGGGCCTCGGAACGGCTCGCCGCGCAGGTCTGCGGTATGGCGCAAGCCCTGCGCGGGATGGACCTCTACAAGTCGCCGGGCGTTTCGGAAACGCTCGACTGGGTCGAGGCGTTGGTGGCGCTGGGCCGGCGCGAGGTCGACCGCGAGACGGTGCAGGCCACGCTCGGGACCATCGTCAAGTACGAAGAGGATTTGCACCGCCTGCAGGGAGCCGAAGGCGCGGCCCTGGTGGCGAAGGTAACGGGCGATGCGTGACGCGGGTCGCCACCTACTGGTACTGGGGGCGCCGGCCTCGGGCCGGCCCTGGTAAACGGCGCTTCGCCCGGTGATGAATGCCGCACTACCTAACGAGGGCGACGGTCTTGGCGTCGCCGTGTTGCGTTTCGTGGCCGTGCTGCGCCGGCTCGGACTCGCGCCGGGGACGGGGCAGGCGCTCGACGCCGTGCGCGCGATAAGCTTGCTCGACCTCTCGCGCCGCGACGACGTCTACGCCGCGGCCCGCGCCGTCCTGCTCGACGCACACGCTCACGAGGAGGTGTTCGCCGCCGCCTTCGACCGCTTCTGGAGCGGCTTGCCACAGATTATCGAGGAGTACGGCGCGGCGCTCGCCGAGTACGCGGCGGCCGAGAGCGGCCGTCCGCGCGCGGGCGCGGGCCACAGCGCCAATCGCGCTATGTCGCCCGGCGGCACTACCATGCTGCTGGCCGGTGAGGGCGAGGAATCCGGCGAGGAGGGCGAGGAGACCGCGGATGGCGGAGAGGGGCGGGCCGTCGCCTACAGCGCGGCCGAGGCCCTACGGCGCAAGGACTTCGCCGACCTCACGCCGGCCGAGTCCGTCGAGTTGCGCCGCCTGCTGGCCGGCATCCTTTTCACGCCGCCGACGCGCCGCCTGCGTCGCAGCGAGGGCGCGCGCAACGGCCCCCTGCTCGATCCGCGGCGGGCCGTGCGGCGCAACCTGCGCCACGGCGGCGAGATATTGGTGCTGCCGCGCCGCCGTCGCAAGCGCGAAACGCGCCCGCTCGTGCTCATCTGCGACATCAGCGGCTCGATGGACCGCTACACACGCCTGCTGTTGCGCTTCCTGCACGCCACGACGCAGGGCCTGGAGGGCGTCGAAACGTACGTGTTCGGGACGCGCTTGACGCGCATCACGCACCAGTTGCGCACGCGCGACCCCGACCGCGCCCTCGACGAGGTAGGGCGCGACGTGCTCGACTTCTCGGGCGGGACGCGTATCGGCGAGTCTCTCGGCCTATTCAACCGCCGCTGGGCGCGCCGGTCGCTCGGGCGCGGCGCCATCGCCGTAATCATCAGCGACGGCTGGGACCGCGGCGATCCCGCCACGCTCGCGGCCGAACTAGCGCACCTGCAGCGCTCCTGCCACCTCCTGGTGTGGCTCAACCCGCTGCTGGGGCTGGCCGGGTATCAGCCGCTCACGCGCGGCATGAGCGCCGCCCTGCCCTACGTCGACCTGTTCCTGCCGGCGCACAACCTCCACTCGCTCGAGGCGCTGGCCACGCTGCTCGGCCGCCTCTCCGACGAGCGCCCCTCCCGCCGCGCCCCCCGGCCCCTCACGCGCGCGGTCTGACCACGACTCTCGTCACATGCGCGCTACAATGATAGCGCATGGAATTGCTCCCGCGGCATACGTACCGGCGCCGTGGCCGCCGCCCTCGACGTCACGCTGCGTCACGCTGAATGACCTGCTCACGGTCGAAACGTCGCCGAATGGCATCGGCGCGGAAACGGAGGTGCGTGTCCTGGGGTCGCGAGAGAGTCGCCGGCTAGCGGAGCTATTCGATCGTCAGGCACGTCATTCCAGAGGATTTGTGGGACGCCTACACGGCCTGTAAGATACCCGGTCTGCCGCCAATCGAAAGACGGCGTGGCCCCAACCATCTGGAAAACTACGCCTGGCGCTGCCCCTTCTGCAACGAGAGCAAAGCGCCCTATTGTCACTACGCTGAAATGCGTGTGATCCAGCCCTTTGACAGTCGCACTGTAGAGCCCTTCCCTTCCCTTAGCCGGCGCCAGCCCGATTCTCGCAATGAACCCCGGCGCGGCGATAGGCGGCTTCCCCGTTGCCCTATGCTTATCCACAAAGGGGGCGCGCAATGATCACCGAGCAAACGATCGAAAATGCGAAGTCCGTGGCGGACGAACTGCGGCAGCGGGGTGAGTCCGAGCGGGCGCAAGCAATCGACACCCTTATCGAGTCCGTACGCGGTAACAGCAACGGCGCGTCCCAGGCCATAGAGCCTGTCGCTATAGGAGTACATTTATTGTCGGCAAATTGGTCCGTGTCCGAGGTAGAACTCGCTTCTAAGGGCGCGCGTCGACAGTGCTGGGCGGCAGTTCCCCTAACACGGATGAGTCGATGAGGGAGGAGTACAATACTAATGGGGCGGACGATCATTGAGAGCGGCTCGCCGCGTGGAGGATGATATATGCGCGAGATACTGGACAAGGTCGAGGAGTGGCGGGCGCGCGGCGAGCGCGTGGCCGTAGCCACCGTGCTGACGACGACCGGCTCGACCCCGCGCCCCGCTGGCGCGAAGATGGCCGTCACCGCCTCCGGCAGCATGGCCGGCTCGATCAGCGGCGGCTGCGTCGACACCGACGTGATCGAGCACGCCATGGAGGTGTTGCGCTCCGGCCGGCCGCACATCGTCGAATACGGCTACTCGCCCGACATGACGTGGGAGGTCGGCCTGATGTGCGGCGGCTCGGTGCAGGTCTACGTCGAACCCCTCGAGCCCGGCGCGGCCGGCCCGCTCGACGGGTCGTGGGTGACGACGCTGGTGGACCAGGCCGGCGCGCCCGCCTGCCGCGTGTAGTGTGGACGGGGGAACAGAGCTCTTCGAGCGCCTCGCCGCCGCGCTGCGCGCGGATATACCCGTGGCGACGGCCACGCTGGTACGCCCAGTCGAGCGTGCGGGCGGTAAGTTGCTCGTGTTCCGCGACGGCGCGGGCGAGGGTACCCTCGGCGATACCCTGCTGGACGAGAGGGTCAGGACCGACGCCCTGAGGATGCTGCGCAACGGGGTCAGCGGGGTGCAGACCTATGCGCCGTCCGAGGGGGAGGCCGAACCGATCGAGGTCTTCGTCGAGTCGTTCGCGCCGCTGCCGCGTCTCCTGATCATGGGCTCGATGCACGCCGCCCCTGCCCTGTGCGCGTTGGCCGCGCGCGTGGGCTACCACGTCGTCGTCGTCGACGCGCGCGCCACCTACACCACGCGCGAGCGATTCCCCGACGCCGCCGAGATCGTCGTGGCCTGGCCGCACCGCGCGCTGGAGACGCTGCCGCCGCTCGATCCGTCGACGTACGTGGCGGTGCTCACGCACGACCCCAAGTTCGAGGAGCCGCTGCTGCCTATCCTGCTGCGCAGCGAGGCGCGCTACGTGGGTATGATCGGGAGTCGCCGCACGCAGGAGCAGCGCCGCGCTCTGGTGCGCCGTAAGGGCGTGACCGAGGAGGAGCTGGCGCGGCTACACGGCCCGATCGGGCTCGACCTCGGGGCGGTCACGCCGGAGGAGATCGCCATCGCCGTGCTGGCCGAGATGACGGCGGTCAAGTACGGCCGCACCGCCCGCCCGCTCAAAGACCTGCTCCCCGGCGCGGAGGCCGCGACCGCCGCGCCGGCCGGGGCATGATTGCCGGCGTCGTGCTGGCGGCCGGGCGCTCCTCGCGCCTGGGCCGGCCCAAGCAACTGCTGCCCTACCACGGCCGCCCACTACTAGAGTGGGTCCTGGCGGCCATGGCGGCGAGCCGGGTGGACGAAACGGTCGTGGTGCTCGGCCACGAAGGGGAACGCATCGAGCGCGAGGTCGACTTGCGCGGCGCTCGCGCGGTGTACAACGAGTATTATGTCGAGGGCCTGAGCGCGTCGCTCCGGGCCGGCCTCGCCGCGCTGGGCGAGGACGTCACCGCGGCCATATTGACGGTCGGCGACCAGCCGCTGCTGGGGGCCGACCTCGTCGACGCCCTGATCGACGCGCACCTACAGGGGGAAGCGGCCATCGTCGCCACCGACTACGGCGACTATCGGGGAGCGCCCCTGCTGCTGCACCGCGCCCTCTGGCCCCTCGCCGAAGAGGCGCAGGGAGACCAGGGCGCTCGCGCGCTCCTGCGCGCCTACCCCGGCGCGGTCGCCGCCGTCCCTGTCCCGCCCGAGCTGGCAGCCGACATCGATACGTGGGAGGATTACACCAGATTAAGAGGAGCGGGACGGTAGTCTTGGGAGGACGACGAAGGTGATGACGCTGCTCTACTTCGCCGGCCCGCTCTTCTGCGAGGCGGAGCGGCGGTTCAACCAGCAATTGACGGACAAGATCGAGGCCCTGGGCTACCGGGTGTTCCTGCCGCAGCGTGACGGCGTGGAGCGCAGCCGCCCGCCCTACGACGCCATGACGCGCGAAGAGCGCCGCGCCGCCATGTTCGCGCTGGACAGGGACACGATCCTGGCCTGCGACGTGTTCTTGTTCGTGCTCGACGGCCGCGTGCCCGACGAGGGCGCGTGCGTCGAACTCGGCATCGCCTATTGCCACAAGCTGCTCGGGCGCCCGCACAAGCGCCTGATCGGCCTGCACACCGATACGGAATAGCGACCCGCTCTGCGCCTTTCCTGCTAAACGCATTGTGCGCCGCAGGCGCGCAGGGTTGCCGTTATGGCCTGGCGAGATGTCCGTGCGGCCGCCGATGGGAGATGAGTCGCCAGCCGACATAGACGACGGGGGCATCAACGGCCAGCATGACGAGGAAGACACCCGCTGTCGGTAGGAGCGATCCATAAAGCAACCCCGTCAAGAGGGTGACGACATAGAACCAGAGGCAGGCGAGCGCACAGACGCCGAAGGCGAGCAGGATAGATCGGGGGCGCCGCTCCAGCAGCAAGGCCCCCGTGAGGAACAGCCAGACGAGCAGCATCACGAGGGGCCAGAAGACGGTCACCCCCAAGCCGGCGGCGTCGGCACGTGTCCAATTAGGGGCGCCGAGGGGATCGTCGGAGGTGAGAAAGATTTGGGCCATGATGACGGAGCCCGCGCCCAGTACGGCGAGCGCGAGGAGCGCGAGGACACCGGGGAAAGCACGGAGAGGCCGAGACCGTCCGCGTCGAGCGTCCGTCGTCGGCGTAGAGCCTTCGCCGCGCGTCTCGTGCATCGCTACCCCTCCTGTCGGGCGGTCTTTGTCTGCGTCGGCACGATCAGCATAGTCCCCAAGAGACTGCCGGCTCCAGGGTCCGCGCTGTATCACACTGTATTGAACTGTATCCCAGGCGTCTACGCCGCTCGTGGGCGATAGCGGCGCCTCTCGCGCTCACGGGCCAACCCCGATAGCGGCACGGCCCGCGTCGTCGGCCCCAGATGATAGAACATACCGTCGCAACAGGGCGAAGCCCCCCTGCCGAACATAGAGCGATTGATCAGCTTGACCTTGTAGAGTGGATATGTCCTGCGCAGTGCCCCATGCTTCATGGGAGGGCCAGCCCCATCGCGACCGCATCCTTGTCTGGCAGCAACGCCGTGGTGATGTTCCGCTGACCTTGCGACTCTTCCAACCTTTCCCTTTACCCCACTTTAACGGGAAAGGCGCCGAGCTTAGCTACCGCGGCAAGAGGCCGAACTTTGCCTTCAGCGTGAGGATGCGCCGGACCGCGGCGTCGATGGTAGCGACGGGTATGCGCCCGGTGAACACGGCGTGGTCCAGCAGGGTTAGGGTAATGCGGATCGTGGGCGCGTCGGCGGCGATCAGCACCATGTCGTCTCCCGCCCTGACGGCCCGGACCGCGGCGTCCTGGATGCTCGTGATGTGCGCGCCGAGACCGCCCATGGCCAGGCTATCGGTCATGATCAACCCCCCGTAGCCGAGCGTGCGGCGGATGACGCCGGTGACGATCGCGCGGGAGAGCGAGGCGGGCGCGCCGCTGGGGTCCAGCGCCGGGATCGCGGCGTGCGTCACCATCAGCGCGTCCACGCCGGCCCCGATGGCGGCGCGCATCGGCGCCAGCTCGACCCGATCCAGCTGCGTCGCGGTCCAGCGAACCGTGGGCAGGCCGTGGTGCGACTCGACAGGGCTCGACCCCAGGCCAAGGAAGTGCTTGGCCGTCGCGGCGACCCCGGCGTCCTGGTAGCCGCGGATCGCCGCCGTCCCCAGCCGCGCTACGAGCGCCGGGTCCTGGCCGTACGAGCGATCGCCGATGGGGCTGGCGGGATCGACCAGCACGTCGAGCACGGGCGCGAGGTTCATGGTGACCCCCAGGGACCGCAACGCGCGCCCCGTCGCCAGGGCGTCGCGGTAGACGCGCCCCGCAGATCGCATCGCGCCGTACCGCGCGGGCGAGAGCATCGCCGGCGCGCCCCCGCCGCCGGACATCGTGCTGATGTCTCCCCCCTCCTGGTCCACGGCGACGAGGAGCGGGACAGCCTCCGCGCGCTGCAAGGACGCGAGGAGGGCCCGCCCCTGGCGTGGCGAAACGACGTCCGACCCGAACACGAGCACCCCCCCAATCCGCCCCGTCGCCGCCACGCTCTCGATGGGAGCCATGACCATCTGCCCGATCTTCTGCTGGATCGTCATGCGCGCCAGGAGCCGATCGACCTGCGGATACAGGGCGTGGGCGTGGGCGTGGGTCTGCACCCCGGGCCGAGCCACTGGTGTGGTTCCTGCAGTCACCACGCGCGCCCGCGCGGGGGCCGCGCGCGAACCGGCGACACAGCATATGAGCGCGAGCCATGCGAGCGATAGCGATAGGGCCGGCGGCCGGCGAGCGCGGGCGCCCCGCGCGTTACAGCCTTGCGTCATCCGCTCTCCTCCTGACGATAGCCAGTCCAACTCCACCCGGTCCGCATCACGGTGTCGGCCCACCCCGGCGGCACGCTGCCGTCAACCGGTCGGCGCGAGCAGCGCGTCGATCCGCACCAAGCCCTCCGGCCCGATGCGCGCGAGCACGCCTTGATATGCATACCACATGCTGTATGTGAGTGCCATAAAGTTAGGCCTTTAGACACAACGTGCGGTAGGTCCAGCCGTACTGGGACAATTTGTTGTGGTCGGCGATCGCGGTGAGGTTGCCGAGCCCGTAGCGGGGGCTACCCGCGCCGCCGCCCACACCTGCCCCTCGTGGAGTTCGCCAGCGCCCATACCTGCCCCTCGTGGAGTTCGCCAGCGCCGAGCATGACCCAGGTGTGGAAGTCTTTAGGCGAGCCGAGGCCTTTTTTCATCTTTCCGGGGCGCGTTGCGCATAAACGGGCCTGCGACGCGTTGTGCATAAACGCGCATACGGCGCGTGCGAGCAATCTACAATACGCGTATGGAGATAGAATTTCTGGGCGCCGCGGACACGGTACGCCGGCGTACCGTGTCCGCGGCGGTCATCGTGGGGGGCGGCCTCGTCGTGCTGCTGTGCGTCATGCGCCTGTCGGCGCCGCGCACGCCGCTCGGCCTGCTGGCGCTCCTGCTGCTGGTCCTTGCCGCGGAGACCTACCCGCTGACAGGCGAGGATGTGGGCGACCTCCCCGACCCTGAGCTACTACCCCTCATCTCCTCCACGCCCCTGCTCGCGGCGATCGCCCTCTACGGGACGCCCTGGGCCACGGTCATGGCCGCGCTTGCGCGAGCCCTCGGAGGCGTACTACTAGTCTGGCGACGACAGCGACGGCGACGGCCGCAGCCGCGGCCGATGCCCTGGTTGCGAGACGTCGCCGGCGGCGCCGTGGCGACGGCGCTCGCGGGGACTCTCTACGGTCTGGTCGCTGGCGACGGCACGCTATCCTCGCCCGACCCCGCGCTCCCGGCCCTCTTCGTCGCGGAGGCTGCGTTGATATGCAGCGCCTGGGGATTGGCGGCGCTACGCGTGGTGGCCCGGCGGGAGACGCTCGGCGCCCGCGCGCGATGGGGCGCGCTGGAGGCGCTGCCGGCCCTGGCCAGCGAGCCGGCCCTGGCCTTCGTGCTGGCCGGAGCGGTGGCGACAGGGCGGCCGTTAGCCATGCTCATGGCCGCGTTGCCCGCCGCGGCGCTCGTCGGCAGCCTGCGCTGGCACACGGCGATGCGCCGGCGCCTGGAGCAGGCGCACGCACGGCTCGAGGTGCAGGCGGCGACCGATCCGTTGACGGGACTGGCCAACAGGGGGCTGTTCCAGCGCATGCTGGAGGCGCGCCTGGCCGAGTCCGCGCGCTATGACCGCCCCCTCGCCGTCCTGCTGATCGACCTCGACGGGTTCAAGGGCATCAACGACGCCTACGGCCATGCCTGCGGGGATAAGGTGCTCGTGGCGGTCGCGGGCGCGCTGCGCCGCGAGCTGCGCAGCAGCGACCTGGCGGCGCGACTGGGCGGCGACGAATTCGTCGCCTTGCTCCCCGAGACCGACACGGGCCGGGCGCTCGCCCTGGCAGAGCGCGCGTGCGCCGAGATAGCGGGCATAGAGGTCGCGGCCGGGCTAGCTACCGTGCGCCCCACGGTCTCGGTGGGTGTCGCCGCCACGACCGACGATGCCCACGCCGATTCCGCCGCCCTCCTCGCGGCGGCCGACCGCGCGGCCTACGCGGCCAAGCACGCCGGCAAGAACAGGGCCCACCTGGCGGCCTGACACCCCAGCTGATAGCTTTTATGAGTTCTGCATCATGCACAACTCGCGCCGCGATCGTTATGCTACTCAGTACGGTCACGGCGATGTCGCGCTTCGGTCGGGCGTGTTCCCGTAGCGGCATAGCCCCGTCGCGCTGTCCCCCTGAATCTGCGCGATGCCCGAGCGCCTGTCGGCTCCCCCTCGGCAACGCACTGATCCCGCGCCGTCCCCTTGTCCCCGTCGTCCCCTTTGTCATGTCGCCGGTCCGAGGACCCGAGGTGGGCGCCGCCGGCGCGGGGATAACAGGAGAGGATTGTGTCGCATCGGTCTCGGTTGCTGCCGGCGTCCCATCGCGCTCTTTTCGCACTCATCGCCGCCTTCGGACTCATCGCTGTCGCCCCGCCCGGACGGGTCGCCTATGCCCGCGACAAGGCCGTCGATCTCGTCGTGGCCACGGCCCGCGCGCTGGTGGGCTCGCCCTACGCCTATATCGGCGACGACCCCGCCACCGGCTTCTCGTGCATCGGCTTCGTCCACTACGTCTACGCCCAAGTGGGGGTCGACGTGCCCTACGACCTCGGCGTGGCCTATGCGAGCGAGCCGCGCGTCAGCTTCGCCCACCTGCGGCCGGGCGACCTCATATTCTTCGGCAACACCGTCTGGGCCGGCCTCTCGCACGTGGCGCTCTACGCCGGCGACGGCAGGATCATCGGCGCCGACAACTACACCACTGGGGTCGAGTCCACGCGCCTCTCCGACCCCTATTGGCTGGCCCACTACACTGGAGCCACACGCCCCCTCACCACCCTTGACACGACGCCGACGGCTCCGACGACACAAACGCCTCCCCCTATGGTAGCGCCACGTCCGACCGCGGCCGCGATCCCCACGCCCACCGTCGCGCCCCGCTCGACACCTATCGTCACAGCGCCGCCGGCGCCGCTAGCGCGGCCACACATCGGGGATGTGCTGCGCGCAAAGATCGCGGGCACCGTCTACAGTGGCCCCGGCTACGTGTATCCGCGCATCGACCGCCTGCCGCCGCGGACGAGCTTGCATATAGCGGGGCTGCAAGGGGTTTGGGCCAACGTCGCCTACAATATGGACGGCGTCGACTACGCTGGCTGGGTCGACGGGCGCTACGTAGCGCGCTGTGCCGTCGTACCGCGCGCGCCCACGCCCACGACACGCCGACGATAACCTTCCCGCCCGACTCTCCCGCGGTCCCTTTCGTGCCGTCGCACCTGCGCGGCATGACGGCCCTCAGCATCTCGGATCGCTCCCCTACGTCGCGCTGCAAGGTATATCCGACGTCGGGGTCCTTTATATACCGCCCTACAGCAGCGCTAGCGCGCACTCCACCTGTAGGGGGCTTTTGAGAGTAGGTCTTTCACGAAGGAGGGAGGCACGGAGAGCGGCGCCCTCCGCGCCTCCTCTCATGCGGAGGGGTGGGCAGCGACGCTCCTCACCCCTCCCCCAAATGGAATGGGTATCTATTTCCACGATCCTTAGTGGCCGGGCGCGCGGACAGCCGGGCCGCTGGGCGTCCGGTTGGTGACGTTGGTGGCGTCGATCGGGGTCGGGCCGGGGTAGGCGATGGCCTTGCCACTGCTGCCGATCAGCCCGCGCCGCTTCATCGACACCAGCAGGTCGCCCACGGTCCCGAACAGCATCGGGGCGAACGCCACGTCGTTGGCCGGACGAGTCCCCAGCGCGGAATTGGCCAGCACGCGGTGCTCGGCTTCTTCGGCCGCGTACTGGAAGCTGATCTTGACGAGGTCGGACCTCTTCAGACCGGCGTAGACGCCGATGGCGGCGATCTGCGCAGCGACCTCCGACGTCTCCTGCGCCACGATCGCCTTGAAGAAAGTGTCATAGTCGGTCAGGGCCGCGGGCGGGATGGTGAAGGTTTGTACCAAGGGCCGTCCCCCCGCCCGTTCGAAGAACTCGAGGTGGAAGTGCTCCTGGGCCTGCGCCGCCTTGACGATCTCGAGCACGGGGACCGGGACGGGCTTGTTGAAGTTCTTTTGCTGGGCGCTCTCGATACCGGCGCCCAGGAAGGTCACCCCGAACCGCTCGACCGTCGTCGTGATGTTGAGGATCTGCTGCACGCTCTCCGACTCGGCAGCGAGCGCGCGGAACAGCCCCGCCTGCGCCAGTGTCACGCCGGCCAGTCCGGCAGCCGCGCCTTTGAGCGCCGTGCGCCGCGAGAGCAGCGCGTTCGTCAATATATCCTGTTCGTTCATCGCTCATACTCCTCTTTCACTCGCTCAGGGCCGCAGGAAGTGGACGCCGGTGTTGTCGATGGCGCCGGGGCCGGGATACGTGATCTGTGTGCCGCGGCCCCCGATAAAGCCGAGGCCCTGGAGCGCATCGGCCGCCCCGCTCACGCTGGTGAACAGCGCTTTCTCGAAGGCCACGTCGTTCGGCGTGCCGGAGATCAGGCCGGCCTCGACCGCGAAGAAGCGAGCGCCCGCGCGGTGCTCGGCTTCCACCGCGCCGATCTGCAGCGCGACCTGGGCCAACCGCGGCTGGCCGAGTATGGCGAATTCCTGGGCCGCCGCCAGGTAGGCGGCGATGAACACTTCTTCCAGGCCGATCACACTCAGGAGGAAGGTCGGCACGTCGGTGACGATCTTGGGATCGGGGACGGTGAACGTGGTAGTCAAGGGTTTTGCGCCCGCGCCGATCAAGTACGCGTAGTGCGCCTGCTCCGCGGCCCGCGCCGCCGTGAACGTCTGTCGCTGCAGGGCGTTGAGGGCCAACGCACCGTTAGCGGCGCTCGCCAGCGCCCCACCCAGGGCCGTGACCGCGAACGCCTCGGCGGTCGCCGCGATGTTGATGATCTGCTGGACCGTTTCGAATCCGGCCGTCCCACCCCCCAGGATGGATCGCTCTGCCGGCGTAAGTTCTCCCACGGCTGTCATATTTCTCTCCTTTGTTGCGCCTCTGCTACTGCCTGCTAACTGGGCTGTGCGACGCGACCGACGACTGTGTGACACGCCGCATCCGCGCTCCCCATGGTTCGATCGCAGCGTTGCCTGTGTCATGGGCGGATGAGGGGCCCGATGTTCGCGGGCGCGCAGGCTCCATAACCGGCGCGTGGCGCGGTCTAGCCGCCAATCGCGTCGCAGGCCACGACGGTGACGAGCCCGTAGACGAGGTGGGAGATGGCGTCTGAGGCCCAACTCGACCCACGCCCACGCAGCGCCATGTCCGTGTACGTGGAGACATCGAGCGCGACCGTCCCGGCGGCCCCGGCGATCATGCCCCGCACGATCCTATTCGCTGGCACTCTCCCCTGCTTCCTACTTGAAGGCGGAGCGCAGCCCAGCGGCGGCCTCGGCCACGGCCTGCCTGGCTTCGTCCACCACGGCGGACATGGTGAAGAACTCGTGCGTCACCCCGTTGTAGCGCGTCGCCGTCACAGCCACGCCGGACGCGCGCAGGCGCGCCGCGTAGGCCTCGCCCTCGCTGCGCAACGGGTCGAACTGATCCGTGATCACCGTCGCCGGGGCCAGGCCGCGCAAGCTGGCCGCGCGCAGCGGCGAGACGTAGGGGTTGGCCCCGTCGGCCGGCGTGCGCAGGTAGTACGTGAAGAACCACATCATGGTCGGCCGGTCGAGCGGCGTGGCCATGGCCTGCTCCAGGTACGATGGAGTGTTGAAGTCATAGTTGGTGATGGGATACACCAGCAGCTGGTAGACCGGCTGCGGCGTGCCGCGGTCGCGCGCGATGAGGCAGGCCACGGCGGCGAGGTTGCCGCCCGCGCTCTCGCCGGCGATGGCCACGCGGCGCGGGTCACCCCCGATCGTCGTGGCGTTGGTCTGAACCCAGCGCAACGCGGCGTAGGCGTCCTCGGGCGCGGCGGGGAAGCGATGCTCGGGGGCCTGCCGATAGGCGACCGAGACGACGATGCAGCCGGCGGCGTTGCAGAGGGCGCGGCAGGAGGGGTCGTAGGTGTCCAGGTTGGCGATGACCCAGCCGCCGCCGTGGAAATAGACCGTGACGGGGAAGGGGCCGGTCCCGCCGGGCGTGTAGACGCGCGCCAGGATCAACCCGCCCGGCCCCGGAACCCGGATGTGGTCGACGCGCCCGACCGGCTCGACGGCCGGGGCCAGCCCACGCGCCGCCTGGACGCCCTGGAGCGCGTCGGTAGTGTTGGATTGCTGGCGGGCCTGCTCGGGCGTCAGCGTGGGGATGGGCAACGGGTGCAGGGCCGCGAGTTGGTCGAGCACGGCCTGCATCTGCAGGTTGGGCCGGCCGGTGTTCGCGCCCACGACCGGCGGCGCGCCCCCGGCGCGAGCGAGCGCGGGCAGCAACGCGCCCGCGCCGCCGAGGCCCACGGCGCCTCCGAGGCCCGCGCGCAACACACCGCGGCGTGTTGGATGGATGGCCGGTGGTGTCGTGTCGATCTCGTGTGGTGTAGCCATCGTCTCTCCCTCTTGCCTAATTTGGTGGGGCATTAGTCTTACTGGCGGTAGTCGTCTATGGGGTGACGCGCCGGCCAGTGGCTAGGACAATGCAAGAAGCATGCCGCCATCCGGTCGATCGGTAGAAGGATACGACGGGCGCCCTCGAGGGTGTGCGGGGGCGGCGCAGACGAGGCCCGCTAGGCGTCGTCGCGCAGGTCGGCGAGCAGCCCATTGGCGATGACGTCGAAGCGCGCCTCGTCGTCGTGCGCTTGCGCGACCAGTAACGCCCCCTCGATGCCCGCCAGCACCCGTTGCGCCGCGTCCGCGGGCGACCCGTCGAACCGCAGCAGGCCCACCGTGAGCCCTTCCGTCAGCACATCCGCCAGCCACGCCTCGTGCTCGTCGAAATAGGCGCGTACCTCCGCGCGCACGGACTCCGGTAGCGTCGTCGCCTCGGCCGCGAGCAGCCCGCACAGGCACATGTGCTCGCCTCGCGCCAGCAGCGCGCGGTAGAGTCCGGCGTAGCGGGCAAGCTTGTCACGGGGATCGTCCGTCGCCTGATCGATGGTGGCCATGCCGTCGCGCACGGTCGCCCGGTAGTGGGCGACGATGGCGCGGGCGAGGTCTTCCTTGGTGGGGAAGTGATGGAAGACGCTGGCCTTGCGCAGGCCCACCGCGGCCGCGACAGCGGCGTAGCTGACGCCGTGGTAGCCGTGCGCCTGCAGGAGGCGCTGAGCGACGGTCAGGATACGCCGGTCGGTCGGTACAGAGAGTCTCATCTCTCTATTGTCGCGCATCGCGCGCATCGCGCGCCAGCGTGATCACGCTCTCTTCAGGGCTCGTAAATTGTCGGGGCAAGCGTGCCCGTGTGTGCCCGTGTGTGTCCGTCCGGCCGCACACCTCGTGGATGGCGGGGGTCTGGGGGGAGCCATCTCCCGGGGTTCCCCCGGAGGCGCGCTAGGCCGTCGGACCCGCGGCTAGGGTCCGGGGACTAGTTAGCCATGGGCGGAGGGGGCGAGAGAGGGGCGCTGTCGACTTTTCACGAGCCCTGACGCTCTCTTACACGCTACATGCGTCCAACGAGATTGTGCGGGCTGGGGCGCTGTCCCCCGGCGCGCCATGTCGCCACCGCCGTCGCCGTGCGCTGCCGGCCGGGCTCCTCTGGGGAGGCCGTCGCAGGCCCTAGGCCCCAGGCCCCTTTCTGCTACCATCCGGGGCGCCCTTTAGATTAGGGGTGTATGGGAGCGTCGCGGCCAATGGACATAACAAGTGCTGTGCTATCCTGTATATAGTAAAGCATTGGTGAGGGGGAGTATTCCTAACATGTCCATGGAGAGTAGCGTCCGGGAGGGAGTCGCGCCCGTGGCCGTCGTGAGCTATGAGTTCCGCGCGGTCCGGCGCCTGGAGGCGGAGGCGATCGGCAAGCCTGGCAAGCGCACCTTCCGTTTGCTGGCCGACAACGACGCGGGCGGGGCCATCATCTGGACGGAGAAAGAGCACCTGGCCCGGCTGGCCATCGCATCGCGCCACATGCTCAACGTCAATAGGGAGCCGGGCAATCGCCCGCGCGGGCTCCCCGAGGTACCCGGCCCCGCTCCCCTGATCCGTCTGACACTCTCGTTCCACGCCGACCGCTTCGAGCTCGGCTACGACGCCACGACGGGCGAGTTCATGCTCTACGCCCACGACTGGGAGGTCGACGAGACGGGGCCGCACACCTTCTCGTGCCGCGTCCCGCGCGCGCAGCTGCAGGGGCTGGCCGCCAACATCGAGAAGGCCGTCGCGGGTGGCCGCCCGCGTTGCGACGTCTGCGGCCTGCCCATCAGCGGACCCGACCACGTGCACGGCGAGCTCTAGCAGTTTGTCGGAGAGAAGCGAACGCTCCGTCCCGTCTGTGATGGTACAGTGTGAGCATGAGTCGAACATTCAAGACCGTGGATTATGAGGCGGCGCGCAACCTGACGGTGCGCCTGGGCGA
>JAABUP010006500.1_pt1 | contig 16558 bp, 13 predicted proteins | sample 5559201 | NCBI WGS metagenome assembly JAABUP01 (sample SAMN10711887, study PRJNA513373) | rock metagenome | isolation source: Antarctica rocks | place: Antarctica
ATGGCGCTGCGCTGGTGCGCCGCCGGCATGGCTGAGGCCCGCGGCCAGTTCCGCCGCGTCAACGGCCACCTACACCTGGCGAAACTCGCCGCCGAACTCGAGCGCGTCACCGCCAAAACTGTCGGTGCCGCCCACGACAATGAGACCGTCGAAGCCGCCTAACTGATCATCGGGCCCGCCGCCGAAGTTCCACGAACTTCGGGACAACCTCCGGATGGTCTGCCGGTCGATCATGGCGATCCAGGCCTCGACGAGGTTGAGCCAACTGCCCGAGGTTGGGTTGAAGTGGACGTGGATACGGAGTTGGCGGCGAGCCATTCTTTGACCTCGGGCCGTTTGTAGGGTGGCGTAGTTGTCCATGAGCAGGTGCAGCTTGCCGGTCGGGCAGGCGCGGGCGACTTGTTTGAGGAAGGCAAACTCCTTGTGGCGGTGCCGCGGCTGACAGGTCGCGGTGACCTTGCCGGTGGCGATCTCAGGGCGGCGAACAAGGTGCTGAGGCCGTGCCGGTCGTAGTGGTGCGTGCGCTTCTCGGGCATCCCGGCGCGCCTCGGCAGGATCGGGCGGTCCGGTCCAGTGCCTGAATCTGGCTCTTCGTGCGCCACGAGGCGCCGTGTTTTCGGATGGGCATAAGGGACCTTCATCGCCGCCCTGTCGCAGCTGGGCGGTGAAGCTGGCGGCAGCCAGAACCGGATGACGCCGGGGTGGGTGGGAGCAGCCGCGACAACGGCCGGACGGTTCGGGACTGCCAGACGAGCCGGGTCGGTCTAGCGAGACGGGAAGGTGTAGTGAGACGGGAAGGTGTAGTGAGGAAACAGCGTCTAAAACCTCTCAAGAGGTACACCGGCTCAAATCTGGTGGATATGGGCCGGAGTGCGGTGCGCGCCCACCAATGGTGGGCGACTCCTGAACCGTGTGAAGTGGCTGGCAGGGAGGCCACGAGGAAGGCCTGCGGCGTACTCGTGGCGATATCGCAGGGGCAAAGCTAGGCACCGACCCCGACGACCGGAGAACGGTGAACGTGGGAAGCGCTCCGACACCGTAACGTCGCCCGGCCAGCCGGGTCGGCGGCGGACAGGTGCGTCAATCGCTGGTGGTGTTGCGGCGTGGCGGAGCAGCCGTAGTAATCCGAGGCCGGGATCTGCCGGCTGATCCCGAGCCGGTCAGCGGTCTCGGTGTGGCTGACCCCGTGGGCGGCCAGCAGCACGATCCGCGCCCTTTGCGCCAACCCCGCCCGAACCGTCGACGAACGAGTCCAAGCGGGCCGAGCAGCGGCCAGATTCATGCGGGCGCGGCGCCCTGCCGAAGGACAACCTGTGGCAGCTCTCGCGCGTCGACGGACGCCGTACGCCGCCGTGCACGTGAACGGCGTGTGGCTCATGGCCAACACCGTCGCCACCGGCCTGCTAGGTGTCGGCTTCTGGGCAGTGGCTGCACGGCTGTTCCCCGCCTCCACCATCGGGCGGGAGGGAGCCCTCGTCAGCGCGATGGTCGGGGTCTCGGCCATTGGCCAGCTCGGCTTGAACGCCGTCGTCGCCCGCTTCCTGCCATTGGCCGGATCGGGCGCCCGTCGGCTCATCGTCCGCTCGTACGCCGCCGCCGCCGCGGCGACAGCCATCCTGACCCTGGTGCTGGTGGTGATCGCGGACGTCAGCGGGGCCGACCCGCTCGGCGTCAGCGGTTCGCTGGGGACGCAGCTGCTGTTCGTGCTGAGCGCCGTCGCATGGTGCGTCTTCGTGCTGCAGGACGCGGTGCTGGCGGCGGTCCGTGCAGCACGCTGGGTGGCGGTCGAGAACATCGTCTTCGGGATCGCGAAGATCGCCCTGCTGCCACTGGTCGTCACCCTGCACCTCGCTCATGGCGTGTTCGTCGCCTGGGTCGTGCCGATGCTCGTCCTGCTGCTGCCCGTCAACCTCTACGTGCTCAGGCGGACCCGCCGCTCGAGTGCGGCCGGTGCCGACTCCCCCGTGATGCGCGCGCTCGGCCGTCGAGGGGTGCGCCGCTTCGTGGGAATGGAGTTCGCGTCGGCCGTGGTCGTCCAGCTGTCCGGCACCTTGCTGCCCGTGCTCGTCACCGGGGTCGTCGGGGCGGCGGACAGCGCCGTGTTCTACCTGCCGTTCCTCGTCGTGCTCACCGCCGACCTGCTCGTGCTCGGATGGACGACGTCACTGACGGTCGAGGCCGCCCACCAGGAGTCCGCCGCCCTGGAGATGGCGCGCAGCGTGGCCCGCCGATGCGTCCTGCTGGTCGGTGCCGTCGTGGTGGGAGGCCTGCTGCTGGCCCCCCTGATGACACTCGTGTTCGGGCACCGCTCTACCAGCGGGGCTGTGCTGATCCTGCGGCTGCTCGTCCTCGCCAGCCCCGCGCGAGCCGTGCTGACCCTGTACGCCGCGGTCTGCCGGGTGCGCGGCCGGGGGCTCGCGATCCTGCTGAGCCAGGGAGCGGTCGTCCCGCTGCTGTTCATCGGCGTCGTCCTGCTGGGCCGCAGCGACGGGTCGACTGGGGTCGCCGTCGCCTGGGTGCTGGCCAACACGCTCGTCGCCGCCGTCGTACTGCCCCGCCTGATCCGCGACCTCAGGGGCGAGGCAGTCAGCGAGGCCCGGCGCGAGGCCGTCAGCGGGACGCCACTCGTAACGACGGGCGCTGCACCGTGACCGTGCTGGAGGCGCATGCCCGGCCAGCCCTCACTGCTCCCACATCGCACCGGAAGCCGAGGCAGGTGGCCGGCTGGTTGCTGGTCGGGCTTGCCGCTGTGGCGTGGGTCGTCGCACTGCCCCTGTCCGACGTCGAGCGGATCGATGGCTGGGGCCTGCTGAGCGCGCTCTCGCCGGTCTGGTTCGCCTCGTTCGTGCTCACCCTGGCCGCGTACGTCGTGGCTCTCCGGCGGGACGACGCGACGCCCCGCCTGCTGGTCGCCTGCCAGGTGATGCTGGTCCTGCTGCTGTTCGGCACGACCGCGGTGCTCTACGGGGCGCCGCGTTACCCGTGGACGCAGAAGCACATCGGCGTCGCGTCGGCCATCCTCAGCCACGGCGTGCACCGCTCGACTGACATCTACGACAACTACCCCGGCTTCTTCCTGCTCGCGGGTGGCGTGCACGCGGTCACCCGGATCTCGTTCAGTGACCTGGCCCGCTGGGCGGAGGTCGCCTTCGCGCTCGCCACCTCCGGTGCTGCCCTGTTCGCGTTCCGGGGGCTGCGGCTGCCGCGCAACCGGCGCTGGCAGGCCCTCCTGCTGCTGACGCTGGGGAACTGGATCGGGCAGGGCTACTTCGCCCCGCAGGCCCTGGCCTACGTGCTCGCGCTCGTCATCGTCGGCGGGCTGCTGCGGCGAGCGGCCGGCATGGGGTGGTGGGCCGGGCGCGGCGGCGCGGTCGTGCTGGCCGTGCTGTTCCTGGCCCTCGCCGCGTCTCACCAGCTCACGCCGTTTGCCGTCCTCGGGCAGGCCGGGCTGCTGTGGGTCTTCCGCGGCGGTCTGCGGTGGCGCTGGCCGGTCGTGTTCGCCGGCATCCTCGCCGCCTGGACCGCTACGGCGTGGCCCTACCTGTCGACGCACGGGCACGTCCTGCAGTTCGGGCTGTTCGACAGCGTCCGGGCGCCCGGGGGCGGGCTCGTCCCCGGCCTGCCTGGCGCTCGGCTCGTCCAGACGGCGGGTCCGGCCCTCGTCGCACTGCTGGAATGCCTTGCCGCGCTGGCTGTGGTGCGTGCGGTTCGTGGCGGCCGGTGGCAGCGCATCCGCCCCGTCGTGCTCCTGGCGGTTGCGCCGGCCGGCGTGCTCGCCGGGCAGGCCTACGGCAACGAGGGGGTGCTGCGGGTCTACCTGCTGGCCCTGCCGTGGCTGAGCGTGCTGATCGTCACCGAGCTGCTGCCGGCCCCCCGCGGGCGGCGAGTTGCCGGGACTGCTGGTCTCGTCGGACTCGGGCTGGTGGGGACGCTGGCCGTGCCCGCCGCATTCGCGCTGGAACTCGTCAACCGTGTCGACCCGAGTGAGGTGTCGGCCGCCGCCTGGTTCGAGACGCACATTCCCGCCGGTGCGCCGCTGGTGGTGATGGACGGCGCCGCGCCGACCCGTAGCACCGCCTCGTACGCCCTGCACGTGAGCGGAGACGGGATCGCGGCCGACGTCCTGTCCGACGACCCCGGGTTCCGCGACGCCGCCAAGGACCCGCAGGACCTCGAGAACTTCGCCGTCGACGCATGCCTCTCAGCGGCTGGCGACGGACCGGGGTACCTGCTGACCGGTCCGGGGACCGCCCGCTTCGGCTACCTCTACGGGCTGCTTACCCCCCCTACCTACGCCGGGCTGCTGCACGTTCTAGCGGACGACCCGGACGTGACGCTTGCCCACCGCAGCGGAGACAGCGCCATCTGGACGTGCTCGCAATGACCGCATCGACATACCTGCGCCGGCTGACCGCGGGTGCGAGCGTCCTGGCCGTACTCACTACGGCTGCGTGCGCGAGCGGTGCGACTGGGACGTCTGGCGGCCAGGTGAGGGCGGGCTCGGCCGGTCCCAGCCGGGCGCCCGCTCCAGCCATCCCTGGCCGGCTGGTGTGGAGCGACGAGTTCACCGGCCGCGCCGGAATGCCGCCCGACGCGCGGTACTGGACCACGGCCTTGGGATCCGGCGGCAACGGCTGGGGCAGCGGGCAGCTGCAGACCTACACCGCGAGCCCGGCCAACCTCGCGCTTGACGGCAGCGGCCACCTGAAGCTGACTGCCCGGCACGGGGCGGTGACCGGAAGCGACGGCATCACCCAGCAGTTCAGCTCCGCCCGCATCTCCACGGCCGGGCGGGTGGAGCCCCAGTACGGCACGGTCGAGGCCCGGCTGCAGCTGCCGTCAGGGGCCGGGCTGTGGCCCGCCTTCTGGCTGCTCGGCGCCAACTTCCCCGAGGTGGGCTGGCCGGTTTCCGGCGAGGTCGACATCATGGAGACGCACGACGAGGCGCACCGCGTGTTCTCCTACCTGCACTACCCCTTCCCCGGGTCCCCGAATGGGTCGGTGACCGGGCAGCGCCTACTGCGGGGGACGGCGGTCTCGCCCGGCTGGCACACGTACACCCTCACCTGGACGGCGGACGCGATGGTGATCCGCATCGACGGGAAGGTGTGCCTCGACGCGGCGCTCCGTCAGCTTCCCGCCGGCGCGGGTGCGGTGTTCGACAAGCCCTTCAGCATTCTGCTCAACCTCGCCGTCGGTGGCACCTACCCGGCCCCGGTGGACGCAAGCACCCCGTTCCCGTCGACCCTGCTCGTCGACTACGTGCGGGTGTACGCCCCGCGCTGAAGCCCCGTTCGGGTGACCGGTGCCGCGGCCGGCGCACCGACACCTTCCTGGTGACAGCGCGCCGGCTCCCCCGCGCCCAGGCGGCGGTCCGCCGGCTGCGGACGCTCGCGCTGTGCGGCGCGGCTACTGCGGTGGTCGCCGGGTGCACGCTGCCGCAGGGACTCGCTCCCGCGCAGCCATCGGCCGACCTGAGCCGAGTTGTGGCTCCCCAGCCGTGGCAGGGGCGTTACAGCGCCAATCCGGCCGTGATGCGGGATGCTGCCGGGCGCGCCTGGCAGCCCGATGCCGGCATCGCCCACGGCGGCCAACTCGTTCGTACCTCAGCGCCGATCGCGGGCACAGCGAGCCCCACCCTCTACCAGGCCCAACGGCGGGGAGCGGTGACGTTCGACATCCCCGTACCTGCCGCCGGCACCTACGCGGTCGACCTGCTGCTGGCTGAGACGGGCGGGCTGCACGCCGGTCAGCGCGTGTTCGACGTCCTCGCGCAAGGCTCGACGCAGGCCAGGGGGGTCGTGTCTCTGCTCGTGTCGGTCTTGCGCATGCCGACCACGTCGTCCTTCCCGTCCTCGTCACCAGCGGCGCTCTTCATCTGGAGCTGCGCGGGCAGGTCGGCGTCCCGTCGGTCGGCGCGGTCGACGTGGCGCTCGTCAGCAGCGCGACGACCGGCGAGCGCACGGCGTTCGACGACACCTTCACCGGTCCGGCGGGTACCGCGCCCAGCACGACATGGCAGGCGCAGAACGGTGGCCGCTGGGGCGGTGGCGCCGAGCTGCAGGCTTACACGGCCCGCCCAAGCAACGTCGCTCTCGACGGCAGCGGGCACCTGACGCTGACCGCCCGGCGGGAGACCTACACCGGCGCCGACGGGGCCACCAACGGCTACACCTCCGCGCGCCTCGAGACCGGCGGGCAGTACAGCTTCCGGTACGGCCGGGTCTCCGCCGTCATGCAGGTGCCCGCGGGTACCGGCTACTGGCCGGCGTTCTGGGGGCTGGGCGACACCGTCGGCACCGCGACCTGGCCTTCGAGCGGCGAGATCGACGTCGCCGAAGTGATCGGCCAGCGACCGGCGGCGGTCGACGGCCATGTGCACGGCCCGACCGCGAGCGGTGCCAGCTTCGGCCCGGGCTACGAGCAGACGGCCGCGACCAGCCTCGCCCTCGGCTTCCACACCTACTCCGCCCTCTGGCTGCCGGACAGCGTGACCTTCTCGTTGGACGGCAAGGACTACGGGACCGTCGACCGCGCTGACCTTCCCGCGGGCCAGCTGTGGGTCTTCGACCAGCCGGAGCACCTAGTGCTCAACCTCGCCGTCGGCGGGGCGTGGGCGGGTGCGCCGGATGCGTCGACGCCGTCCACGGCGACCCTGCTCGTCGACCGCACGACAGTCGCCCGGTGGTGACCGTCGTCGGCGCTGCGCCGACTCGCTCGCAGCAGGCAATCAGTCCCGCACCGACCTGCACCGTCGTCGTCTGCGCCTACACACAACAGCGCTGGGACGACATCGCCCGTGGGGTGTCGGCGCTGGCGCGCCAAACCCAGCCGGCCACCCAGCTGGTGATGGTCGTCGACCACAACCCGCAGCTGCTCGCACGCGCGACCGGCGCGTTCGCGCCCGAGGTCCAGGTGCTGGCCAACCGGCACGGCAAGGGCCTGTCCGGGGCGCGGAACACGGGCGTCGAGGCCGCTACCGGCGAGGTCGTCGCCTTCCTCGACGACGACGCCGAGCCGGCGGACGACTGGCTCGAGCGCCAGCTCGCCCCCTAAGCGGACTCGGACGTGATGGGCGTCGGCGGCGCCGCTCTGCCCGCCTGGGAGCAGGAAAGGCCTCGATGGCTGCCGCCAGAGCTGGACTGGGTCGTCGGATGCAGCTACCGCGGCCTGCCCGACAAGCCTGCACAGGTGCGCAACCCGATCGGCGCCAACATGTCCTTCCGCCGGACGGCGTTCGCGGCGGGCGGGTTCACCGAGGGCCTCGGCCGGGTCGGCACCCTGCCCCTCGGGTGCGAGGAGACGGAGTTCTCCATCCGCGCCGTCGCTGCGCATCCCGGTTCCCGCGTGATGTACGCGCCGAGCTCCGTCGTGCACCACCACGTGACCCCCGACCGGACGACCTGGCGCTACCTCGTCCGCCGCTGCTATGCCGAGGGCCAGTCGAAAGCGGCGGTGGCGACCCTTGTCGGCACGGGGCCGGCCCTGACGAGCGAGCGGGCCTACCTGCGCAGCACGCTGCCGCGCGCGCTGCGGCGCGAGCTGGGCAGCGCTGCCGGCGGGCGGCGCCGAGCGGGGGCCGTCGTGGTTGCCGTGGCCGGAGCCGGGGCGGGCTACGCTCGCCAGCGCTGCCGGCGGGGTGCGCGATGACGACGATCCCGAGGGCCGCGGTGAGCCCGCGGCTGGCCATCGACCTGGAGCAGCCGCTACCCGACCTCTCGGCGGACGCAGCAGGCCACAGCACCCGCGCCCTTCCGCTGGTCAGGCTGCACGGGCGGCCACTGGGGCTCGTCCCCGTGACGCTGCCCTGCCCCGCGGCGCGCTTGGCGGGCGAGATCGACCGGGTGCTCGGCAACGCCGTTCGGGGCCACCTGCACAATGACGGACTGGCTGCTGGGACTGGCGGGGTCGGGTCAGGGCTGCCGGACAGCGACGCCTGCCATCCCGCCCTCAACGCCACGTCCGTGAGCGTCGTCGTCACCGCCATCGCGGCCGGGGACGAGCTCGCCGGCGTGCTCCGCGGCCTGCGCAGCAGGAGCATGCACCGCACGAAGTCATCGTCGTCGACAACCGGCCGGCCTCGAGCGGCCTGGCCCAGTTCGTCGCCGAGTGGACGGCCGCTGACATCCGGTACATCCCCGAAGCTCGGTCGGGCCTGTCGTGGGCCCGCAACGCCGGCCTGGCTGCTGCAGGCGGCGACGTTGTGGTGTTCTCCGACGACGACGTGGTCCTCGACCCCGGATGGCTGCGCGCGCTGCTGACCGGCTTCGACGCGCCGGACGTCACGTGCGTGACCGGGCTCATCCTGCCGCTCGAGCTCGAGACCACCGCCCAGCAGTGGATCGAGCAGTTCGGCGGCTTCGGCAAGGGGTTCACCCGCCGCCGCTTCGACCTCGGCCGGCACCGCGACCCGAGCCCGCTCTACCCGTTCAACGCCGGCGTGTTCGGCAGCGGCGCGAACACAGCCTTCCGCACCGCGGCGCTTCGGAGCATCGGCGGCTTCGACGTGCACCTCGGCACCGGGACCCCGGCTCGCGGTGGTGAGGACCTCGACATCTTCCTGGAAGTTCTTGCCGGCGGTGGCGCGATTGTCTACGAGCCTTCCGCGGTGCTATGGCATGCCCACCACCGCGAGGTCGCCGACCTGCGGCGTCAGGTCCGCGGCTACGGCGTGGGCCTGGGCGCTGCGATGACCAAGCGGTTCGTCGAGCGGCCCGCCGAGCGCCGGCAGATGCTGCACCGGCTGCCGCTGGGGATGCGGCACCTGCTCGACCCGGGGAGCACCAAGAACGCCGGCAAGACCACGGCCTACCCCCGCTCGCTGACCCTGCTGGAGCTGGCGGGTGTCGCGCAGGGGCCCGTCGCCTACTGGCGGAGCCGTCGGGGCTGACAGTGCCTGGAGCCCGCGCGGCATCTCCCCAGGACGGTGGGCGCAGACAGCCGCTCTCCTGTACGGGCTGCCCGGAGAACGGCGAAGAATAGGCACTCCCCCCGGCCGTTCAGCTACCTCGCGGGCGGAGTCTCGGGTGTCGTCTGGTTCGACGGTGCGATCGCCGGCCAGGCGGACCGCGGCTGACCACGTCGTCGTCGAGCCTCACTGCAGCTCGGCGGCGCTCGCTGGGTGGTCGGTGGTGCCGATCCGCTCTTCGAACTCGCCCTTACCGGGCCACGGGCGTTCGCCTGACGCACGCGCAGCTCGATGTGCCGGCCAAATACCGGTCGGCCGGGTGTACAGCCAGGGGACTCGCCCGGGCGAGCCGGGCGCGGCGATGATCCTCGGCCACGTCGACTCGAAGAGCGGACCGGCGGTGTTCTTCCGAGCCGGCTGCGCGCCGGGCCCCGGCCGCTCCGTGATCGGCGCGACGCACCCTGCGCGCCCCCCGAAGGGGTCCCGGGTCACCCAGCGTGAAAGGCGTTCTGCGCCGCCTCGACCCCGCTCGAGATGACCGCCTCGACCGCGTCCGCCGCTCGGTCGAGCACGAACGGCAGCTCCTTACGCTCCGTCGGGCTGAAGTCCCGAAGCACGAAGTCGGCCGGGTCCATCCGGCCTGGCGGCCGCCCGATCCCGACCCGTACCCGCGCGTAGCCCTTGGAGCCGGTGGACGAGTCGATCGAGCGCAGCCCGTTGTGGCCACCGTGGCCGCCCCCGACCTTGATGCGCAGCGTGTCGAAGGGGATGTCGAGCTCGTCATGAACCACGAGCAGCTGCTCGACCGGCACCTTGTAGAAGCCCAACACGGAGCTGACCGGACCGCCCGACTCGTTCATGTACGAGCGGGGCTTGGCCAGCACGACGCGGTTGCCGGCGAGGTGCCCCTCGAGCACGTCGGCACGCCCGCGGACACCCGCTTTGAACCGTCCACCCAGGCGGGAGGCCAGCTCGTCGAGCACCATCGCCCCGACGTTGTGCCGGTTGCCGGCGAAACCCGGCCCGGGGTTGCCCAGCCCGACGACGACCCAGGGGCCCTCAGGAGCGGGTGAGCTCACTCCCCGCTGGTGCCGCTGGGCGCCCCGCCGGGACCGCCGGCAGCGCTGTCGGTGTCAGGAACAATGTCGCCCTCGCCGGCGGGCTCATCGGCGGCAGCCTCAGCGGCCGCAGCCTCCTGGCCCGCCTGCCCGGCGCCGACCTCGGCCTCAGCCTCGGACAGCTCAGCGTCGATCTGCTCGGCAGTGGGCGCTGCCGTGCCGTTGACGACGAGCAGCTCGGCGTCGCTGACCAGCGTTGCACCCGCCGGCAGTGGCACCTGGGAGGCGTGGATCTGCTGCCCGACGGCGAGTCCCGCGATGTCGACCTCGACTCCGGTCGGCAGGTTGGTGGCCTCGGCCTCTAGCGACAGCGAGGTCAGCAACTGGTCGACCAGGGTGTCGCGGTCGGCCTCGCCTACCAGAGTGATCGGGACGTCGACGGTGACCTTCTCACCGCGACGGACGGCGATGAGGTCGACGTGCTCGATGCTCTGCTTGATGGGGTCGCGCTGCACGTCCTTGGCCAGCGCGAGCTCGCTGCCGCCCTCGACCTCGAGGGTGAGCAGGGCGTTGGCGTCGCGGCGCAGGGCGAGGGCAAGCTCGCGGCTCGGCAGGCTCAGGTGACGCGGCTCGGCGCCGTGACCGTAGAGGACGGCGGGCACCTTGCCGGCCCGGCGGGTGCGGCGGGCGCCGCCCTTGCCGAACTCGGTGCGCGGCTCGGCTGCGATGCGGACCTCGGACACGGTGGTGGGACTCCTTGCACAGGTTCAGATGAGGACTCGTCTCCACCAGCAGCGGGACGAACGCCCATGTTACGCGCCTGCGCTCACCCGCTCGCCGGCTCGCTCAGGCCTCGCCGCCGAACAGGCTGGTCACCGAGCCGTCGCTGAACACCTCGCGGATTGCCCGGGCTAGCAGCGGCGCGATCGACAGCACGGTCAGGGTGTCGAGCTGCTTGTCGGAGTCGATCGGCAGGGTGTCGGTGACGACGATCTCGCTGATCCGGCTGTTCTTCAGCCTGTCGATGGCGGGCCCGGACAGCACGCCGTGCGTCGCCGCGACGACGACCTCCGTGGCACCCGCCTCGTACAGCGCGTCGCTGGCCTTCACGACGGTGCCGGCGGTGTCGACCATGTCGTCAACGATGATGCAGTGCCGGCCTGCGACCTCGCCGACCACCCGGTTGGCCTGCACCTGGTTCGGCCGGGTCTTGTCACGCGTCTTGTGGATGAACGCAAGAGGCACCCCTCCGAGGCGCTCCGTCCAGCGCTCGGCCACCCGCACCCGCCCGGAGTCGGGGGCCACGACCGTGATCGGCTTGTCGATGAACTTGGCCTCGAGGTGCTCGGCCAGCACGGGCAGGGCGAACAGGTGGTCGACCGGGCCGTCGAAGAAGCCCTGGATCTGGGCGGTGTGCAGGTCGACGGTCATCAGCCGGTCGGCGCCGGCAGTCTTGAACATGTCGGCGATCAGCCGTGCGCTGATCGGCTCGCGGCCGCGGTGCTTCTTGTCCTGGCGGGCGTAGGGGTAGAACGGCGCGACGACGGTGATGCGCTTGGCCGAGGCGCGCTTCAGGGCATCGACCATCAGCAGCTGCTCCATCAGCCAGGTGTTAATGGGCGCCGCGTGCGCCTGGACGACGAAGGCGTCGCACCCGCGCACGGACTCCTCGAAGCGCACGAAGATCTCGCCATTGGCGAAGTCGTAGGCCGCGGTGGGGACGATGGCCACCCCCAGCTCCTGCCCGATGCACTGGGCGAGCTCGGGGTGCGCCCGCCCCGAGAACAGCATCAGGTTGCGTCGCGACTTGCCGCGCATGCCGGTCATTGGTCCGTCTCCTTGGGGTCGTCCGCGGGGCTGGCCGGCTGCTGGTGTGCGGGTCGTGCTGCCGCCCGGGCGGCGTCGGCAGAGGCGGTGCCGGCGCGGCGGCGCTCGACCCATCCCTCCACGTTGCGCTGGCGGGCGCGCGCGACGCCGATGGCGCCGGGCGGGACGTCGTCGGTGATGACGCTGCCGGCGGCGGTGTAGGCGCCGTGGCCAACGGTGACCGGGGCGACGAGCATCGTGTCACTGCCGATCTTGACGTGGTCGCCGACTGTCGTCCGCGACTTGGTGACGCCGTCGTAGTTGACGAAGACCGTGGCGCATCCGATGTTGCTGCCGGTCCCGATCTCGGCGTCACCGACGTAGGTCAGGTGCGGCACCTTGCTGCCGGCACCGACGGTGGCCGCCTTCATCTCGACGAAGGCCCCGGCCTTGACCTTGCTCGCGAGTCGGGTGCCGGGGCGCAGGTAGGTGTAGGGCCCGACCTCGCAGCCGGGGCCGATGTCGGCACCGTCGGCGGTGGTGCACCGCACCCGGGCGCCCTCGCCGACAGAGGTGTCGGTCAGCGTGGTGTCGGGACCGATCGTCGCGCTCCGGGCGATACGGGTGGCGCCGACCAGCCGGGTGCCGGGCAGCAGGGTGACGTCGGGCTCGAGCGTGACGTCGAGGCCGAGCCATGTCGTCGCCGGGTCGACGACCGTGACGCCCGAACGCTGTGCCTGCTCGACGAGCCGAGTGTTGAGCAGCCGGCCGGCGGCGGCGAGCTGGACGCGGTCGTTGACCCCCATGGTCTCGACCGGCTCGTGGCTGAGGTGAGCCTGGACGACGGCGCCGTCGGCGACGAGCAGGGCAACGACGTCAGTGAGGTACTCCTCGCCCTGGGCGTTGTCGGTGGTGAGGCGGCCCAGCGCATCACGCAGGGCGCCGGCCGCGAAGGCATAGACGCTGACCGCCACCTCGTGGATGGCGAGGGTGGCTTCGTCGGCGTCGCGCTGCTCGACGACGGCCCGGACCGAGCCGCCGTCGCGGACGACGCGGCCATAGCCGGTGGGGTCGTCCATGGTGGCGGTCAGCAGGGTGGCGGCCGCGTGCTGCTCGCGGTGGCGGCTACACAAGGCGGTCAGCGTGCCGGGGGTCAACAGGGGGGCGTCGCCGGGGACGACGACGACGGTGGCCTGCGCGTCGTCGGGCGCCGCACCGGGCGGGTCGTCAGCCAGGGCTTCGAGCGCGACCCGGACGGCGTGGCCGGTCCCGTTCTGCTGTTCCTGCACAACGGCGGTGACCCGGGCGGGAAGGGATGCGCTTACCTGCTCCCGCCCGTGCCCGACGACGACCGCGGTTCTTTCCGGGCTGAGCGGCTCGAGCGCCGACAGGACGTGACCGAGCATGCTGCGACCGGCAATCTCGTGCAGGACCTTCGGCGTCTGGGAGCGCATCCGGGTGCCTTCGCCGGCTGCCATAACGATGGCAATCCAGGGCCGGGCATCCGTCACTGATGCTCCTTGCGGCAGGGGTGGCGGTCGTTGTCACTGTACCGGCGGCCACTGTCGCAAGGAGGTTCGAACCGCGGTTCGCGCGCTCCGGCGCCAGGACTCGAACCCGGACCGGACACCACCAAAGGGTGCCGTGCTGCCATTTACACCACGCCGGATGGTGCGCCGTCGCTACCATGCCACGCCTCGGCGGCCGCGGCGCCCGGGGTGCCTGTCGAAACTGCATGTGTCATGAGCGCAGCGGACTCTGGTACGGCGCGTCACCAGGCGACACGCCGCGACGCGATGCAGGACGTATGCAGGTCGGACCGAAGGGCACCTCAGACGCAACCCAGCGCCTGCCTTACCGCGGCTGCTACCGCTGCGGGCTGATCGCGCAACTGAGTCGGGGTGAAGCGCAGCACCTTCCATCCTGCCAGCACGATGTCGTTCTGGCGGCGCCGGTCACGCTCGAAGGCGCCGCGGCCGTTGTGGTGGGCGTAGCCGTCGATCTCGACGATGAGGCGCTCGAGCAGCCACGCGAAGTCGACACGCGCCAGGAGCCTGCCGTCGACCCGGATCTCGAACTGCTCTACAGGGGTCGGCAGGCCGGCCGCGAGGAAAAGGAGCCTGGCCTGCGTCTCGGGGACGCTGCCGGAGGCCGACGAGGCCAGGTCCAGAACGGCAGCGGCGCGTCGGGCGTGCTTCCAGGGGCCCCGTGCGCGCAGTGCTGCCGCGAGCTCTTCCAGCGTCACCGCCCGTGCGCGCAGGGCCGAGTCGACGGCGACGACAGCCTCGTCGCGCGGAAGGCTTGCCGTGAGGTCGAGAGCGGTACGGCAGGCAGCGGTCACCGGCAGGATGCCCCCGACGTAATCCACCTCGCGCTGTGCGGAGTGGCGCAGCAGCACGCCCGTTCCGCCTCGGGCATGCCCGCGGTCTCTCGGCACGGTGAGGTGCAGAGCTTCCGGACGCCGCACGAGTTCCCAGCCGCGCACGAGGGCGGCAGTCTCGTGACTGGCAGCAGCCGCGGGGCCGGCGCGCAACGCGGCGCAGACCACTGGGTCAAATGGCCGAGCTTCTCGACCGTTCACGCAGAGGATCCCTCGCTCCACCCGCCTCCAGTGCTCGCGCCGCAGCCGGCGGCGGATGTCGCAGGACGAGTGGCCCGCCGCTTGGGCTTGGGCCAGGGAGAACAGGCCGTACGCCACGGCACGGTCTGGATCGGGTTGGCATTCGAAGGTTGGGGCGAGCATGGGGCGACGGTTGCTTCGTTCGGGGGCCGTGGACGGCCTTGTGGCTCAGCTGTGGACGGCGACGCATTGACCACCAACCCAGCTCACGCGTTGAAACTGCATACGTCTTGTGCTCACGCACATGGCGGAAGCGGGATGGCGCGACCAACGCGCCGCAGGCGCCAAGAAGACATATGCAGTTTGGACAGAGCGACGTGTCGGGCACCGCGGCGCCCCGGGCCGCGTCAGCCGGCGTCGATGATCCGCGCGCCGATCACCGGGCCGACGGCGCGACGCACGGTGCGGCACACCCCGGCTCCGGCCAGGCTTGCGGCCAGTCGGATGGCGTCGGGCGAGGACCGGGTTAGGAAGGCGCACGTCGGGCCGGACCCGCTGACGACAGCTCCCAGCGCCCCCAGCTCGCGGCCGGCCTCGAGCGTGCGGGCGAGGCCCGGGCGCAGCCGTACCGCGGGTGCCTGCAGATCGTTGGCCAGGACGCGGCCGAGCGCGGCGGAGTCCCCGGCGCGCAGCGCCGCGAGGACGTCGTCGGGGGGCAAGGCCTCCACGGTGGGGACCTCGTCCTGGCGCCGGTCGCGCTCGGCGTAGACGGCCGGTGTCGACAGGCCGCCGTCAGCGAGGGCGAACACCCAGTGGTACTGCCCCTTCGCCAGCACCGGCGAGAGGCGCTCGCCGCGCCCGCTGCCCAGTGCGGTGCCGCCAGTGAGGCCGAACGGCACATCGCTGCCCAGCTGCGCGGCGAGCTCGGTCAGCTCGTCGCGGTGAAAGCCGGTCTGCCAGAGGGCGTCGCACGCGACGAGCGCTGCTGCGGCGTCTGCGCTCCCCCCCGCCATGCCGGCTGCGACGGGGATGGACTTGTTGATCGACAGGTGCACGCGCGCGCCCACACCAGCACGGTCGGCCAGGGCGCGAGCCGCCCGCGCGGCAAGGTTGTCCTCCCCCAGCGGGACCTGGCCGGCCCCCTCGCCGCGCACCTGCACCGATAGGCGCGCCGCGGGAGTCGCCGTCACCTCGTCGTACAGCGAGACCGCCTGCAGGACGGTGACGACCGAGTGGAAGCCGTCGGGCCGCGTACGGCCCACGCCCAGATGCAGGTTGACCTTCGCCGGGACGCGGACGGTGACCGGGTCGGGGACCCCCGCCAGCCGCACGCGGGGGTCCGACACCGGCAACCCCCTTCATGCGGCACGAGGCGACGGGGTGGGTCTAGCGGTGATGGACGGAGCGCCACTTCGGTCGAGATCCGCCAACGAACGGGCGCGAAAACACCTGCTGACACCGGCGGGGACAGCCTTATCAAGGTAACCCTGCAGCTAGGTTTACGACGTGTAGGAAGCACTAGGGGGGGCACGTGACCCTCGGGCCACCTCACCGCAGAGGGGCTAACCCATGGAAAGGGGCATCTGCATGACCAGCACCGGCACCGAGGCCGCCAGCAGCTCGAGCGGCGCAGTCAACTCGTCCAGCGGTGGTGCCCTCACCAAGTCCTCCGAGGGCGAGTCCGCCGCGTCTGAGCTCGTCACCTCGCAGGGCAAGACGTCCATTGCCGATGGCGTGGTGCGCAAGATCGCTGGCATTGCGGCGCGTGAGGTGTCCGGCGTCCACAATCTCGGCACCGGCGGCGCCCGCACCTTCGGTGCCATCCGCGAGCGGATCCCCGGTGGCTCCGGCCCCAACATTTCACAGGGCGTGTCGGTCGAGGTCGGCGAGCGGCAGGCTGCCGTCGACCTGGACCTCGTCGTCGAGTACGGCGTCTCGATCGCCGACCTCGCGCAGAGTGTCCGTCGCAACGTCATCGCGAGCGTGGAGCGGATGACCGGACTCGAGGTCACCGAGGTCAACGTCGCGGTTGACGACATCTACATTGCGGGTGACGACGACAGCAGCAGCGAGGACTCGTCCACTCCCTCCCGGGTGCAGTGACCACCATCGCGCCGGGAGCCGGCTCGTCAGCACGGCCGGCCGAGCCCGATCCGCAGGCCATCGCTACCGCAGTGGAGGCGTGCCCGTCAGTCGCTCGGCTGTCGGCCGGAGTGGGCGGCGAGA
>JAABUP010006501.1_pt1 | contig 16552 bp, 27 predicted proteins | sample 5559201 | NCBI WGS metagenome assembly JAABUP01 (sample SAMN10711887, study PRJNA513373) | rock metagenome | isolation source: Antarctica rocks | place: Antarctica
CAAGGTCTCATAATCTGTTGAATAACCAGGTTCATATGCAATAGTAAAAACGCATGACTACTAAGATGTATTCATATAAACGCGAACGCGCGAAACGCCTGTACCCTGAACCAGCCATCTTTAACATAACACACATGTGCTTAGAGTGCATGTGTTGACAAAAGGGACAATGGATGAGATGTTATGACCCCATCCCGACATAACCGCGATCTATGCCACCATACGATGACACCGGAAAACCCGATCAATACCGCATGTTTGCAACTGTCGCTGACATTACCCAACGTACCTATAAACTTGTACCAAGAGCAGTCATTCATGGGATCACCGCCGCTGATTGAATATGACCGCATGTCCGAAATGTTCGAGCGCATTCGACGACCGAACGAGTACGACCTTCGTGTTGGTACCTCAATCCACACCGGGCAGCGGGTCAATACCCTCAACTAGGCCGGACCCGCAATAGTCGCCGACTATCGCGGATGCTCACAAGTCTGGCGGACGAGCAGAGGAGGTGTGTGTGTGGTAAACCTCTAGAATGCCGTAGAAACGGAGAGAACGATCATCAGGCTCCGGGCTTGGGAGTGGCAAGAGCGGAAAAGGCCAAGGTATGCGGAGGTACCAGATTGGCTGATATCCGCTAGAGATCTAGTTGTTGAGGTTCTTGTAGCTAATTTATGCAACGTCTTGTAACTAGCGGACCTACCCTACCGACGACCAGCCTGGCTGTGGAAGTGTCCACCCTCAGGTTGAGCGATTTCCCGTGCTTTGCGAGACTAGACTGGTAAGTCTACAACTTACCCGCACTCGTCGTCAATTGTGTTCGACACTTGTTGACTGTGTCAACCTGTCTATAGCTTATAGTTAAGACCATTTTATACCCACGATTGTGTTCGACAATCGTCTCCACTCATTGATAGTCCACGGGGCATGAGGGTTGCTAGGGCGTGAGTTCGATCCAAATCATAATTGGCTGGGTAAGGTCATGACAGTAGTATATGAAGAAATGAAATGTTACGACCTGTCCTTGGAAGACCTGAAAGAGCAGCACCAAAGACAGGATGGATAGCAAAAAACTACTTAAGCTCGGACTACAACTGACGAAGGTAGTCACTGGTCTTGTGATGTGACTGGACAGCGGTGAGTAGGCTTGTAAGGATCCGGCTAGCTTAGTGTGCAAGGACCAGGCACGAGAGTGAGGTCTTGGGCAAAAGAAGTTTGGGGAAGGATCCATGAACCCGTTATGGGAGGTCATGTGCCACACTCGGTTTGCCCTCAAAATTTACCGGATCCAGGAACCTCCCTCTTGTTGAGCGAGGGGGTTTCATTCGTCAAGAGCTGATCCGTCCTTTCTCTTTTGTCTCGACTTTCTCCTCCACATCCATGTGGTCAATCCTGCGGTAATATTTCCCCTTTACACCCAGAGTGTCCATATCAAGTCTCTTGGATCAAATCCATCGATCATTCGGAGGTGATGAACTCCGGCGGAACCCTGTCAACAAGAAGTCACTCACGTCATACCCACCCGTCATGTCGATCTACGATACCGAATTCTCCCGCCGTATACGGTCCTCGGTCCCTCCTTCGCCTGGGTCACCTTCGAGATATATGATGAAGGGGATGGACGTATTTGGGGATATCACATTGCCGACGAGGAATGGGAGTCCGAGGGGGATGAGTCCTATTGGCAAGGGGAAGGGGGTGCTGAAGGAGTATGGAGATAGGTGAGTATCTGGGATTGGACTGCATGTTAGATAGGTATCGTCGGGTGAGAGTCCTAACTTCATTTTCAGGTTCATCCCGACGAGAGATGGTTCGGATTTGCATGTGGCTTATCAATTGTTGCCGGATGTCGATGCTGCGACGGGGAAGGAGGTGGTTTCCAAACCAAAGGGCAGACGGAAAAGCGCGTATGGTCAGGGGACAGATCAGGACGTCAGAAGAGGTGAGGATGCGTCCTCCCGCTTACTATTTCTGAGAGACTGCTGGGCTGACGATATACCTGTGACCCTTTAGAGGAAGCAAACGCGACCTTCACCCACATCCTGAAGACCGAGCTCTTTCCCCATTCCTCATCCCCATCTCGCACAGATTCGCGAGCCCAACGGTCACAACCATCCCCCTCTCGTCATGCTCAGCTTCGGAGACCAATGACTTTCCATAATTCACACGTCCCGAATCTTCCTTCCGGCAACTACCCCACATCCAGCGCAGGTACCACTCACCTACATCACCATCCTCCTCCAGCAGTGTCTGGTGCAGGTGGAAATGGCGAGCAAGAACGGAATGGCGAAAGAGAACTGTCTCCGGCCTCGACATTACCGCCTTTACCCATGCACGCCCCATCAACCCCTACCTCGGGTCATGGTCGACCACCTGGCGCTGGACCAACCTCTTTCCAGCATCGCGCACACCAATCGCAGGTCGCCCTCACCTCCGCATCCCGATCCGGTACTACACCTCCTGACTCGAACCGCAAATCCGCCTGTTCCCCTCCTCCATCAGCCGGTGTGGGATCACCTTCGACACCCACCAAGAAGCGGTTACTCAACTTTTCTTCGCCAGGTACGGCGCGGATGGCGGCCTTGACAGGAGGTGCAAGCGGCACGAGCACCGGAGGCTTGGACGATATGGCGCACGAGAAGTATAGTTTGAGTCCGGTAGGGAAGGAGAGTCAGAGGGTGCTGTTGAGCCCCCGGAAAGGGGTACGGCAGATCTCGCGGACGCCTTTCAAGGTACTGGATGCGCCGGAACTGGCGGTGAGTAGTGTCGTCGATAGATGTTGTTATGCCTTGCGGCTGATCCTGACTCAGGATGACTTCTACCTCAATCTCGTCTCCTGGTCTGCGTCGAATGTCCTCGGCGTCGGGCTGAACTCCTGCGTCTACCTCTGGAGTGCGCATACGAGCAAGGTGACCAAGTTATGCGATACGATGGCAACTACCGCTGGTGGAGGGGACATTAGCGACGTCATCACCGGCTTGGAGTGGACGAATAGGGTCAGTCTGGGTACACGACACATTTGGGGACTGCATGTTGACAGGTGTGATAGGGAAGCACGCTCGCAATCGGGACAAACAGAGGTTCTGTAGAGATCTGGGACGCGGAATACTGCAAGCGGATACGGACGATGAGCGGTCACACCGGCCGAGTCGGCTGTCTCGCATGGAACAATCATATTCTCTCCTCCGGCTCCCGAGATCGAACCATCCTCCACCGCGACACGCGAATATCGGACCAGTACATCCGCCGTCTCGCCGGACACCACAAGCAGGAGATTTGCGGTCTGCGATGGAACACAGATACGGACCAGTTGGCAAGTGGTGGGAACGATAACAAGCTGTTTGTCTGGGGAGGAACAGATGCGAGGCCGACGTGGAGATTTGGGGAGCATCGCGCTGCGGTCAAGGCGATCGCTTGGAGTCCGCATCAGAGAGGTGTTCTGGCGAGTGGAGGAGGAACTGCGGATAAGAAGATCAGGTTCTGGAATAGTCTGACTGGAGGGCTCGTCAGCGAGTGGGATACTGGCTCCCAGGTGCGTCATCGTCACAAGGCTAAATATCACAACTGACTGGGCTGCAGGTATGCAACCTGATGTGGTCCCGAAATTCGAACGAGCTCGTCTCGACTCACGGCTACTCCCGCGGTCCCGTCCAAAATCAGATCCACATCTGGCGATATCCCTCGATGACCCAAATCGCCACCCTCACCGGTCACACCTTTCGAGTCCTTTACCTCGCCATGAGTCCGGACGGTCAGACAATCGTCACCGGTGCCGGAGACGAGACTTTGCGTTTCTGGAATGCGTTTCAGAAAGGACGAGGGGAGAGTAAAGCTCCGGGGGGAGGCATCAGCGTGCTGAGCGAAGCGAGAGGTGGAGATGGACTGAATCCCTTCGCTAAGCTCCGATGAGGGGAGGTACAGAGGGTTCTGTAACGGTTGTACTGCCCAAATGCGGTACTCATAATCCTTCAACTTATCGCTTACACATCATGCATTTTACGCCAGTCCCATGCATCTCATAGTGCCGTATCTAACGCCAAGAAGGTGAAACGCCGGTATTTGCCGAACGGGATTCTCCATTTCCCTTTTGCAAAATCTCGCTTTGTCTTGGAGCTCTGTCGAAAGCTTTTGGGATCCACAACAGCCCAGTCACATACACAGACCTATCCAAATAGGACGACTACTTGACCCACACGACAGTCTTTCACGAGATCTTCTATTGAACCCTTTACCTACGGCTTCACGGTTTCGACGCTCCTTTCACTTCCACTCGTCATCTCGACTGACAGGCTCGCCCATGCTCGGTCTGGTATCAACGCCTCCTCCGCTGCCTGTACCATTGTCAATCACGAAGGTCCACTCGGATCCTTTCACCCCTAGAGATACCCGTGAGTCACCTCCCGCTTCGCAGAAGCAAAGACTCCTTCGGGCCCGGCTGATCGGTGTGAAAGGGAGAATAGAGCCCAACCTGAATGTACTACCCTCCTCACCAATCTTCGTCCAGTGCAAAGCACCACGACGGGCCTAATGTTGGTGTGGGGGGCATCGGAGGGGGATGGGGGCGGTTTCCGGTCCCGAGCCCGGGTCAATATCCGGGATTGGGATATCCACCACCGGGAGGACATGGACACCAACATCATCCCCATCACCATCCGAGCTTTGCGAATGGAGGGGGAGGGTTGCATATCCCTCAGCAGAATTCGGGGGGGATGGGGATGGGTGGAGGAGGATATGGCATGGGGATGTATGGTGGGCAGCAGGGTGGTGGACAAGGGGGAGGGAGTCCGCCGAGACAGGGAGCGGAGAGTACGGTGCCGTTAACGGCGTTTTGGCAGCACCAGATACTACGGGCCGAGGTCAGTGAACCGCTGGGGCTTTGGTTGGCATGACTGAAGAGACTTGTCAAGGCATCACGACTGTCGAATTCCCCTCATCATCGCGCACGCTCCGCTGCTATGGCCTCACGGATGTCGAATAAACCCACAAATATCACCATATCCGACCCGAGCCTTCGGCCACCCTCCTCCAACTCCATTGCCACCATCAACGGCGTACACCGGAAGAATAACTCGCTCGCTGTTGTATCCACGACTGACCGCGCCATCTCGCCTCCCCCCTCCGAGGTATCCTCCACTCCCGTTCTGAGCAATATCGACCCCGCAACACCTGCTCAAGCACCTGCCCCTACGGATGAGAAGGACGGTCCTAGCGAGCCTTGGACCGGCCTGGATCTGGGTGGGATCAAGCTTCGAACACTTTCGACCGCCCTCTTCTCCTTCTCCCATATCACTTCACTGTACATCAACCACAATAATATCTCTTCCCTTCCTCCCGCCATCTCAAATCTCCGACAACTCTCCCTCCTCGACGCAACAGCGAACGAGCTCACTTCAATCCCCCCGGAAATCGGTATCCTTTGCAAGCTCAAGGAGCTCCTTCTTTTCGACAACCACCTCACGACCCTTCCACTAGAGCTTGGAACACTGTATCAGCTCGAGACGTTGGGTATCGAAGGCAATCCTATGGAGGAGAGACTGCGCAAGGTCCTGGCAGAAGAGGGGACCACTGCCCTCATAACCCAGTTGCGAGATTCATGTCCCGTCGGACCAGGACCTCCAGAGCGGCAATGGATCGAGATCGAGCCAGACGTATCGTCGCCCACCTCCGGACGACAGGAGTCCTTCACCGTACTCACCTACAATATCCTCTGTCATTCCTTCGCTCCCGGCGCGACCTACAGTTACACCCCGTCCTGGGCACTGGAGTGGTCTTACCGGAAGCAGACGATCCTTCAGGAGATCATCAACGCCTCGGCCGACATCGTATGCCTGCAGGAGGTGGACGGCGAGCAGTACGCGGAGTACTTTTACACGCAGCTCAAGCAGCATGGGTATGAGGGATGTCACTATGCGCGGACACGAAGTCGGACGATGTCTCCGGAAGAAGCGAAGATGGTGGATGGCTGTGCTACGTTCTGGAAGGATGACCGGTGAGTGAATGGTCGATGGGATACCTCAACAAGCTGACGGCGTGATGCAGATTCCAGCTTGTGGAGACGCAGGTCATCGAGTTCAACCAAGTCGCCATCCAGAAGATTGATATGCGGACTGACGACATGTTCAACCGAGTCATGTCCCGAGACAACATCGCTGTCGTCGCCGCCCTCGAGTTCGCTGCCTCTGGTGCCCGACTTGTCGTCGGAAACTCACACATCTACTGGGATCACCGATATCGCGATGTCAAGCTCGTCCAAATTGGGATGCTCATGGAGGAGCTCGAGAAGGTCGTCGAGCGATTCTCACATCTGCCCGCCAAGCTCCAATCGGATCCAGAATTCAATAACGGTCGAGGACCGCCGTCGTACGACCGGGCGGAGATGGGACGGGATATCCCGCTCATCCTTTGTGTCGACCTCAACTCGCTAGCCGGGAGTGCGGTCCATGATTTCCTCTCCACCGGTGAGATCCCGCCGCATCACGAGGACTTCATGTCGCACGTCTATGGGCCGTACACCGCGAAGGGATTACATCACCGATTGGGACTGAGGAGCGCTTGTGCGAGCTTTGGCGAGATGAAGATGACTAACTTCACCCCGACATTCGTTGCCGCGATTGATTACATCTTCTACGCTCATCGCCCACTCAAGGTTACGAGTGTCCTGGGCGACGTCGATCGGGGATATCTCAATAAGACGGTCGGATTCCCGAATGCGCATTTCCCCTCAGAGTGGGTTGCCACCTAACTGTGTTGAGTGATGCTGACATGGCAATAGTCACATCCCAGTCTTCGCCCAATTCCGAGTCAAAGGCAAACCCGATCACTCATACCATTAGACAATCCCGTTCGTCCCGGAGGTTCATTTCATTCATCTCAGCAAAACCCGCAACCAGTTCAATACCTCACATCGCGCATGTTATCCCCCCTCCCTCGTATTTCCTACTCAAAGGTTAAAGGTCTACCTGTCTATCAAGTGTAACGTGTGTTTCAGAGTATCTCAGATGGGTGGGTGGTGTAGGTAATCAGTGGTGCGATGTGTGCAGAATATGAAAAGTTGTCTTGGTAGTCTCCAACGGTTTGACTTGATGCCTGCTTCCTTCACAGACTGCGCAGACGAACAGCTGTGTCTGAAGCCACCTTGCCTGCTTCCCGGTCCAAGCGTGGTTACGGAAAGCAACATCACTGCGTATCTCGTCATCGACTCCTTTCAGGTCATCACTCCCACAAACGTCGATGATTCGTCAGGAGCTCATGTAAGCCTCAGATGTCAGACGCAGAGCCTGTATCGACCCTTGCAAAATTAAACATGACAGCTGACGATCGGCACGGCCCATTCGCGGCTTGTGAGACTCAAACCTCACACTACAAGAACCATCACCGGGACACAAGTCGCCTCTTGATCTGATCTTACGTGTTGTTTGTCATGATCGCTCACCAAAAATGTCACAATGCATCGACTTCACTTTCGGTATGTAACGGAGCTTTATGGGATTCGCATTCGCCGGCCAGCGAGTCAACAGAACGTGTACAGATCCCGATCCTATCTGACAATACTGTATTCTGCTCACACTCGTCACGCTCACACTCCCGGCCGTGCTCGGCGCAACCTACCAAAACTCATACGTCGGATGCGTCTCCTCGATCCTGAACACCACCCTGACCCAACTAGACGACTCCGCCGTGCTCAAAGATTGCTTCGGAAGTCCCGACAAATCCCCGTTATTGGAACCGCTCTGAGGCAGATGTGTCTACAGGATTATTGCTCGGGGAAGTTCAGCTCGGGCTTCGTCTCGTCGAATGATGGGAAGGACCAGTGTTATTGCAGCGCGGACTCCGGACTCGCCCAAAATGTCGGCGACGGTACCGACTCGAGCGGTGGTTGCGTCTCCTCAACTGATCTAATCATACGTCCCAACCTCCCACCCTAGATCCTTACTCAGATCGAGCTAGTCTTACGCGTTCCACACGACATTCCACTTTCAGGGGTGCTACGACGACACGCTGTACTTCAACGGGCTAAATTCCGAAAACAAAGTGACCAACATCGGCGATTGTCTCACCTACTGCGCCAATTTACCATACATCATACTCCTGCCGGAGGCGGGGATCGACAAGTACGACTGTATGTGCGGCTCGGATCCGGATGAAGGGGATAGGCAGACGTGTGATTCGACGGCGAACTCTCTGTAGCATCACCCGGCGGACGGCCAGATTCCGGGGTTGTCGAGGAGGAATATGAGGTTGACGGACAGAGAGGAGTCGCTATGTCCCGCGGGAACGGGCGCTTGTCGGGTCGAGGGATATGGCGACTCTTTTCGAGGTGGGTACAATGGACGGCAGGTCGCGAAGGACAAGGTGACAGAGAAACCAGTGTCTGGACACACGGACGGAGCTCGAATCATGTGGCAGGTGCTTAAGCGGGTTAACAGGTCCGGGTTCTGGCGCGGCGAACTCAACAGTCGGTATAGAGTGTGCGGTTTCAGGTGTTGTCGAAATCGGCTAGGCTGCCGCCATGAATTTTGGGTTCTCGAAGTGTGTTTTCGGACCGCTTCGCCTTGCTTTTTGACTCCACGAAGAATTCGACTCGCCCACCACATCTATCTGCGCTGATCTGGTAGCGTAGAGAGACCACCCACAGACTGTCGTGTCAGTGAATACTAATGACTTAGGAGCCGTTATTGGCTTCCGGCATGGCGCCGCGCGAGCCCTGTGACAGTGAAGCGAACAGGGCTGTTCATCTCGCCATGACTTCTTACGCCACGGCCAACAGAAATTTTGGGTTTGGGTAAAGGTCGTGCTGGAGATAGGTTCGGCGGGTGGTTAGCGATCAAGCAGTGCTGTTCCTCAGGGTCGGACCGACGACGTGGATCAAAGCTGGCCTCGAATGTTATGAGGGCAAACTCTGTGCTAGCATGGTAGTCTCGGGTCCATGGTCGGACTGGTACGTCCCTACCTCCTCATCACCCGTCCCTGCTCGACGTGACATTTCTCAAAAATCCGAGCTTAAGCACCTCAGGTCTCTCCAGCCCAGCCCAGCACACCCTCGAAACGCTTCACCTTCTCCCTCCGCCAACGCCACCTCCGCGTCTACCTTGAGGACGAGATGGTCCGCGAGTTCAATGCCTTTGGTCAGGGGGATGAAGTAGAGGCGTTCGTGGGTGCCGTGGGGTGCGCCCGGGAATGGTGGTGGGGTGGTGGCGAGTTTCAGGGGGTATAAGATGCGGGAGGTGGTTAAGGAGCGAAGCTGGTCAAAGGGTGAAGCACCAGGGCAATCGTGAAGGAGTGTCCTCGGAAAGGGTCAATGGGTGCGAGAATGCCAGCCGAGGAGGATAACAATGGGGATGCATCGCCGATTGGATCGGAAGTCGTACAGCTGTTTATTTAGTGATCATGCGCAAATCCGGCGGTAAATGTCAGGACCGGTCCGAATGAAAATCGCCACCCCCACGGGAATTGATGACCCACCTTCGGCCCCGCCGCCCGCAATCCCAGCCGTCGAAGAGAGGGACACGGAGTTAGATCATGTCAGTGGATAGTCGAGACTACGGTATCTGTTGAGACTAGTATATACGATGGTCCTGACATGACACCGTGTTGGAGGTGGGATCGGGATTCTTTCCTTGTTCGGTTCAATCAGTCCTCCATCGCTGTCACCCGTGAGTCGCCCTGCTTCACCGGGGCAAAGCGAACAGTGGTGTAGCTTGTCCTTAGGAAAAGGGGATACAAAGTGATGCCATAGGGCCACAGAGTCTCAAGCCAATACACCCAAACCAAAGCCCACAAGCAGGAGCACTGCGCCACCTTGGAATAGAGTGACCACTCGTCGTCCCAGAGAATCGATGACGCTCGATACAGCACCCGTCTGAGTGGCACTGGCAGGGCCACTCGGGAACGACCTGTTCCGATTCTTTCTTCAGCGCTACTCACGGAACTGCTGAGACCGTCTGCTCACGTCAAGGTATTGGCACTTGGGATATCGGCAGACTGGCTCGAGGTGGTCGAAGTCTCCCGTAGCAGGATTAGTGGATGATGTACTGCTCGCGACTGGACGAGCGGTCATATCAGCGGTACGCAACGGCAGGCAGGTTTTTCCTCACCCGTGCCATCCTGGATCTCGAACAACTGGGAAGACGCAAACACCTGATTCTCGTTCGTGGTTCGACGAAGTTCACCACGTAGCCCTTCCTGCGTCACCGTCAGGCTCTCGTCATCGGACGAGGAATGGCACTCACGAAGCCTGAACGCTGGGGAGCAAGATCCTTTCGTAGTTCGCTGTGGTATTCGCAAGCAATCTTCGTGAATTCGTAAATCGATCGCGGGGTAGAGGAACTCACTGCTGTCCGCGATACTGTGATTCCCTGAAAGGACACTCTGATCCCCGTTACACAGGAGCGCACGGAAAATTTAGGTATCCGAGTCGAAGGACGAGGTCGTCCAGTTGAGGCTGACGGTGTTGTTCGTATACCTTGACATCGTCAGGGGTCCGCATGAAGAGACGTCGAGAAGTCGGATGGAGTCTGGGGAGGGGACACTGACCAGATTGTGTCGGAGGTGGGGTAGAGGATGGTGATGGTCGCTGTCGACCGTCAGTGTCGCCATATTTCGGAGCGAGGACAGCGAACATACCTCGAGCACCGGCGACGAAGAATAGTCCGAGAAGGCCGAGCATGGCTTACGATGTCGATATCGTATACGAGAAGGGGAACGGTACAATCCAGACGGAAGGATTCGAGCGAGGGTATGGATGAGTAGAAAGGCGAGATAGATGAAGTAGGAGCAAGACTCAAGAACGCTGCGTGTGGAAGCATGATGCCGACCAGCCTCGTCCAGTACCTGTTTCAGCGTGTTTCAGGCCAAAATTCGGATCAGTGAGTCAGCATACATTGAGCCACTCCGGTCGGGACTGTATTTGACGCAGGGTTTCTGCTCTTCCCCCTCGGCCGAGCGGTCAGACACCTCGCGCACGACCCCTATGATCAAAGCTCGTTTACACCCTCACCGGAACATCCTCCCCCCCCCTCCCTTCCCCCCAGCCTGATCCGGGAGTCTCCCAGTCTGTCACCCCGGTCCCAGTGTGCTAACCTCCTTTCTTCTCACAGTCTTGGAGGACCATCAGAACGAGGTCAGAGCGCAAGCGTGCCGGAAAGTCTGCATCCAGCTCATTGTACATGGTCGTCCACCTCCGCATTCTGCCCAACCATCTACGTAGCATGCTTGGCCTTGCGGACCTGTAGCTTCCTGTTGTAGAACTTCAATGCATCAGTCCGGCCCCACTTGCATCGCTGTAGCAACTCACGTCCAACTCCTTCCCCTCGAGGATGTACCCATCCGCCCTACCCGACTGTCCTGGCCGCGAAGTGATAGCAGCGAGAAGTCGTCCAGCCTTGAACTGAGCTTCGAGGAGAGGGTCGATCTTGGCGTCCTTCTTGCGTTCCTCAAGGATGCGCTTGACGTGGTTGGACTGCTTCTTGGCCGGGTCTTCCTCGGTCATCTTGGCGCCGCGGAAGATGGGTTGGGCGTACTGGCAGCGAGTTCAGACTTATTGTTGGAATAGGTGAAAAGTGGACTTACGTGAGCCTCGTACCATTGCCTGAATGGCGTGGCGTCAACGTCGACAATGCATGATTTGACGAGGGTCTGGGTTCGGAGAAGCTCGTTGTTGGATGCGTTGTAGCGCTATACTGTTGTCAGCATGGAAAACGCATGCGATGCAATGCCTCCGCCTTCTACTCTTTTATCCATCTTCAAATGATCGTCTCATACGCTGGAGGATGTTTTCTCCGGGGATGTGCGATCCTTGCAGAAGACGGAAGAGCACTCACGACCTGGATCAACCTCGTCTTCTTCGTCGTATGCTCGCTCCCCCAAGCGAAGTTCCCAGTGTCCAGCCGCAGCGCCCTATACTTGATATTCCCACCGCGAGCCCTGACCTCATGGATCCGTTTCGACGAGTCGAGCTTGGTCATTGCGGGTTGACGGCCGAGCTCGAACTTTCTCTTCTTGCGGCTGAGCCACCTTCAGTACCCCGTATTGGGACCATGAGAAGGGACCCACTAGTGTGCTCGACGAGCGCCGGTCGCGGCGCGCTTGTGGCGCGAGTCTCGAGTGATACCCATCCTGAGGATGAGGTGTTAGCGATCAGAGGAGTGATCCCCAAATCAGGATGGCAGGCGGTCGCTGGTTTCTTCTCTTACAACCAGAGTTCGGCTCAGGTAACAGAGCAAAGTCCCCGCGACCGCCCGATCCCGCTGAGTATTACACTCACTTGAAATATGTTCGAAGAAAGGCTGAAGAACCAAGAACACGAATCCGCAAAGATGATGACCCGCCCAAGCGGAATCAAGTAAGAATCGGAGGAGTGCTTTGTGGCAGTCCGGCGTTCGGCATTTCCGGTCTCCTATCGCCGACGCCAACGTCCTTTACTGGCATACAGTAAGTTACCATTTGATATGTCCTTTACCTTTCTCAACAGACAGATACCGGATGAATTATGCATCATACATCTCACCCCACCTCCCCACCTCCCCCGCACCACCTTTCATCCCTTCCTCATCCCAACAATCCCTCACAAACCCATATCCATCCACATACATCCCCGCAATGTCCCCAAGAACCTTCCGCATCTTCCCCACGTACATCTTCATCGTTTTCTTCAATTCCCCAACCTTTACCTGATCCCCGTTCTTCCGCAGTAATGAGCCGATCGTATCGAGAACCATGCCTACGGCTAGGATGTAGGCTTGAGTGACACGCCAGTCGAGCTCGCCGTGCCCGTATAAGAGCTGGAAACTTGAACCATCGCGAAGCGGTGGGAGACGCGGTGTGGAGGATGTGTGAGAACCCTTCAGGACCTCCCGCTCGAGGACGAGGGCCTCGAGGATGATGGCCAGTGGCGTGAGTAGGGTGATCGGATGAAGCAACCCAGTTTGAGGCGGCGGTGGCCCGGGTGAGGGGAGACGTGAGGGCGGGATGAGCGCTTGGATCGTGATGAGCAGTTTACTGATCTTGGGGAGGTCGGAGTCGGGGCCGAGCTTTAGGCAGCTCTCGAGGGCTGCTGTCGGGCGAGCGGGAGGTTTCGCTGACGTCGATTGGGAAAGGGACGGAGCTGGGCTATCGTGTCGTGGTCGGGTTTGCATCGATCTGGTTGCGGAATCTGACCATGTCCGACCGTGGCCTCGGCCTCTACTGATACCCCTCGTCCTGACCAACCCATCCCTGCCACCAAGACCGCCATCGACATCAGCTCGAGGTCCTACTTGAAACTCAGCGCTGGGCTTGCTGACGACACCAGGCGGTCCGTCAGAGGGCGTGGCGATGCCCTCCGAACCCGACAAAGACCAGTTCCGCCCATGTCCACCCCCGCCCCCACCCGCGCCCACACCCGCACGATTTCCGCCCCTCATCCCCTCAAAGCTCGACGACCGCTTCACCAACCCCGGCCGAGCCATACCTTCCGGACGCAGCTGATCCTGACTCTGATTCATGGACGGCATCCGAGAATCGCCTGGATGAGAGTGACTCGACGGATCGATCCGACTGCGACCTATGAGGTCGAAGTGGCCTACGCTGCCTCCTGGCGGGGGGAGGGAGGGGATGATGGAAGGGTCGAGGAAGTCGAGGCTATGGATTTGGAGGGGGTGGGGTTGCGGTGGGTGAGGGATGGGGGCGGGTGCGAGTGCGCGGGATGCTTTGGGGTGGGGCATGGTGTGGTATGTAATGGGTGATCTGCTTGGGACGTGGTGATGGATGAAGATGCATGGGTTCCCATCCTTCAGATACCGAAGGACCTCCTTTCGGTCTCCTTTCTCCATTCTGCCCTATACGATCGACCCGTCCGTCGTTGTTACTAAAGACACGGAGGGCCCGTCCACTGCTTGCATACAAATGCACACAGACAAAGTGTTCATAACAAGATGACAGAGCCAAAACCACATCGACCATGCGGACATCACCGCCATAAGCGAGCCCAAAAATCAAAATCCTTGACGTCTCCTCTGCATGATCATTCACGTATTCTCGAGCTCGTCATGTCCGTCACCGACCCCGTCGACCCCGCGAAAGTCGCCTTCATCGAAGCTGCCCTCGCGAATGGTGTGCTTCTCTTTGGCACATTCACCCTTAAATCCGGGCGGTCCGTCTCTCCTCACCTCAAATACCTCCTTCCCCTTTTCCCCTCACCCTTTCCCTTTCCTCCCCTTCCCTCGCCCCCTTCCTCCCCTCCTTCCCTCGCCCCCTTCCTCCCCTCCTTCCCTCCAATAAGGCCCAGAAGCTCAACTGATCTCACCCAGGATATCCCCCTACTTCTTCAACGCCGGCCTCCTCTTCACCGGCTCCCTCCTCGACTCCGCCGCCAACGCATTTGCAAAACTCCTAACCTCCTCCCGAATACCGGACTTCGACGTGCTCTTCGGTCCTGCCTACAAGGGGATTCCCCTAGCCGCCGTGACTGCTGTAGCTCTGCACCGGGATCATGGGCGGGATCAGAAATACTGCTATAACCGGAAAGAAGCGAAAGATGTACGTCCTCTCGCTTGTCAGCCTGATGGGTTGGCTGAGCCGAGTGTAGCATGGGGAAGGTGGGAGGTTGGTGGGCGCCCCGTTGGTCGGGCGAATAGTGATCATAGACGACGTCCTCACCTCCGGTAAAGCCATCCGCGAAGCCATCTCCATCATCGCCTCCCACCCAGACGCAAAACTAGTGGGTATTGTCCAGCTCGTGGATCGGCAAGAACGGGGTGCTCGAGAGGGAGAGACGCGGAGTACGGTACAGGAGGTTGAGGATGAGTTTGGCGTGCCGGTGGAGCCTGTTTTGGGAATGAGTGATTTGATGGCTTATTTGGAGAAGAGTGGGGGGAGGGAGAAGGAGTTGGGGGAGATGAGGGTTTACGAGGAGAAGTATGGGGTTAGGGAGGAACCGCGGGCGGGGGGGGGGGGGGGGGATAAGCCAAGGGGTTAATCGGCGTCCGCATCAGTGAGGTAGACGCATCTAGAGGATCTTTACTTTCTGAATATCCTGTGCGTTTAGTCAGAGTCAGGAAGCTTCATGCTGGAACAATGTCAAACCGATCGATTCCCATCGCACTGAGCCAACTTTCGCTATAGACTCCCCAAAGCAAACAATCAGCGGAGAGATTAGATTCCGGCCAGCTCCGCTCCTGCCAAACTCAACGGGCAGATCCCCCTCCTTTGCTCCATCGCATCTCACAACTTCTGACTTTTCTTGCCACCGACTCCCTCAACTCCTCATCCCCTCATCCCCTCCACCTTTTTCTTGGAGTCACCAGACGAGGCGCCGCCACCATGCCCCTCCACCTCCGCCCGAACCCCACCTCCCCGCTGCCCCCATTCACTTTCGCCCCTCCCTCCCCTCCCCCTGCCTCTCCTTCCCAAAATGACCCGACCATTGACGTTGAACCTCGAAAGTACCTGCCATTGCCCCCCGCCGACTTCATCCCCGAGCGGGACATGCACATGTTCGGGACCTACCCACTCAAAGGCGAAGCGGAGGCCGGCAGGGGGCTGGTACGGTGTCGGCGGTGTGGGAAGGTGGTCATGGAGTGGGCATTGGGGGCACATAGGCGTGGGTATTTCCCATTCCATAGGGTTCATAGACATGCTAAGTGGTTGATTTGGATTGGGCGGATAGGTATCTGCGCACATGTGTTGGATGGGACGCCGCTGGTCCATAAGAAGAGCATCAAGGTCGGAAAGGATGAGGGGGGAAAGAAACGACGAGCTAGCGAGGGTACGCCAGCCATGATCCTCACCAACATTCAGCCCTCGTCGGAGCTGATCGTCTGGTGCTTGCCAGTGTCCGAGAGCGAGTCCGCCTCACCGCACAAGAAACGCCCCAAGCTCCCGTCCAACGAGCACCTTGACCCCCACTTATACAAAGGCCTCAAGAAATCCGAGATCAAGAAACTTCAGAAAGAGCGGATGCGAGTCGAGAAGCGTGAAGCGAAAGAGCGCGAGAAGTTCGAGGTAGCAGAGAGGAAACGGCAACGAGGTGACTCTCTCCCCCTTCCACCTTACCCTCCCCGTCACCCCCTCCCCCCCCCCCCTCCTCTCCCCTACCTCTCCACCTCCTCCGCTCTCCTTTCCCCCTCCCTGCCCCTCTCCTCCCATCCCATCCCCTTATCCATGACCAGCCAGTCTGCCGTTAATTGATCGAGTAAGCGCTGACGTACCTAGCGTCCAACCCAATCAACTACGACCGTCAATGCGGGGTAATAAACGACAAGAACCTCCCCTGTTCCCGCTCCCTCACCTGCAAGACCCACACGGTAGGAGCGAAGCGCGCCGTAGAAGGCCGATCGAGAAGTTACGATATGCTCTACCTCGAGTGGCAGCGGTTGAATAACCCGAATTTCAAAGGACCCGCTGGTAAGAAGGATGTTCGGCCGGGAATGGCGGGCATGGGGAGGAAGGAGAAGAAGGTGGTCATAAAGTGGGAGGGAGATGAGGATGGTGGGGTTGGGGACGAGGGCGCGCTGGAGGAGCTGGTCCAGCTCGCGAGAGTGGCGGGGGAGAAACTTGCTCGGCCGGGCGGAGG
>JAABUP010006502.1_pt1 | contig 16552 bp, 24 predicted proteins | sample 5559201 | NCBI WGS metagenome assembly JAABUP01 (sample SAMN10711887, study PRJNA513373) | rock metagenome | isolation source: Antarctica rocks | place: Antarctica
GCTTTCATTTGAACAATTATACTTTTGTTACCGGCTACCTCTTCTGGAGGAGCTGAGACTGGAATCCACTTGCATGCCTGTGTGTATTGCTGATGAGCTGACTCAGCTCAGCAGTCTCACAAGCCTCGCTGTGTCAGCAGCATCTGCGCAATCTGCTTACAATACACGTGGGTTACTTATCATTATGCCAGAGTGGTTGTCTATGGCTTCTTTACAACATGTACACCTGAGCCATGCCAATTTGCGCTGTGGTACTGAGTTCCTTGGGCTGTTAAGTATGAAGACTCTTGTGTCATTGAGGCTCACCAATTGCACACCAGCAAATCAACGCGTAGGTGAACTAATTGCTGCACTGATGTATGGTATGGGCAAGCACAATCCCCATGTGGAAGTGTCTTTCAACAATAGGCGTTTGACAGACCTTCTTGACCTGGATCGCACACTACCTAAGGCAGCAGATGACGAGTGGTGGTGACAGCTTGCGCAGGCTGTAATAAGTCATTTGTGAATGTTGACATGAGGAGCTGCACTTGTGTCTTTGCAAATTGCCGTGCAAATTTACACTCAAATCATTGTGCTGGCTGTATTTGCACCTTGCTGTCCTCATCGATGTTGACGTCATGAACTGGGTACCCTTCGTGAACCGGTTGCCCTTTGTGACGCTTAGTTAATTGCTGTTGACATCGATGTCGTCGTGATCGCATTGGCCTTGTGGTCTGCTGACCTCTGCAATAAGCTCTTTGTCTGTTCAGGCCTGCCTGAACTACAATGTCCCATGTGTCAGTATCCTGTGACCGAGCCAATGGTATGTATCCATGTATGCAAGTAATCATGCATACGCCACTCATGGCTGCTGACAGCTACAGATCGAGGCTTGACAGCGTGCAGATTCTCTATGTGCATGCCATATCTTGCCTGCACAACATCTTTAAAGAAAGAAGATACCTTGACAGGTTTCAAAGACATACAAAAGACCATAAGGGCCGTGCACGAAATGCCAATTGCAGTGTCACAGCACGCCGGGGGCAACGATAGGTCCCCCCCTCCCCTCTTCCCTGACCTATCACTCAAATGGCTGAAAGGCCAAGGGAAGCTTGGGCCCAACTCGAGATCATCTCAAGCTTCTCTATATAGAACGCCTAAAGGCGTCGTCTTCTCTTTTCTTTTCTTTTCTTTTCTTTCTTCTCTATGTGCTGCCACAGCACACCTCTCCTGTCACAGGCTACTTCCTGCCTCACACAAAGCTGTTGCTCATCTTCGATATTGATACAGTTTTTTTGTGGTCTGCTAATGTAGTATCAAGGATCAATTGCATCCAATCAAGTGATGCTTGGGGAATCACTTGATCTTGCACCAACTTCACGTCTGTGGAGATGAGCTGGCCTTGTCCATGGTGGGCAGAATGCTGGCTTTGTGCTGCTTGCCAGGGCAGCGGCCTATGCCACAAGACATCAGCAATGTTCTGCTTGCATGGGCTCAGCTGAGTTTGCCTGTCAAGCAAGCAGAGATTGATGGTCTAGCATCTTTTCTCCTGAGCTCAGACATGGCAAGCAAGACTATGCAAACACAGCATGGAGTCTAGCTGTCCTCAGACATTTGCGTGAGGAACAGCTCGAGGTGTTGCTTGATCAGCTTTCTGCATTGTTAGTCAGTTATCCTGAGCTGTCACAACCTTCACTGCTCAACGTCGCTGATCTGAGCCAGTTGTACCAGGCTCTAGACTGGCTGCAGCCTCCTCAGAATGCAGATATTCAGCAAGGGAAAGCATGGCTGAATTTGAAAGAGAAACTGGGCAGTTTGGGACTCCAGCCAGCTTGCAGCACAAACCCACATCCTGGGGCACAGTTCGTCTGCTCAGCTCTGACACAGCTGTCTTTGCGGTTCAAGGCCACGCCAGCCATCAGTGGCTATCGCACAGCTGCCGTACTGGAGTCCATTGGCAGCGGAGCTCCAATTGTGGTAGCATTTGAGTCCAACATCTGCCTCAAGAACAAGCGATCAAAGTGATCTCAAAGCTATGTCTTCAGCATCATGAGCTCTGTGATTCCTGTGGGGAGCGTTCACCAAAACTGCTTGTGGATGCTTGCAACCCTGCCACTAAGCATATCTGCTCATGCTGAATACTGGCCTGGTCTACATCTCAATACACTTAGACCTTGGTCTGCTTTGGTGCTTCCTCAAGCCTTTTCTGGCCTGTGGGACGTGTGTTGGCACTGTGTCAGCCTCATTCATGTTTGTCATAACTAGTGCATGCATGAGCACGTGCTCATATTCCTGCGCAGTGACCCATGCTTTTGTTTGCAGGCTGGTAGGCAGTGAAAAGTTCAGGCAGCAGCTTCTGAAGCGCAGAGGCAAGCTGGTCCTACTCATCCCACCCAAGGTTGGAATTGGTGTGAAGGAAGTGGCAGAGTACCTGCAGCCGATCCTGACAGCTGCAGCAGGAGGCTCCCTGGACGCGTATCGCAGGCGACAGAGCCATGTGGTGCATCAAGAAGCACTGGACACCAACCAGGCAAGCTCGCTTTGCTTGGCAGGGCAATCTTTCGCCCAGCAGTTGTTGCTTCTTATTGCCTTCTCTTGCAAGCACTGAGAAGGCACTGAAAAGCAACAAGCGACAAAGAAACTTTACCCCCTTACATCAAAGCCAGTGTTGCCACATGTATCGTTGTTGCGCTTGTACCTGCACGGCAAGTTTTTCTATCCTGGTCTTCCAGGGCTATGAAACAGACTTGGTCTACTGTTGGTGCATGCACATCTCCTCACTGTGGTGCCAACCACTCAAGGCCACCTGTTTGGCAGTGTTCTGATGCCAGGACTGGTGCCTGCCTGCACAGACCCAGTCACCAGCTCCAACACTGAATATGGTGTACTTGCAGCATACACGCACAGAAATCTTGCAGCTGGCTTCTGAAACCTGAGGAAACTGACTCACAGAAAACAGTAAGTTGCTGTGCAACAGCCAACAAAGTTTGTCTGAAGCGTAATCGACTGCTACTGCGGCCGCAAATGCTCAGGGTCGGCCAAACTGAGCTGACAGAAGCCGTAAGAGCTGGGCAGCAGCAGCCACAAGTCCAAAAGCAGAAAACTGAGCTCGCACAGCATGCACAGCATAGTAACCATGCAAAAGCTTGCAGCATAGCTTGGACAGCAGGTCAGAGGCTTCCAATAGGAACTTCATCCCGTTGATGAGTTGGCTTGTTGAGAAGGTAAATTACTGCTTTGTCACACATGTTCCAGTGACACACATTCTTGCAGTGGCTGTCAGAGCAATGGCAGACTTCAGCAAACAATCAAGAACAGTGTATCACCATGATCCAGCATTGCCTACCAAGGCTTTGGCAGCACTGGCTGCAATGTTGCCTGTCCTCAACATTTGCTGTGCATACTGTGAGTAACTTCTGCAGCAAGTATCACCTGCTGTGCACACAGTCTGTCAAGATACTGCATGTTGGTTGTGCCCTGTGAACAAGCCAATGGTACGTACTCATGTACGCAGGCAAGCATGCATATGCCACTCATGGCTGCTGACAGCTACAGATCGTGGCTTGACAGCGTAAAGATTCTCTATGTGCTGCCACAGCACATCTCTCCTGTCACAGACTGGTTCCTGCCTCACGCCAGGCTGTTGCTCATCCTTGACACAGGGCCGGTGTGGTCTGCTGGTGTAGTATCAAGGATCAATTGCATCAAGCCATGTGATGCTTGGGGAATTGCTTGATTTTGTACCATCTTTACGACTGTGGTAGCTCTGTACAGTAGTGGCTGCATCAGCCTGTATGGATGCCATTGAAAGTGCGTATGTCCTCTTTGCTCTTCTTGGTATATTTGCTGCCACCCCCATAGCTGAGTCTCAGCAACTCAGCTCAGATGATGTGCGGCCACAAGACGGTGAGAAAGCAAATGTCACTCAGCTCCTTCTGCTCAATGCGACACCTTTACATGGTATGACTGCTTCTAACATTGTTAATAAACAATAAGCACCTGGTCATGCTGGCAATAGACTATTAGCTCTGTGACATACCATAACGGTTGGGAGCGATGACACTGCTGCACTGCGAAGTGACAATGCATTTCGTTGAAAGCACAAGCCTCATTTATCGTTAGTTTTGACATTGTAGCTCTTCATTGTAGGGCTAATCACGTCAGCAACTCGCAGGTGAAAAGCAGCCAAAGAGATGACACGGATATGTGCTTATCATACACAGCATTGGCACCCCTATGTGCATATGCTGCATTCAATGGGCACTGCGGTAACTGCAAAGCGCTCATCACATTCAGCTGTGCTGGCAACATTCTGTGCCTCAACACACAAGTCAGCTATACGCACAAGCATGCTATCATGCCAGCAAAGTCACGCAATCCAAAGCAGTTAAGCAGGCAATCAACAGAAGTATCGCACAACAGGACTCATTGCTCATGTCCAATAGTGCTGTCAGTCTAGCCTCTGAATGTTACTGCTCTTTTTACTGATATGCAGGGTGCACATCTTTGACAGTGCTGCTTGGAAATGCAAAAGCACGTGGCATGCACATCCATCAGCTGTCATGGTCATAGCTGTCCATTGGGTCTGCAACAAGACCAACAGGCTGTCAGTTACTGGTTATGTCTCACTGTAAGAGGCATGTCTAACAACTTGTATGAGCAGGCTGGATACAACGGCATAGCATTGCATTTGTTGCATCTTTGCTCTTGAGCTTGCATTCACGCAGTACATATTCATTACCTGCGCATGCAGTACATTTTTAACCATCTGCGCATGCAAATGTGCATGCTACATCAAAACCACATCGCAGACAGGGTTTGGGGCTAGCAGACGAGTCATGCTCAAGAGCAACTTAATTTGCAATAGGACAAGTACAGGCTTAATACGTGCCTTCTTTCTGAGCTTGCGTGGTGGCAGTAGCAGCCTCTGCGCATTGCCATGATCTGTGAGGGCAGGCTGCTCACAGTCCCTCATGTGCAAGTGTCCAGGCCTCCGGTATTGCATACTGGCAACACTCAGCAGTCATTGTCCCAAGTGACGGGCTGCTGCTGCTTTTGGGGATACAACCTGCATCAGAGCATAAGCAGGTGTCAACACATGGCCAAGCAGGTAACAATGCAAATGTATATGCAGGCTTGCCATGCTGCATATGCCATGTACTGAGTGCAGTTATTGGCGCAGCTGTGTCTCCTAGCTTTTGGGCATAAACTGGAACAGCATGACATTTTTTTGCTTGGGTAGATGTTGAACATGATATGCGTGTGATACGTGCAGCCGCATGCAGACGACATGCAAGATCTACCCAAGAAAAAAAATGACACACTGTTCTGCTTTTTGCTTAGACGCCAGGAAATACAGCAAGTCATCAGAAACTCATGTGCAGATATACCCGTACTCACAGCTTTGACAGACCGCTTACAGCCAGCTGTGAACACTGAAGAAAGTCATGAACAGCATATGCGATGTGACTGACTTGAGCGCAACCAATGCATTGTTGATACAGATCATACATTTATCATACGGTATCATACTGGTCAATTCAAGCCCACTCAACATTTGGGAGCATTCACCTGGTCAGTGGCTCTAGCACTGTTGAGGTTCATCTGGTTTCTGCAAAGCCAACAGCCAGGGGCAGCCTGCCCAAACAGGGTTCATAGTTCAACCCTGGGGGTCATGCAAAGGGCCAGCCCCAATGGAACCTCTCTGCATAAAGCCCAGTGCTTGCAGCAGCATTTTGGATGCTCTGGCTTTTGCCCCCAGGCCTCTGAGGAAAGCTAAAAAAGAGAGGCACAATTCACTCACTCAAAAGAGGATGTCCTGCTGACTGAGGTCACCGAAGCTCTGAGACAGCAGTGCAAAGCGCGGTGTGCTCACGGCAGCATGGCCTGATGGTGCCTGTGGAGACAGGCGCCTCCTGTCACCAAGAAGAAAGGTTGCAGCAGCGCCCTGTCCTTGTTTCAATAGCCCAGTCCTTTTGCTAGGGCTGAGGGAGCGCAACTGTCTAAGCTCCATACCCTTCCTGAGGACAGCCTGACCACCCTCCAAGCTGAGAGCCACAACCTGTGCCAGCTCCATGCCCTTCTACAAAACAGCCTGAAAACCCCCGCCACGCTGAGAAAGCCGAGCTGTGATAGCTGCCTGTTCACAGCAACAGGGCAGCCTGCTCTAACTCCACCAAACTGATAAAGCCCAGAAGTGACGGCTTCTTGCTCAAGGCAGCCTGCTCCCGGCAGCCTGTTCACTGCTGCACCAGAGTGAGGAAGCCAAGCTGTGTTAGCTCCTGGTTCAACAGCGCCGGCTCTGGTGCTGCAAGCCTCACATGCTTCATGATCTCAGAGCGTCGCACCTGCAGAAGACGACATCAAGTGCTTTGAATTACAGCTCACAAAGCATGACAGATTCTGTCGCTGTGTGGGTGAATTTGACAAGTTGTGACGTCTCCATTGTTGACTGCAAGACTGTAGTTTCTTTGAGACCAACGAAGGTGCTGCTTGCGATGGAGTGCGTAGTGAAACGACTGCGCAGTCATAAGTTTGCTGGGCAGCCTTGCACACTGGCACACAAGACAGCCTGGTCTCTTGCAATACAAGCAGCAATGCACATCACATTTGGGCCTGTCAATGCACTGTTGCTGTCAGCTTGCAGCGTACGCCTCAGATGACAAGCCACAGAGTAATGTTCAGTGTGTGGTCAAGTGAGAGTATTGACATGCAATATCAGCGGTGTCCACAGGCTGTGATGTAGCACCTGGCTTTCTCCTGTTAGAACTTGCAGCCTCCATGTCTCAATTGCCATGGCCTTCTGAAATCCAGCATATGTGCGTCTGTCTTTTGGAAGATATGGGTAGAACAGCTCCAGCACAGCAGGATCCTGAACATATCAAACTGCACTTAAATGCTGGTTAAGAATATCGCTGAGACACAATATCGGCTCTGACAACCAAGCAGAAAACAGCTGTTGAGACAAGACTTGGTTGGTGCATGCTGTTGATTTTTTACATACCATTATGCAGATGAGCTGCAGCAAGGACTGCATTGTGGGATGCAGACTGGCAGGCAATGAAAAGGCAACTGCTGGTAAGCAAACTATTGCATCATGCTTGTCATACCTGTGCCACATCCACCATGATATCAAACACAGAGGCTGGGGAAGGAACATTTGGGGGCTTGTTCTCCTTGTCTGCATTTGAGTCTAGGATGCCATTCTCTAGCTGCTGGTCAGGAACAGACAAGGTTGCATGCTGCAGCCAGGCAGGACACGTCAGAGCAGTAGAATGAAGGTTGGCACGATCACGAATCAGGCCAGGCTCTGTTCTCAGTCAGAGGAATACAGACCACTTGCAATCACCAATTCTGCAGTGCTTGGGTGACAGTCAGCAAATGCTGAGCAGTCTGTTAGGAGCAAGTGCTTACCTTTGCAACATTCGTGCTTCCCGTGGAATCTGTAGGAGTACAAGCAGTAGTGGCAGCCGCCATGCGGGTCGACTGTGGTTTCCAACTTGCCACTTTCTTCCTGTCTTGGATGGCTACAAGCGGACGGAACGGACAACTGTAGCACCTGTACACCCTAAGGTGTTTGACAGATGAGCTTGCTTTTGCCCATCGGCATGCTTGCCCTGCAAAAGGAATATACGAGCTTACTGCGTCTTACTCGAACAAGGGTTCGATGCAGTCTAATATGATCAGCAACAGACCGCACCGCGCTGACAGCAGGACTTCGCGTGATTCGCTTGTGAGCCAAAACATATCATTGCTTGTAGCCGGAGCAAACAGTTTGGCGCCCGCTGGTGTTGATGTGGTGCCAAACTGCTAGGCTACAGTAGGAATGCTTATCGGGTGTTCGAAGAAGATTAGATGTGGGCCTGTCAAACTCCCTGCAGTGCCCTTCGCCCTAATTTACTGAAACCTCTTTCCTTTCAGCATGCAGGGCATCCACATATGGCACACGTAGGCATCACTGACGCACCTTACGCTGCTACAAAGCTAGATCTATCCAATCTCTCTCTCTGCAGCCATGGCAGGCAGTGCTATACAGGCTGTGAAGCACAACATGTTACATAGCTATTTGAAAACTCAATTGACACCAAGCAGCACACCAGTACTGGTGACAACATCTCATGTTTGTGGACCGCACTAAGTGCAACAAGTCTTAAAGCAGACAGTAATCACACAAGCATGAGCAGCATGCTGCAAATAAGGCTTCTTTCAAGTTGCAGGAGAAACGTATCCTGGGGTACTGCATCACACATGCAGCCTGGGCTTCCTTGATCAGGCTGAATACATGCTGTGTTTGCTGCAAGTAGAAAGTGTGTGTGTATGTGTGTGCATGCCATCAAATACATTTGTGCTTCTGTCATCATGTCTGGCCGTGTCACACTACATGGCAACAACTGTCAAAAATTTCACTCTGCCACCGGGTAGTGTCCCTACTCATCACAACACAAGAGAGCAAACATGCCATGAGCAGCATGCGCTGCCTCGACAACAGGATGGCTGCCCAAAGTATGCATGCCAGCTTCACAACAAGGCAAAGCCAGCTACAGGTGTCTTGTCACTCCCACAGAGGAGGGCGTAGATATGGTGGAGCATAGACACGGTGAGAGACAGCAGCAAGGCAGTCTGCCCCTTCTCCTGCTTCTGAGTAGCGCTAAAACCTCCAACAGCACCTGCCCTGTTTAACAGATCAAGCAGGACAGCTGGCATAAAAGACAGCTGGCTGACATAGCAAACCCATCAAGACAATGGTTACAGTCACAAAGACGCTGTCAACAAGACGTGTTCATCATCATTCGACTATAGTACAACTGTGGGCAAAGTACTTGAAGATACAGATCAGATTGTAGTTCGGCAAGAAGCCATTTCAAAAGCTGATAAGCAGCAAAACTCTGAACGCCGAAGCGGATTTCCTGGATGACGACATGTAGCGGTTTGCAGTTGATTATTTAAACTCCTTCTTGGAGCCAGTTGCAGCCCGCCTCTCACGCTTGGCATCTGCAGATGCCTTGTTTTCTTCAGCTCGCTTTGGGTTTGCTTTTGCCTTGTTCTCCTTGGCCTTAATTTTCTTCAAAGCTGCCTTCTCGCCACTGGTCAGGGCTGCTGGAGGAGCAGGCATGATGTGTAGATGGTCTGATGTTGGAACGGAGGCACTGCTGAGACACGGACGTGAGAACTTTATAACGCGCCGTCGACACAATTGATTTACCAACCGATTTCAATCAACCAATCCATCAATTTACAATTTCTCTCCGCAGGGGAGTCAATGGACAATAAATGGGAAGTCAACATACACTGAGTGTTCAAAGGCGGTTGACAATAAGCACCCAAGGAACTTGATGCGAGAAGTCCTGTATGTACAGCGTGTACAGTCAGGTGTGAAGCTGTCTAGTGGATAATGTCTGTCGTAACATTGAATTGCAACTGCAACACTGTCGAGCACATACAAGCCAAGGCAATATGCTGTGAACTCAGCGAGTTCCACTCACTGGTTGATATGCCGGAATCCATTTTCGGGGGTATGGCCCATTGACTGAGTACCTGATCCATACTGGCACTCATGACGGCCTAAGAACATGTCTACCTACTTTATCCTGCGCAGCCTGCATGCATACAACAGGCTTGAGATAAGCATTGCAGCATTGCGCTTTGGACGAGCACACATTGTGACCACATGAAAAAAGGTTTCAGAGCTGCAAGCAAGGAGGACAACATTGTCTATGTTCAAATTTGGTTGTATATCACGTGCATTAGCGAAACCTCCGAAACCACTTTCTGGACAGCAGAGCGGATCACAGCAATTTCCGGATCGTGGCGTGTTTCCCTCCTCCGCATCTCAGCAACGTGGGTATATCGGCAAAACCGCACACAGTCACCCCCGTCGTCCCGTCGCCAAGCCAGGTCAGCCTGTGCCCTCACCACCTCAGCAAAGGGTTCATCGATCTGCTTGTTGCGTTTTGTTGCTGAGTGTGCCGGCTTAGCCTATAGTGAATTGTTCAACGTTTGCAGACGGCCTTGAAAAAGCGATTTGCAATCGAGAACACCCAAATTGCCGCAAAGACCCGTCGATCACCCACCGGTCCCTTACCTTGATTGCTCGCACCGACCAGAGCAGGCCTCATAGTCGGGGTAAGTATTGCATTGCTGTTTAGCTTCACCTGCAAGTACAGGTTGGTTTGGCTCTGCTATTGTGGCAAGCGCTCAAGAGCGATTTTATTGATACTCGACAAAGCACACCTCCGCTGTGCGCAGACGCAGGTTGTTGCGAACGGAACCACCTCGGACAACGGAAAGACGCAGCAATACGACTATGACTTCTTCAGCATTGGTGGAGGTACAGGAGGAGTCAGAGCAGCTCGCTGGTCCGCAATGAACTTTGGTGGGTCCCAATGCCAATGTTCAACACCCAGCCCTGCGCAGTATCCGCTTGTCCATGCCAAACAGGCAGGAGCAGTAGTTACCTCCTGCTGTGATGTCATGTTCTGTGTCACACAGTGCCTTTGTGTGACAACCCAATCATAGCGCAATGCTTTCTGCAGGAGCCAGGACAGCAGTCTGCGAGGTGCCTTTCGACTACATAGCGAGTGAGACACAAGGAGGTCTTGGTGGCACCTGTGTGTTACGTGGTTGCGTGCCCAAGAAGCTGCTGTCATATGGAGGCGAGTATAGCAATGAGTTCAAAGGGGCCGAGGGTTATGGGTGAGCAGCCCCACATGCTTGACTGTGCAATGGATCTGCAATGCACTAGCAGTGCCCGGTGTGTAAGTGCACAGCATACTTGAGTGATGGTCTCATGTTTGCCTTGCTACAGCACGTACGCGACTGTTTCAAAGGGCTTGAGTGCAAGGTATTGCAGGCTCCAAACAAGCTTGTTTCAGTCCTCATGCCTTTGGTAATCTCAATCTCCATGGTGCCATTTTGCATGCCAATCCACGGCTAAGCAAAGTCCATGAACACTGGTGATGTGCCCATTCATTGCAAGAGTTAAGCTGTTCTGTTTATGCTATGCCACGCTGGTTTTCCAGATGGAGTCTGAATGGCACGCCAACCCATGACTGGGCCAAGTTCATGGGCACTAAGCGCAAGGAGCTGAAGAGACTCAATGACATCCACAGCAATATGCTTGACAAGGTACTCTGCCAAAGAGCAGTGAGGTTGCGTAGGCTTTGCTTCTCAGTGCTACATATGCTGTACCATCTTTGTGTCAGCTTGCATGTGCTGCTTATCATCTCTTGGACTGGCCAACTTACAATGCCATGAGAACATGCAACTCCACTATCAGCAACAGGTAGGCTGTTCTTACAAGGCCAAAATGCGGCACTGTAAAACATCCCAAGGCGCACAACATCTGTGCAATATTGACCAGTCATGGTATGATTGGCACTCTTCGGGCACAGCGTATCGAATGGTGGTGCATCTTTACAGACACCAGCAGCTAGTTCCACTGATGGGCTCATGGGAACATAGCAGCGGTACTGGTTGCACAATAGGGCTACATGGAGGTCTGCTCCTCACTTTGTCTGATGCTTGCAGGCTGGGGTCAAGATGATTGAAGGCAGGGGCAAGCTTGTGGACGCACACACTATTTGTGTCAATGGCAAGAACTACACGGTGAGTATTTGATGGTCTCGCAGATCAAGCATGCAATGTTGACCAGCAAGTACATGCTGTTTATCAGTTGAGTCATGATCGGCCTAGTGAACAAGGCATACCCCGATGGTTGCCGGCATGAATTTACATTCCTGCCAAGGCTAAGGCCCTACCCTGTGAGGGGCCATAGGCTCTTGCATTGGCTCTTGTAAGTGGTTGCTCTTCTGCATGCATAGCTTCCATCTCCATATGGTCAGGAACCTGATCTCTGCATGGCACTGGGGGCGTGTGCATATCTTCAGCCTCAGGTTGACATCTGCCACCTGTGCCAGTTACAGTGCATTCACAGCCCTTTCTGCTAGGCTCTTGTTGCAAAGACTCCACCTCTGCTCCAACCCCAATTGCTGCCAGCTACTAATGCTCCGTGATGATCTGTGCAGTCCAAGTACATCCTGATAGCAACAGGGGGCACCCCCTCTGTACCCCCCATTGAAGGCAAGGAGCTTTGTCTCATCAGTGATGCAGTTCTGGACATTAAGGAACGGCCACAAAAGTACGTTCCATCTATTGTGAATGCCTTGCATCACTTCCTTCTGTGACGCCACTGCTCTGCCGATGCTGTGCTACTGCTCGGCTTGGTGTCACATCTGTTGATGGCTGCAACAGAAACACTTGTCTCTGCGCTGGTAACATTGCACATTGTTTTGGATTTGCTGGACAATGCTAGCGCCACCAAATTGCATCCAGGTCTTCCCCTGGGGGGTGCTGTGGACCACCCACATTCTTGACCCGTATGACCCCCTTGCCTAAGCATGCTGTCATGAATTTTGACCCGTATGGCCCCCCTGCCTGAGCATGCTGTCATGAATCTTGACCTGTATGGCCCCCCTGCCTAAGCATGCTGTCATGAGCATGTGCCAGGTCATGCACATCACTCATTCATTCGTTCATTCAGTAAATGTATGTCTGAACAGGAGCTCAGCCCTGACTGCCCACAACCGACACATGTAGCTGAGCTGTTTGTTCACTGTACACTGTTGTTTGGGGTACTAAGCTCATCTACCATCAAGAAATACCCCACGAGGAAGCCCAATAGGTCTCACCCTTGGGCTTTTCTGCAACTAATACCGAATGTTTCCCTTTTCTTTCCTTACAGGATGGTGATTGTAGGAGCAGGGTACATTGCGTGTGAGCAAGCATGTATCTTCAACAACTTTGGGTCGGAGGTGCACATGCTTTACATGGAGGAAGTAGCCCTTGGAGGTGAGCAGGTTCCTCAATAACGATAATAATGATATGTATGCTTTGCGGCTCGTGATAATCAAAGACAGCCACAAGGCGTACATGTCATAAGAAAAAACATGTGTTATTATCCTGATTTTGCTGTGCAGCCTGTCATGCCAGTACTACATGTCGCACTCTCAATTTGGCCACTCCAAAACAATGCAAAGGAAATAAAAATGAGGAAAGAATACATGAAATTGTGAATGGTCACATCAGAAAATAGTTCACTCTGTAGTCTGTCATGACAGCTGCACTGGAATGTCAGCAGCTGGTATGACACACCTGCTCAGCTTGTGCTCATTGCACAGGCACTGCTTGCTTAGACTCAATTTGCAGTAGTCCACGCAGCCTCTAAGTGACAACAGCCTCCTTGACAAACTATACTATGTCTTGAAGTCACAGCCTGTGTGGCTGGCAGCATCAACAAAGGCATTGCTGCAGGCTTCTTGCACGCAGCGTATACTCGGCATAGCAAGTATCTGATCTCATATGTATTTTCGGCTTTATAGTAGTTCGCTGTTGTTCGCAGCCTGTTTGCAGCTGAATCTGTATTGTTGAGGCAGAGCACCTAATGTCAGGGCATCCACATGTCCCCAACCTTTGGCCCTCGGGAACGTGAGAAAGATCTGATATACAACAGTATACAGCGCTGCAGGACTGCTACATAACATCAGTGATCACACCTGTTTGTGTTTGTAGGTTTTGACATGGAGTGTAGGAAGCATGTTGAGGCAGAGTACCAACGCCAGGGCATCCACATGTACCCCACTTTCTGCCCCCAGAAAGTCGAGAAGGACCCTGATGGGCACTTGACAGTGATCGCCAAGAACAGCGAGGGCAAGGAGATGGCACTCACCGGCATGGACTGCGTGCTGATGGCCACTGGCAGGAGCCCAAACTCAAAGCACATAGGCCTTGAAGAGGTATGCACCCTCCCTTGCATATTGTGTTCACAAGCACTGGCAGCAGCCCAAACTCAAAGCACGTAGGCCTTGAAGAGGTATGCATCAGCCCTTGGATTGTATGTTCATGGGCGCTGGCAGCAGCCCAAACTCAAAGCATGTAGGCCTTGAAGAGGTATGCATCAGCCCTTGGATTGTATGTTCCTGGGTGCTGGAGCCCAAACCTAAAGCACATAGGCTGTGTTTGTGGTGTGAGCAGGTGGGGGTGGAGCTCGAAATGGGTGGCAGCATCAAGCTAGACGGATGCAATCAGACCATGCTCCCCCAGCATCTTGTGTCACCTCAAAACCAGGTTTTGTGAGTCTCCTGTTGATCAGCATGAGCACACATCAGACATGTTTCTTGTTTGAGCAGGTGGGGGTGGAGCTTGAAAAGGATGGCAGCATCAAGGTGGACGGCCAGAATCAGACCACAGTGCCTAGCATCTATGCCATTGGGGACGTATGTACAAAGCTACCACTGACGCCAGTTGCTAGGATGGAAGGCACATATCTGGCCAGACGACTCTTCGGGTAGGCTGCTGGCTGTATGCCTCCTCCACACTGAGACTCAGGATGCCCAAACATAGATTGCCTAAAAAGCTTTTGTTTGGTGAAGTCAAGGGCCTGGTACCCCTAGGTCCATCAATGATGATGCGTCGTGTGACTGTCAAAGCTGTCGTAATAGTAGGCGGTATACGGACGCACAGGACTGGCTGCTCTGGAGAGACAAGACTTGCCCTGCACGTGCCTAGCTCATCATGACCTGGAAGGCATTTGAGTTGTTATGATTACACTGAGACTGGATGCAGTGTGTTAACGTTACCAGTGTTGATCCATTGCATTGTGAGTGGCGCTCAGGATGATCTCTGCCACATGCATGTGAGTTTGCCACACACATACACTTGCATGCCAGCGCAACTGGCCCCTGCAGAGTGGGCTAGGGTCACTGTGCGATGCCTTGGTGTTGAGGGCAGGGTCTGCAAACATTACGTGTTAGGCACTTTCCTGTGCATGAGAGGCACCTGTCATGCTTTCACATACAATGCGTGCTTGCTGCTTCTGGGGCCCTTGCCAAGTTTGCTGGACACCTGTCACAGCGTCATACTTGATGTGTGCTTCTTGCTTCTGCAGCACTGGCCATAACTCTGCTGATTTTACGCACATGCAAGGTATGTATGTTACTCAGTCACAGTATGTCCAGCAGTCCTTGATAGGACTTATTCTCTCTTCTGCTCTACGGTAAATTGTCAGAAGATCATTTTGTCAGAAGCCCTTCTCATGACTGCTTCCTCCACTGCAGAGGCGAGACAATCCTATCTGACTACAGCTACATCCCCAGTGTGGTCTTCAGCAGTCCCCATGTGGCCAAGGTGGGACTGGATGAAGAAGATGCGGTGGAGCGGTATGGGGACATCAACGTTTTCAGCAGCACATTCAGGTAAACCCTCTCCTGAATGTGCTTAGGGTTTCTGGGCATCTGAGACATATGAGCCTCTTCAGCACCGCTGTATCAGGTAGGTGAAGAAGATGCAGGGTGTCAGCAGGCAATACTGTCAAAAGCAGCACCTTGGGTTTTGAGCCTTCAGCTCTTCTCAATTGCAAAAATGTCTATATTTTTACAGAAACGTCCATTCTACAGTGGGAACCTAAACTCAGAAACGCCTGGGGACAGTAAAAAAGCGTTTCTACATTGGGGAAATGTTTCAGGGTCTGTCAGTGTGTCGAACATGTCACACAAACGAATGCTGCTCACCAGTTTTCAGTCTGCATAAGCATCTGCAGCAGCACCTGCTGTCTGCACGACACTGTGCTGGCTAGTGTGCAGGTAAGCGCTAGATCAGGAGAAATCACACGTGCATTTCAAAAGTCCAGCCTCATTGCAGCTGGCAGTCTATGGTCCTGCTGTGCTGTGCTGTGTCCAGCAAACAAAACAACTATGGCATATGCATATTCACATGTACATCCATGCATCCATCCATCCAGTCAGTCCTCCCTCCCTCCCTCCCTTCCTCCCTTCCCTTCCCTTCCCTTCCCTTCTTCATTTGTTTGTTCATTCGTTTTTTTGTTTGTTTGATTGATTGTTCATTTCATTCACTGGAACCCCAATAGCAGCTCCCTGTGTCAGATTATCTTTTGTCAGCTGCTGTGGCATACAGGCCGCTGAAGGACACTCTGTCTGGGCATGAAGGCAAGGGCCTGATGAAGGTAGTCGTCAACACCCACAACGACAAAGTTGTCGGCATCCACCTGGTTGGAGCCGAAGTTGCTGAGATTCTGCAGGTGTTGTTGCCTTAAGCACCCTGCATACGCTGTTACCTAAAGCCTGAACTGCCGCCTTTTGTGTGCAAAATTGGCAATGTCATTTACTGTGTTTGTGTTGTTGCACAGAGTTGTCTGTTGCAATCAGCTTATGTGCAACATGCCATCGACAAGGCTCTAAAGAGACAAAATCTGGCCTGCATGTACCTAGCTCATCATGAGCCAGAAAACGTAAACAATATTATCATCGTCCTTATTATTATCAGACAAGCTTTGTTGGAACAGCCCATTATGGGCATCAGGGTCTGCCACCATGTACGTATGTAAAGTTGCCCTGAGATTACTCTCACATGGTCTGACTGTGAATGCAAGGTCTGCGTTGGATGCTTTGTGTTGTCCAAACGCTTAGCCAAGCCTTTCTGGAGAAGCAAGACCGGATTTGCACTTCACTATAGCACTCTGAGTGTCAGTACTATGAATGTCATTGTTGCTATCTTTACT
>JAABUP010006503.1_pt1 | contig 16544 bp, 15 predicted proteins | sample 5559201 | NCBI WGS metagenome assembly JAABUP01 (sample SAMN10711887, study PRJNA513373) | rock metagenome | isolation source: Antarctica rocks | place: Antarctica
CTGCACAGATAAACCCAACTCTCTGAACAATATTCAGGAACGGAAGCCACGATCTCAACGACGCTGATTGCTTTTGGCGACGAGTTCTATCGGGACGATCTCCTAAAGATGGCACCTTCACTGGAAGAGCCAACCCAAATTGACTTGGATGCGCCTTTGAAGGCAGCTCCCAAGCTCGTTGCGCCAGAACCAGGTAAACACAATAGAACTCTCTGCATCCTCCCTCGACTTTACTGACATGCCTAGAACACTGTCCTGGGCCCGAATCAAATCTAGCAGGCAAGGGCGATGCTTGCGCCGGTTGTCCCAACCAACTCATCTGCGCCACCGCCCCCAAAGGTCCTGACCCTGATATCCCTCTCATCACCGGGCGCCTCTCTTCCATCAGACATAAGATACTGGTGCTCTCAGGAAAGGGCGGTGTCGGCAAATCCACCTTCACCACCATGCTCGCGCACGCCTTTGCCACAAATCCCGAATCGATGGTAGGGATTATGGACACGGATATTTGCGGGCCGTCGATACCGAGGATGATGGGTGTGGAGGCGGAGACGATACATGTCAGTAGTAGTGGGTGGAGTCCGGTATGGGTGAGCGAGAATTTGGGAGTTATGAGTGTGCAGTTTATGCTGCCGAACAGGGACGATGCTGTTATATGGAGGGGCCCAAAGAAGAATGGGTTGATCAAGCAATTCCTGAAAGATGTGGAATGGGGAGAATTGGACTATTTGATAGTCGACACGCCGCCCGGTACATCGGACGAACATCTATCGGTCAATTCGTTCCTCAAAGAGTCCGGGGTCGACGGTGCAGTGGTGATCACAACCCCTCAAGAAGTGTCACTACTCGACGTACGGAAAGAGATCGACTTCTGTCGAAAAGCTGGCATACGTGTTCTGGGGATAGTAGAAAACATGTCTGGTTTTGTGTGTCCCAACTGCACGCACGAATCACAGATCTTCAAGGCGAGTACAGGAGGAGCAAGAAAGCTGGGCAAGGAGACGGGGATACCGTTCTTGGGAGCAGTACCACTGGATCCTAGAATAGGGATGGCTTGCGATTATGGGGAGAGCTTTTTCGATAACTTCCCCGACAGCCCTGCGTGTAAGGCGTTGAGGGGAGTAGTACGCAGGGTTGGCGAAGAGATAGGAATTGACGCAGAGGATGTGCTGCCGAACGAAATCAACGGTAGCGGAGAATGAGCGATTATTTGACTATGCGATCTTTTCGATGCATTGGTGGTGTTATCTGTCTAGCATTTACCGGGAGCGAGGGTAAGATCGTCTAGAAATTCCCATTATAAAGTTGCCGCTTTGTATATCAGATTGCATGATAGCAGCTACATGCCGTTGGGAGCATGCCAGCAATTGTCAACGTTCGCGGAGCACATTCCTTGGCTGTTGATTGGAGGTTCTCATTGGTGTACTCTATGTAGAGAATATGGTCTCTGTTGACGTTGCTCGCCGGATTAGCCTTCTCGGTCGTTGAAAAGAATACAAAGAAACTCTGCATGTCCCCGGGTGTTGGAATGTGCAACGATCCCAATGGAATGCTCGAGGGCGCATTGAGCATCCTCAATAAACTCAAAGCCGAGCATGTTGTGAGCTTTCTTAAGGACGACGCGGAGAAGGCCTTTCATTGGGAGCTTGGACCAATGGTATCAGGTTTCCATACTTGCAACCAACGACCCATTTTAGAAAGATGGAACTCCTATCTCACCAAGTGGGTCTTGGGCGCTCTTACTCTAAGAGTGAGCTAATGACATACAAAACCAACACCGTGAAAGCAAGGCAAAACCACTCCTTTCCAAGGTATTGACACTAGGTGGTCATCGTTCACCGACCAAACGCCGCGCAAACCCAACCGAAAAACTCACTCCCCAGATCAATCAGTCTTCCTCCAATCTTGATCAAGTCGTCCAACGTTCATAGCTAGGCTGGTAAAGTCCAGCTTCATCAACAGTCGATCAACACCACTACCCTTCCACGGCACGAAGCCGCCGTCTTCGATCTTGCCCTCGCCAAGAAAGTGATTGCCTCCACCGACACGCTCCGAATCGAGGTCTCTCAGCCTCACCACCAACGACTTGATACCGTCATCAATCTCCTTCCTGGCGTTCCTAAGTTCAGCAAGTAATTCTTTCTCTTCGGTGGTGTAGTTGGCGAAAGTATCGACCACGCCCTCATCTGTCTCTAGATCCAGGTTCTGTTGAACTGATTGCAGGCGAGTGATAAGAGCAACAAAGTGATCTACTTGTGTGAGGAATGAGCGTAAAATACGGGTGAAGAAAGTGTCGGTCAAGAGTAGAGAGTGTGTAAGACATGCCAGATAGCGTTGATGCGCAATGGTCAGGGTCTCAGGGTCAGGCGGCGTGGATATGGAAGGCTTGGCGGCGGCGGCGGTTAGGTGAGAAGTTTGATGTAAGTTGTTCCGTAATCTGATAGGATCAGAGGTCCACAAGTCTCCATCACCATCCGGGATCGACGATGACGTTGTGGGTCTAGATTTGTCGCTGTTTAGTCGTTGGGATGTAGACATCGTGCGACCAAGCCAAGAATGCAGATTATCCCAAGAGCTCTTGATAACCACTCCTTGAAAGTAGCCCCCTACTTCTGCCAAGAAGAACACCGCAGCTCCAGCAGTGGCCCAAACCTCTCTCATGGATTTTGTGCGGTCCAACGCTCGTTGCCGCTTCTTGGACAGTGCTTCCTTTCCATTGCGAGTATTGCTTAGTGGCGGACCTAGAGGTGCAGGATGATCTCGACGGAGCGAAGTCAATCTCCATAACTCGGTCAAGTGAAGATGTGCACGTCGAACAGAAATGATATAAGATTGGATGTGCGAGTATATGCTCAAATCTGCAGGGGTTAGGAAGAGATCAAGAGGTGAGGGGATATGGATGGTTAGGTATGCAGGTGTGCCGAAAAGAAAATCATCGAAAGCTACCTCCGACATCGCAACTTTGCTGCTCTGGCTCTGAAGTGCACTGCGCGGCCTCAAAGAGGTATCGTTGGACTTAGATAGTGACAGGTGCACCATCTCGCGAGCAAGATCCAATTCCTCATCGGCATCGTCTTCATGTGCCTGAAATGAAGATAAAGCTGCCCAGGTTCGAGTCAAAACAGCATTGATCTCCCCTTCTTTCATGACAACACCTCCCAGATCATCTGCACGGTTGTCGCGGTGGGAAGCGGTGGCTCGTTGATGCCGTGAGCGTGTGCCCTTATCTGCTTCAGTAAGCAGAGCCATGGCGAACTCGCCACGATCAAGGAGGAAGAAATTTCTAAGGATGCTGAGAATCTCCTGAATCTTGTTCGGAGGCAAAAGCTGTTGGAGGCTATTCTGTGAAAGAGACAAGCGTATGGCAGCGATTGCGCTTGATAGGGATGATTTGGTAATCGGTGATGACAACGCGGAAAGGTGGCGGAGGTGAGCCGGAAGCAATGCTAGCTCAGGAGAGTCTGATGATACTGGTGTCGATCTAGTCATTCCTGTACCTCTGGCTCGGATTTGATTGAGTGATCTGCCTATGAAGAGAATGGCGGAAGCCGCAGATGGTGTGACAAATTCTGGAACCAAATCATTACGGATTATGAAGTTTGGCACCCCAAAACCAGTAACGTTGTCATAGTTGGACGTGTCTGTAGATATGAAAAAGTCTTGCTCCCCGAATGCAGGTAATCGACCGTAGAGTACCCATGCCGACAGCTGCCTCAGCCATGCGGTCTGGCCGGCCTTGATCAGATTCAACGCCCCCTCTTCCAGATCGGGATAACCCGTCTGTGCCTCGTTGCGCAGCCGATTCATCAAAGCGGCTCCTGAGCATCTCCTTCGATTCCCACCAGATTTGCTTGACGCCCAATCTCCCTCTCGGGGGTGATCAGGGAGCATGAACTGCACCATGTCCCAAAACCATTCCATCCTACGAGTCCATTCGTCGAACTCATCGACAATCCTTGACAATGGCACAATGCTATACCCACCAACAATACCGGAGTCTTTGTTCAATATAGAGTTTTCGACCTCTAGAATCTTCCGCTGAAACCTTGCAAGGTGGGTGGATGCGATTGCAGTAGATACGGTTCGGCAGATTGTTGATGGATGAGAGGACGAAATTACCGACGTTCGGGACTGTAGTCGTGAATGTAGGTCACCCAGGTGAGCGAGAGATGCTAATAGCGCCTTTTCTGGGGGTGACAGGATCGGGAAGCTTTGCTGTGGCTGTTGGTCATCGCCTTTGCTGGCCGAAGCGGATAAGAGAGGGGAGGTATGACCAGATAAGGAGAGGAGGATCTCGTGAAGCATTGCGGAGGATTCTCATTAGGAGCAAAGCAACTAAACAAAGTCAGAGTTGGAAATCATTGAACTGAGAAAAGGGATGCCCTGACTCTACAGATCGCGCGTCCGCCGGGCTGCAGTACTTTTGAAACAGCAAAATCAGACATCCGAGCACCTCGTAGCGACACATATATACATGTACGATAGAGTGATCATAGCATGAAGTGGTTTATTTATTCCCCTGAGCATTGGATGACCAGTACATCAATCGAGCTGATCTGCAAGCCCGGCGCAATACCATGGACGGTTTTAACGGCAATGTCCAGGAACCTATGGAGACAACCACCGGTAAGCTTGACAGTCCAAGTAGAAGACGATCTTAAGTCTGAGTGACTGTCTTTGCTTCAATGTTTGTTACTGAAAGCGCGTCCTTTACGCGGTATACAAGGAAGCGGAGCGTTCGGTTGGCACTTGAGAAGATCCCTGTAACTAACGGACTCGTTTTATTACATCAGCTTTTCGGGTACCTTCCATCGAGCAATACTTGTATCAAAGGCTGCAGTGCACACCTTGTGTCTGAGAGTACCATTTGAAGTCCTAGCCTCGCATCCTGCCAACCTCACACGCCATCTAGGAAGCTCCACCACAGTTGGCAGTCATCAACGGACTTTACTTAACTGGGAAGGCTTCGTCCAGGAAACTCCAACCTCTGTCTCGCATTCGTGCGAGCACTACAAGTTCTCTGCACCATTCACTCCCACGCAGACATACCGGAGGCGGCCAAGCTGGGTAAGAGAAAAGCTTCCAGCGAGCATCTGGCCCGTCCCGACAAGAAAGTCATGACAGTAAGTTACTCTAAGCTTTGCTATTCACCGCCTAGCTGTGGCGACCTTTCACCAGAGTCTCCAGGTGCAAAGTCACTTCCCTTTCCGCACCGTTGCATGGTGCCACTTCCTCAAAAGAACTTTATTTCTTTTCTCCCAGGCTACTTCATAGCAGATCCATCTACACTTCCTCCTTCGGATTCTAGCTTCTTCGGCTCTAACAACAGTTCTTTACAGGACTTCAAGATGCAGGTCGATGGGCCCATCCAGAATGGGGAGCAGCTACAGAATGGAGACATCGACGAGTCATTATACAGCCGGCAACTGTGGGTCTCCTCTACCTCTCTGTTAGTTTCATACTAATCGCCGGCGTAGCTACGTACTTGGCCATGAAGCAATGAAGCGTATGGGTTCCTCGAACGTTCTCATCGTTGGGCTCAAGGGTTTGGGTGTCGAGATTGGTACGTGACCTGGAAACCTGGTGTTTGAAAGTCCGAAGAATTTCTGTTGATACTCTCGTGTCTAGCCAAGAATATTGCGCTCGCCGGTGTGAAATCGCTAACTCTCTACGACCCTACACCTGCCTCCATCTCCGATTTGTCTTCCCAATTCTTCCTCCACCCAGAAGACATCGGTAAGCCTCGAGCTACAGTCACCGCTCCGCGGTTAGCGGAACTCAATAACTACACGCCGGTGTCGATCCACCCCTTAGAGAGCTTGACCTCCGATCTTAGCCAGCTTAGCTTGTACCAGGTCGTGGTTCTTACCGTGACACCGCTGAAGGATCAAGTTGCCATTTCCGAATACTGCCATCAACATGGAATCTATATTGTCATTGCGGATACATTTGGGCTGTTCGGGTCCATCTTCACGGACTTTGGGAAAAATTTTACTGTGGTAGATGCTACCGGAGAAACGGTAGTCAGTGGCATTGTGGCGGCGATTGATGCAGAAGGGCTTGTATCTGCGCTTGACGAGACACGGCATGGCTTAGAGGACGGCGACTTTGTGACGTTTTCCGAAGTTCAAGGAATGGAAGATCTGAATAACGCTGAACCACGAAAGGTCACAGTCAAGGGTGAGTTACGTGTCTGGCAACATGCATAACTTTGCATGTGGCTGACGCGTGGTAGGACCTTATACATTCTCCATTGGGGATGTGTCCGGTCTAGGCAATTACAAGCGCGGTGGTCTCTATACTCAAGTCAAGATGCCAAAGTTCATCGAGTTCCAGCCTCTGACTGAGCAACTCAAGAAACCTGAACTACTAATCTCCGACTTCGCCAAATTCGACCGTCCCCAGCAGCTGCATGTCGGCTTCCAAGCACTACATGCTTTCGCCGAGCGACACGACGGCGAGTTTCCGCGCCCGCACAATGATGCAGATGCTTCAGAAGTGTTGAAGCATGCGCAAGAAATTGCAGGTCAGGGCGAGGATAGAATTGAGCTGGATGAAAAGCTACTTCGCGAACTTAGCTATCAAGCGCGGGGCGACCTGAGCCCAATGGCTGCCTTCTTTGGTGGTTTGGCCGCGCAAGAAGTCTTGAAGTCGGTTTCTGGCAAATTCCACCCCATCGTACAATGGCTTCATTTCGATTCGCTCGAATCCCTACCCACATCTATGAAGCGATCCGAGGAGCTTTGCAAACCGCTGAACACAAGATACGATGGACAAATCGCCGTATTCGGCAAGGAATTTCAAGACAAAATAGCGAACATCAAAGAGTTCCTCGTTGGAGCAGGAGCAATCGGATGTGAGATGCTTAAGAATTGGGCCATGATTGGACTTGGGACCGGGCCGAACGGCAAAATCACCGTCACGGATATGGACCAGATTGAGAAAAGCAATCTTAATCGACAATTCCTATTTAGGCCCAAGGATGTGGGGAAATTGAAGAGTGACTGCGCTGTTGAAGCTGTTCAGGCCATGAATCCTGACCTCAAGGGTAAGGTAGTAACGTTCAGAGACCGAGTGGGCCAGGATACAGAGCATGTCTTCAACGAGAACTTCTGGGAGGAGCTTGACGGTGTCACCAACGCACTCGACAATGTCGATGCAAGGACATATGTCGACCGGCGGTGCGTTTTCTTCCGCAAGCCCTTGCTGGAGTCTGGGACACTCGGTACGAAAGGTAACACACAAGTAATCCTACCGAGCTTGACAGAATCATATTCAAGCTCCCAAGACCCGCCAGAGCAGTCATTCCCTATGTGCACTCTGAGAAGTTTTCCAAATAGGATCGAACACACCATTGCGTGGGCGCGGGACCTCTTCCAATCATACTTTGTCGGCCCGCCCGAGACTGTCAATCTATACTTAACACAACCCAATTACATTGGGCAGACACTTAAGCAAACCGGGAACGAGAAGCAGACCCTTGAGAACATTCGCGACTTCCTCGTCACGGAAAAGCCATTGAGCTTCGAAGACTGCACCATTTGGGCGCGGCAACAATTCGAAAAACAGTACAACAACGCTATCCAGCAATTACTGTATAACTTCCCGAAGGACTCGCATACAGCTAGTGGCGCCCCTTTCTGGTCGGGACCAAAGCGGGCACCGAATGCACTCAGATTTGACCCTGATAACAAAACACACCTCGGATTTGTCATTGCTGCTGCCAATCTACATGCATTTAATTACGGGATCAAAAGCGCCGGCATTACGGAGGAGCAGTACAAGAAGGTCATGGAAAACATGATCATTCCAGAATTTTCTCCTAATCCCACGGTGAAGATTCAGGCAGACGATAGCGATCCAGATCCAAATGCGCAGCCCTCAGGATCCGGATTTGACGACAACGCCGAATTGCAGCAGATCACCTCAACATTGCCGCCTCCAAAGTCGTTAGCGGGTTTCCGGCTTGTGCCTGTGGAATTCGAGAAGGACGACGATTCGAACCACCATATCGACTTCATCACAGCGGCCAGCAATCTACGCGCGGAGAACTATGCGATTGCTCAGGCCGACAGACACAAGACAAAGTTTATTGCTGGCAAGATCATTCCAGCCATTGCGACAACGACCGCACTTATGACCGGTCTCGTGGTTATGGAGCTTTACAAGATCATCGACGGCAAAACCGACATTGAGCAATACAAGAATGGCTTTGTGAACCTTGCATTGCCGTTCTTTGGCTTCAGTGAGCCAATTGCGAGCCCGAAAGGGACATATCTGAGCAAGGACGGTGAAGTGACAGTAGATAAACTATGGGATCGTTTCGAAGTGGACAATGTGCCACTGAAAGACTTCTTGGATGACTTTGTGCAAAAAGGCTTAGATATCACGATGGTGAGCTCTGGAGTTAGCTTGCTCTATGCGAGCTTCTACCCGCAGAGTAAGCTGAAGGATCGAATGCCGTTGAAGTAAGTACCAATCTGTTGGTCGTTGTGAATCCTCAATCTGACGTGCACATAGATTGAGCCAGCTCGTTGAGACGATCAGCAAGAAGCCAATCCCGGAACATCAGAAGAATGTCATTTTCGAAATAACAGCCGAAGACCAAACTGGAGAAGATGTCGAGATTCCATATGTCATGCTCAAGCTGGGAAAGTAGCTAGGCCCTGTAACTGCTCTGTTTATTGCGGACTTTCTTGGTGTGCAGGTGCTAGGATCTGATGTGTTTTTATCTCTCAACTTTGAGGATGCTCGAATTTGACCAACGGTGGGAAGCAGAGCATTGGGGGCGTAGGGTACATAGATAGACCAATCTTACTCAATTGAACATCAGCTATATCAGCAGTGCCTAGGAAAACTGCCTGGGTCGTGCACTACTGCCGCGATATGACTAAGGATGTTATTAGTCAGGATTGTAAATGCACGGTCAGCACCGCGTTGCCACTGTCATCCGCCAATCGGCGTCATCATGATGCTTGAAGCGTCCCTTCCAACCTATTTGACTATCACGTTTAAAGCCAATGAATATTTCCCTTTATAACGTGCTCTTCATGATTTCAGTTTTCTCCAAGCCAAGACTTTTGAATTCATATCTAATCACTCCATTGGATCAATTCAAAGCATTTAGTTCCGCAGCATCAATCATGTCGGTACGTCTGCAGACTCCATCGACTAATTATCACCTATGTTTCGTGCGGGGTGGCTGACGTTAGAATGTTATAGACTGGCAATGAGCAAAAGATCACCAATTGGGTAGATCCACATGACAAGACCGGCGAATTCAAGCGTGGACAGTCGGCTTTCCGGAATCATATCTCGAAAAGCCCAGGTGCGGAGTTCCCGCCGGAGAAGGGACGGTACCATCTATATGTCTCGTACGCCTGTCCATGGGGTATGTCGATATATCCCGATCATCACTCCAGCCGCTCCCTATACTGACGGGAGTATTACAGCACACCGGACCCTGATCGTCCGTAAGCTCAAAGGCCTCGAAGAATTCATCCCTTTCACCTCCGTACACTGGCACATGCTCGAGCAAGGTACGCTACTTCCCTAGAAGCCGTCTCGTTCACCTCCAACGTGACTAACCCCCCTGACTGTATTGAAGGATGGCGCTTCGTAACCCCGGACGAGAAACTCCCCGGCGAGAACGTCACGCCTGACCCAGTGCACAAAGACTTCACCAACCTACGCCAGATCTACCTCAAGACGGATCCGGAATACAAAGGCCGATTCACCGTGCCGACACTGTACGACAAGAAGCGAGGCAAGATCGTCAGCAACGAAAGCAGCGAGATAATCCGCATGTTCTACACGGAATTCGACGCCCTCCTGCCCGAGAAATACAAGGACGTGGATCTTTTCCCGAAGCACCTGCAGAAGGACATTGAAGACACGAACGGGTGGACGTACGACGACATCAACAACGGCGTGTACAAATCCGGCTTCGCCACGTAAGAACCACCACCACCACCACCTCCTTCCCCGCGTGTGTTTGCCAAAGCAACGAGGACTCGCTGACACGGCTCGACGTGGATGACAGAACGCAAGAAGCGTACGAAAAAGCCGTGCGCCAACTCTTCACGTCCCTCGACCGGGCCGAACACCACCTCGCCACGTCGCCGGGACCGTACTACTTCGGCGCCAACATCACCGAAGCAGACGTGCGGTTATACACGACCATCATCCGCTTCGACGCCGTGTACGTGCAGCATTTCAAGTGCAACGTCCGCGATATACGGTCGGGCTATCCGGCGCTGCATAGGTGGGTGAGGGCGTTGTATTGGGATGTGGATGCGTTTGGGAGCACGACCGAGTTCGAACACATCAAGAGGCATTATACGAGGAGTCATAGGCAGATCAACCCTTTTGTCAGTATTCTCTACCTTCCAACGCTTTTTTCCCGGATCGGATGCATGGTCTGAGTGGATGCTGATCGGGATCTGGTCTGGTAGAGCATCACGCCTGTAGGACCGGAACCACCGATCTTGCCCAAGGATAGGGAGGTTGCTGCTGCCGAGGCCGTGCAGCACGCCAAGCATCAGAGACGGTGATGGAACCCCTTTAGCTGCATCTGTACCTGTAGCACAAATTGTAGCGTAGATGAAACCTGTTCAGCTACGCGGACTCCTCGTGATCAAAACTTTCTTCATTGGAACCTGCTTCAATTATAAACATGAGAAATTGATGGAACGTGGTCTGACCCTCGCCCGCTGCAGCTTCGACACCCCCCACGCTTCACGACCAGCACTAAGCGTTGCAGATGGTCTTTCCCCTAACTGTGAGGGGCAAAACCCAGAGAGTTGTTGCCACCGTCGAACACGACGAACTGCGCTTTGAACATGACGTCCCCATAGACCTGCAAATTTCCCCCTGGGTTCGACTGGACGCCTCCGTAGCAACCTGGGAACGACGTTATCAAACACGTTCGTCTGAAACCCTGGGTGATTGTACTTACTTCCAGGAGGAACATTAGGCTGATCCACAGGGGCGAAATTGATCAAGGCACCGGGGATCACGGCCGTGTACGTGTCTCCGATCCCGACGCCAAAGTCCGGCAGAGTCGTATCACACGGGAAAATGTATCCACCTGCGTTTTGGTTGTTCTGCGCGCCTTGGACTTGGCTCCAGTAAGCCGTGGCTACCGCGTCGTCGACGAGCATGAGAGACGTGCCGGTGTCGGCGATGGCCGGGTTGGCGTTAGGGTTCTGCTGCTCCTGACCGCTCAAGGTGTAGCGTGTGGAAGGGAATTGCCAGAAGCCTTGGGAATTATCGATCTGGACATAGCTGAGCGGGCCGGAAAACTTGGAACTGTCGATGATTCCGAAATCGTACGATCCGGCGGTGCCATGCCTGAGGTCGGCGGTGAAGACGGGCAGGGCGAGGTCGGGCATGATGTTATCGAAGAAGGTCTTCTGTTGGGTCGGCTTGACGGTGTTGAGCTTGCTGAAAGCCAGACCGACGAGACCATCACTGGGTGTGTCCTGGACGAATTGATCGGCGACGGCGGTGGCGAGCTCGATGGCTTGGCCCGTAACCGTCGCCCCTCCGATATCCACCGTGTCCGTACCCACGTTCCCTCGTGCTCCACTCCCGTCACCGTAGCTGATGCTCCAGGAAGCCCCGTTGATCCGCTTGAAGGTTGAGGACTGCGACGGGTTGTAGAGTCGATGACCTTGGGTCTCTGCGGGCGGGAGTTGAGTGTCAAACACCCATCTAAGACCATATGATGAGCATGAGTGCTTCCTTCAAGCTCAGGGAGGTCCTTACAGATCCGATGAGCCAGTGTCAAAGTCCAGCATCAAGGTCTGCCCCCCGATACTGACAGGGGACAAGAATTCGGCATCTCCTTGCTTCGGCGTGGCGGGGACGTCCCCAGTTTCTCCACCGGTCGCGTGAGTGACAGTCTCGGGCATGGTCCAACCATACTTGTTGTATGCTTTCCTCAAAGCAGCGGGTCCGTTTCGAACATGATTCGACCTCCGGACGCGGTCGACCTTGAAGGACCTGCCTTTCCGTTGTGGTCGTGCCGGGGCAGCCAAGACGGCCGTCAGCAAAAGAGCGACAAGCAACAAAGAGCTTGAGAGTTGCATGTTGATATGCGATGGCTAGCAGTCACGATACCAGAATAGTTCAAGACGGTCAACGTCGAGTGGTTGTAGAAGGTGTGTTCAAACGAAGGTAGAGAAGTGTAATGTGGGATAGCTGAGGATCCCAAGGGTGACTTTATAGCTAGCTATACAAGTACGGACATGAAGATCCGGGTGAATGAGTGACCGTCGACACCTCAAAGAGTGAGTGAAGAAAACCGAATGGACAAAAAACGACGTTGAAGCGATGGAGAGAGATGAGAAAGATAGGAAAGAGGAGAGAGAAAGGAAGGTACGGAGGAAGTGAACGATGACTAGAAGCTCGGCCCATTGCCAAGGCCGCGCACGCATGAATGAGGTAGGCAAGAGCCCAGACGTGGAAGTCCGACCGAACGTTGACGTGGATCAAGGGAACACGATAGAAATCATGGATCTTATTCATGTGAACGATGAATACACAGGTATTGATTAGATTACACTAGTGCCCGAAGCCGAATAACATAACAGACGTTGCGATTCTCTAGATTACAGCCAATCGAAACCGTGAATTGTCTCCTTCCTGGAACCGGTGCTCATTTACGGTCAGGATAGTGAAGTCACTCGAAACGCCAGTCACACAAGTATTGGGGTTGAATCCCCAGGCAGGCGCCTGCGCTGATTAGAAGACACATCTCCTGCGTGCTCGACCTCACGATTATTGATCCCTGACCTTGAAGTTGCGGCGACAGATCTGCAAGTGGAAGGCGCTTCGGTTGTCAGATAGAGGACGATTGCCCGTCGGGCTGGTAACGAGATAAGGTTGTGCGACGATAATGGTGTTGGCTTGCGACGCGTTGATGGTACATAGTTACTCTACTTGCATGTGGACCACGCTCAGGCTAAGCCCCGCCGTTTCAGCCCGCGACAGATGGCGCGCTTAGAGGATGACGAGCCTCGGCAACCTCCTGAGGAGTACATGGACTGCGCTACGTCACGTATGTGTTTGCATGCTGTGGAAAGGATCACCTGGTAAACATGGTCGACCGAGTCTTCGGCAGCTCCCGTTGACTGGATCGCATATCCGAGCCTCGAGGAAGCAATGGAGACACTGCTGATGAGGGTTTTGGTCCGTGCTCGAGCTGCGAGGATGTCTGGAAAAGGTGCTCGAATGTCCTGCGCACGGAGAAGGCGCGTGACGATCCGAGGGCGACCTTTTGCATCTCGCACGTATGCTGACCGTCAGAACTGCTAGACTATCACAGGCGAGGTGGCGATGATGATGGCTTCGGAGCCGATGGAGACTGGCGAGCTGCATACGGACATGACCGGAAGGAGGAGGTCGGCGAGAACGAGGGTGGGCGGTTTGCGTCGGACGATCGTCTCGGCATCTTGTCTTCAACGCACGAATTGACGGTCAGGAGACCTTGCTGGGGCTATGATGAAGTTATGATGTACTCGGTATTTGGATTGTGTCGAGATCTCCAAAGCTGTGGACGTCCTGAGAGATTTGCTTTGTGATTTCTTGTCCCATGATTTGCTTGCTTTCGAGATTATATATGATCGAAATTATGATGGCCATGTTATGCTCTTCCGTTCGCGCGGACGCTCCCCTACGCTGCATTTCAAAAAAACTACGAAATTCTTGCTCATGACCCTCTGCAGCAGATATCCAAAAAACGGCAATCAGAGCATGAACCTGAACCGCCCCGGGCGGTGCTTCTCCGAACTGGCGCCTACCAATCCTTCCTGGTCCTCGTCATGGACCTTCGAATAGGCAACATCTCTCCGCCTGTTCTCTCGCACAAGGACGTGTCTCAAGCCCAAAGACAGTGCAAAGACTAGAATCATGAATGCCGCGCATGTCGACATGCCTTTCACGTAGTATGGCTTGTCCGTGTCGGGATATAGTCTGGTTCCCACCAGTGGCCCCAGCTGTCCGATGATATTCAACAAGGCAATCCCAGTCCCCTTCTTCGAGTCCGAGTCCTGGTTGTTGATGGTCCACGTGATGATGATTGTGATGGCAGAAAAGAAGCCCGACGCGGCCAGGTAGATCCCGGCGTACCTCCATCCGAATCCCCATCTTCGCCAGCCTGCAATGGCAATCAAGCTATAACCCACAGCTCCCAGCCCAGCGTGGAGGCAGACGAAGGCGCTTCGGTTGCGATAACGGTCGGACAGGTACGCAGTGAAAAGGACGACGAAGAACGCAGCCAAGTATGGTGGTGCGCACAGGGCTTGAGAGGCCAAGGGAGAATATCCCATCCTAATGACAGGATTAGTACTCGTCGTTGGGACGGTCTCTAGAATGAATAACGCTCACTCGTTCATGATTGTAGGAAGAAAGACTGGTAATGAGCTAAAAGCCACATTACAGCTGAAGAACATCATCTGCGCAGAATTGCTTCAGCATGCGATTTCGAGAGTTTGTTGCTTCAAGGGCATAACGTAGTAGAACACAGAAATCATGGGGCATACAGCGGTGAAGTAGCATTTCGGGTCCATAAGCGTCTGCACCATCTCCCTCCACTTCAAACCCCTCTTCTCAGTTGATTGCCCCTTTATACCATTCTCCTTGCGAAGCCGGAGCTTGGCAACCTTTCTTTCTCTCCGACTAAGGTAGACCGCTGTACCTGGGCTATCTGGAATGTAGATCCACACAAAGACCGCGACCAAAATGCTTGGAAACCCTTCGATGAGAAATAGCAGCCGCCAAGGGGCGATGGGACCATGCTCGCCCAGCTTCGTAATGACCCACGCGAGACTGCTGGCGAAGGATGTTGCCAGCGGCGCTGCAGATATGAACAGCCCTGTGCGGAGCGCAAGCTCCTCGCGCTTGTAGAAGAAAGACAGATAGAACGGGACACCAGGGCCAAAGGCTGCTTCACTAATGCCCAACAAGGCACGTAAAACGACTAGAAATAGAAAAGACGTGGAAACACACTGCAATGAGGCTAGAAGACCCCAAGAAGCCACGCATAGCGAGATGTAGATATGTGGAGGCACGAGACGATATAGTAGTGTCATCCATTCGAAGAGTATGTATGTGATATAGAATGCTGTGAGCAGCCACTCATATTGGGACGAGCTCAGCCGTAAATCTCGAGTCAAGCCTGCAATCCTTGCCTAAGGCCCAAATGTCAGAAACTCATGACCCAACGATGCTCGAATAGTCTGTGACTAACGTTGCCTATATTGGATCGATCTAGGAAGCTCAGCATGTATAGAAGCGCCATGAACAGGACGAGGCGCCTGTCAAACTTCCTCACAACCGCTCGTTCCTCGTCTGGAGTGTAAAGCATGAAGCTGTGAACGGTTGAGTCGCTTGCCAGTCGTACATCTCGAGGCCCATGATGTTTCTCTGGCCCTATGAGCGCGATCCCGTATTCTCCATTCGACGACGAGCCCGGGCTTGAGTTCTTTTCTTGCCTCCATGTCGATTTCTTGAGTCGAAAGGTCTGCTCGAACTCATTGTTTCCAGTTGGGGCTTCTGAATCGGATTCATCATCCGAATCCGAGTCTGGGGTAAATCTTGCTGACGGAGGAGAAGTGGAGGGTGAAGCGCCTGTGCGCTGGGAGCTATAATCTCTATCATAGCCTAGGTGTACTGAGTCACCCTGCGCGGTCGACATGACTTGTCAATGAAGGAGGATCAAATAGACCGTCCAGTAGAAAACGGAGTGCACATGAAGAAGCAAGACATATGTCCATCATCCATCATCCACTGCCCGTTCGCTGAGCATGTACCGCTGCTAACACGCTGTAACTTCAGCTGCCACACAATTGCGCCGTCAATTAGGCCTGGAGAGCAATGATCTGGTTCTCTCACGGACTGATGACAATAAAGCTACGCGTACTGTTCAGCTGCTGTTGGCTCAAAAAGGTGAGGGGATGTCTTAAGGTTATGTAATCTTTGAGCCGCAAATTCTATTATCTACATGAGATGCAACGACGAAACATCCACTAGACGTCACTGAACCAGGTGCGACGTCGCATTACATTTTGGCACGAACTTTGCACGATATTCAATCGAAAGATTACAGCCAGGTCAGTCATTGGGACCTCGATGACCAAATTGCAAAGGACACACATCACTTTGTATGCACTGAATCGATTTGGAAGTCTTTTAATGAAACACGGTGCAGAACGACTTCCTCTGATACATACGAACTACAGGAACAACAGCTCAGCATGCTGGCCTCTTCGGCCTCCGAAGCTGAACAGATTTGCCAACGCAATGCTCTCTCTGCCGCGCGTTGTACCAGCCCATAAGCCCGAATGCTGCACCCCGACTCTAATGCTGAAGAAGTTATTGGAACCGCTAGATCAGCTTCAGTGCCTCGCTAGCCTTGAGCACTTCTTATGCTCTCTACTCCTTCTCAGACGGGAATCATGGAAGCTAAGGGCACTTTCATCTCCTGCTTCGCGTCTAGCAGATATTTCGAAGGTTTGCGATCCGGAGCCACTGGTAATCTT
>JAABUP010006504.1_pt1 | contig 16543 bp, 16 predicted proteins | sample 5559201 | NCBI WGS metagenome assembly JAABUP01 (sample SAMN10711887, study PRJNA513373) | rock metagenome | isolation source: Antarctica rocks | place: Antarctica
GGCGCGCAACTCGGCAACCGAAAACCCCTCAAGCGATGCAGCGTCCGGCAGCGACATGCAGGCTGTGGATCACGCTGTCATCCTCAACGCAACTCCCCCGCCCGGGAATCTGCCCCGGTTACTCGCGACCTTCACCAACATCCTGTTTCAGAAAGGTATTCTCACCCCCCAAGATCTGGCGCGGAAGATGGACGAGGTCGAGGCACGGTGGCCCGCCCACCCGGCAGTCGAAAGCACAGGCTCAGCCCGCCTATGACAGCCGGCGCTGCCAGTCCCGTCGTCACATGCTGGCTCGCCAGTCATAGCGCACCGTCCTGCCTGGAATTTCTAGTGGCTACAGGAGGGTTGTCATGCCGTTCGCCCGTATAGACATGATCCGGGGTAACTCCGCAGAGTTCCGACAGATCGTAGGGGACGTGGTCTATCAGGCCATGCACGAAGCTCTGGGTGCGCCGAAGAACGACCGCTTTCAGGTGATCGCGGAACACGGCCCCGAGGACTTCATCTTCGACCCCGAGTTCCTGGGCATCCACCGGACGCAGGGCTGCATCTTCGTCCAGCTCACGCTGGTTTCGGGCCGCACGCTCGACCAGAAACGCGCGTTCTACAAGCAAGTGGTGGACAAGTTACATGACAGGCTCAGTGTCCGGCGAAAAGATGTCGTAATAGGTCTGGTGCCGGTGGAGCGCGAGGACTGGTCGTTCGGCAACGGCGAGGCATCCCTCGTTCACTGAAGCGCCCTTAGTCCAATCGGGAAGGCACATGCAAACCCGTGAGACGAGGCGCCGAAAGGGCCATCACCATGCAAGTTACATTCGCAACGAAGCGCGTCGGCGAAGTCGAGGTATTCTATCGCGAAGTAGGGCCGCCCGACGCGCCGGTCGCGCTTCTGCTGCACGGCGTCTCGACCTCCCGCCACATTTTCCGCGACTTGATCTCGGCGCTGGCCGATCGCTACCGGGTGATCGCGCCAGACATACCGATGCGCCGCTTCCTCGGGCTGTCGGGAAGCGGACCATGAGCTTGGTCGCTCTGCAACCGACCGTTCATCCGCAGTTCAACCCTAGGCAGGTTGCGGCCTACGGCGCATTTGCCCTGCTCGGCCTGATCTGGGGTAGTAATTTCATATTTGTGAAGTGGGCAGCCGTCTCAATCTCGCCCGAGCAAATTGTTCTGCTGCGGATCATCTTCGGCTTCGTGCCGCTGCTCGTGTTTGCCCTGGTGACACGATCGCTCCACTGGCGGGACTTCCGCCACCTCCATCACTTCATGGTCATGGCTCTATTGGCTACGGCCATCTACTACCTGGCATTCGCGAAAGGCACCGTGCTGCTCCTTTCGAGCGTCGCTGGAATGCTCAGTGGTGCGATCCCCCTCTTCACCTTTCTCACAGCTTGGCTTTTCCTGCGGGATGAACCGGTCAATGTGCGGTCGGTCTGCGGTACGCTGTTGGGATTTGCCGGCGTGCTTGTGATTGCACGTCCGTGGAGCGGGAGCGGACAGGTCAGTATCGTGGGCGTCCTTTGGATGCTCGGAGGCTCCCTGAGCGTCGGTTGCTCCTTCGTCTACGCTCGCAAGTTCATCAGTCCGCTCGGCCTGTCACCACTGGCATTGACCACCTATCAGATCGGGCTCGCTCTGGTCCTGCTGCTTGCGACCGTCGATCAGCACGGGATCATGGAGGTGTTCGCGGACCGTCGCGCCACCGTCGGGCTGGTGCTGGGACTGGGCCTGTGCGGCACCGGGCTCGCCTACATCCTGTATTACGTTCTCGTCGCCCAGCTTGGCGCCATCGCTGCATCGGGCGTCACGTACGTTCCACCCGTTGTGGCGCTCGTAATCGGCTTTCTCTCAGTCGGCGAGCCAGTCGGGCTGCTCGATGTCGGCGCCATGGTCGCGATACTCGCAGGCGTGGGCTTGCTCCAGTCAGGCCGGCTCGGTCATGTGACAGAGGTTAAACCGATGCCTCGATAACTAACATCAAAAAAGCTCATAAGCCACCAAGTTCTTCAATAGAGTGTAAAGGTCAGAAATATGAATACGACACCATCGACCTCGCATGAAAACACTGAATTAATTGATATTCTTGTAGGGCCTATACTGAACTATCTGACGCCAAGGTCGTCTGCTCCATATGATTTCTGTTTGATGAAAGTGGAAATACCTGCAGGTGTGACTGTGCCGATGCACAGCCATGAGGACCGAGAAACGTTCTATATACTGACCGGCGAGCTGGACGGCTTGATTGGAACCGAATGGACCACATTGCTGCCTGGCATGGTGCTGGACGTCAAAAATGGCGTGCGACACGCCCTGAGAAATACGGCGACGGCAACATCGACGTTGCTGATGGTCACGACGATGAAGATGGGTCAGTTCTTCCGTGATGTGGGTCGTCCCTATGCACCCGGACTGCCACTGCCAACGCCTGCGGATTTGCAACATTTCAGAGCGGTCTCGAGCGAGTACGGCTACTGGATGGGCACGCCAGCCGACAATCTGGTAGTCGGCATCACCCTGTGACTGCAGCCCCTGCCTAACTAGGCCCGGGGGTAACTGACGGCCCGTTTACGCTTACTGGCTATGGTCTGGGTCTGGTTCTGCTCCCGACTGAACGGAGGCGCGTTCAGGGACTTCGAGGCCGGCGACTACGCAGCGGCAAACGAGAACCCAGCCTGCCGGTCGGGATAAGGGAGCCGAGCGCCGATCTACCACCCGCGGGCAATTGCAAGAGCCGCTGGCCCGCCAAATTGCGGAGCGCCCGGCTAATTTACAGGAGGATAAAACTGTGACGATCCAGCTCCCAGCACCCGTGACCGCTTATTTCCTGGCCACCAATAGGCACGATATTGACTCGATGCTGGTGCCGTTCGCCGCAGACGCGATCGTGCAAGACGAACATGAAAAGCATGTGGGCCATGTCGCTATTAGCGCATGGATGGTTGAGACAACCCGGAAATACCGGGTGACCGTTGAACCTCAAGAATCTGAAGAATTCAACGGCAGGACTACCGTGGCCGGCTTGGTATCAGGTGATTTCCCAGGCAGTCCGGCGAAGTTGCGCTTCAGCTTTACCCTGTCTTCGGCTGGAATCTACCGCTTGGAGATTGGGTGATGGCGATGTCGGCTGCCTTTTTCGTTGACTCAAACGAATTCGTCGGCAAGCGCGTGCTCGTCACCGGCGGAACACAGGGCATGGGGGAAGCGATCGTACGCCGACTGCAGGTAGGCGGCGCGAAGGTGGCAACGGCCGCCCGCTCGCCCCTACCAAGCGGACAAGCGCCAGAGTTCTTTGTGCAAGCTGACGTTAGCACGTCGGAGGGTGTGAACAGCATCGTCGAAGCCGTCCAGGAGCGTTTCGGCGGTCTCGATTTCCTGGTCAACGTGGTCGGCGGCTCGTCGGCGCCAAGTGGTGGCTTTGCCGTTCTCGACGATGGCGTGTGGGAGCGCGAACTGGCACTGAATTTGTTTCCGTCCATCCGTTTAGATCGAGCGTTCGTGCCCGGCATGATAAAGCGGGGTAGAGGCGTCATTATCCATGTGTCGTCTATCCAGAGCCGGCTGCCACTTTACGAGGCGACGCTGGCCTACGCCGCCGCTAAGGCAGCGTTGACTACCTACAGCAAGGGTCTTTCCAAGGAGGTCGGCCCAAAGGGGATCCGGGTAAACACGATCTCACCTGGCTTCATTGAAACTGCAGCGGCAACACGGCTGGTTGAGCGTCTAGCGGAACAGCGAGGTATCGACGCAGACGACGCTCGGCTAGAGCTGATGCGCTCCCTTGGCGGAATTCCAATCGGCCGTCCCGGCCTGCCGCAGGAGGTGGCGGAGCTTGCCGCCTTCTTGTTGTCTGAACGCGCCGCATCGATTCACGGAGCCGACTACAGGATCGACGGCGGAACAGTGCCAACCGTCTGATCGGAGCTGCAACGGATTTTCGGTAAGTCGAACGATCAAAGCGCAGGCCGGATGACGGCGTGTTTACGACGAAAAGGTCTCGGGTGCCAGCCGCTTGGCCTACTCGACCTGCGATCTGCTGGAGATTGCAGAGCAATTGCGCGATGCCGGTGCCAGGATGCTCGCGCTGGGCGAGCCTAGGGCGGACACAACAGCGGCGGCCAAATCCATAGTGTTGACCGTGTTCGCCGGCAACGCCGGCATCGCCGAAGTCGAACGCGCGCTGATTCAGCACCGCACCAGCCCCGGCAGTGTTGCGGCCATGAAGCGTGGCATACGGTTCAAACGACTTTCCAAGCTGATCCTGGAATAGATCGCGTCCGGTCAGCGCCTCATCAACGAAGGCAGATAAGCACGCAAGGTGACGAAAATGTTCAACGTTCACGTCGCGACCCTCTACCGAGCAATCTGCGTGCTGACGGCGATGGTCGCTTCATAACCGATCGCGAAGGTCGACTTTGACAGGCCACTGAAGCCGACTTTGGGAAACAACAGCCACATATGACGGACAGACCAGGCCTGTCCGTCAAACCAACCAACCATGACGGACAGCGGCCTGTTCTGTCCGGGAACTCCTGGTATAACGGCCAAGCGGACAGCTTGATTGCCGGACGGCAAAACGGACAGCTCTGGTGAGACGTGCAGCGCACCTGGGCAAGTACCGCCCTACATCCGCATCCCCCGGTGCTGCCCTTGGCGCTCGCGCTCTGCCTCGCGCTGGGCCAGGCCGGCGCCAGCCCGTTCGCCCTGCTTCATGGTCGCGGTGAGCTGGGCCACCCGGTCCAACGCCGGCCGCTGCTCGGACGGCTGGAGGACCTGTCGGACCTGCTGTGCAGCGTCGGCAAGCAAGACGAGGCCTTTCCGATTCACCACGGCCGCGGCGACGGTGCTACACACCCGGCGGGCGCGGACCCGCGCGCACAGGGTCATGGCATCAAGGTGCGGACCCGGGATTTCCGGTAGTTGGGGCGGGATACGGGTCCGCCGCGGGCTTCAGCCCGCCGCCCACAGCGCCCGCAAGGCTTTCCGGGCCGTGCCCCGTTGCAGGCGATGGAGCGCCAGCCCCGCCTGATGCGCGCCCAGGGCGCGATGGCTCTCGAACTGCGCCTCGGTGAACCATTGCTCGGTCGTCGCCTCGTTGGGGAAGCTGCGGTTCTGCATGTGGTAGGCTCGCACGTCCGCCGGCACGTCCCCGGCAAGCATCGGCCTCAGCAGCAGCAGCACGCCGCGGGCGCCATCGGAGTAGCGAATGAGACCCACGCTCAAACCGCCCGTGTCCTGGCCGGGCACCCCGCTCTCCGGTCCTACGCCCGCCACGCGGATCTGTACCCCCATGTCGATCCGCGCCTTCCCGATCACAGCGCCCAGGTCCGCCGATCCGCCGTCCGGGTCCCGCGTCGCATCGACCACGGCGATCAATCGGCAGCGCCGCCGCAGCATCTCATAAAGGCCCAGGTTGTCGAAGTGCCCGCCATCCGAAAGATAGACGTAGGCGCGGCTGTCGTCCGTGCGCGCCAGCAGCTCATCCGCGAGCAGCCGCCATCCCGGCGCGTCCCTCTGGCCGGCCGCAGCTTGCGGGCGCGCCGGGTTGGGCAGCCAGGCGCCCAGGCGCACGTTAAACAGCGTCATGATGAACGCCGTCAGGCTCGAGGAATGATAGCCCCAGTTTGGGCTGACCGCCGCCCCGGAAACCGCCATCGCCGTCCCGAGCGAGATCCCACCAGGCGCTGATCCGGCATACTGGGCCGTCGCGACATATCGGCCGGACCGGTTGTCGAGATGGGCCGCCCCGCAATGCAGCGGCGTCAGCGTGAACGGCGCCGCCTTGCGGTCCGCCCAATCAGCCCGCCGCGCCGCGCTGAGGTTCAGCGTGGCGTTGATCACGGGAAACAGGCGCCACTCCCGCCCACCAGGCACAAGCGCACCCAGCGGCGGGTTGTCGCCCGGATCGAAACCCGTGAACGGGTCGGCGCGGCGCGGGGTGTCGCCGGGCTCAGGGTCGGACGGCTCCGCCCGCGCCGGGCCGACGAAGGCCCGTACAAGCCGGTCCCGGTACACGCCGTGCATCGAGAAGCGGTTGGTTCGGATCCAGCTATCGGCGCCGTACAAGATAGCCAACATGACCGCGCCGGACACCGAGTAGGAGAACGCCATGCAGCCGAGCAGGCTGCATGGCCCAACGCCGGCGATCCAGAGCTGCAACGTTCCCAGGATGGCGCCCACCACAAGTCCGGACCCGGCGAATACCGCGACCGCAAAGATTAGCGAAATGGCGTGCAATAGCACGTCCCAAGTGACCAGTCTTGGCTTGCCGCTCGGCAGCGCATCAACCTGGCTGAAGGCCTGTTTGGCAAGCCAGGCCGCCGCGGGTCCGGCGGCAAGCCCCACGATCCACGCAGGGCGCACTAGGCCCGCCCAGGAGCTTTGAAACAGCAATCGCTCCAGGGTCAAAATGCAAAACGCAAATCCGCCCCACGCCAGCCCAATGCGTAGGCGCATGGCGGTGATGCGTGCCATCCACTCGACGTCCAGGCTGGAGAACACGTCAGCCCCATGCTGGCTCCAAGGCGTTCCGGACGCGCCGCGCAGCCCGGCATGCACCGCGGACAGCACGGCATAAGACAGCAGCAGCCAAGCCGGGCCCGCGATCGCCATGGTTTCGGCAGCCCGATTGTCCGGCAGCGCCCGTGCGATCAGCAGCCCGGCATAGAGCATGACCGCCCCGGCCATGCTGGCCAGGCACAACGGCAGCAAGTTATTCCAGTACGACGGCGTCTCCGCGGGCCGCGTCACGGCCGCGATCAGATACCCGGCGATGCTGCCGCCGGCGAACAGCAGCGGCAGCGCCCATTGCGCCGGCCATGTCCCCTGCAGCACCCATCCCCAGACCGGCGCCAGCGCGGGCGGGATGCCGAACGCCCAGATCAACGACGGCCCGACGACCCGGCGCTCGATGGTGGAGGGCGCCCAGTAGTCCGGCGCCCCGGCGCGGCGCGGACGGCGGCTCGGCAGGCCCTTGCAGGACTCCGTGGTGCCCCAGACCAGGCCAACCAGCCCGGCCAGCAGGAACAGCCCGGCCGTCATGGCGGGCACGCCGCCGATGGGCCGCAGCACCCGCGCCGCCCCTTGCAATGGTTGCCCTTGCAGAAGAAAGAACGTGGTGCGGGCTGCGACCGCGAGCAGCGCGCCCAGCAGAAAGAGCGGCCCGAACACCAGCCAGTTCAGCAAGACATTGCGCAAATAGATCGCAACCGCGGTCCAGCCGTCCAACGAAAGCAGCCCGCCATTCGGAGCCAGCCAGTTCGTGTAGCCGCGCAGCCGCTGGAGTTCGAGCGGGTCCTGCCCCGGCGCGGCCGGGTCCCGCCGCGCCAGCCGCTGCTGCGCCTCCTCGACGCCGTGCCGCTGGATCATCGTCTGCAGCCAGGCGCCGATGTAGCCGCCGCCGGATACGGTGGAGAGATAGTGGAACCCGGCCAGGTGCCCGGCGGCGGCCAAAGCCTGGATCACGCCCAGGCAGTAGGCCGCGCTGCGCACCCCGCCGCCGGACAGACACAAGGCCCGCAGCTTTTGAGGTCGCGCTGCCGGGCCGAGCGCCGCAAGCTCATGCTGGAACGCGGTCTCCCAGTTCACCGGCTTGGAACCCTGTTCCCGCTGCGCGCCCCTCGTCATATCCATGTCGTGATGCGCGTTCTATGTTCAGCATGAAGCGAAAGGCGGGGCGATGCGCCACCCCGTGACGCCGGACGGCCGCTACTTCGTCGTGCGCGGCCGGCTGTGGCGCTGCATGGACCCGGCCCTGGACCCTGCGGCACAGGCGGCGCTGACTCGGGAGCTGATGTCCGCCCGGCGGGCGAAGCAGACGGCGCTGCGCATCGCGGACGCGGCAGCGGAGGAAGCGGCGCGGCAACGCATCGACGCGGCCAAGCGGGCGCTGGACGAGCACGGGCCGGTCTGGTGGACGGACGGCGCACCGGACTACAACCGGCACATGGCGGGCAACACGCCCTATGCCGCCTGGTTCGCGGTGCTCTCGGCAGGCTGAGCCTCGCCGTCCGGCGCGTGGCGTGCCATCTCTGAAAGCTGGCGCCGGGCGTCCAGGATATCCGCCGTGGCCTCCCCCTCGGTGAACGGCGCCAAGGCCGTGGCCACGAGGCCGGACGCCTCCGCAAGGCGTCCCGAGCCGCGCCACAGCCGGCTGAGGCTGAGGCAGGCGCGCAGCTCCCATCCGCGCATCGCCTGGCGGCGGCTCAGGCTGACCGCTTCGAGCAGGGCGGCCTCGGCCCGCTCGGCGCTGCCGCACGCGGCCAGGATGTCGCCCTTGATCCGCAGCAGTTCCGGCAGGCACCAGCGCTCCTCCCGCCGCTCGGCCAGGCCCACCGCGTCCTCGGCCGTCGCGAGCGCCTCCTGCAACTGGCCGGCCCGGCCCAGGGTTTCAGCAAAGGCGCCTTGGTGCGCCGGAAGCCGTATGCCGGACACCACCGCCTGGAACTTCAGCAGGCCGGCGCGGAAATCCGCGAGGGCGGCGGCAAACTCGCCGCGCTCGGCCAGCACCTCACCGCGGTAAGCGAGGGCATGGGCGTGCCAGAGGCCGAGCCGATGGTCCTGGGCGTGGTCGAGCAGCATCCCAACCAACTGTTCCGCCAAATCCCAATCGCCCCGGAGAATAGCGATCGGGCACGCGCCGTAAGCGAGGGCGAACCCCAGGGAGTTGGCGTGCCCGCTCGCCCGCGCGGCCTCGACGGCGGCTAGGCTGGTTCGCGAGGCCGTGTCGGGACGCCCCTCGACCCATTGAATCGTCACCAGCGTCGCCAGCCCGGCAGAGCGCTGCTCCTGCCCAAACCGATGCACCAAGGGACGGTGCATGGCGGCGTCTTGCAATTGGAGGCTGGCCTCGATCTCGACCCGCCCTCCGGCATGGTCGCCCAGCAAATAGCGCGCCGTCCCTAAGATACGGCGGGCGATGGCGGCAACGTCGCGGTCTCCCGTCTCGGTCGCGAGCCGGAGCAGCCGTGCCGCCAGGGCCTCCGCGACGCGGTTCTCGCCCAGCTGACAATAATAGGCGAACAGCCCGTAGAAAGCGCGGGTCCGCTGCAGGTTATCGCCAAGCTGCTCGGCAAGGTCGCTCGCGCGCTGGAACGCCTCGCCTGTCTCCGGCGCGGCATAACCCCGACAGGCCATGAGTGGGATACCGAGGTCAAGCTGCAGCAGCAGTTCATACCGGGCGCGGACCTCCCCCGCCGGTAGGTCCGACAGCACCGCAAGGCCCTTGCGCAGATGCCCGATCGCCTCAAGGTTCGCCGACCGCTCGGCCGCACGCCGGCCCGCGGTGAGCCACAGCTCGACCGCCCGTTCGGCGAACCCGGCCTCCGTGTAATGGCGCGCCAGCACTTCCGGCTCCCGCTCGGCAAGCTCGGGCGCGATGGCTTGCAGCGCCTCGGCGCAGCGCGCGTGCAAGTGCTGGCGCCGGCTCAGCAGCAGCGTGCCGTAGGCCGCCTCCTGCACCAAGGCGTGCTTGAACGTGTAGGCCGCGCCCGCCGGGCGGCTATGCTGATGGACCAGCCCGGCAGCCACGAGCTGCTGCAGCGCCCCGTCGAGCGCCCCGGCGTCCTGCGACGACAGCGCCGCCACGGCCGCACGGGAAAACTCCCGCCCGATGACCGAGCCGATCTGCGCCGCCTCCTTGGCCGCGCCGAGATGGTCGAGGCGGGCGAGCAGCGAGTCCTGCAGCGTCGTCGGGATCGCCAGCGGCGGCAGCGGCCCGGCCAGGGCGTAGCCCTCCGCCGTCTTGCGCAGCAGCCCCGATTCCAGCACGGCCTTGGTCAGCTCCTCGATGAACAGCGGCACCCCGTCGGTCTTGCCGACGATCTGCTCCAGCACTTCCTCCGGCAGCCGCGTCCCGCCCGCCACGCTTTCGACCAGGTCCGCCGACTGGCGGCGGCCGATCCGGTTCAGCACCAGCCCCGTCACCCCGGCGCGCCCCGCCCAGCCGTGCTGGAAATCGGGCCGGCATGTCAGGAGCACCAGGCAGTGGGACGCCGGCGCGCGCTCGATGCAAAGGTCCAGCAGCTCCCGCGTGGTCGGGTCGATCCAGTGGACATCCTCGACCAGGAACAGGATCGGCCCATCCTTGCCGCCGGTCAGCAGCTCGGCCAGCAGCACGAGCAGACGCTCCTTCTGCTGCTCCGGCGATGGGGCGGGCGCGGGAGGGTGTGCCCGGGCGGGAAGCCCAAGCAGCGCCGCCAGCAGGGGCACGCCCGCGCGCACCGCCTCCGCCATGCCGGAGGCCCAGCGCTCCAGCTTGGCCCACCGCGTTTCGGCCGGGTCGTCCGGGCTGATGGCGCAGGCGCGTTCGAGAAAAGCGATGGCCGGCTGCAGCGCGCTGTTGCTATGGAAAGGCGAGCATTGGTAGCGCACGGCGCAGTGGAACTCGGCCAAGGCATGGTCGCACAAGGCCTGGCTGATCCGCGACTTGCCGATGCCGGCCTCGCCGGACAGCAGCACCACCTGGCCGTCGCCCGCCCGCGCCAGCTCCCACCGGTCGAGCAGCAGGGCCAGTTCCTGGTCGCGCCCGACGAGCGTTGCCGCGCCTCCCCGGTGCGTCGCCTCGAACCGCGTCGCGGCCGTCCGCTTCGCCGTGACGCGCCAGACCTGCTCCGTAGTCGGCAGGCCCTTCAGCGTGCACGCGCCAAGGGCCTCGAACTCGAACAGCCCCTCGATCAGCCGGTGCGTGCCGGAGGCGACGACGACTGTGCCCGGCGCCGCGCAGGCCTGCAGCCGCGCTGCAAGCTGCACCGTCTGCCCGACCACCGGATGCTCATTCACCCCGCCCCGCAGCACCCGGCCGCGCGTGACCACGAGGCCGCTGGCGATGCCGACCCGCACGGCGAGCGGCGTGCCGAGCGGCGTCGGCAGCCGGCGCACGGCCTCGGCGACGCCAAGGCCAGCCCACGCCGCCCGCTCCGCCGCGTCCTCGTTGGCCCGCGGGTAGCCGAAATAGGCCAGCACGCCGTCGCCGAAGAAGTGCTCGACGAAGCCGTCGAACCGGGCGATCTCGCCGGCGCAAACGTCCTGGTAGTCGCACAGCAGCCGCTCCATCCGCTCCGGGTCCAGCGCCGCCGTGAGTGCCGTGGAGCCGACGAGGTCGCAGAACATGACCGTCAGTTGGCGCCGCTCCGTCGACGGCTCCGCGACGGCGGGCGGCGCGGCCCCGGCTGCCGGCGCCACGCCGGCCAGGGCCGCCATCAGCTTGCGCCGGTGGCCGAGCGACAGGCCAAGCTCCTTGAGGTCGGCCTCCGACAGCAGGCGCAGCGCCGCGAAATCGACATCGTTGGCGACGAAAGTCGGCCCGTAGCGCTGCAGGCCGAGCGCCTCAAGCAAGGGCGCGAGTTCCTCCATGGCGTGACGACGCTCACGGGAGGGGCATAGGGGTTCGGCATGCAGCCTCCGGCTGGCTTTGCGCTTGAAACAAGCGATCATCACGCCGCAGCATTAGGCGCACTGTGACGCAGGTCACACAATACCGGGATACGCCACCGCATATTGCGTAAAGTAACAGGAAAGACGTCGATGGACGAGGAGCTGGGCGATCACGATGCCATGCCGGGGCTGCCCCGGGTGCGCGATACCAGCCGGGACGGGCTGTGCAACCGGATCGAGGCCGCGCTGCTGACCGGCCTGCGCCCAGCCTGGCGGTTCGTGAACCGCCGTCCGGCGCTCGCGCGGTTGTGCAACCGGGTGATCGTGAACCGCGCGGTGCTGAAGGTGCCGGCGCGTCCGCTCGCGCTGAGCACGGCGACCGCCTACACCTCCTGGCCGTCGCTCACCGACCGCACCTGGTTCGGCCGCTACTTGCCGCCGTGCGACCAGAGGGCCCTGCCGCCGCTCGACAACGTCATGGGCCTGTTCAAGCCCGGCCCGCGCGGCCCGTGCGTGTCGCAGCGGTCCACCCTGCTGTTCCCATGCTTCGCGCAATGGTTCACTGACGGCTTCCTGATGACCGACGACGCCGACCGCCGCCGCACCACGACCAACCACCAGATCGACCTCGGCCAGCTTTATGGGTTGCATCCGGAGGTGACGCAGGCCCTGCGTCGCCGGTCCGAGGCGCCGGGACAGAAGGGCCGGCTGAAATCTGAGGTGGTCGGCGGCGAGGAGTGGGCGCCCCGGCTGTATGACGCGGCCGGGCGCCGCAATGCGGAATTCGCGGTCGTGCCGACGCCGCTCCGCCTGCCGGACGCCTGGCCGGCGGAGAAGCGGGCCGGGCTGTTCGCCTTTGGCGGCGACCGCGCCAACACCACCCCGTTCACCGCGGCGCTCAACACGCTGTTCCTGCGGGAGCACAACCGGCTGTGCGGCGTGCTGGAACGGGCCTGGCCCGATTGGGACGACGCGCGGGTGTTCGAGACGGCGCGCAACGTCAACATCGCCCAGCTCATCCGGATCGTGGTCGAGGAGTACGTCAACCATATCTCGCCCTATTGGTTCAGCCTGCTGGCCGATCCCACGGCGTGCTATAAGGCGCGTTGGAACCGGCAGAACTGGATTCCAGTCGAGTTCAACCTGCTCTACCGTTGGCACAGCCTGGTGCCGGAGCTTGTGTCATGGGCCGGGCAGCTCCGGCCGATCGCGGACATGCGGCTCGACAACCAGCTGCTGCTGCAGGCGGGCCTGGGCACCGCGTTCAATGAGGCGAGCCGCGCCAAGGCCTGGCAAATCGGCCTGTTCAACACGGCCGATTTCCTGCTCCCGGCGGAGCGGGCCAGCATTGCGCAGGGCCGGGAGAACCAGCTCGCCGGCTACAACGACTACCGGGCGGCCATGGGCTACCCCCGCGTCACGCGGTTCGAGCAGATCAGCGGCGACCCGCGCGTGGTGGAAGGCTTGCGCTGCGCCTATGCCGACGTAGACCGCATCGAGTTCTTCGTCGGCCTGTTCGCCGAGGACGTGCCGCCGCGGGCCGCCGTGCCCCGGCTGATCGGCCGCATGGTGGCGGCCGACGCGTTCTCCCACGCGCTGACCAACCCGCTGCTGGCGCCTGCGGTGTTCAACGAGGCGACGTTCTCGCCGCAGGGTATGCAGAGCCTCCGTGCGACATCCAAGCTGCAGCACCTGCTGGACCGGAACGCGCCGGGTCCGGGCCGGGCCTCAATGGAGCAGGGCGGTGCAGGGCCTTGACGGCTCCAGGCAAGCATTGAACGGGGATGCCTGACGCTATCGCCAACTCTCGACACCGACACCGACACCGCCGAAGATGCTGCGCTTCAGCCCAAGGCTGGAGAGCATCAGGATCTGTGGGGTGTTCACGCCGCGGCGGCTTGAGCCGCCTCGTCTCCATTGTCGTTGGCCAGCCCCGGATACCAGCGCTCGAACAGCGGCCGGAGCGTGCCATCGAGTGTTCGGGTTCGAGTTTGCAGCAGCAAATGGGCACCGCGCTTGGTCCACTGCATCTGTTGCCGCTTGGCGAAGCGCTTGCTGATGACGGCGTTCACCGTGCTCTCGGCCAGGCATGAGGAGATGCGCTCGCCCGAGCGGTATCGCTCGCCGTAGTTGATCAGGCTGCCGGCGTTGCTGGCGATGGTGACGGCGAACTCGTGTGCGGCGCGCTTGAACTTGCCCAGGTTCGGGTAGCTCACTTCCAGATCGTCCACGTCGCCTTCGAAGAACGCGATCTCCTCACCGGCCCGATACTGGTTGCCGTGCCAGAGCAGCCACTTGATGCTTTCGACTGAGGCAAGCAGGCGGGCGCCCTCGGCATCGTCGTGGTGCGCGACACCACGGGCATACTGACTGAGCACGGTCAGGCGCATGGTGATGTGGAACCAATCCAGCACGTGTTCGGCTTCCGGGGTGACCAGCTCCGTCAAGGAACGCACCTCCTCGCCACCGTCGGTCAGGAAGGTCACGTCCTGATTGGCTTGCAGCCCTTGGCTCTTCAGCACCTCGAACAGCCGGCGCTTGGGTTTCTGATCGTAGCCATGCACCAGGCCGAGGTAGCGCGGCGCGCGGTCCTCCGGCACCGAGCGGCCGACGATGAGCTCGAAGTTGCTCTTGCGGTCGTCCCAATTGCGGACGTAGCCGCCGTCGAGAGCAGCCACGATGCGACCTTCCGGGATGGGCAATGCCTCCCACTCGGCCGGGCAGCCGTCGATGAAGCAGGGCCGCTCGTCCCCAAGCTCGGCCTCTGCCCGTTCCGCCACAAGGAGGGCGTGTTCCCGCACGGTGGTCCGGTTCGCGCCGGACGCGATCGGCAGCACATCGGCCAGCAGCCCGGCGGCCGCGGCATAGGGCACGAGCGACGACCAGCGTGCTTCCAGGTAGAGCCGCTCGGGCGCGACGTGGCTGGAGATCAGGTCACAGAGCGGCGACACGGTGGCCGAACCGTCCGCAGGCTGGCACGGGCAGCGGTGCAGGCGCGGACTGTCCAGCTCGACATCGCCGTAGAGCGTGCGGAACACGAGCGGGTAGCTACCTTTGCTGCGCCGTCGTTCGCCACAGGCCGGGCAGCACCGACGTTGCTGCGACCAGGTTGCTGCCTGAGCCAGAACCGTCCGAGCCTGGACGGCTGCCAGCATTGCTTTGCCCTCGGCGATCGAGAGGCCGAGGTCTTCCGGGCGCTCGGTCGTCTTTTCGAAGGCGGTCATTTCCTCGGCTGGGCCGACGGCGCCATCGTCGCCAGTGATCTGGAGCAGGATGCTGACACGCATGGGACGGCCTCCGATGTCGGGTGGGGCAGGCGAGCTTTCCACAATTGCCAGAGTGGAAAGCTGAGGACCGGTTCGGCATCCCGGCTTGGGCCTATTCTGGTCCATACGGGGCATCGAGCGCCACCGGCTTGCACTCCGGACGCGATCAAGCAAACTGGAGCATGGCCTCCATCAAGCGTGCTGCTGCGGCGATCGCCGTCATTCTCGTCCGCGAAGGCGTGAACTACGCGCAGAGCAAGGCGGTGTTCAAAGCCGCCAGGGCGCGGGCCGGCCTGCGCGCCTCGCCCGAACGCCGCGGCGGCGTGGACCGGCTCAAGGTTGAGGAGGAACTGCGTTTCCTCGACCAGGCCTACGCCCAGGACGGCAGGACCGGGCTGATGCTGCAAACCTTGCTGGAAACCGGCGCCCGGGCGTCCGAGCTGGTGCAGCTCAGGATCGAGGACGTCAGCCTCGCCGAGCGCGTGATCACCATCCGACACGGCAAGGGCGACAAGCGCCGCGATGTGCCGATCCGGCGTGACCTGGCGCAGTTGCTCCAGCTGCATATCGGCACGCGGCGAGCGGGGCCGCTGTTCGCCAGCCGTCAGCAAGGATCGGGTGCGGTGCCGCACACCCTGACCCGCCAGCGCGTGGGCCAGGTCGTCCGAGCCGTTGCCGATGCGGCCGGGATCAGCAAGCGCGTCTACCCTCACCTGCTCCGCCACACCGTAGCCACGCGCCTGCTCGCGCTCGGCATGGACATCACCGACCTGCAGCGCTTCCTCGGCCACGAGAGCATCACCACGACCTGGCTCTACGCCGAGACGACGGTGGCCACGCTGCAACGCCGGTTCGACGCTCTCACCGATCCAACCGCCCACACGCTGATTACCAGCATCAGGCAGCAGCGCGGCGACGATGCCGCCCTGATCGCCGCCGACCTGCTGGCCCGGCGCCGGGCGGAGCGTGTCAGCACTGCTGGTGCATGAGGTCGAGGTGTTCGCCTTTGCGGAACCGGGCGTTGACCATCCGGCGCGAGAACGGACAGCCTTGCGCGTGCTCACGCGCTTTGCTGCGTTCGACGGCCTCCTCCAGCCGCCAGCGGGTATCCTCGTCGTCCAGCAGGTCCGTCCGGCGGTCCAAGACGACCTGGCCGATGATCTCGGTCATGGTGTCGAGGTCATCCAAGGCGTCCAGCGATAGCATGCCGTTGCGTCCGGCCATGAAGCCGGCCGGCCCGTCGCAGTCCTCAGGAGGGCAGGCGCCGCCGCCACCGGTGCAGACGGGATAAGTCTTGCTCGCCTCCAGCCCCAACTGGTTCTCGATGCGGACCTCGTGGCGCCAGGGAATGTTCAGGTCGTACTCGTAGGTGAACCGGGCGTTCTTGCGTAGCTTCAGCGCCGCCAACGTCACGTCGGGCGAGGACGCAGACAGCTCCCAAGAGCCGTAGCGGGCGGCACGCAGGCAGAACTGGTAAAGGTGGATGCCCCCCAGCCCATCGCGACCTGGATGACGCCGTGCAGCTCATGCAGCGTGCAGGTGCTTGGCACCAGCATCCGCCGCCATACCATCGGACTGATTCCGAGCAGCCAAACCTTGACCTGCACAATCTCAGCCTCGCCGGCGTCGGCCGCCGACGGGGCAGTTCCAACGATCGGTCTGGTCGGCTTCGGCGCTCGCGTCACCTCTTCAGTTTATGCTCGATTGCACCTCGCCGTCGCGGGCACCCCACAGATCCTGATGCTCTCCAAATACACACATCAGCTAACCCGCTGTAATGCGATAGTTGAACACAGGGTAACTGCCCAGGTTGTCGCCGAAAGCTCAAGCGATCCGCAGTTCGGCGACCAGGGTGTCGGGTTGGCTTGTCAGGGCGGCCAGCAAATCCCAGCCCTGCTTTCTTG
>JAABUP010006505.1_pt1 | contig 16542 bp, 17 predicted proteins | sample 5559201 | NCBI WGS metagenome assembly JAABUP01 (sample SAMN10711887, study PRJNA513373) | rock metagenome | isolation source: Antarctica rocks | place: Antarctica
CGCGGCGTCCACGGGGTCGGTGGCGGGCCCCACGCGTCGCACTGGGCCAGGGCGAACACCCACTCCTGGCCTTCTCGCAGGACCCGGCTGGTCGAGGCGTTGGCCCCTCTCAGGTCGAGGGTGGCGTGGCAGAACGAGCGCTCAGCCGGTCCCATGCTCGTGGCAGGCGACCGATTCTGGCTGCTTCTCCCGGAACTTAGAGGTCATGGCCACACCCCGGACGTGCCGGGCGGTCGAGCAGGTCTCCAAGGGCGTCAGCGATCAAGAAATTCCCCAGCGGTAGGGGTCTGGCGATCACGTAATTCCCCACCCCGATCACGGAGTTCCCCATGAGGACGACGGACGCTGAGCGGCGTGTCGCCGGGGGTCTGGCCCTCGCAGTAGCGAGCCTCAGCTGTCGACCATGTGTTCGACAGCGAGGGAAGCCGATGGCGAGGAGAAGCTTCACCGTGAGATTTTGGTCCACTGGTATGCGGGCCGGCCGAAGGCCGAGCTGGCCGAGTCGCAGGGGGTGGACCGCAAGACGGTGCGCAAGTATCTGACGCCGGCCGAAGCGGCCGGGTTCTGCCCGGGTGGGCCGCCGGTGGGCGCGGCCGAGTGGACGGCGGCGCCGCGGCCCGCGCCGCCACGGCGGTCACCTCGGCCACATGCCCACCCATCACCGCCGCCACCGTCCCGTGCGTGAACTGACCGCGCTCGAGGTCGCTCCGGGTCCGGCGGCCTCCGGTTCGGACGAGGACTCCGACGGAGAACCGACAGGTCCACCGGCGCCGCGCCAACCCCTCCGGGAGCTCCCCGGCTTCGCGGGGTGCCCGGAGTGAGCGAGGTGAGCCAGCGGGTTGCGGCGGTGGTGCTGCGCGCGGCATCGGCGGGGCCCGGACCCGGCGTCGTCGCTGGCCTCCCCGTCTCCGCGCTGGGGCAGGCGGTCGGCGACGCCATGCTGCTCGTGACCGTCCTGATCGCCACGGTGATGATCGTGCGTGCCGTGCGACGGCGACGCCCGTAGCGCCCCCGCCGACCTGCCCGCAGCCCTCGTCGCGTCAGGTCCCTCTGGTTCCGGCCCCCGCTCCGGTCCGGCGCCGGGTTCGGTGCGCGGGTCCGGAACGGACACCCGAGCGGTGCCAGCAGGACGAACACCCGGCCCACGGGGGAGACGCGCAGGGGCCGGCCCGCTCAAGGTCGCCGCGGCCGAGTCGACCATGCCCGCGCGGATCACCCGGGCCAAGAAGAAGATCACCGCTGCCCGCATCCCCTACCGGGTACCCCCCGACCGAGCTGCCCCCTCGGGTGGACGCGGTGTGCGAGGTCGTGCACGTGGGTTTCACCACCAGGCACCCCGCCCCGGCCGCCGCCGACCTGGCACGGGCCGCGGCGTAGTTGCGGGCCGTGGGCGCGAACTTGCGGCAGCCGACCAGCTGCTCGCGCCACCCCGCGAACAGGGTCGCGACCTCGTCATCGGTCGGTGGGATCCGCAGCTTGGCGTCCCGCGCCCTGCGCGGGCGGTTCATCTCGTCGATCGGGCAGGCCAGCACCGCCCGATCAGCTCGTGAATCTCGACCTGGTGCCGCAGCTCGAGGAACTGGAAGTACGTCGTGAGCGCCTGGGTCCTGGCCAGCCGGGTGCCCGAGGCCGCACCGCGGATCACCTTGCCGAAGTACGCGTCGGCGTCGGCCGGCTCCATGTCCCATAGTGGCCGGCCGAACCACGCCCGGACCTGCTCGAGGTGGCCGACGTCGCCGCGGACGGTCGCGTCGGCCAGCCCGGCCGATGCCCGGGCCAGCACGAATCCGGCCAGCACGTCGGTCTCGAACTCCGCGAGCTCCTCCGGGCTCGCCGGGCCCCGACGCTCGCGCAGGTCCCGCACCACCGCCAGCGCCAACCCATGCCTCCTCGGCTTCTCCGAGGCGGACGATTGATCGGCCGAAGCGGGACTCTTTCAGAGAACCCGAAGAACGATCACAGAGGTGCGGCCGCGAAGATCAGCCCGAACGCCCAGGTCCAGGCCGTAGCTGGGCCCGCCGAGGACTACGAGAGCCCGGGGGAACTCACGGGATGTTCTTTATACGGCGAGGTGCGCCTGGACATGGCGGCCCGGCTGGCTCTGGGCGGCTGACAGGGCCAAGGCCCGACGGTGTGCCGTGGAGGTCATCGCATGTGGTGCTCGTGCGGGGACGGCGGGCGCCGTGGCGCGACCCCGGGTGGGTGAGCAGGTCGTTGCGGTCGCTCTCGCCACGCGGACGGTGGCGTGAGCGCGGCCGTCAGCGGAGTGCGAACCAGGCGAGGCAGCCCGCGCCGACGACGATGCAGTAGATGCCGAAGGGGCGTAGCGAGTTGGTGGCGAACCAGCGGGTGAGGAACCGCACCGAGAGGTAGGCGCCGACGCCCGAGAGCAGGCTGGCGACGAGGATTTGGCCGCGGATGCCGTCGCCGAGCGGACCGGCGAGGTTGCCGAGCTTGAGGATCCCGGCGGCGAAGATGACGGGGGTCGAGAGCAGGAAGGAGAACCGGGCGGCGTCCTCGTGGGACAGCCCCCGTAGCAGCCCGGTCACCATGGTGAGTCCGGAGCGGCTCAGGCCGGGGGCGAGCGCGGCGATCTGCGCGGCGCCGATGAGCACCGCCCGCCCGACCGGCAGTCGCGCCAGCCGGGCGTCGGACTCCGGGCCGGAGATTCGCTCGTCGACGTAGTCGGAGCCGGCCTCGCGGGTCGAGGGGGGCCCGCCCGACACCATCGCGGGTTGCCCCGCCGGGCGGCTTGTCGTGATCGTTTCGGTGGGCGTGTCGAGCGGGACGCGGAGCACCTCGGTCGCTGTGTCGGGGAGCCCAGCGGGGTGGTCGCCGACGGGTCGGGCGGCTGCAGCTGACCGGCGACGCAGATGCTCGCCGACCAGGAGCACCACGCCATTGAGGATCAGGAAGACCGCGGTGGGTGTGGGCTTGGCCAGGACCGTGCGGAAGACGTGCTCGAGCAGCAGCCCGGCCAGCCCGACCGGGATCGTGCCCAGGACCAGCAGCCAGGCCAGCCGTTGATCGGGGTCGCTGACCTCGCGGCGGACGATGCTGGTGTACAGCCCGCGCACCACGCGCACCACGCGCACCACGCGCACCACGCGCACCCAGTCGCGCCAGAAGTAGATCACCAGGGCGATCGCCGTGGCCACGTGCAGCCCCACGATGAACGCAAGGTAGGGCGAGCGGTCCGCCGAGATGTCGAGGTCTTGGGCCCATGAGCCGCCGATGACCGCGGGCAGCAGCACGCTGTGCCCCAGGCTGGAGACCGGGAACAGCTCGGACACGCCCTGCAGCACGCCGATCACGATGGCTTCCAGCCAGCTCAGATGCCCCACAACCCTGCCTTCCCTCGACCGACCGGAACCGTACTCCGACTGCGTGTAGGTATCGACGAGGCCCTGCCGTGCCGGATCAGTTGATGCAGGGGACCCCGTCCGCGGTGATCGACGGCCCGGCGGGCGGTGCCGGCGCCGCCGCCGTCCGGTCCGAGACGCCCGTGGTGAAGGCGCCCGAGCCAAGAACGCCGGGGCCAGCTGCGCCGGGGCCGGTGTAGTCGGCGCCGAGGACGACCTCGACGGGGCCGGCGGCTGGATGAGGGTCGGCTTCGACGGGCATGCCGCCCAGGGCGGCGGCGATCTTGCGGGCGGCCGGGAGCTGGCCGGGCCCGGAGCGGACGACCGTGCGGGCGGGGGAGGCGGTGTCGCCGACGCTGCCGACCGCGAACCCTTGATCGTTCAGCATGGTCTGCGTGCGGTGGGCGAGCCCGCTGACCCCGGATGCGTTGCGGATCGTCACCGCGATGTCCTGGGTGGCAGGGCCACCCGCCATGGCCGGATTCGCTGGGTCGGGGGCTGGGCTGGTGGGGCTCGCCGGGCTGGTGGGGGCCGGGCTGGTGGGGTTCGCCGGGCTGGTGGCCGCTGCCGGGGTGGGGTTGGTGAGGGCGGTGAGGAACTGGTGGATCTGGGTGGGGTCGACCTGGATGGCGTCCCCGTCGGTGGGGGTGGGCAGGTCGGTGCGGCCGGTGGGCATGGTGCGGAAGTCGATGTTCCCGCCGGTGATCGCGGGGGCCTGGGCGGCGAACCCGAGCAGGTCCCAGCCCTGGTCGAGGATCACGTACTTCGTCACCGTGTCGATCAGGGAGGTGAGTTGGCCGGGGTTGGTCAGGGTGCCGGTGGAGGTCATGGTGTGGGCCAGGCTGGCCAGGAACGCCTGCTGGCGCACGACGCGGTCCAGGTCGCCGCGGGGCAGTCCGTGGCGCTGGCGCACGAACGCCAGCGCCGCGGCGCCCTGCACGGTCTGCGGGCCGGCGGGGAAATCCGCCCCCGAGTAGCTGTCGCGGACCGGGGCGGTGAGGCAGACCGGGACGCCGCCGACGGCCTGGCTGAGCTCGAAGAACCCGGCGAGGTTGATCTCGGCGTAGTGGTCGATGGTGACGCCGGTCAGCGCCGCGACGGTCGCGGCCAGAGTGCGGCGACCGGCCTGGCGGGACTGTTGGTCCAACGTCGGGCCCGCGACCCCCTGGGGAGACAGGGTCGCGGTGGCGTCGCCCGCGGCGCGGGCGTAGGCGGAGTTGAGTTTGTGGGTGCCGTAGCCGGGGATGGACACGTAGGAGTCCCGCGGCAGCCACATCGCCACGGCCTTGCGGGTGGGGTCGGTGGGGATGTGCAGCAGGATCATGGTGTCGGTGTTGAGCTCGCCGCTGCTGGCGCCGGCGTGGAGCTGGTTCAGGACCGGCGGGGGCAGCGGGTTGCCGGCGGTGTCGGTGCGGCTGTCGGTGCCCACCAGCAGGATGTCGGTGGCGCCGTCGGCGCGGGCGGCGGCGCCGGAGCCCGCGCCGAGCACGTCGCTGGTGATTAGTCCGGCGTTGAGCTGGCGCAGGGTCGTCCAGCCGTAGCCGGTGCCGGCCAGCACCAGCACCGCGAGCAGCACCGTCACCTGGCGGACCCGTCCGATCCACACCCGACGGTGCCCGGTCCCGAGGGGTCGGCCCGTGGGTCGGTTCGCCCGCGGTGGGCCCGGCTGTCCCGCGCTGCGCCGTGCGCCAGCTCGGGTATCGGCTCGCGCGCGGGGTGGGTGGCCCGACCAGCGGTCCTGCACGCCTGGGCTCCCGCTCGTTCGTGTTGTCGTCGTGGGCACACCACGGGCTTCCTACATTGTGTAGGTATCGTAGGTCCTCGGAGAGTGGTCCGCGTGAGGTGTCGGGTCGGGGCCGGCGTGTCCCGGGGCGCTGGACATGCGGCGCTCCGGTGCCGGGCCGGAGCGGGACCGGGCGCGACGGGGCGAGGGGGTGGCCATGGGATGGGGTCTGGGGTGGGTGGTGGCCGCGGCCTGCGGGTTCGGCCTCGGGACGGTCGCTCAGGGCGCGGCGACGATGCGGGTACCGGCGCCGGGGGCCGGCGCGGACCCGTCGTCGTTGCGGCGCCTGGTGCGTCATCCGTTGTTCGTGCTCGGGGTCGGGTTGGACGCGCTGGGGTTCCTCGCGCACGTGGTCGCGCTGCGCTCGGTCTCGCTGGTGCTCGCCCAAGGCGCGGTGGCCGGCAGCCTCGCGGTGACCGCGATCGCGGCGCGCTACCTCCTGGGCACACCGTTGCGCCGCCGCGACCTGGCCGCGGTGGCCGCGGTGTGCGTCGGTCTCGGGCTGCTCGCCGCGTTCTCCGGCGCCGCCGGGGCCGCTGCGGGCACCGGCGGTGTCCTTCTGGCCCTGACCGCGGCCACGGTGGTCGTGGCGGTGGCCGGTCTCGTCGCGGCGCAGCTCGCCGGTCGGTACCGGGGTGCCGCGCTGGGTCTGCTCGCCGGCGGCGGGTTCGCCGTGTGCTGTGTGGCGGTGCGGCTGGCCGACACCTCGTCGTGGGGTTCGCTGCTGCTCGACCCGGCCGCGGCGTTGGTGGCTGGGTCGGGTGGGGTGGGGTGCTGGTTGTGGACGCTGGCCGTGCAGCGTGGGTCGCTGACTGCGGTCACAACGTGGATGGTGCTCGCCGAGCAGCTTCCGCCGGTGGTCCTCGGTCCCGCGCTGTTCGGCGACGCCACAGCGCCCGGGTACGCCGTGGTCGTCCCGGTCGTGGTCGTGCTCACGGTGGCCGCGAGCGCGCTGCTGGCCCGCTTCTCCGAGGCTGCGCCCCAACCGAGCTCCGAGGTGGAGGCCGGGACCTCGGCCGCCGCACCCACAGCGGCACCGCGATCACCTGCCCGGTCGCGGCGAAGAAGCCGGTGAGAAACAGCAGCGAGTCCCCGGGCAGGAAGAAGCCGACCAGCAGGCCGCACTCGGCAAAGATGATCAGACAGACCCCGAGCGGAGCCCACGGACCCAGACCGGTGAGGATCTGCACCGGGTCGAGTCAGCTCGGCCCGAGGGCGTGCACCGCGGACGAGGCCGACCCCATCGGCGCCGACCCGGACGCATCGCCCACGACCCCGAGGGTGCGGTGGAGGACGCGGTGGACACGGACCCGGGCCTACCGGCCCGGATCGGCACGCTGGTGCTGGTGCTGGCGTGCGCAAGGGGCATAGTTCTCCGGCCCTACAATATGTAGGAATGATGGCTCGGTGTCGCCTGCTGCCCGTGCGCCCCGCGCGCCGGGCAGGGGGTCAGGCCGGCCGGTGGTCGGTGGCGGGTGCTCCGGCGGGGAGCAGCTTGGTCTCCTAGCCGTTGGTCTCCTAGTCGTTGTAGGATTCGCGTGTTGCTGGCGCTCGGGGACCGTGGCGCTCGAGGAGGCAGCAGTGGTTGGTGGAGGATGGCGAGCGCCGCGACGGGCGCCGGGCTCACTGGAGAGCGAGGTCCTGGCGGCGTTGTGGGCGACGAGTTCGCCGGTGACGGTCGGTGAGGTGCAGGAGGCGTTGGGCGGTGGGTTGGCCTACAACACCGTGCACACGATCCTGGTCCGGTTGCACGACAAGGGCGTGGTGCAGCGCAGCCCGGGCGCCAAGGCGGGGACCCGGGCGCACGCCTACCGCCCCACCGTCGGCGCCGAGGAGATGGCCGCGGAGCAGATGCAGGCGCTGCTCGAGCGCGGCGCGGACCATCAGGCGGTGCTGCAGCGCTTCGTCACCTCGCTCTCGGCCGAGGACGAGGCGGCGCTGCGCCGCGCGCTCCAGGCCGAGCAGTAGGCCCGGGTGATCTACGTTGTCTACCTCCCGCTGTTGGTGTCGCTGCTGCTGGCGGTGATCAGCCCACTGCTGGCGAGGCGGCTGGCGCCGGGGCGGGCGGGGGTGGCGCTGGTGGCGGCCGCGGCGATGGCCGCGGCCTCGTCGACCTGGGTGCTGCTGTTGCTTGGGGCCACGGTGCTGCCCGACACCCCGGTGGTGGCCGAACATGCCGCCGCCGAGGGCGCGCATTTCATCGACCCGGTGCCCGACGGTGTCGGTGCGCTGGCGGTGGCCGCGCTGGCGGTGGGGGGCTACCGGGCGGTGGTGGTGCTGCGTCGGCGCCGGGCCGGGACCCGGGCGCTGCGCGCGTTGTGCGCGGCGTGCCGCTGCCCGGCCGCCGAGGCGCACGCTGGCGGCGGCGCGGCCGGGGGCAGCGGGGGCGAGCTGGTGATGGTTCCCCTCGACGACCCGCACGCCTGCGCGGTGCCCGGCCGGTGGGGCCGGGGCGGTCAGATCGTGCTCACCCGGGGCATGGCCCGGGTCCTCGGGGCCCCGCAGCGCCGCGTGGTGCTCGCCCACGAGCAGGCGCATCTGGCCCAGCACCATCACGGGCAGGCCACCGCGGTGGAGCTCGCCGCGGCGCTGAACCCGCTGCTGGGCCCGACCCGGGACGCGGTGCGCTACCTGGTCGAGCGCGACGCCGACGAGTACGCCGCCACCGAGGTCGGTGACCGGGGGCTGGCCGCCCGGGCCCTGGCGATCGCCGCGCTGGCCGGAACCGGCCCGGGGCTGGCTGGCACTGGACTGGCCAGCACGCGCGGAGACGGGGCGCTGGGCTACGAGCGGCTCGGGGTAGGGCGGCGGGTGGCGGCGCTGCAGGCCGCGCCGCTGCCCGAGCGGCGGCTGGGCCCGGCGATGGTCCTGGTCCTGGGATCGCTCACGGCGCTCGCCGCCGCCGACGCGACCTGGGCGTTCGCCCGCCTGGTGCACGCAGCCCTGCCCGGCTGGTGAGCTCTCCCCACCCCCCAAGCCTGCGCCGGCGCGAGGCCTACGCGGCGGGCGCTGTCGCTCCTGAGCAACGTGTTCGGGTGGTTGGGCGCCCAGGCCGTCCAGGATCCGGCCAGCCGTGAACCGTGATGATGCTTACCGAACACCGGCGGAGGTTGCTCGGCGCGGCGGCGAAGTGGCTCAGGAGGACGGCGGCGGTGAGGGCGGCGCAGACCGGGTTCTGGGGGTCCTCTTCGCCGGTGGTGTCGCAGTCGAGCGCTGCGCCGCGGCATCTAGCAGTCCGTGCTTCCCAGCTCTTCGGGCTCGACCCGGTGGGCAGTCCCGGCCGGTCGGCGCAGGGCGAGGACCACGGTCAGTGGCCACAACGTCTGGGCCACCACCAGTACCCGCTCGGCCAGCCCGAGATGGGCTCCGCCCGAGCGCAGCTCGACGAAGAACCAGCCCAGCAACACGAACAAGGTACCGGTCACGATCCAGGACACCCTCCACCCCAGGAGCCCCGGCTCGGCAGAACGCCGGCACACCACCGAAGGCCACAACGTGAAGGCGACCCATCCAACCGTGGCGGCGTCCATGTGCCACGGTGAGCTCGCGCCCGCCGGCTGAGGTAACAGCGCTACCAGCAGGACCGCGAGGCCGCCGCCGCCGAGCACGACCCGACCTCGCACTGGGACGGGTCCGAGTCCCAGCGCGATCACCACATACCCCAGGCCCAGCACGGCCAGGGTCCCGGTCATGATCCAGCGGTCGGTCGCGCCCTGGCTCGCGAGCGCACTAATCGTCTGGCGCAGCGGGTCGTAGCCCGGTGGCTGGCGCGCGGCGGCGACCGCCGAGCCGGCCATCACCGCCATCGGTGAGACGATCGCGCAGAACACCGCTGCTCGGTGGGTCATCGTCCGCACCGCTTCACCGTCCCCGTCATGCAGACCCATATACCTACAATATGTAGGCGATTACCCGAGGGCCGTCCTCGGGTTGGTCTCGGTGGCCAGCACCAGCGTGGCCGGCACGGGCTGGCCGGCACGCCCCCGCGACGGGGTCCTGGGCTTACGAGCGCTGGGGGTGGGTCGCGGGCACGCCGCCCTGCCGGCGGGAGCGCCCGGCGGGGTCGTGAGGTGTCCCGAATCGTTACCCGGGCTCGATCGTGGACAGACCTGATACCTACACACTGTCGGAGACAAGGACTGTGCCGGTAACGGACGGACAGGTGACGCAGGTGTCGATCTTCGGGGACGTCGAACTGGACCCGCGCGCGACACAGGCCCCCGCCCCAACCGCCAATGGTCGGCTGGAGGTGACCGGGCAGGCGGGCCCGACGCCACCGGGTCGGGTGGTCACGTCGCGGTGGGAGGACCTGGTGCTCGAGCAGCAGCACCGCCGCGGTCCGCACCGGGTGCGAACCCGGTACGGGCTCATGACGTTGCTGGTCCTGGTGCTCGCGATCTGGTCGCCCCTGCTGCTCGCCGGTGGCCCGCACCCCAGCCTGGCCGCGCTGCTCGGCGCCGGCGCGCTCGGCCCCGCCGGCCTGGGCGTCAACGGCGCCGTGCTGTACCGCCTGGCCCGTCGTCGCTCGCCGACCCTCGGTTCGGCGAGCCGGGAGCCGACCGGGCGCCGGGGCTGGCTCTTGGCGGTCCCCGCCGCGGTCGCCGTCTCTTGAGCCGCCCGGAGTGGCGGCGTTGCGACGAAGCGGCGTCGCGCACGGCGTTGCGGCGGTCGATGTGGCGGGCTCACCGGGGAAGCGGCGGGGACTGGCGGGCTGCCGCGTTCGGGGCGCTCCGGTCGCCGGGCCGGCGGCGTGCGCGGCGCGCGACCAGGGCGAGGACCAGCACAGCGGTCACGGCCAGCGGCCCGTAGGTCAGGTAGTGGCCCACGGTGGCCAGGGACGCAGCGAAGCCGTAGCCGAGCAGCACGCATCCCGCTCCCCACAGCAGGCCCCCGGCGAGGTTCCAGGGCAGGAAGGTCCGCAGGTAGGGCATGGCGCTCATCCCGGCCAGGCCCGGGGTCAGGGCGCGCAGGACGGCGGTGAAGCGGCCCAGCAGCACCGCTCTGCCGCCGTGGCGGAGCAGGAACTGCTCGCCTCGGGCCCAACGCTGGGCACCCACGCGGCGGCCCAGACCACTGCGGTGCAGCCACGGCCCGAAGCGCCGGCCCACCTCGTAGCCCACGGTGTCGCCGAGCACGGCCGCGCCGACCGCCACCGCGATCATCGGCCCCAACTCGATCCAGCCCTGGTGCGCGGCGAACCCGGCGACCAGCAGCGCCGTTTCCCCCCGCACGACCAGGCCGATCATCACTGCGGCCTCCCCGAAGGCCAGGAGCCCAGCGACGAGGTACAGCCAGGGATCAACCTGCTCACCGAGATGCGTCGACACAGCCAGCATGCCGCACCCGCCTTTCCGCTATCGGGCCTGGTCGGGGTCCGGGAGCCCGGTCGCAGCTCGAAGATCGGGTCGGTCGCCGCGCCTTGGTCGCGACGGGCAGCGGCAGCGCGGACGAGAGCGCCCAGCGCTCGGCGACGTGGTCGATGATCAGGGCGACCAGCAGCACCGCGGCCACGGCGACCCCCACTCCGGCGAAGGTGTCGGTCCCGTAGTGCTGCCCGGCCACGACCAACGACACCGCGACCAGCACCGACAACGTTCCCAGGGCCGCCACCCCGGCCAGGCGTCCCGCTCTGGGTAGCGTGAGCGTCCCGGCCAGCAGCAGCGCGGCCGCGGCGGCCAGCGAGACGACCGCGGTGGTGTGCCCGCTGGGCAGCGCGAGTCCGCCGGCGTGGGTGCGTCCCACCAGCGGTTTGAGGACCAGCGACGTGCTCACCATCGCCAGCAGCGGGCCCAGCAACCCGAGCAGCGCCCCGCGCGGGCCCCGCAGCCCCCACCCAAGGACGACCAGCACCGCCAGGGCGCCCGCGACCGGGGCAGGGTCGCCGAGATCGACGAAGCCGTGGGCGGCCAGGCGCAGCGGACCACGCGGCACGCCAAGCACCCCGGAGATCGCCCCGTCGAGGCGCCCGGCCTGCGCCCGGCCCGCGAAATGCACCCCCAGCGCGGCGACCAGCCCGATACACAGCACCATCACCGCACCGGCGGTGCGCCGGTACCGGGCGGGCAGCAGCGGCCGGATCATCCCGTTGCCGGCGCGGCCGGTGGCGTCGCCTCGAGCGACCGTGATACCCCCGGCCCGCGCGGATCCGAACGGTGCCATGTCGTCGTTCTCCTCTCGTTCCCGCGCACCACGCCGCGCGGCGACGCGGTCCGTGACAGCGCCAACCGGCTATCTGGCCCGAGATCGTGATCAGGGTCGCCGGGGTGGGTGCGTAGCCGGGCGGCGCGGGCGGTGACCGTGGCGATCCCGGCGATGACCACCAGGGCGCTGACCAGCTCTCCGGCCAGGGCGGCGGGCGAGGTCACGATCCGCTCGCCGAACCACACTGCGCCCAGCACCATGCCCACCAGCGGGTCCACGGTGATGATCACCGACATGGCCGGGGCGAGGAGCCGACCCTGCGCCAAGGCGTACTGGCTGAGCAGGAACGCCGCCGGGCCGAGTAGGCCCACCACGTACAGGGTGGGATGGCCCAGCGGCTCGGTCCAGCCCCCCCGTAGCTCGTCGCCCAGGACCTTGAGCAGGCTGGCGGTCAGCCCGTAGAGCACGCCGGTGCCCAGCGCCAGCGCCAGCACCTTCGCGGCGCGCCGCGCCGCCGCGGCCCACCCCAGCGCGGCGGCCACGACCCCGGCACAGGTCAGCGACGACGCCAGCGAGGGCCCCGCTCCTACGATGCCGGCGCCGGGGGCGTGGGGGCGGGCCAAGGTCAGGAACGCGGCCAACCCGACCGCGCAGCCCAGCGCGCCCCACACCAGAATCCGGTCCGGGCGCTGCCGGGACAGCACGGCCGAGAACGCGACGGCGAACAGCAGCCCGGTCACCAGCATCGGCTGGATGAGGGTGATCGGGGCGTAACTCAGGGCGAGCAGCTGCAGACCCAGCCCGGCCACCGTGGCCACCAGTCCGAGTAGCCACAGCGGACGGCGCAGCAGCCCGGCCAGCGCCCGGGGCCCCAGGCCGGCGCCGACCCCGGGATGTGCGGCGGCCCGCTGCTGGGCGGCGGTGGCCAGCCCGATGCTGGCCGCGCCCGCGAGCGCGGCGGGCACAGCGGGCGGCCCCGGGCCGGCCACCGCGTCGGAACCCGAACGCACCACCAGGCAGACGTCGCTCGTACCGACTCTGCCTGCGGCGCTACACGTTGTAGGAGTCCCGGCTCCGTGGCCCGAGTCGACCACAGCACTCCCACAGACTGTAGGAGTAGCCTTCTGCACCGTGTCGGGATACGGAGCGGGCAGCGTGGACGACCAGACGCCGAGGCAGACTACCGAGCCCCATCTCGCGGGCGAGCTCGGCCCGGGCACGACGTGGACCGTCGTGCGCACCGCCGGGCGCACAGCGCGGTGGTTCTTGCTGGGCGGGGCGATCCTCGGCGCCGTGGTAGGGCTGGTCGTGGGCCTGCGCCTGGCCGGCGCCGACTACACCTCGAGCGCGCAGGTCCTGCTCGGCCCCGCCGACGCTGTGGACAAGTCCAGCAGCACCTACGACAACATCCAGTACGTCAACCAACGGATGTCGACCTACGCCCAGATCGCCACCAGCGACCGGGTCACCGGCCCCGCCGCCCGGCAACTGGGGGGTGACCCGGCCGAACTGGCCGGCCGGATCACCGCCACTGCGGGGGACGGCACCACGGTGCTGAGCGTGGCGGTGCGCGACCGGAACCCGCAGGACGCCGCCCGCGCCGCCACCGCGGTGACCCGAGCCCTGGTCGGGGAGATATCCGCGGTGGAGACCCCGGCGGGGGCCACCACAGCCCGGGTCACCGCGCGGGTCGTCGTCGAGCCCGTCGCGGCCCCCCCCACGCCCGCTGCCGCCGCCCCCGGTGTTCCTCGCCGGTGGCGCCCTGGCCGGGCTCGCCCTCACGATGCTCGCCGCGCTCGCCGCCGGCTCCGCCCGCCTCCGTTCCACCGCACGCGCGACCCTGCGCTGGGTCCAGAACGCCCCCGCACCGCCGCAGCCCGGCCGGCCGGTCGGCTCCGCCCCACCGGCGACCGGCTCGCCGACAGGACACCGGCGGGGACCTCACGGCCGCCATCAGCGGTTCCCCCGCCGAGCCGGGGCGCACCACCGCTCGCCCGCACTGCCCCCGGGATGGGCTACGGGGGGCCGTGAGCCCGGAACCCTCTGGTGATGTCCCCGGGCGCGGCCGACCGCCGCGCCGGCCCGTTACCCCCGGGCTGGAGGTGCGCCGCTCCGCCGTGACCCGCGGGCGGCGCTGAGCGTGGTCACCACCGCCACCCTCATGGCCACCGACTCCTGGTTCGACCTCCCCACCTCGGCGCCCGGCCGCGACCTGGCCCTCGCCACGGCCGAGGCCGCCCTGGTGGAGCTGCCGCTGACCGCCGCCGCGCTGTGGCTCGCCCACCTCGTCGCCGACCCCGACCACCTCCACGACGACGGACACGACGTCGCCGACGACCACAGGAGCGCCTCGTGACCGGGCGCCCTGCCCGCCGCGGCCGGATCGCCGCTGCCGGTGCCGTGGCGGGCCTCGCCGGCGCGGTGTGGTGGTGGCGTCAGGACACCGCCCCGTTCCCCTACGCCCAGCACCGGCTCCTCGACGTCCCGCTGCCCCTGCTGGGCCCGCGGCGCCTGACTGCGCTGCTCGAACCGCGCCCGGGCCAGCAGCTACTCGAGATCGGCCCGGGCACCGGGCTCCAAGCCCTGCACGTCGCGCCGCTACTCGGCCCGGAGGGGCGCCTGCACGTGGTCGACGTCCAGCCCGAGATGCTCGCCCACGTCGTGCGCCGCACGCCGCGGGCATCACGACCATCGAGGCGCACCACGCCGACGCCCGGACGCTGCCGCTGCCCGACGCCTCGGTCGACGCCGCCTACCTGGTCACCGCGCTCGGGGAAATCCCCGACCGCCCCGGCGTGCTCGCCGAGGTGGCGAGGGTGCTGCGTCCGGGCGGCCGTCTGGTGGTGGGCGAGTTCTTCGACCGCCACTACGTGCCGCTGAGCTCCCTGCGCCGCGACGCCGGGTCGGTGGGCCTGCACCTGGCGCGGCGCACCGGGGTTCCGTTCGCCTACTACGCCGACCTGCGCCGCCCCGACCACCAGCCCGGGCGGTGACCCGAGGGATGCGCACTCCCCCCGTGGCCTACAACCTGATCAGCCAGCCGAGCCTGCGCCGGGGTGCTGGGCGGCGACGACCCCGAACGCGACATCACCACCTGGATCCCGCCCGCCATCCGCCACGTCGCCGAGATCGGCGCCGGCGGCGGGCACTACACCACCGCCCTGGCCCGCCACCTCGAACCCGGCGCGAACCTGACCGCCATCGACCCCGACCCCCGCGCGGTCGCGGCCCTGACCCGCCGCGGGCTCCCCGCCGTCCGCGCCGACGGCGCCGACCTCCCGTTCGCCGACGACAGCCTCGACACGCTGTTCTAGGGGGTCGGCCGGAATACGCCAGGAACGGGCCCCGGCGGCGGTACGCACTGGTGATGGCGTGCGAGGGCACCCGATCGGGGTAGTTAGGCTGCGCCCGGCCGGGTGAGGAGACGTCGCATCAGGGGTGGGTGCCGGTGATGTCGATCGATCGCACGGCCTACCCGCGGTTCGGGAGGGTGGTCTCGGCGGTCGAGCTGGCCGAGGTGTTCACCCCGACGGTCGACAAGGAGGGTTGGGCGCGGGAGCGCACCGTCGATGCGCAGCACCGGCTGGTGTTGATGGTGTGGTTGAAGTGCTATCAGCGGCTGGGCTACTTCCCCAAGCTGGCCGAGGTGCCGCAGCTGGTGGTCGCGCACGTGCGCGACGCGCTCGGCCGCGGCGGTGACGTCGTGGCGGCCCAGGAGGGGGAGCGGACCGCGAAGCGGCACCGGCAGTGGGTGCGCGAGCGCCTGGGCGTGATCTATGAGTCGGCTCGGGTGCGGGCGGTGGCGGAGGCGGCGATCCGTATGGCGGTGGTGTCGAAGGACAACCCGGCCGATCTGATCAATGGGGCGCTCGAGGAGCTGATCCGCGCTCGCTGCGAGCTGCCGGGCTACAGCACGCTAGATGCGATGGCCACGATCCGCGCCGAGGTCAACATCGAGCTGTTCGCCCGGGTCACCGCCCGGATCGATCTTGCGGCCCGGGCCGGGTTGGCGCGGTTGTTGCTGGTCGATCCGGTCACCCGCCGCAGCGAGTTCGACGCGCTCAAGGCCCCGGCGACGCACGGATCCGAAGTAGACGTAGATGCTCGAGTGCGAGCGGGGGTCGGCGTCGTGCCGATCTGGTTCTCGCTCGGCGAGGACCCCGACGACGGTCCCCGCCGCGCCTGATCAGCGACAAGGCGGGTGTCGGTCTGTGAGGCGTGGACGGGGGACCGGGTGAGTGGGCGGCGGGGTCCGCGGGCAGGGGCCAGCGGTGGTGCAACGACCACGGTCACGCACGACCACGGACACGGCGTGCAGCGCCACTGCGGGCGTGTAGACGGCGACCAGGAGCCAGCTCAGTCAGCCGCCCTCGCCGACGGCAAGGGCCGCTGACTCCCCTGGTGACCCGACTCCTCGAGCGCGACCCGACGCGGCGCCCGCCGATGGAAGCGCGTTGGACAGGTCGTGCTCGAGGGCGGCCTCGATCGGCGCCCGGTGCTTGCGGATCTTCTGGCCGAGGGCGACGAAGGCGGGGATGCGGCAGCGTGCCGCCCATGACAGCCACCGGTCGGGGGCTTCTTTGCCGGGCTCGCCCTTGACCGCGAACACGTGGCGCAGGCCCTCTTTGAGCAGGTAGGCTCGGTGCAGCCGGGGGTCGGTCTTGGCGATCCAGGCCATCTTGTCGTGCTGGCGGTAACGGCGGCGCCGACGAGCTCCTCGCGGCCTACCTCGAGCGCGTCGGCGCCCGCCTCGGCCAGATCGTCATGACCGATACTCCGCGACACGCTGCTGCGCCTGCCCGTCCTCAGCCCCCGCGCCGACAACGGCACCCAGGCCCGCGCCGCGACCCGGATCGTTGACGCGTTCATGGACGGTCTCATCGACCGCCAGGTCGCCGGGCTGGTGGCCCGCCTCGAGCACCAGCTCACCCGGGCCGACCAGGCCACGGCGACCCGACTACGTCGCCAACTCACGCCCAGATCGTGGACGCCGCGACGGCAGGCTGAGCCGGGCCAGCGTCACCGCACCCGCCCAGCCCACGACCACCGCGACCGCCGCGACCACGTCGCTGGGCCGGTGCCACCCGACGAGCATCGTGGCCAGCCCGGCCAGGGCGACGGCCGGGACACCGAGCAGCACCACCGGCACCCGCAGCAGCGGCGGGAGCACCATCAGCAGCGCCACCACCAGCGACGCGACGAGGGTGACGTGGCCACTGGGCAGCGAGTTGTCGCCGCCCGGCCGAGTCAGGGTCG
>JAABUP010006507.1_pt1 | contig 16540 bp, 18 predicted proteins | sample 5559201 | NCBI WGS metagenome assembly JAABUP01 (sample SAMN10711887, study PRJNA513373) | rock metagenome | isolation source: Antarctica rocks | place: Antarctica
CTGGGGTACAATGAGTCAAGGGGCATCTATTGCGCAATGTGGCATTTTGCTCTACAACAGGAGAGCAAAGCACTTTAGGGATTGCTCTCCTTGAATTCACATGCAAACACAAATGTATGCAAGCAAGCACAGACAGTCTGCAGCTTTGCGGCCAGGTTCAGCCAGCTGTTCTGGCAATTGCTGCAAGTTCTCAATTCGTGGTAAGTTTACATCAGGAGTAGCAACACCGCTTGCCAGCTGTAGCAAACAGGAAGCTGAAACACAAGGGGTGATGACCAAGCAGCAATCATTGTGCAAACATCAGTGCCTTTGCCATGTATGTGTATACTGATCAGCTAGCTCCACGGCATACCTTTCAACATTCTTTTGTCTTGTCCTTAATTTGAGCTGTAGCACTGAAAGCACAACATTTCAAGGAAACATGATAAAGGAGATCCAGCCCTGGCTCCATTGCATGTGTGTATAAAAGTCCATGCGCTTTGCTAGCCAGCTGTAGCTGATGTGGCCAATGTCAACATGACAGCTTCACAACAGCTTTAGCTTGTTAACAGCTTCATAACAGCTTCACGACTGTTAACAGCTAGCCTGTTAACAGTTAGCCTGTCAACAGCTCCATAACAGTAATGTCATGCAGGTTGTGTGCGAGGAAGCACCTCAGGGGTACAACTATGGCGCCCGTACCAAGATGAAGAACCGGTTCATTGGGGGGGTGGTCACCCCCGCCCAGCCCCAGTACCTTTACAGCATGATGGAGGACAGGAGCGATGCCCATGATTTCCAGGAATCCCCACCTATCCTGGGGATTGCAGCTGCTGTTGGGGGTTACAAGGTCAGTCTGCAAATCTACCTGGGGACAGTTGAGCTATGCGAGAGGACAAGATCTTTCTGGTGATCATGGGGATATGAGTGACATGCATGACTTTTTTGGGAGTCCCCACGTGCTTTAGGGGTTACAGCACCACTGATCATGTGACCCTCAACAGCAGCTGCAATTCCCAAAGATGCTGTTGGGGGTCACATGGTCGGTGATCCTGCAAATCCCTTTGGTATCACAGCCCTTGTGCAGTATGACAGAACATCCAACAGATGACACCCACAGACGCAGTCTCAGCTCAATTCTGGTCAACAGAGTCTGTGCCAAAACCTGCATTATAGAACACATGCTGGATGTTGTGTGTGTAACAACAGCTAACAGAGTAAATTGCTGTCACAGGTGATGGAAGTAGATGTGGACATGCTGACCTGTCAAGTCACTGAGGGTCTGACTGAAGATGCGGTCTCAGCACGCCTTCATCAGGGGGGGCTTGTCCCACCGCTGTACCTGCATAGCAGCATACACGCACGTCAGGACAGACAGATCTCAGAGAGCACTGTGGAGGCTGAGTGGGAGCAGCGAGTCAGCCAGCTGTTTAGATCTCAGGTCAGTCAGGCTTGAGGGTTCAATTTTCAAAGTTTGAGGTCAAATTCAAATTCAAATCGCTTTAGGGTAAACTTTGAATTCAAGCTAGGCTCGGACTAACATTTTGTGTGCTTGCGCTGGCATGGTGAGGAAAGCAAGTGTCAGTGACAGGCTGGTTGTGTTCTGGGGGTGTGTAGTCACACTCCTGCTGCCAAACAAAGTAAGGAGGTTGGGGGCAGGTGGGAGGAAGGATGTGCGTGGCAGGAGAGATGTAGATGCATCTTTGCATCAGCACTCTCAGCACAGCTGTCTATGTTCTTGAAAGTCAAAATAGTGTGTTGCATCGTGCTTATGCTGCCAGATGAAGTAAGGAGGCTGGGGCTGCAAACATGCAGAGCATGATTCAACTTATGATTCTGATGAATATGATTATGTTGCAATAAGAAATACAGAGTGATTTCTGTCAGGTCACTTTGCCACCTTGATGACTTACAGCATGTCCATCTTCATACAAGTCTCCAGTGTTGGCCTATAAATCCTCTGCTGAATCAAAGCAAAGCCACGCATAATGTCAAAACAGAATCTCAATAGTACGGTTGCGTCGATTTTCTCCCCTGTGGAAGTTGCTGCAGAGAATGAAGTCAAACACAACCGTACTATTGAGATTCTATTTGACATGATGCGTCTCTTGGCTATGATGCAGCAGAAGGATTGACAGGCCAAAGCTGCAGACTTGTATGAAAAGGGGGGTGGAGGGGGTGTGTGTGTGTGTCATGAGGGAGGTAGATGCATCCTCTCTATTGGCACTCTGAGTCCAACTGTCTGTGATTGTGAAAGTCAAACAGGGTGCTGCATTGTGAGTAATATGCCAAGCAGAAATTTGAAAGGGATCTGTCTTAGCAACATCTAACAGAACCACGACTGCAATTCCGACAGCGCAACAACCGTCTGCCAGACATACGTATAACAGCTGGTATAGTAAGAGTATGGTATGGAAACAGTATGGTATGGTATTGGTATGGTATTTTAACGGTATGTGTTATCATCAGTGCAACAAAGCTTCAGTGACTCAGGACCACGCTATGCAGGTGGGATTGGTGAAGAAGTATAGCGATGCTGAGGCCGTGTCAGGGCTGCTAAACCTAGTGAAGATGGAGCTAGGGTTGGGCACTGACGTGGGCTTCACTCAGGTAAGAAGAAGAAAAGAATACAGAGAATAAAGGCTTCACTCAGGTAACACAGACTCAAGTGGTCTGTCATGTTCATGCTGAGTGTTGGCCAAATTTTGCCAATTGCTTGTCTTCTCCCAAGGGTTAGCGACATGTAGTCCTGAGTCAACAGGTGTTGCTCAGCACCATTGTTGCAGCATTCCATTGGGGTTTCCCCGACCTTTCTTTGGTATATTTTCTACCTGCCTTTGAAGTACATGCAAGCTTTGCTTGCAATACTGATCAGGAAATCACTGCATTGCCTTGCTAGCATGGTTTGGGCTTGTTCTTGTTTTGACAAATCGTTAAATTCTGGCTTGAATGCTGCCCTAGGCTTAATGCCCTGTATGTTAGCTGGGACCAAGCTCCAGGGGGGTAGGGTGGGGAGGGTGGGGCGCAGCTTGGGGCGTACACTGAGACGCTGAGACACATGTAATGTGACTGCAAGTGGATGGTCTCAGGATGACAATCAGCATGCAATCATTGTGCATGCATCTCATCTTCTCAGTGTGCGCCCCAATGTCATGCTAGCCCCTTTCTCACACTTTGTGGCAAATGTCGAGTACCTCTTCCGTGACACTACACAACATGTGTGTGCAATATTGCAGGTTACGTCTGCAGCCACAGACAGACCCAAGCCAGTGTACAAGTCCACAGCATGTCAGTTAGGCATTCACAAGACCCCCGGGGTGTGGCCCCTCCTGGACAGCCTGCTCTCCCCTACCCCCACCTCACTGCTGGTTAGGCGGTGGTTACGCCGGTTACTGCTGCTGCCACCTCCCACAGAAGTGGCTAAATCCATCAGGACAGCATGCCAGTTTCTGTCTGGTAACTCTCATGTTCCTGCTGCTGCTTGTGCAATTTCACAGTGAGCAAACAGTGCAGCAAGGCTTCTTGTGGTCACAAAATGTTTATGATGATTGCAGCAGCTCTGGAAATATTGCGCTTCTTGTGTAGCATTTCACTACAGAGTCCAACTCGAGTGTTGCTGGTGCACTGGACGCAAAATTTGTTGAGCACTGATGCACTGGTGAATGGTCAAAGGATATCTCGGGAGTCACACCCTATCAAACAGTCTTTTCAGGCAAAGTTATGACTAGAAGATGTTCACGATAACTGCAGCAGCTCTGTCAGTATTGCGCTTTTTGTTTAGCATGTCACTGAAGAGTCCAAACTTAGTTGTGCTGGTGCACTGGTGCATGGTCAAACATACCTCGGCAGTCACACCTGACTAAACAGTCTGATGTCGGCCAAAGTTGGTGTTGTCGACAACCGTGTCCATGTTCCTTGCTCCCCATTGCTGTCTTCTCAAACATCTCCTTGCTGCCCTTTTCTGCTTCTTCCTTGCGTGATTGTGCAGCCTACGACAGCTGTATGCACAGACACAGCGTACGCTGCACAGACATGTAAACAAGAAGCAGAAAGGGCAGCGTGGACATGTTTGAGAAGACACAGCTCAATGACTAAGCCAAGCCAGGCTTTGTGCTGACATCAGCCCCAAAGAAAAGGTGTGCATTGCAGCAAGCAAGGATGATTCTCTTTTTTTGAGGGAAAAAACAATCTCTGTCACTGCACTTGCAGCTGTTTGATAAAACTAATGCTGCCTTCCTGTGAACACCTTCTATCGACTTTGCCCCATCCTGCCACTCCCAATAAATTCACTATTTTCAGCTTCAAAATATTTCCTCACTATTTTCATATCGAAAATATTTTCTCCGCAAGTGTGGCTGTGGTCTAGTCTTGATTATGATCACCTACTTGCACTTCACAGAAAATATGTATGTCTGCGCACCAAAAGGGCGATCAAACAAGTGCCATCAACTTGTTGTCTGAATTATTTGATTTTTTGGTGTTTGATTGCACAACAACTCATGTGTTGTGTACAGATCTTCAAACACCCTTGCCAGAATACCCGACCCTGGCTACCAACAACATCGTTTTGAAGCTCCGTGCAAGAGAAGCGAATGACATTTTTTTCCGGGAGCTATCGAGCGTCTTACAGGCAGTACAGGGCACTGTCGAAAGCCCTGCCCTCGCCCTGTTGGCAGCAGCCCTCATGCCGGCTGTCCTGGAGGAGACTAAAGTCAAGCTGACCCTGAAGCAGCTTCTGGATTCCTGCAGGTGAGTCAGCCTTTGTCAACTTGCCCATCACATGCTCCCAGGGCAGTCATGTATTTACCTGTGCACATGATGCAGAGAACCATATCTGTCAAACTTGTAGCGTTGTTCAGGTCTTAGTAATGGATGCACATGCGCAAGAATTAGTCAGTGTTGGAGCCAAAAGTGATGGCGCCAAACCAGGCGCTCCTGCTGGCATAGGATCAACTTCTTCTTCTGGTGCTGCTCAAGAGAAAAGGAGACACATTGGATCCACTTCTTTTCAGCAATTCCTGAAGAACAAGTTGCTTCAGTCCACCAGGAACGCCTGGTTTTGTCCAAGCAGCTTTGTCTCAAGCTTGACGGCAGCATTTGTGTATGCTGTGTTTATCAAGCCCTGAACAAGTGTGTAATCTGAAAGATGGGTATTTTCTACCTCATGTTGATTGCTTTTGCTACATAGAGACTAACAGGAGCTTTTGAGTTACAGCTCATCAAACCAAGCCATAACCCTAAACCATAAACCTGCAGTCCGCACTGTTCTGCTGCAGTTACAGCAGACTACTGCTGCTGCTGCTGCTTTCAGCAACTGTGATCTGTGCTTTTCATGGCAGTGCACCTCTGCTTGCAGGCTTTGCATTGAACAGATTGATGATGTGGTGGAGGAAGAAGAGGATGAGATGACTCAGGCTGCCCGGCTCAACTCACATGCCGAGGCCTCAACTTCAGAGGGAAAGGTAGTCTTACCATCACTAACACCTAATGCTGTCACTGTGTGTCACATGCCATGGTGCCAGAGTATGTGTGAAATGTGTGAACATAGGTGATATGCTGATCCGGAACTGCTCACAGCTTTGAAAAGTGCATGTGCGTTTCTGTAACGTCTCTGCAACTGTGTGTGGCATCTTTAGGACTGTTCAGTTTTCTGTTACCTGTGGCAATGACAACCTGGAACTTCTGTCACACCTGCCATGGACAGACAGGGGCCGCAATATTGCATTTTGTGGCCAACACTGTGATGAGACAATAACTTGGCAAGTCACAACATTTACCCCTTCCTTGGTGCGTTGCACATAATACAAGCCAACTGCACGAATAACTCTGTTCAATGATGTTCACACATTGATCAAGGCAAAGAAGGGTGTGGCGCATAATCTAAAACACCCACACCCTCATCATGTGATGCAATGTGTGCAGACAGCAAAGGGTGGTGGCATGGAGGTGCTGGGGAAGCTTTTCCTGTCAAATGAGGAGTTCAAGGGGCGAGTCAGACGCACACACATCGCAGACGAGATAGAAGCGGTGAGGGTTTGCATCTCTACATGTTTCTCCACAAAATATAGTGAGAGAAAGGAAATTCCATTTTTCTGGGTGGCACGACAGTTCTACGAAACATATGCAAACCTTTTCAGACCACCATCAGCAGCATAGTGCACAAAAGGTCACAGGTGCGACTAAATTTGCTGCAGATAAATGCCAGGCTTGCATCTGGCTAGAAGACCAAGCTTCTGCACTTTTATTAGAATAGTCCTTGGTTCAGTTCTTTTATGCCTTCTGAGAGAGCATGCCCTTGAGCTATTGTGTGGGTCAACCATCTGAGTTCACCGGCCCTGTCAGAATGTGGGGCTTCATGCTGCCTGGAAATATGTACCTGGAAATGTGTGCCGGGAAATGTGTTGCATGAAAATGTGTGCCTGAGAAAGGCTTTGTGGGGCATCTTGGGCCGGTTTGGGACCATCTCAAGCTTCTCAATATTCAACGCCTAATGGCGTCGTCTTTTCTTTTCTTTCTGATGGCTTTGTACCTGCATCACTCATTAAGCAGCAACACATCAGCAATGTCTTTGATGAAAACAACTCATCAGCAGTCGTTTCATCAAAGCATTGCGGATGTGTTGCTGCTTAAAGAGTGATGCAAACACAAATGTACTTCGTCATTCAAAAGCATGGAGGTTGGTGACGCAGTGCGTGGAACTGCAGCAGGCTTGTACAGTCAGATGTGAAGCAGATGTATGTCAATGGTGACAACACAGCAGATAGACATCAAAACAATCATAATAAATACAATAAATAGTATAAATAATATAAGGCTCAGATTGCACCTTACATCACATCAGAAGTGTGTGTCTGCAAGTTCACCGTCATGAACCATCTCTAGCACCAATACCAAGCAAGGCTCACTTGGATTTCTTTCTGGCTCAGGTTGAGAAGGCAGGATCAGCAGTGGAAGAAACGCTTTTTCGGGCGTTTCAGGCCATCTGTGAGTACAGTGAGCAGCATGACCCTTCAAGTAAAAGGCCGACCCTCATCTTTGACCCGGTCAACAGCGCTGTGTGGATCAAGCTTGTCAAAGGGTCTCAGGTAATGGAGCAAAGTACAGCTCATAGGGATCAAACCAAAGATGATTATGACGTCAGGCAGGTGTTGAGGCTTCTGTGTGAGCTCTCTGCTCTGTTGCACGTGCTATCTCTATGCATGATGCTGTATATCAGATTTTATGCTTGTGTTACTCTGCTCTGTTGCAGGCTGCACAGCTGTGGCCAACAGATGTGCTCTAGTTGATCATGCAGCTCGTTTCAATCCCAAAACGTCTATACTAGTTCAGAAACGTCATCCCTACACTGGAAATGTAAATTCAGAAACGCCTGGGGACAGTTAAAATGCATTTTTACATTGTGGAGATGTTTTGGCGCTTTTCAATGCCAAAATTTCTACTTCAATTCAGAAACGTCATTCCTACACTGGAAATGTAAACTCAGAAACGCCTGGGGACAATAAAAAACGCGTTTCTACATTGTGGAGATGCTTTAGAAGTTCTAGACCATTCACTGTCTTGTTTTGCAGGCTGCCAACCAAGCTGAAGCCTTCAATTTGGTGCATCCCCATGACAGGAATGGCAAGCCCATTGCTGACAGGCATTGCACTCGGGAAGTCGAAGAGGCACTCAATGACTACCGAGCAGCATGTGACACTGCACGTGCGGCTGTGCGAGGCCAGCTCAGGCTACTGGCTGAAACCCTGCAGGTTGACTCCACTCCCATACCCTGTGCAGTGTCACACAAATCTTTCTAGGTCATGACTGGAATGCATATCAGCAACAGCTGTGCTGGTTTGCTTGGGTGCATTAGAAAAGAAAAGACACCACCTTTTGGCGTCAGTTCTAATCAGAAGCCAAGTATTGCACTGAGCTGCGTGGGTTGGGTGCATTATACTATGCCATATAGACCTGAGGTTTGTCCTTATTGATTGTTGTTTGGCCATGGGGCACCATTGCAGCAGAACAGGTCACAAACGGCTGTTATCTGCTCCGCGTGTCTGCATCTGTTGTATAGCATAGACGCATGAATAGCTGGCTTCTATGACAGACTCTGACATGCAGAGCAGATAACAGCCGTTTGTGACTTGTTCTGCTGCTGCAATGTTGCGCCATGGCCAAGTCTGGATTTAACAAATTGGGGGTTCTGCAGACAGACAGTGTCTTGGTCAGTTTGCTTGCCTTCTTGACTAATGATTTGTTGGTTTCTGTGCTGCTGTTTGAATTGCCCCAAGGTCCCAACACCTGACTGCACCCTGAGGCTGCTGCTATCTTTGCAAGTACAATGCTGCAGCCCTTGAAGCTTGAGTCTATGGCAATTCTCTGATGTCCCATAGCAGACATCCCCTTGGTTGCAGCTTATGCCTTTGCTGGTATACCTCAACCTGAAACCACATAAAGCCAGTATCCAGGCAATCGTGAATTCAGATTGGGATGTTCTTCTATCAGAATTGAGTTTTCTGTCTCCAGAGGAGTTAAAACACCTTCACAATGCAGAAACATGGTTTTACTGTCCCCAGGCGCCGATGTTAGATTTTCACTGTAGGATGTGGGCATTCTCCGAAAAATTACAGATGTTATAGGGTTAAGAAGAGCTGGTGTTAGTCATGATGCCATGCATGCAGCTCAGCTGATGTCCTCACAAGCGTGTGTGTGATGCAGGAGTCTCTGCTACAGATTGTGGCTGCTTCCACATTTGCCATCATTGCCGCTGCCCTGGAGTGTCATGTGAATGAAGCCAGCCGCAGAGGCTGGACCCTGCCCAGTCAGCTGGCCAAAGGTATGGTTTCAGTTAGAGTTTTTGACTTTTAGGGTTCATCATAGGGTAGAGTTACTGCTTCAGATGGAGTGATTTCGAACTTCTAGGGTCTGATTGTAGGGTTTTCTGCTGCTTATTGCTTGAGATGGAATTAGCTTGATGTGGTTGAATGTAACTATAGACCATGGTGCGGTGATGATAACAACATTCCTCGAACTGAATGACCTCTGGTTGAGGGCATGCAGACATACATCTACTCATAGAAGTTGAGCACTGTCTTTGGTCTATAGGTTTGCTCCTAGGGTTCTTTCAAAGCTTTTGTAGGGTTCATTTGGGCTATTGCAGGGTATGGCTGACTCTGCAAGCACCATCATTGATGGCCCATCAACATGCCCTGTCATGGTCTATACAGTCTGTAAATTCTTCCTCTTCCTCTTCTTGATGGAAGCCAGCTGCACAGTCAGCCTGCTTGAGTGCATCCTTAAACTCAAGCATGCTTGACTCCTGTTGTGAACGCACTGAACCATGCTAAAGACCTGTCAAATCAGTCAACTGGAGTCAGATTTAGCTCTGGAACAGGCAGGGTATTTGTGAAGTTCTATGCTGGTGCTGCTTCAATTTCAATCTGCCCTCGCCAAAGCAATCAGACAAGCTTGACTCTCTGTCAAGCAGTAACAGCTCCAGACTTGACACGACTACTGCACAAAGATGCTGAATGATCTGAACTGCATGGCGCAGGGGCAGTTCCAGAAGGGCAGGGCATGAAGGTGGAGGGGATGTGGCCCTACTGGCTGGATGGGCACTCTACCAACACTGTGAAGAATTCCTTTGACATGCGCTCCATGTATCTCCTCACAGGTGAGCCATGTGACCAGGACGGCCTGCATTATTGTTATTATGCTATTGATTGCTGCTTATTGTTGTATCATGCAACCAATTTGTCATGTTTGCTGTTCATACTCTACTTTTTGGGGTGTGGAGCCAACAGTGACTCATCACACCTGGCCTCAAAAGCATCAGTGCATGTGATATGCAACACAATCAGGCTGGTGAGTTGAGAGTCTTGCTCCACAATAATTCCCATCCAACAAGGCTGTTGCTGGTAGCGCATTATGTCATTGGTGCACGCTATTTACGCAAATACATGTGACAAGTCTTCTGAGACTATACGCTGTGTGTGGTGTCTGTTGACTCGTTGGCTTGTTTGACATTGTTCCTGTGGCAAGTACATGGCTTAGCTATATAGCCAATATATGCATGTCATTTAGCTTACCTATATAGCCTATATATACAATTCATGTAGCTGACCTATACAGCCTATATATGCAAGTCATGTAGCTGACCTATATATGCATGTCATACATGTCTTTGACCAGCTAGGACCTGAGCAGACGGCATGCTCTTGATTTTCTTCTTTGATGACTTCTGCTTCTTGCCTGCTCTCCTCAAGAAGCGCTCAGCTTACACAGCTGGGCTAGGCTGTTCGCAAACTGTGTTTACAGAACCTAAGTCCTTGATTAGAACATATGGTAACCTGACCACAGCCACTGTAGTTTTGACCTTTTCTCCCCTAGCCCACAGCTACAGACACTGAGTCACATTTGGTTTTGATTCACAGTTTTTTGCTGCATCAGTTCTCTGCTGCAAGAAAAGGCGAGTTTTGAGATGCAGAACTCCATCAGCATTTGGTTGCTGGCATGTGCTCTTGCACTTCACAAATCATCGGCAAGAGTATATACAAGGAGTGCCTCATTCACGACTGTTTAATATTCTAATAGCCGTACTCTTGGAGAGTTAACGCTGATTGAAAGGTGCAAACTCCTTTTTGAGCCTAGATAGAGGGTCCTCTAGATAGATGGCTCACAAGGGAGTTTGCACCTTTCAATCAGGGACAATGATCCAAGGGGTCCCTGAACAGCTGAGAAGCAGGTGGGGATAGCCATATACATTACGCGCTTGCACAATGGTACACTTGACAGTTTTTTTGTGAATGTTCAACAATCATATTAAAAGAATGTGTCACTGCAATACAACAAGCTAGGTGTTGTGACTGCCGGCCCAAACATGGCGGGAAAATCAACCATACTGAGGAGCGTGTTGTCACGGCAGGCCCAAATATGGCGGGAAAATCCACCATTCTGAGGAGCGTGTGTGCAGTAGCCCTGCTGTCAGCATGTGGGCTATATGCCCCGGTCCAGTCAGCAGTAGTGCCCTACACAGACACCTTCATGCTGCGTAACTTCTCTGCTGACTCACCCCTGGAGGGAAAATCGTCCTTTGCGGTTGAGATGGTTGAAATGAGGTGACCGATTTATTGCAAGTGTTGTCGTGTTTGCAATTGAGATGGTTAAAACTGAGGTGATTTATTCTCATTTCAAGTGTTGTCATGTCCGTAGTCGCATCTTGGCTGAGCAAAATGCTTTCAGGCTGGATCACAATTCTGCTGACTCATTGCTGGAGCTCAAGAATTTTTTCTTTTCTATGTATGAGTGATCAGTAGGGGCTTTGTCTGCAATATGTATATGCCAGCATTGAGTAGCCAGGATCTGTCTGTTTGTGTCAATCAGTATGTTTCTCTGCCTGCCTGCCTGCCTGCCTGTATGTCTGTCTGTGTATGCCTGCCGGCCTGCCTGCCTGTTTAGAGGCACTTTTGCAGTGTGTTGCCGGCAATGTGTAGCCAGGACGCGTGTCCGTCCGTACCTGTGTGTCTGCCCACCCGTCTACCAACCTGTCTGTATGTCTGCTTGACTGGCGGCATGCATTTTCATTGAGCATCTCATACGCAACAATGTCTGCAGTGTGGCCGTGATTGCGTCCGTAATCATCGCTGGTAAATCTCATGCTGCAATGAGTCAAGCAGGCTGTTAACTGGAGTAACTATAAATGTGGTTGTTTGGTGATGCAGGTATGTGATGGATGATGTGACAGAGGACTCGCTGGTGCTGGTGGATGAGCTGGGCAAGGGCACAGAGGTGAGGGCAGGGGCAGCCATTGCCGGGGCCATGCTGGAGAGGCTGGACACCATCGGCTGCAGGGGCATCTTTGCCACGTCAGTCTTCTTCTTCATCACTGTTCATGACTCTTCTTCTTCTTCTTTCCCCCCTTCTTCTTCCTCTTCTTCTTTTTCTGCATTGCTTGGCTAAATGGTCATTGCTGGGGCCATGCTGCAGAGGCTGGACGCCATCGGCTGTAGGGGCATCTTGGCCATGTCAGTCTTCATCTTCTTCATCACTATCCTTCACTGTTCTTCTTCTTCCTCCTCTTCTTCTTCTGCATTGCTTGACAACATGGTCATTGTCGAAGCCATGCTAGAGAGGCTGGACACCATCGCCTGCAGGGGCATCTTTGCCACGTCATTCTTCTTCTTCACCACTGTTCTTGACTCTTCATCTCTCCTTCTTCTTCTTGTGCATTGTCGGGGCCATGCTGGAGAGGCTGCACACCATCGCCTGCAGGGGCATCTTCGCCACGTCAGCCTTCTTCTTTGTTGTTGTTACTGTGATACTGCAGAAGCGAGCCTCAAATGTGAAGGCTGGTACCCTTTGGTTTTGAGGCTCTGCAGATTCATGCTCACACTGTTTCGCTCAGCTTGCTGTGATCTTGTGAGATCAGCATCCAGTCTGGATCCTGCTTGCCTTGAGTTCCTGGGTTTTAGGGTTTATTTAGGGTTTAGGATTTTAGGGTTTATTAGGGTTTATTAGTATATAAAAAATATATAGTGCAGGAAACTTTGGACTTGAGACTTTGGAAGTTCAGGCTCAGCTTTTTCGCTCACCTTGCTGTGATCTCTTGAGATCATTATCCAGTCTGAATCCTGACAAAAGTGCAGGGAGTTGTGCCTATGTATCAGTGTGCTGACACCAGTTGTACTGGTCTAGGTGCATTCAGGACCAAATTCTCCAATCTGTTCTGTTTCTGCTGGAGACTAAGCTGCCCAGTAGCTGCAGAACGCATAGGAAAGTTTGATGCTGATCCCGCCAAACCTGGACTGGTTCGACTGGTGTTCAGCACACTGATCTGTAGGCACAGCTTCCTGCCAAGGATTCAAGGCAACCAGGACGCAGCCTGTATGATGACCTCAAGAGAAACTGTGGTCTTGTGTACTCTACAGTCTGCTGTGAAGGAAGCACTATGAAGGAATTCTGTATATGGTTTATCTTCATATCGTGGTAGAAAAGATAAATGATTTATTTGTGAGTCCAATAAATAAATGGAGAAAGGCTTGCTTCTGTTGGTACTGTGTTCCGCTTGCTACCACAGAGTGCCCATCCAGTTGCCAGCAAACCCTTCTTATTCATCTTTTGCCGGGCTGGCGTCATACATCTTCTTTGCTGCTGCAGGCACCTGCATCAGCTGCTGGACATGCCGACCCATACCCCCAACATGGTCAACATGATGATGCAGACTCGGGCAGTGAGTGGCAGCAGCCCATCTCAAGATGTGCCTGCAGCACTCACCTCACAGCTTGGGGCCGAGACTAATCTGGCACAGCATACACAGCAGCTAGGTGAGCCCTAGCATGTTTCCACGTATTATAAGTGTGTTTTATGTGCACCGAAGAGAGCTACTCAGGAATGCACGTATTCACCCCTGAGTGGTTTGAATGAATTGATGAATCGATGAGCAAGCACTGAATCAACAAATGAACAAGCGAGAGTGAGTATCAATGAATCAGTGAATGTGTGAGCCAGCGAGCAAAGCAAGTGAGTGAGCAAAAACAAAAGAGTGAATGAGCGAACTCAAGCTGTGTCACGGATCTGCTGTGTTACAACCGTATCAAGAACTGCTTTTGCAGGTATGGGAGGGCGGGTGCCAACTCAAGCTGTGTCACGGACTTGGTGTGTTGCAAGTGCATCTGGAATTGCCTTTGCAGGTATGGGAGGGCGTGTGCCAACTCGGAGGATGGTGCCAGGCAGCAGCACAGAGAGCCTGGCCCTAGATGTTGCCCTGCAGTGCCAGGTTCCACCAGATATCGTACAAAGGGCTGCCCATTTGTTCAAGGTGACACCAGTCAACACCCTTGAGGGTTTGGATTTAGGGTTTGGGTTTAGGGTTGTCTGACTTGGCCCTAGATGTTGCTTCGCAGTGTCAAGTTTCACCTGACATTGTATAAAGGGCTGCCCATTTGTTTTTAAGGTAAGACCAGTCAAAGCCCTTGAGGGTTTGGGTTTAGGGTTTTGAGGGTTAGGGTTGCCTGGCCTGGCCCTAGATGTTGTTCTCCTTCAGTGCCGGCTGACATCGTACAAAGGGCTGCACATCTGTTCAAGGTGACCCCAAGGCCGTGACCCCTGACCAACTCCTTGTTCTCTGGTTTTGTCCTGGTGCACATTTACTGTCTCATGTAGTCACCTTGATGTTTTTGAGCTGTGCGGTTATGTTCCATTTTGTACGCTGATGCAGCTGACATTCTGTTCACAAAAGGAACACAAACCTATCTGCACGCGATTACACAATTGTTGCAGGAGACAGTGCATAGCTTGCATGAGCTTTCTTGGTACCAGGTTCACAAAGTGGGTTTGTGAGTTCATGCAATTCTGTGCAAGTTGGACCAAGGAAGAAAGCATCTGAGAGCCTTGTGCTATCAGCGCCTAAGGTTTTTCATCCAATACACACGTCTGGTGCAGGACTTGAAGCAGGATTAGGGTTGACCAAATTTACATCCTGAGCCTCAAACCTAATCCATGTCCAGGACACATGTACGGTGTCGGGAATTTAGCAGAGTTAGGGTGTGATGCACAAATTTGTTCAAAGCACTCAACCCTAAAGCTCACCCAGCACCCATATCTGGTGCAGGAACTAGAGCAGCAGGCCAGCTCCCAGCAAGATGGATTTGCAACTTCCACACCTTCTGTTCAGCCCAATAAGACATCAGCCAGAGGCATTCCTCAACGGCAGACCCCAGCAACAAACACCCAGGTGTGCATGCGAGCAGACTGCACACCCTATTTTGCTATGATGTGTCCATTTGAGCAATTGGATTTTGCTGTACAGCTGTGCTCATAGCACATTCATTGTTGCATTCAGTTAGAGGCCTGAACACTAGATAATCAACACCCATGGTGTCATTACCATTTTCATTTACTCCTGTATTTAGTTTTACCATTGTAGTGAATTTTTGCCTTATATTGTGATATTCAACATTGTAAATGGCATGAGAGGCTCTGCATGCCATCAACCATCAGCATCATCTTGCTGAAGCATTGCTATGGCACAGGCTGTCAGCGCACCACAACCACAGGCTGGGCGCAGCATTGATCTTTTTAATACTCAACATCCCAAACTGCATGAAGTTCTGCATGTGCAATCAGTTATCAGCGTCATCTTGCTGAAGCATTGCTGTGCTGTGGCACAGGCTGTCAGCATGCCTCAACCACAGGCTGGGCCCAGCATTGAAATTTTTCTTTGTATTTTCACACTCAACATCCCAAACTGCATGAAGCTCTGCATATGCCATCAGCATCATGCATCTTGCTGAAGCATTGCTGTGTATGGATACAGGCTGTCAGCATGCCTCAACCACATGCTGGACCCAGCATTGAAGATGCTGCTCAGCTGCTCAGCTCAGTAGCTCAGCCGCTCTTCCTCACTCTCCACTCACAGCACTCAGACTCACTGCATGACTCTCAGGATCAGCAAGCTGACTCTCAGCAGCCGCCTCAGCACAGTAATGTGTTCCAAGCTGTTACTGGTAATGGTAGTAGTAATGGTAACGGTATCAGCAATCATGGGCACAGTCATGACATTGTTTCCAGCAGAACCAGTGATGGGTACAGCAGCAGCAGCAGCAACAGCAGCAGCAGCATCCAGAATCCTCATGGGGAGTCGACACAGCCATATAGTCCTGAAGGCTTCACATCTGATGCGCAAGACTTACAGATACAGGTATGGGTGTGCAAGCCTGGTGGGTTTTTCTAGCTTGCAAATCCAGGTCTGTCTTGTGGCTTTCAGCTTGAGAATGAAGATATGTGCAAAGCTGGAAAACGTAGTCTGCAAGTTTTGACATGCGCCTGAAAGTGCTCAGGAGTGCTGTGGAGTGTAAAGTGCGGCCTGCTGCATGTGGCTGCCAGTGTGGATTGCATTGCATCAACAACTTCAGCTGTATTCTCCATGTCTGGGCCTACTCCCCAAATCTTGTAGAGTTCAAGTCCTTAGGGTTTAAGCCCTAGATCTAGGTTTAAAGGAACAAAGCCTACAACCCTCAAGGTGAAAATCATGCCATGCCGATCAAACCCAAGGAGCCTGTATGCAGCTTTTGCACAGCAGATGAATCTGCAAAAGACAGAAAAAGGATCCAAACTTTTGGAAGGGCGCGGTCTTGAAGCTGAATGGAAATGCTAGAATGGAGAAAACCATGCTAGAATGGAGAAAACGAAGCAAAAATGGAGAAAGTCATGCCATTGAAATCAGTATGCTGCAGGTGCAGGTTGTGAGAGGTGGACAGGTGCCGCCTCCTTCAACAGTTGGCTGCAGCTGTGTCTACATAGTCAGAAGGGGTGACGGACGCTTCTACTGCGGACAGACAGACGAGCTGAAGGGCCGCTTGAACAGGCACCGTAGTAAGGCTGGTAAAGTGAGGGGCGGGGGCAGAATGGAAGCGGCCTATCTGGTTGTGCCCTCCAGTGAGCATGGGCAGAGCACTGCCAAGGTGGTCGAAGCACAAGCCATCCAGGTACCCAACCGCCCCCCGCCCCCCCCCCCCCTACGTCCCCCCTCACAAACATGGGTCGGACTGCAAAATGTGTCTGCAGTTGGTGTAGCATGCAT
>JAABUP010006508.1_pt1 | contig 16540 bp, 11 predicted proteins | sample 5559201 | NCBI WGS metagenome assembly JAABUP01 (sample SAMN10711887, study PRJNA513373) | rock metagenome | isolation source: Antarctica rocks | place: Antarctica
TGTGGTCGTTGAAAGAGTGTGGTCGTTGAAAGAGTGTGTGGGTCGAAGAGGTTGTGAGTCAAAAGAGTGTGTGAGTCGAAGAGGTTGTGAGTGGAAAGAGTGTGGGGCCTGAATTGGCCCGGAAAGAGTGTGAGGTGTCTCGTGTGTATCGAAAAGAGTGAATGGAGAACATGTGTGTCAGATACTGTCTGCAGAGCCTATTAGTCACGTTAGCAGTAATGTCCCGAAGGATCCTTTTTTGGTGATTGTTTTTTGATTTTCAATTTTTTTGGTGATTCTTTTTTGGTTATTCAATTTTTTTTGTGATTGTTTTTGGTTATAGGCGTCAATAGCGCTGTCAGATAAATAGGTCGGAAAAGAAGTGTTAGTAGGAGGTCGGATACTTGCGCTGCTACATCGCCCAAGACCCCGGATGCCCAGTCCGTGATCAAGTCAAAGTAGGAGACAGCTACAAGTTAGTCACAATTCTTCCTTACTGACGAACGTTGAAGCCGGGGGCCCAACCCCAACGACAACGCTGCAGTCTCGGACGAAAAGTGGTGGCGCTGAGGTCAGTAGAAAACGGACTTACCTTGACCTGGCTTTACTGATGATTAGTGACCCACTCAAGACTTACCGTTGCTAGCCAGACCGATCGCTCAAGTTAGTAGGATTAGTAAACGAAGACTTACCTGGCTCTGATGGTGTCATTAGTATGGTCAGTCCGTCGCTTGTGCCGGTCAACTGAATCGGTGTCGTGGGTGTCGAAGGTGTCGGTGGTATTCAGCCCGTCGCTTGTGCCGGCCATCTGAATAGGTGTGGAAGGTATTTAGCCCGTCGCTTGTGCCGGCCATCTGAATACTTGTCGTGTCGTGATGTAAGGATCTGGAAGACTTTAGCAGTTGAAGGAGTGATTGGCATGGAGAACATACCGTGCGGAGCCGGGTGACTCGCCAACAAACCAACCTCAGCCTTCTTGGTACCGGAGGGGTACGCCAGACACATACACCAATTAGAAGTGAGTGAGTGAAATGAGTGAGTCGACAACGGGATGATGTGTCTGGCGCCCAGCCGCTGAGGTTGGTTGGCAATCGCAAGATCGTCGACGTACCAGCATGACGAAGAGGGTGAGGGGACGAAGGCGCCGTGATGATGGCGGTGGTGTTCAATCTTCGTCATCGTCGAAAATATACTCATCCATGAGCTCCTGCCAGTTCTGCCAGGTGGAATTGGGGTCATCACCGGAGCTGACGATCGGCTCTTCGCCTTCTTGCTCGGTGGAATTGAGGTCATCACCGGAGCTGACGATCGGCTCCTCGCCTTCTTGCTCGGTGGAATTGAGGTCATCACCGGAGCTGGCATTTGGCTCTTCGTCTGCTTGCTCGGTGGAATTGAGGTCATCACCGGAGCTGACGATCGGCTCTTCACCTTCTTGCTCGGTGGAATTGAGGTCATCACCGGAGCTGACGATAGGCTCTTCGCCTTCTTGCTCGGTGGAATTGAGGTCATCACCGGAGCTGGCGTTTGGCTCTTCGTCTGCTCGCTCGGTGGAATTGGGGTCATCACCGGAGCTAGCGTTCAGCTCTTCGTCTTCTTGCTCGTCGTCTTCGATCGTTGCTGGGTCTTCGGACGATTCTGCGGGCCCATAGGCATCCATATACCACTTCTCAAAAGAGTCGACAGTGATAGTGTCATTGAATTGGACTCTACGTGGTCTACTGGCGTCAACAATGTCGGCTTCGGCCGGAGTGGTAGACCAGTATTGAGGGTGGACCCAATGAAGTGGATATGGGCCGGGTATTGGGATGCCATGGCACTCGCAAGATCGGCCGTCATGCCTCGCTCCCCAGCCAAAGTTGCCAGTATGACCATGGCCGTGAGGACGAGCATCGCAGTAGGCATAAGTGCCTCTGGGGCGGAGAACTGGCCATGGAAAGGGAATCCGGGACGGAATGCCGTACAAGTGGAGAGATATTGGATAGAAATTCTCGATGGTACCATTTGCAACGACATTGTTGGGGAGCTCGCCCAAGAATCTGACCAGGCCGTGCCGTCTGTTCGATACATACCGATCAGCGGGTCCCCAGTTGAGAGGTCGAGTGATGGACCGCCGCCGATGACGAGGCCGAGGAGTTGGCCGAGGAGTTGACCGAGGAGGAGGTCGAGGAGGCGGCGGAAGAGTAGGAGGTGATGGAGAAGGAGTGGCTGTGACCGGCCGCGGAAGGGAAGATGAGGTGGGTCGAGACGGTACCGACGATGTTGTCGGTGTCGATACCGGAGCACCGGCTGTGACTGGCCGGGGGAGAGAGGATGGTGTAGGTCGAGACGGTACCGATAGTATTGGCGAGGTCGATACCGGAGCAACGGCTGTGACAGGCCGAGGGAGAGAGGATGAGGTGGGTCGAGACGGTACCGACGATGTTGTCGATGTCGATACCGGAGTAGTAGCTGGGACTGGCCTTCGAGTAGGCGCAGTAGCGTTGGCGGAGCCGTGAGTGGGTGTCTTCCTGGACGGGAGTCCGAGCTTGGCGGCGACAGCAGCTTTGCGTTCCTGAATCCGGGCAGATGCAGAAGCGCGTTGCTTGATAGATAAGTTGCTGTTAGGAAGAGACTGTTTGGCGGGCTTGCTGATGGTCATCGTGGAGAGTTGGGAGACGATGTCAGCGATGTTGTCGGTGGGCGTTGTGCGTGGGACTGTGAGGAGGCGATTGACAGGCCTCACAATTGCACTCTGGACTGGGCGGGGTATTTGCGTGGCTGCGGCCGAGGAACGCATAGCGGCAGAGCAAATAGAGACGGGAAGTAGGGAGATGGAAGCGCGTTGTTTATACATTATGATGTATGTGAACGTTTTTCCGATGAAAAAAAAAGAGAAAAAAAAAGAGGAAAAAGTTGGGAAAGGAAGGGCTACAAGTACCCACGACTTTGTCCTGTCCCTAGGAGTACCAGACTTTGGTATGACTCTTACATGTTTAACTTCCATGATACTTGGCAAAGATAGCGAACCTCGAGAACGAGGAATCACGGATGTCTCTATGCTGAGGGGGAAGAGACTGAACAAAGTACAGGAGATTGTTCGGATGATACCACAGCTACTTTCCCCTATGTGCAAAGACCCATCGCACCTGCAGTGCGCTCTGTGGAGGCAGCTCATCCAATAGCGCTTGCCGGAATTTGTTGGGGACGGGCGTTTACCCCTCCGGAATTACGGCGATCATAGTGAGTCAGAGATAACACAGCGAAAGGCAACGATGCCGAGAGCCGGACCAAAGCGATGTCGCATACTTGTTGTAAGCAAGAGCATTCAAAACATGTCGTTAAGATAGGCTTTGATATGCGCAACGTCCCTGTTGCCTGCAAGCCAAAGCCAGCTTGATGGACATGGCTCACCGTCTTACTTATCGCTTGTGGGCTCCACTGAGGCTGCGGGGCGCAAAAACCATACTCAGAGGAAAGGTGGGTACATCATTGCAGGCTGTTGGGGGCGCAATCGCTGAACAGCGCGAGGTGTACGATTAACCACGCACACGAAATGATAGTCAATCTTCTGTTTTTCCACCTCCACATCATTCTACACCCATTGATCCAATGGTTCTGAATTTGCGGGGGCCACGAGGAAATAGTAACAATTTCTGCAATGGCTACTGGACTAAGCATTACAACTTCAATGGAGTGCGCGCATGGATGAGCAAAAGTCAGAGTATTTAATTCCAAGCCTGTGACTCTTCAACGCATGTACATCGGTGGAGAACCTTACCAATATCGCAATAGATGAAGAAGGAAAGCGCAACCCCCAATTAGTATTCCCACGCACCGGAAAGGATCCAATCACCCATGTACAAATAGCAGCCAGCTCAAACTTCCCGGAGCTGATTGATGGACGGTTGATATAACAGCAGAACTGTCTCCCAGCAAGGAAGAATACCATCTGGACCAGACGGAGTAGCATTGAAGTGTTGAAGATCTAAGCGAGATTAGGTTGTCGGTTCGCGTCGGGCGCATCCGCCGAGCCTCAGATTCATGCAGGATTTATTCCGATGGCGCATGATAAGATTAGATCGGACTTCAGATATGATAGTGTGCCATCGATGAGATGCAAGGGAAGCCTTTCTAGTAGCACTGTCAGAGCGCGCTGGGTGGAAGCAGCCCTTGATGTTTGGAATCACGATCTCACAGCCCAATGCCAAGATTTTGAGATGAAAACGGCTCTGCAGTCGAATTCTACATAGAATAAATCAACCATTCAATCATCAATTTGACGTTCCAGTTGTCATGGAGTCCAACATTTGAAGCCGTCTGGTACGTCGCTCAAAATCCCAATATCTACGAACAAACAATGCGATTAAAATAGGCAACTCAATTATCGGGCAATGTTGAGCTGCTATGTCTCAGAGCACAATGTGGGTTGACATATGAGACTATGAAGCCATTAGGTTACAAACTCTAAGTACTTCTCACACTACGGCGCATAATCCAGTCACCTGGAACTTCAGTACTGATATAAAGAAATCAAAGAGTCCCAGTCTTGGAACATATGGATGTTTAGGGACTATGCTTTCAAATCCACGATCTCCTTTCCGTGATTCTTCTCTACGATTGACAGCCCACCTCACGAAGGACCAATCAAATGCTCCTCCTTAGGCCACTGCATCATTACTTCTTCCCTCCCTGTCAGCGTCACGCCCATGACCGCATCTCTCTCATTATTCAATGCCAGCTCATAATCACCAGGATACAGTATCATATTCCCATCAACATCGTATCTCGCCATACTGCCAATACTCACCGGAATTGTCAACGTTGCACTCGCACCAGGCGCGATGCTAGCCATGCGCTCAAATCCGACTACCCATTTATTGGGGTAGGGTGCTGGGCCGGCGTTGGTTGTATTGGCGAAGAGAATTGCGGAATAATCTGATGCGACGGAGCCGGTGTTGGTGACAGTGACGGTGTAATTGAGTATTGGAGCAAGGTCTATGTAGGTATAGCCAGAATGCGTTGAGTTCACAACGCCAGTATTGACCATTAAAGAAGGCTTCGAGGACGAGGATACGCTGAAGTTGGTGCAGAAAAGACCAGTGCCGAATGCGTATGGAAGCTCGCCGTTATACCATTTGTACGTCTGACCTGGGTTACTACCGCTTGGACGAAGATTCATATCATTTTGAGAGAACTCCAGAGCATATTCGACAGGATACTGCGAGGTCACAAGGCGGCCAGCTGGAGCGCGAGCGCCCGTCAGAATATCGAGGATTGCTTGACCACCAGATTGGCCAGGATAGCCACCCCAGACGAGTGAGTTGACATTGGGGTTGCTCTTAAGAGATGAGGAGTCAACTTGGCCGCCGCCCATCTGAAGCACCACGAGTGGCTTGCCTATGGAGCTGAGCCAAGAAATCAAGTCAAGCTGATTACCTGGCCAGGTAATGTTCATGCGATCCGAACCTTCGGCTTCGATTGTATTATCAATGCCTCCAGCGAAGATAATCACGTCGGACTGACTGGCTGCTGTCATGGCACCTGCAAAACACTCTGTGGAGTTCATGGAGATATTGGTGCCAAAGGCATGGTTGACTTTAAGCGGAGAAGCTTCAGCAGCGGCCAAAGGGCTTAAGAGATACGGCGGTGTGCCGAAATAGTTGCCTTGCATCTGGACGGTTGCATTGGCCCATGGACCGATCAAGGCGATTGACTTCGTGGACTCGGATAGAGGGAGGGTTCCGTCATTCTTGAGTAGGATTATACCTTCAACTGCGGCCTCGTAAGAAATGTTCTGGGCGTCCGTCGAGAGGACATCGTTCCAGGTAAGCTGACGATATTCGCTGCTGTTTCCGTCAAAATAGCCTAGGCGAACCAAGTTCGAGTAGAGACGGATCACACCCTGCTCAATCTCCTGGCGAGTGATCTCTCCTGCAGCTATTGACTCATTCAGATGATATTGATAAGTTGTACCACAGTCGATGTCAGCGCCCGCACGTATGGAGTCTGCCGCAGCAATTGACTGGTTCGATGCGTACATGTGAGGATCATAGATGTTGTATGCAGCATCACAGTCTGTGGAAATGTAGCCATCCGTAGTATCGAATGTCCATGTATCACGAAGAAGAGTCTGCATTAAGAAGGTATTGGCACAGCTAGGAACACCATTGACGGCATTGTAAGAACACATTACGCTATTCACTTTCGCATCTCGAGCAGCAGTCAAGAATTGAGGGGTGTAGAACTCGGCGAGGTCCTGTTGTGTGATGATTGCATCGTATCCCAGGCGAGAGATGTTATTGTAGTTCTCCAAATCATAGCCGGCGAAGTGCTTCGCAGTAGCCACGATCTTGAGGGTTTCTGGTTCGACTCCGCCTTGGATCCCAGTGATGTAGTCATACGCATACTGAGAGACCATGTAAAGATCCTCGCCTGGCGTCTCTTGTCCACGGCCCCACAACGGACTCCGGAACGCGTTGATGTTAGGTGCATAACTGTCTAGGCCGTACCTCCCCACATTGCTGAACGCTCGGGCCTGCGTCGAGATCAGAGATCCAATATGATTGATCAATGTTCGGTTCATCGATGCCATTGACAGAATGGGCATAGGGAAAGAAGTAGACCAATCGAATTCACCACCTTCCGATCCCATGGCAAAGTTGGCCCTATCCAGTCCATGCAAAGCTTCGTTCCAGACCTGGTATTTAGGAAGGCCAAGTCTAGGAACACCGGACGCTGTATTGCCAGTCTGATTTATCAGTTCTTCCAGGGTGAAGAGCGAGATGAGAGACGAAGCCCTGGCCATATAGCTAGCTGAGAGATTGCATATCGTGTAGGTACTCAAGGGTCCGCTCTAGCAGTCTGGAAATGACAAGTTGATCGTTGCCAGAGTCTGTGGTGTCAAGTCGGGCTGTGACTGGGAGCTGTAATTACTCTCCCCGTAAGGTAGGTTCTGAGCGACGCGGACCGATGCCAGAAGGAAGGCGGTAGCAATGTATGATTCGATCCTTGCCATCGTGAAAGGCTAGTAGATTTGATAGAACAATGCCAAGCGAGCAGGTTTGTGGCTCTAAAGAGCTTGGATTTGGACGCCATGATTGGCTTTATATTCATTGAATGACGGTAGCCCTAGTGAGACTTGCAGCTTGCTAGCCTACTCAGGACAACCCCACAAAAAGCGGCTTGGAGATAGATGAGATCATGCATGCATTAGTCCCGGGTAAATGGGTAAACAATGTCATTAGTGCTGGCTCGTCCACGGGCCGCTGGAGTGAACAGGCTAAACTCGCCGAAAAATGGAAGGTTGAAGTGGGCGCCATCCGGCATTCCATCTTGCCGTTTCTTCGGGATGCGAGGCTGCTTTGGGTGTTTGACCTGCCGGCTAATGAAACAAGTCCAATATGCAGAGGGTTTGTAGCACTTCGTCCCATCACAAATTTGTTTGTGGCTACCTGGCTCTGGCTGAACCCCTCAGTGCCTGCCTTTTAGCGTCCATATCGCGGCAGCCATGGTTGCCAGGAAGCAGTGATTCAGCTTACAGCTGACCGATAGTTCATCAGAAATTTAGACTTCAAAAGGACCCCGACAGCTTTGAGGGTAGATTCCAGATTAAGTCATTCATATCCAGGTATTCCAGTCAAGCTTGTTCGTCACCCAATCATCATGCCAATTGCGCTACTCTGACCCTCCTCGGCGTGTCTGTTCCCCCTTGAGATTCTGCTGATTCCATTTTCCTCGACCCAGTGCGACGACTGGGAACTTCGAGCGCTTGAAATCGCTCTTCTAAGGACGGCGTTGGGCTTTCAAGAGGTTCACTCATCCTTCGGATCTGCTCCCTATCTTCTACAGCTTCAATAGGTGACTCTTTCGTCTCTATCCCTGCTAGCATCTCTTCCACCTTGTCTTCCTCGTCCATCTCATCCAGAGCAAGCCCCAATCCCTCCACCTTCATGCTCTTACTCTTCCTCAAGAATCTTTCCACATCTGCTTTTCCGCTTTCCTTAGCCAATTGTAGTCCAGTCAACCCTAAAACGCTCTTGACTTGGATGTCTGCGCCCATGTGTACTAGCCTTTGTACCGCCTCTAGTCTCCCGTTCTCGATGGCCGAGAAAAACAGGGACTGCTTCAAGGATGCCTTCGACGCTGGGATGGTTGCGCCTGCTTCGATCAGGAGGAGGCAACACACGATGTGAGCATTCGAGTGTGCGAGGAGTAGAGGAGAGGTGCCCCATTGATCTGGCGCATTGACTGCTGTCGCGTCGTCTTCGCCTTCAAAACTCGCGAGGAGAAGATTCAGGATGGGTTCGCTACCAGTCAGAGCTGCAAGATGTAGAGGAGTACGGTGGAGCTCGTTCTTGGAATCTGCAGACATGCCGGCTTCAAGAAGCATCTTTACAATCTCAGTCTGGTCAGAGAGTACAGCGCAATGCAGAGCAGTGTCGTCTGTGTCCGGATTAAGATAATAGATCTCGGGGCGCCGCGTCGCTATGGCTTTCGATACCTGGTCTGTGTATCCTAGAGTCGCTAAAGCCCATACCGGGAGCATGTCTGCGTCTGGATATTCGCCTAGGAGATCCTGCTCCGTCAAGTCATAAGGGCCTCTGCCGTCAAGGACCCTCCGCACTTCTAAGTGGCCTTGTTGCCAGGCGACAGTCTTAGCAGTTCTCCCAGCATGATCTTCTAGTGATACGTTCGCACGCTTATCTAACAAAACACTTGTGACCTCGAAGGCACCATTCCTGCTCGCGTCGTGTAATGCAGTCCTTCTTTTATTGTCTTGAATATCGGGATCAAGACCTTTGGCGAGCAGCTGCTGTACAATGTCGACATGCCCAGCAGTGGCTGCACCATGAAGAAGGCCTCGGCCAGCGTCGTCCAGTACATTCACGTCAATGGAGTGATGTTCCAGCATAGATTCTACTACAGATGTGTGACCGCCGTCAATTGCTCGTAACAATGCTGTACCCCCACCCTCTTGGTCTCTAATCGACGGGTTCGCACGCTTGCTCAGCAACTCATTTACGATTTCCTTTTGGCCCCTACCAGCCGCTAGGATTAGTGCAGAGCTGCCCGTCCAGTTGGTAGAGTCCAGCTCTAAAGATTTGCCGCCACATCCTAATAGTTGCAATGCAATCTCCGTTTGATTCGACGTTATAGCAACGGAGAGCGCCGTATTGTTGTTTGCATCTTTGCAATCCACATCCAAACCGTCTTCAGCGAGCAGAAGACGGACGATGTCCGCTTTCCCTTCGCTTGCCGCGACTATCAATGCAGTTTGATTGGACCTTCTCGGGTGAGGCGCATTGATATCAGTGTTCGGCTGAGCTAGCAGGACCTCAAGTGCTTCAACATGACCTGCGAAGACGGCTTCAAATAGTGCGGATGTTCCTCGATTGCTGACTGCATTCACGCGAGCGCCGCGATCTAAAAGTAAAGCCACTGTTGCGGCTTTACCTCTCCTACATGCGTACATCAAAGGAGTCTGAGAATATTTCGGATCTCTGGAGTTGACCTCCATACCCTTATCTAGCAAGCTAGAGACTGCAAAGGTAAGGCCAAACCAAGCACATACGTGTAGAGCATTGGCGCCTTTACGGACGTCCCAGTCGACGTTGGTTTCTGATTTCAAATACCACATTGCTTGTATCATCGCTGCAATTCTGTCATCGTCGCTCACGAAACGCATGACCTCTGCTTGATTGGCTGAGTCAGATATTGCCTCATTCGCGTGATCGCCCCAGTACTGATATGCATATTCCAGAAAGGGGTAGTCAATCCCCCTCATCTCGAATTCCTTATCTTCCCAGTCACCCTCACCAGGGGATGATAACTCCTTGAGGCTCAGGTAATACAAGGAAACTCGAGTTATGTGAGCGGATGCGTTTGGAAACCAGTGATCTCTCTTGCTGTCAAAATACTGCTGAGCGGTACCATGGGACAATCGTACGGCGGCATGCTCGTTCTCGTCGATTGTAAGTAGCCCAGCCGTAGCTCGCACAATAGTCGCCTTATCTCGCCTCGCCGAAGGATTGAAGTAGCCCATTTTATTGAAATTGATAGCCAGCGCATCTTGTAGTTCGGAGAACCTCAGAGGTCTACTTGCACAAACGACCCACACCAGAGCATTCATTCCCACGTTGGAGCCAATCCGGCCTAAGCTTTCTTCACTGATTCGCTCCATATGTTGTTCGTAGAGCCCAGCGTATCCTTCCGGGGGATCGTCTAGCATCTCAAGGATCTCTGGCTCAGTCAGTCCTAAACTCTTGAACGACCTCATGTACAGTTGAGCCAACGCAAACATGCCGTCAGCCTTTGCAACAATGGAGTTAGAGATTTCTTCAAGAAGCCATGGCTTCTCAATGCAGAGCCTACCAAGTGGGGTCGTACCAAAAGTCGACAAAAGATTCTCATCTCCTTCGGCTTTCCCAAGCTCTTGCTCGGCTTGGAACTCCGCCCGAATGTAGTCTCTGATCTCGTTTGCTGTTGGCTCAATACTCATGAGGACATCACGCGGTTGACTGAGCTCATGTAAATCATTTTCACAGTAAAGTCCTTTCTCCATACATTCTTCGCACAGATAGAAGCGTCCGTCATGACAGGTGAGACATCGGTAGTACGCCCTGAGCGGTCTTTTACCACAGCGATCGCATTTAACCTGGAGATTTGGAGGAGGCCCGTCCTCAGTGCGTTGAGAGGTGAGGAAGACGCTCGTATGGCCCTTGGGAAATTTGTGAAGAGCGTCCAGGAGTTGCGGCGCGACATCTAGCGGGGAAGCCTCGTCCAGAGCATCCACGATAATGACGACTCTGCCGAACATCGGTCAACGTCATACACTAGCTTCGGTATTTGACAAATGAAAGTACCTCTCATAAAATAAGACTTCGGCGCAGAATGTCTTGTAAAATTCCTTCCAGCCGGGACGCGCTTCGCTTTCAGCTCCTTGGTACAAACTCTGGGCTTCATCTGATTGAAAGCTAGTGCCAGGGAACTGGACCAACTGCTTCAACAGACTTCCAAATAGATTTCCGAGAGATTGACTGTCTCGCTCTTTATGGTTCAGGTACAGATACAGAACAGGAATACTCCTCTTCTCTCTTTCGAACACAGCGTTAAGATGTTTTCCTACGAGGGCGCAAAGTAAGGTCTGCGATACAATCAGCTCGCGATGCAGAGTGAGACACGATTCCAGTGCAAGGCTCGTATGATCGTTTGCCTACCTTACCTGCTCCAGGCTTACCTTCACAGTGCAATATCCAAGGTCGGCCTCTGATCCATAAATCGAACTCTTCTGTCTGTAAAAGCTCGGGTTTGGTGATACTGGCGGGTGCCTGATTAAGGATTGCGTAATGGCGTTCACGAAACTTGAGCGGCGAGATCCATCTCACGATTTCCAATCGCCTGAGTTCTCTTAGCTTCATCGCTTTATCTGCAGCCTTCTTCTCTTCTCGTACGGCAGCTCGTTCTCTCTCTCCAGCAGCAAGCCTTCTGTCTTCCGCAGCCTTGGCCGCTTCATCCTCCAGATGCTTGACACGCGCATTCGTGTCACTCGCATTTTCATCTATATCAATGATTCTCATATGATCGCCATAGCGTAGGACCGTATTCACAACCTCGGTCCATTGTTTGATCTCAGCAATTGTTTCTTCAAACTCTTCCCTCTCCTTCAACCATCTCAATCGCTTGACACTGGCTCGAAAGCCCTGCTTTGATTCTAATCTTGTTTCCATCTTGTCCATTGCATAAACCAGCCTCTGAAGAACCCCGGGACTCGTCCCGGTAGGATCAGGCTCTGCATCTTTTCCATTTTGGAATTGCTTTGATGATTCGAGAATTGCATGAAAGCCTGCATATCGAGGATCATCTCTATTCTTAAGGGCTCTTTCCTCAATAGCCTGCAGCCCCTCTATCTGTACAGAAAGGTTGCCGACTAGATCATTAAAAGCCTTCTTCTCGTCCTCGGACTTGTAGGCTGCATTGCCGACCCTGATCACTTTCCTCAGGACATGCGCTACCGTCAATGCCGAAGCAGTAATGCTCAAAGGATCCATTCCGTTGCAAGCTACAGGAAATACGAAGTCGAAGTAGACTCAAACAAAACCCCTCTGGTGCCTGTCAAGGCTCCTGCCACTTCAAAGACCGGCTAGAATGGAGCTGGGGAGTGTTGCAGCCAGGCTCCTGTGGCATGATGATATCCCTCGTGGTGGCTCACAGCTCGACACGAGGATAATTCCCGAGGGTCCAGCGTTGCAAGCCGAATCAAAATCAGAAGTATCTTGTGCGACAAAAGTGACAAGGCTACGAGATGGATCAATGGCCATGGCAATCCGGCACTGGGTCCCCTCGCAGCCAAGAGTACATTGCGGTGTTTTGTTTGGATTAGGATTCGTGCGGTACTGAGTACTCTGCACAGACTGTGGCTGGACCAGCCGAGTCAGGCAAGCCCTGTAAGGCGGAGATTCTGTAGCCAGAACGGCCCGTCTCCACGAGAGACTGGCGGGAGGCCTTAAAGTCTAAAAGGAGAGTGGAAAGACCTCTCGCTCAAGGACGCATCCACCAGATCCATGATTACGGCTGTTTGCAAGGACATCTGCTTGCATGCTTGCATGCTTGCAGACGAGGCTTCGTAATCTTCCTCATCACAGTTCACACTTGCTTTGCGCCATATGCTGACATCTTCGTCAGACCAACTGACTCACGGAACGGGGCTAGATGGGTCTTGACTACAAATCGCCCAGCGTCAGGCCCCCCATCAAGTCCACTAGCTGAAACGGCACAATTTGCTCGAGCTCTCCTCGTCTCGTGTAGCAAATCACAACAACGCTGAGATGCGCTAGATGTCCTCTCTCACCAGCCCAGACCTCTGCTGACGACTCACGAGTCTGGCGCTGCAATCGCCCCCAAAATTACTACTCTTCCTCGACTTCCTTACTATGATGGGAGTAGTATTACTTCTCCCAGGATTATAGTGCAGCCCTAATCTGCTGCCGAAATGTCAACCAACTCAGCCTCCAGCTTAGCTTTACTACCATCAAATGCCTTTCCGCACGCTCTTTTCGTGGCTCGCTCTGTCCTTTGTATAGCTGTATGTGATGTTCGGCGTCGTTACGATGCTTTCAGTCTTTTCGCCTGTTGTCCTTTTGCTGTCATTCATTCCTTACCTGACTAACCCTGTTGACGCCAGACCGAGGACGGGGAGGACACTGGCGCGCCAGACGACAGACCAGCCATGTGATCAGATCTTCAACTCGGACTGTAAGTCGCCTTACAGAGACTCACGGAAGTCGGGATGCTAATGCCATCGCCCACAGACGTATTGTTCACTGCCAAACTTGCCTACGACTGCCTGCTCAGCGCTCCCTTCAATTCAACCGTCTCACTTGAGTTTCTTCAATACTACAATGATACCCTACAATTCCAGAGCACATTAGCATATTTGAAAAACCCCCCTCCCAGCTATCAACAACCGCCGGTGGATCTGATAGGCGCCCTCACGACCATTCAGCAGCGCGTTCAGGCGGGAGAATTCCAGAGCGAATATGCTTTTGAGGTAGCGGTACAGCAGGTGGTCCACGCTGCGCACGATGATCATCTCACTTTGACCGCGGGTATCCTGGGCGCTTTCACTTTTGGAAGCCCGTTGAGAATTGTCTCAGCCTCCACTGACGGCATTGCGTTGCCTAAGATCTATATTGCCGGTCGGTAGATTCCGTGTCGAAGCTTGGGGATCCGACTAAACATGCAACAGATGACCTAATCGAAGCCATCGATCAAGATGTCGGCTGGACCCCTTCAGCCGTCAGCACTATCAATGGAGATGATGTAGTATCTTTCCTGACCCGGTATGCCGTAATCAACGCACCTGGAAACCTGGAGCCAAATGCCGATTGGAATGACTTGATGTCCAGCGCCGCCGGAGATGTTCAGGGACTATACAGTGCTTTTGAAGGAAATACAATCTTTTATCCAGGGGAGAATATCACATTCAACTTCGAGAACGGATCTACGACCGGGAGCTTGCCCTGGCTTGCTTTATACAGCAACCTCATTTTCGACAACCCACCCTCTCTCTCCAGCGGCCAGGATCTCTATGACTATTTTGTCTTGGGAATATCCCCTCCTTCAAACAGCACAGCCGCGGCCTCAACCTCGGTACCCGCAGCTGCGTCTACTTCTTTTGCGGCTGCATCATCCACCGTCGCAGCGGCTACCGCTACGACCACCGAAGGATCGGCTGATGCAGCTCCCTCCAATTGGGGCTATTTGCCCGCTTATCCGAATGATCCTGTTGTATCCCAACCGAATCTTGGACTACTTAACGGTGGTGTCGTATCAGGGTATTTCCTCAATGATGGGGTTACTGCAATAATCAGCATACCGAGCTTTGATGTGACTGCAGAAGCCGTCGCATCCTTCTCATCCACCGTGGGCCAGTTTCTGGAAAAGAGCAAATCTGCCGGCCGCACCAGATTGATCATCGATCTTCAACGGAATGACGGCGGCGGTGAACTGTTGGCAATCGATGCTTTCAAACAAGTAAGCAACCTTGACTTGGCATCAATTGATTACTGACTGAATTGTCAGTTTTTCCCATCCATCCTCCCGTTCGGAGGGAGCCATCTACGAGCTCATCCATTCGCAGATGCCCTTGGCAATACGTTCACTACGTACTACACAACCCAGCAGATTGATCCCAACTTTTATGACGCATTGTCGGCTGATGTCTGGGTTGCACCTGTCTATCTAAATGCCGCTACCGGCCAGAATTTTAGCTCATGGCCAGAGTTCTTCGGCCCTAATCCGGACAATGGCGACTTCTTCACCACCAATCAACGCAACAATCTTTCATCTGTCATCTTTGATCTCAACGCTACAGGCGATTTTGACGAAAATAATGGGATTATAGTGTCTGGCTTTGCTAACCGTACTTCCCAACCCCCTCAACCATACCCGGCAGAGCAGATTGTCCTTGTAAGTAGAATATGATGCCACGAGATATCACAAGGACTGACCGCAAGCAGCTTACCGACGCTTTCTGTTCTTCAGCTTGCGCGACATTCGTGGAATTGATGCACCATCAAGCTGGCGTGCGCACCGTTGTCGCTGGAGGCAGGCCTGAACTCGGGCCAATGCAAGCTGTTGGAGGTACCCGTGGGGCTCAGGCATACACAACCGTTGATATCGACGAAGATATCGAGGTGGCAGAAATCTTGAATACCACCCTCGCTAACGTTCTTCCGGATCGCAGTGCTGGTAATTATATCAACTTTGCAGAATTTAACATCAAGGACGCCGTGCGCCAAGGCGAAACCTTCCCACTGCAATTCGCTTATGAGGCAGCGACTTGCAGAATCTTCTACACACAGCATACCGTCTACAATTACATCAATCTGTGGAATTACGTCAACGATGCCGTCTGGAGAAACCCATCTCTATGCATTGATGGATCTGCAAATGGGACCACAATACTCCCAACCGACAGCAAAGGCCCAGCGAAGAACGGCAAGGATATTACCGCCGCCGATTCCAAGGACCTCGCACATCTGATCCTTAGCGGCATGTCCTCTGGGCCACCAGACCAGAATTCACCATCTAAGCTCAAGAAGCGCGACACCCCAACCCCTGCTTCGGTTCATGACGCACTCGCCTCTCATCATCTCTCTCACAAGATCACGGATGGCTTGGTCGATGTCGGCGGCTGCGCTTCCTGCCAAGCCCGCCGTGGCTACGTCTGTGCTTCCGTGCCCTCCTGCGTCAATGGGAAAGTGGAAAAGACACAATCTTGTCAGCGCTCTTGCCAGAGGGGCGGTACTACCTGCAGTAGCAGTGAGCAATGTTTCTTCGGATCCGGACCCTCGTTTTGTTTGGGTTTGAGGCAGAGCCAGCAGATTGGTCTTTGCAAGACGCCGACGGCGAATGTCAAGGCGCAGGCGACGAGAGCAGTGGGCGGTGGTAATGTTCATTTGCCCTTTTCGAGGCAGTCGCGGCGGAATGCTGGACCGCCTTAATGCTACTTACTAATTGTGTATTCGCATTTTCTGTATCATTTGGGGTTGGACATAATTGCATTGCATGGTATGGTGACATTTACAAGGATATGTAAAGTAAGACCTTGACCATATTTTGATATATAATCATAGTCAAGACTTTTGACACCCATTGGAGGTGCAACTTAACGGTGTCCGTACTTAATTGATCACAGAGGGTCCTCAAGAATGTGACTTTGGTATGTTGGGTGCAGATTTCCTGAACATTAACCCTTTAAAGCTGCTCAAGCCCTAGCATATATCTTATCTCAGGGACTTTCACTAGAAATCAACCTACTTTTTGGGACGATAGCCCTGATCATCAGCGCCAATCCTCAGGCATTATCCCCAGAAACATCATTATGTTAGGGTCTTCCAGGAGGCAAGTGCCTTGACTTTGCAGCAAAGGGGATAAAAAGTTGTACCGTGCGAAGGTTGGTGAAATAAGTCGTGGCCGATAGCGCGAAAGCACTTCCAACTTTCACCAGTGTAATAAATCAACCGAATCGTCTCAAAAGTACTCCAAACTTTCAAGAACTATAGTTAAGATGTCTATGATA
>JAABUP010006509.1_pt1 | contig 16539 bp, 15 predicted proteins | sample 5559201 | NCBI WGS metagenome assembly JAABUP01 (sample SAMN10711887, study PRJNA513373) | rock metagenome | isolation source: Antarctica rocks | place: Antarctica
ACGAATTTTATAGCCTCACAAAATAATTCATTATTAATTAAATAAATTAGCTAGACATCTATAACTTCTAATCAAGCTTCTTCTAAGTCTGTAGAAGCTTCACTGAAGCAAGTAGTATCCAATTCCTTTCCCATATCCGGAAACACACCAAAAAGTATAATCAAACACCCCTTAGGGCACCTCTTCCTTTCTGATAGTATCTCTTTCTTCTGAAGAACAGTGAGCCTTTTCTCTCATGTCTGACAGAGCCTTATCTTTCTGACTTTCATTGTATCTCTTTGGTTTCACTTTCTACATAGTTCATTAACTGTTTCAAAGGTCAAAAACATGTCTGTTTTGATCATAAGCTTGATCTTTCTTATCTTTCAATGCACATTAACCTTTAAGAGATTCTTTTTATGAGCTGCTTGCAGCTCAATCTCTGTGAAGAATCTTTTAACACTCTTAATGAGCATTTTCACCTCATAAAGCATGATAGAGCTTTACTTCTTTTCTAAAAGATGATTGAGAACCTCATTCATCTAAACAACAGTCTGAGAGGTTCAAGAAATGTCAAAAGACAAAGCAGCAGAAGAAGAAGTGCTCAGCTAAGCATCAAAGATGTGATTAAGAACAGGGGCAGAATTGTAGGGCTTAATGCTTGTCTTCTTTAACACAAAAGCCACATTTTTTGTAGTATAGGCTTTTAATTGAGCAAAAGTCAAAATCTCAAGAAACTGAGGTTTTGAGACATAACTGATGCTCAATTGAGCAAGCCTATTCACCTTCAGCACATAATAGTGCTGAAGTGAATTAAATAGACTCACATTCAGTGGCTGAAGAAGATGAATAGTGTGAAAGAAAAGACAAATCAGTAAGATCTTCTTCTTCTGAGCATAGTTCACAACAGACATTGAGAGATAACTCTTATATCTGTTAAGAAGTAGCATTCTTCATGCTTTCTTGCTTTACTCAGTGATTGTGAGACTGAAGATGTCTGACAGTCAGTGAAGACAGCAATTTTAACCCCTATAAAATAGTTAGTATTGCTCATAGATCTAGAACTAACTTACCTTTAAAGCCTGATTCTTCACCTCATTTCACAGACATCTTCTTGTTCTTAAATATCACTAGCAGTGATATCAGAAAGCCTGTTGTAGAGACTTCTTCAATAACAGTCACATAGTCTCTGTCGTCTGATACTGTTTGCTGTTGATCAGTCAGGTGATGACCTCAATGAATCATCATCTGAACATGCTCATCAAAACTCAGAACACATTCTTTCTCATTCATATTGTAGATATCTTCAGAAAGTACATCATATTTTTGGTGTAGCTTCTGAAGACTCAACAAAAAGAATTTCACCCGTTCTGAAGTACTGACAATTGCACACTTCTTGTTCAAATCAGTACTTCAAGCTGTATTTAGCTCAGGGTGCCTCTTTAAAAAGCAAGAGAGCCAGTTCTTGCTCATCATGTGCTCTGAGTCCTCTGCTCAGGCTTGTATCAGGGTCTCTGTCATATGACAAACCATTGACAGTGAGGGAGCCCATCCTTGCTCCGTCAGGTGAACAAGAACATTCATCAGACTCAGCTCTTTCTCTGACAACAAAAGCTGCTTGCTGACCTGGTCCTTGTGACATGAAAGACGGCCATGTAGACGACCGCGAAGGGTGAACTCTGAAATGTCGAAATTGCGTGCAGTTTCGCGGACTGAGGAGCTGTTGTTATCGGATAATGCAGTCTGGACTGCATTATCCATCCGATTATCCATCTATAGCGAGTTAATTGAGTAAGTAGCAGGTGGCGGGGACTCACAATAATTAATTTAAAAGGTGGTGTTTTGGTGTAAAATCACATATTTAGTGCGCCGTTGGTAGGGGCTGCGCCGCTAGTGGGTGGCGAGTCCTACAACTCTTCCGAGTACATCAAAACCCTCCTGAAGCATCATTACTTCCACCAGATTTGCCAGGGATAGAAGTACAGTTCAACATGAGACTTGTGTTTCAGCGATCACTGCTCTGCATAAGAATGTCAACATTGGGAGCTCATAACATCTACATACTGAACTCGACTCTAAATGGCCAGACGTACGCGTACCCTAATCATTGAATCACCCGTATCTTCTTCCCCAACGGAGGCAGTTTAGGTTATGGCGACGAAGGGAAGGAGAAGTTTAAGGAGGCTTTCCTCTTGCCTTGCTTTTTGCTACGAGAAAAGGAGACACTAGGGTAGAGCGCACTTCCCACAAGTACGAGTACTTTGTACAATCGCTCAGCTTCAAGAGATGTCTGCTTCTCACTTTCTGAGCTCTTTGCGAGGTAACCCTGTATATCTCTACCCAATGCTACCCTCTCATTGCTTCAATATACCCACGAACAACTCTCTCATCGCCTTCAGAAACGCACCGAGATCTCTGTTTTCATTCAATCCCTCCAGCACCCGTCCAACTTCCTCCCGTTCGATTTGCGGCTTGCAGTGCAGAAATTCGTACTCTCTCTTTCCCATACCCAACTCAATCCAAGCCTCCATTTCCCAATCCCTTTCATCTACGTGGGTATAGACAAATTTCAGATGGTCTGCTAAGCCTGCACCCTCGATCCTCAAGCACAGATAGTCCTGCCAGAAGTCCAGCTCCGGTACGTTGAAACGTGCTTGATTGTCGAGTCTTATCGCATGCTGACGCTGTGCGTCCAGTCGCTGGTTGACTGCCTTCTGCATCTCTGCAATCTGCTGACGCAAACGGTCTCGATTGGCAGCTTGAGTTTCACGTTGGAGAGTTATGGCGGCAATGGCGGAGTGCATCTCAGAGCTCTCTTGAGCTTCCTTTTGTAGAGTCTGCGCATGGGTGGTAGACTTGAGCGTGAGAATCTCAAGGTCTTTCTTCTTCATGCGTTGATCCTCTACACATGGTTGCCATCAGCATACAGTAAGACGAGCATGAAGGATTAGAGATCAATAAAGCATACCATGTAATTCTGTGACATTCATACGGAACTGGTTTCTCTCCTCTAGTACACGCTTGCGTCCGATCTCGATGAAGTCATCAAACTTGGCCGTGAATCTTGCCATTCTCTCGCGAAGCTCTTCAAAGCCAAAGTTGATGCTTGGAAGAGAATCGGCCATTGACGGCGCGTCTGCTGAGGAAAAGGGTGGGCGCATTGCGCTGATGGAGAGCAAGGGTTGGAGCACTGTCGCCATTTGAATGACAAGGAGATTTTGAAGCTGATTCAGTCACGGAGTAATGCGCTGTTTAGGTATAATGCGTGCTCAGTAGTTGATCCAAAGCTAAAGACGTGTGGATGTCGATGCGATGTTGATTGTTGGCTCACCGGACAACGACCACGCTAACCCAATAGGGAGTTTGACCTTCAAAACTCATCGATGGTTGTTGGCGATATTGATACAGACTTGGACGCAAACTCCAACTTTCAAGTGATAACCTCGACAGTCCTTCGTGCCGACACAAGAACCCGACATGAATCTTGATTCAGCAAATCCACACAACCTAAGACTCAAGCCAAAGCCGAATGACTGAGCAGCGCACTGATGGCCTTTCGTATGGTCATCTTGGGGAGGCGTTCTACGATACCAATAATGGACAATGGCTATTCAGCCATCAGTTCGAGGAAGGTCAGATCGTACAGTTGCGGACTTCATCAACAGCTCAACTAACCTCGTGTGCAGGCCTTCACCTTAGACCGATAGGTTTCTCTGCAACCTCAATCCCATCGTCAGAACTCTTCCCAGAAGGGCAACAGGAGCACGTCTCGGGTCAAGCTTTACATCAGCGAGCCAAGTCCGTGGTGGCAAAGTACCCAGAGCTTGTTCCGGGTCTGGCCACACTGGAATCGTTCGCGCACACGTCTCAACACATCACCTCCCTAACTTCGATTCACGATCCTCTTATCTCGGACCAGCTTGTCTTCGGTAGAGCAGTCGACTTGGACAGCCAGAATTCCGGAGCAAGGACTATCCCAATCATAGCGGTAGCCGCAGGCAAGGCCGGAGACGCTGTCAGACTAGTACGAGTCGAGCTAGCGCGACATGGCTGGAGACGCCATGAAGAGGTTAGCCTAGCTGTGCCCGAGATTGCCCGTGGCGAGGAAGGGTGGTGGGTTGGGAACTCAGGACCAATACAGCAGATTCGTTGCGCGGAACTTGCAGGAGAAAGCAGTACATGGATGGCTATCAGGCTGCTGCACTCGACCGTCATCTTGCATCCACTGTATCATAGAGCACCTGTCGCAGCATCCTCTGCCGAAGGAGTCTCCACCGATGGAAGATTTCCTCCGTCACGGTTGGATGCTAACCCAGTGCTGAGTCTACCCATTGGCCAAACCGGTGGCGTACCGCACGCTGATGTCAACTTCAACCCGTGGTATCAGCGCCAAATCGCAGTTGTGGATCAGCACGGAACTTGGAGCATATGGGATCTCGAAGGCCAGGAGCGAAAAAGGGTCACTTATGAGCTCAACGCTGGGAAAGTGGGCCACATCTACGATGGTTATGAAATGGGAAACTCCCATCAGAACAACGCAGACGGCTGGGGTGCCATCTGTGTTGCTGGAAACGTCAATACTCTCGTCGTATGCAATAGACGACACATGGCAGTCTTCGATGTCTCTGGCAAGCCGAATCGACTGGGTGCACCAGACCTTGGTCTTTCGCGGAACTCGGATTGGATCCTAGACCTTAGAAGAAGCTCTCGCAATCGCAGCCATATATTCGTTCTGACGTCTTCTCGGATAACTTGGCTGCACGTCACTGGAGCCTGCGAATATCATGGTATAGATAGTCCGAAAACAGGAGCCACAAACTTACTTTCCTGGTGTCACTTTCGAGACGGCGAAGACACAGGCTTACGGCTGCATGTTATAGAACGTGGAGGAGGTACGATATGCTGCTACATGAGGTCAAGGGCAGCGCAGCTAAACACTTGACAGGGTATTTGATGTTACTGTACAGCCGGCTAACTAGTCTCGTTACTACCTTCGAGTTCTCAATGTTTTCGCTCTCGCCGAGTCATGCAGTCTCTGTGTCTGATCCCCACACGCTGCGATTACAATCAGCTGTTGTGTTACCACAGGATTCTGCCATCGCTGGCGCGCCATTCCAGTGTCATTCGACTATTTCATGTATCGCTGTCCAGCCTACTGAGTACCACACTCGACCTGGCATTTCATCTGCCGATCCAGATCATAATCACCTAGCAGCAAGTATAGAGTTTTATAAGTTATTCATGCTACCCTCTGACCTCAGTATTCGCGAGTGCCTGTATGTTGGTAGATCGGGAACGAGAAATAATGACCCGCGAGTCTTCCCACCGGACCAGTTGATAAAGAGCAGTATTTCAAGAAGCGCTACCGTCGTAACAGACGACAGGTTTGTGGTATTGGACGATGAAGCTGCTATTGTGAATGAAACAGAAGACGTAAGCTTCGATATAATTGGCACTTGCGGGATATCCAAACGCCTCGCGACAGGCAGACTGGACCACAGCTCCGCGGAGCAATGGACTGTTGATTCAGAAGCGTTCTATGGACTTGTGGCCGGGTCAACGAGCATGAGGCTATCGAAGGTTACTTCTGCGACCTTAGAGGAAAGAAATTCGCATTTATCCATAGAGCTAGTCAGAGAGAGGCTAAATGACAAACTCAACAGTGGTGCTCGGTCTATCGAGTCCTTGTAAGCCGTCAGGGAGATCCCCATATATCGTCCTCTAACTAGCTGATGCAGGCTCGAAATACTTGTTCATTTGCCGAACTGCGCTGATGTAGACGGCGCATCTTTGCGCATGCAAGACATCCTCAAATCGGTCAGGGACAGGGAGGATAACGGCGACGCTAATGTTTATACGGAGCTAAAAGATCTTTCTTTGCCGGGGCTTCTGGGGCTTGAGGTCTACGATCACGGCGACCAGATACCAGCTGGTGTACCACTGGCGAATACTTACGATTATCTTATCGATCATTGGCTTAGACCGCTTTCTTCAAGGATTCCCGGTCGAGCTCGGATGGCAAGGGAAAAGATTCTAAGGCGTGTTGTACTGGCACTGTGCCTAGCTAGGATAGGTGTCTGCGTGCGGGAAGACCGCAGTCCAGCGGCAATCAAAGTGGATTTGCGTCTTGACCAGCTTCAGTTACCGGTGCGGCAGAAAAACGACATCGATACCAGCTCAAGGAAAGGCAAAGGGAGGCAGCCTGAAGCATTATCATCACCACCGCCATCGTCGCAGCTATCCGTAGATACTGGCTTTGTCGTTGAGGTCAACCTGAAAAATAGCGAGCAAAACACACAAGCTTCTCTTACAACACCGGATCCTACACCATCAGTGCATTCCACAAGTTCCGTCTCATCACTGATGGCTGAAGGCGAAGACCCAGCATGTGCAAGGCTGCGGCAGTATACCACCTTGGAATCTAGGCCTCATCTGCCATCATCGATCTCGAAGCTTCTTTCACATTGGGTCATAGGGGCGGACCCAGCGCATTACGACTGGGAAACAGCTGAGCGCTCTCTTCATCTCACTAGCGATACGGAAAGCGCTGAAGACGATAACCGGGTGAAGATAAGACATCGTCGGGAACAGCGCCTCAAACAGCGGCGAGGTGTAATGGCTGGATCGGCATCTCAACCGAACCCGAGTCGCTTGTGGGCCAGTCAACCTCAGCATATGGAATCCATCCAAGGTAGCAGCCAAATGGTGGATGATGTTGTACCAATGAGCCAGGTTGAGCGAGGCGCTTTCGGTGGACGGCAAACATCAAGTGAACACGCTGCAAAACGGCGAAAGCGAAGAGCTGCTGGATTTTAGATTGTGCAGGCCTATCTGATGTAATTAGTTTGCTCCTTCTTAAGATGAAGTGACAGAAGATGCGAAGTATAACCCTGACAATCCATGCATAGTGAATCACTCTTTGAGGTATGATGCTGCTCACAATTGCAAAGATGGAAAAGATTGTCGTGGAGACCTCCCGCTTTTGTGAAGGCCGCAACCTTACTGACAGAGGTCATGGGAGGAGGGGATTGCAAAATGAGGAAATATTTCGGATCCTACACTCTCGCTGCACAACGTTTTCTGTCCTACACCATGTTTCTCATCCTATGAGGTAGTGGGGTCAATTATATAGGGCAATAGTAATAGAATAGTATAATATACTGAAATTCATGACTGCTGAGCTACTATGCGTTCTTATTCACATGTTTACAGGTTCTTTTGTTATGTTCTTGTTCTTCACTGACATAACTACCACTTTAGATACCTTTCTAATCAACGGAATGTTATTAGTATGGTAGCAACATGATCTTTCTTCGGGATGACGTTGAAATATACTATTGGTTAAGCGAATGCCGAAACCCACAATAACTACGAGGTACTGGCCAAACACACAGAATCACCGCCTCGATCTCAAAGAAGGTTGCCCAAAATGAGGATGAAGATCTGTCATTCAAATCCCTCCTCGGCCGCCCATCGTGAAGCCGCCGCCCATGCTCGCGCGTCCGTCCTAATACCTCGGTTCATCCTTGGAACCATTATCTCAACGGCGGTCCTCCTTCCCTCGCTGTACGACCCGCTCATCTCTACCCTCTATGCATTCCTCTGTGATTCAACATTCTATAATTTCTCTGTCTTTGAGACTATAGAGATCCTCCTCTTCTACGCCGTTATCGAACCTCTCTATACTGTAAAGTTCATCCGGAATCCTTCGTTACGAACAGATATCCGCCGACCAAAGTCCAGAAGCAGCGAATCTGATGCCATCTATCGCAAACGTCCGCGGATGCGACGTCCATCTCGGCGCCTGCTTGAAATTGCGAGCTCCATCGCTCCACAAATACTGCTGGACCTAATACTGGTCAAAAAGTTCGCCGGTGTTTCCCTTGCGGATATCACACGCAGCGGTGGCTATGAGCCCATCGAAACCAATGACGGACACGTCAGCAGCTCTTTCCTGCTGCCCACGATGCACAACTTCTCCCTCAGCTCACCACTGCAACTGAGACGGGCGCTACCAGCAAACGCGCCTTCCAGTCGCCGCATTGTGTTGGAGCTGATCATCTCGTTTTTCATCTATGATACGCTCTTCTTCTTCATTCACATAGCCTTTCACCGAGTTCCCGTGCTACGGCGGATCCATCGGCCGCACCACAGACACGGAGAAATGAACCCACAAGTCACCAATCGACTATCTGTCGTGGAGCGGGTCTCACTGATATTGCTCGCGAATTTTTCGCTCAACATAATACGCAGCCACGTTCTGACGCGGACGGCCTTCGTTCCCGTCTTCGTGTACTTGTTGGTCGAGGTGCACTGTGGGCTGGATTTGGAGTGGGGATACGATAAGGTATTGCCATGCGGGTGGGGAGCTGGGAGTAAAAAGCATGCAGTGCATCATCGGGAGGGCGAAGGATCTTATCAACCTTTTTTCTGTTGGTGGGATGATGCGTGGGAGTCCTTGGAGAAGAATTTCGGAGGCAACCATGGTATTGATAGTTCATAGAATTGACAATGCCGAGTCAATGTCATATGAACAGAGAAGACAGAACGCTCAATATCGTGATTGTTGCGAGTTCAGATGAATGATATCGCCGCCGCAACCAGAGCTGAATCACGCCAATTTTCTTTTACATACACGAAATTATCTATCAGCGCTTGTTCCCTTGTGCCACCTCGTTCTGTCGAAACAAGCTCAAGTATTCCTGATGAAGGTCACAGAGGTCACCAGCTACACAAGGCGCAAGGAAATCCCTGAACCATCCTTTGCGATGGGACGAAAGGCTTATTTGTTCGAGAAGCCTGTCCGTATATGGAATGAGGTCGTAATAAAACCAGTGTCCGAAAACCCCTTTAGAAAGATAGCGCCGCTTGCACCATGCAACTGTCAGTGCAACTTCTTTCTCCATGTCTTCCTGTGAAGGTAACGTGAGTTTCCCATCCAGGTAAGCAACCGCCCAGAGAGCTTGACATTCGGCTGCTCTGAAATTATTTCCGACGGCGATATGACCGAGAAAAACGACGCTGTTGCATTTTAGCGACGCTATTGCTTTGTACAGTCGAAACGGAGATCGTTTGACAACAGATTGATTGTGATCGGGAGGGTCAGACAGCCGAGGGAATTGCTGAAGGATTTGGCGATCCGCTGCCGTCTCAAGATCTTTCCACTTGGCAAGTTCCTTAGGATCCAGGTCGCCTGATAAAGATGGAAGACCAAGTCGACCAGCGAGCGAAGCGTCAAAGAACGACAAAACTGATGGTCGCCAGCCCGTAGCGCAGACAAGGACGTCAGAGGCGATGGCTGTTCCGTCCTTGAGGTGGATATTGCGATCCTCAAGCGAGACGATATTTTGACGGTAGACATGGACCTTAGTCGCCACGAGATTCCAGAAATCGGGTCTTTGGTTCACGCCCGTACTGTCATTCTGCCAAAATATTCTTCACTTGGTAAGCAGGTCCAGCGCAGACAATACAAAGATGATTGTGTGACAAGTGTTGAGAATTTATCATATTGAGACGAATGACCTATGCAGTATTCCAGCTTCAAGATTTCAAGCAATAATTTCAAGTAGCTATGTCCACCTGCGCAATAAGAGGCTCAAGAAGTCCGTGCAACAGAATTGGTAGGAGGCTTACGGTGTATCAGGTTTCAAATGATGAAACCCATTCTTGTGTATATCAATTCTTTGATAGTTTGCCGCCTTGCTATATTGCGCGTCTAATACAGACCAAATCCAGTCAACAAAACGCCTTCCGGGCTGGCTTTTGTGAAGGAACCGTGTGAACCAAGTTGAAGGCACAAAGATAGAGGGGCTCATCCTTGAAGACAACCGTGTGTACAACGTCTCGTTAGAGTTTCTGTATGGGCCTATGCCCTCAGGCGGAGCGAGTGCCGCTGGTCCACTGCCTCCTTCTCGAATAATCCAGGACACGATTTTTCCGGCCTTTGCTGACGCGTATACGATGTCGGCCGCAGACTTGCCTCCTCCGAGAACTGCAACATGCGTGACATCCGATGAATCCAAGAAAGAGGATTGTCCAAATTCTTTGTGATGCATGATGGCGCCCGAAAAAGCGTCCTGATTCGGAAGTATGGGCATGTTGGGATTCGATGTGAGACCGGTGGCAACCATCAGCTTGTGACCGGCGAATATTTTGTCTCCCTCGTTGCAGCGAACGACCCATGTTTCGGATAATTTCTCCACACGGTTGACCTGAAGGTTGAAATTAATTCGATCACGTAAGGTTCGGTATGCATAAACATGATTGTCAACGTAGTCCTCTAGATATTTCGTCATATACTTGGCGGGGAAGAAGTCGTAATAGATATCTTCTTCTGGAGGAGCAGCCATGGGTCTGTCAGAGAAAGCCGCCATTCCCACCGGGGTCTGCGTCCAGAATGCATCGTACATCCTCTCTAAATTTTCAAACAGTGATCAGTGGTGATGATGCCGAGACCCATTGACAAATGACGACGACTGGAAGCGACTGACTGGAACTCCATACACCTCCTAGAGAAGAGTCTGCTTCTAATATTATGACCTTGGACAAGGGGTGGATCTCTAGGTACGTTTTGGCCGCCGAGATGCCATATAGTCCTAGTCGATTGGTCAGTAATTTATATTTTGGAGTGTTCTATGACCTTACCTGCGCCAATGATGATTACATCGTAATGGGAAATATTGGACATGATCAATCTCCGCACTACGAAGGAGTTGAAATCAAACGCGGATCTCGCCAACGGATGCTCATGACGTCACGCTTCGCTTCTTGCCGGTGAAGGACCGCTCTGGATACTTCCGTCTTTCATCCCGCGTACATCTTCCAGTTTTCTATTGTCTCGCTCTCAATGCCAAACAGCCATCTCCCGCAACACCTTGATGGGGACTTTTCGACCTTCTCAACCCTCTCCCAAAGCCTCTCGTTTCACTCCTCCCCTGAATCCTTCATCTCTTCTCGCATTCAACAAGCAGTTTCATCAGAGCCAGGTCTGACCGCATCAGCAGCGGCAAAGCAGAGGGTGATCTGTGCAAGACTCCTCAACCGGAATGTCGCAGTGGTCTCATCTTACCAGCTTTGCAAAGATGTATTACGAGCCGAGAGCGGAGAGTCTCAGTCTACCGTGTCTTCCGCGGGATTGGAGGGGAAAATTGGTCCGGGCACGTTTGCGGTCCGTCCTGCGTACGATGAATTGATGTCGGAGTTCTTTCCCCCGCCGAACCTGCTCCTCGAGGACTTTCCTGGCCATGCAGCGTACAGAGCAGACTGGGATCAGCAACTGTCATCGTTTCCTGCCGATGTGACTCCGTTGATCCGCGATATTGTCAAAGAACATATTGGCTCGTTCACGCACGGATCTACCATCGATCTATACAACAACATGAAAGATCTGTCTTGGCGAATTCTCCTCGGCGTCTTTCTCCAGTTATCCCCCACTGACAAGGCATTCTCTTCAATCGAATCATCGCAAGAAACGCTCCTCCGTGGGCAATTTTCTCTCTTTCCCGTCTCAGTTAACGCAGTATTCTGGCGGTCGCCGCGGTCCAAAGGCATCGAGGCACGACGACGACTTCAGACGTTGCTCAAAGATCAGATCAAGGCGCAAGACAGCGGATGCCCTTTCCTACGGCAAAAGAAAGTCAGCAAGGACGATATTGCCTCTCATGCACTTTTTTTCACAAGTTCTATCGCCGTCAAAGCACTGGCTTCGCTCCTAACTGCGAGTCTACTAAATCTCTTCTTGCTACCCTGCGATCCGCCGCTAGCATCACGCATTGAATCAGAAGGTCCCGTGAACGGAGAAGTCCTGCTGAAGAGCATACTATTAGAGACTGAAAGGCTCAGCCCCCCAGTGGTGGGTGTCATGCGGCGAGTGCAACGGGACGTAATTCTCGCAGCTCCAGAGGGTCAATCGGACACCCTCATTCCATCTGGGTGGGACGTCTGGTTGTATTTTGCTGGTGCCGGTCGAGATCCCGCAGTCTTTGAGCTAGCAGATACATTCCTGCCAGAGAGGTTTATATCGCCCGCCCAGGCACCTTCAGGATTTGCGTTTGGGTCAGGGTCGAAGTCCTGTTTATCCGAGCATTTGATACGGCAGATCGTCTTAACAGTCGCGCAAACAATGCTTGACTCAGGTATCCGGCTTGATGGGACAGTCAAGGAACAAGGCGTCAAGGGCTGGCTGGGTTGGGAATCTGATGTAGGCGCAAAAGCATTCGCCAAGGATCTGAAGCAGCTGCCTTGCCAGCGGCCGAAAGAGGCAATCAAGGTTTCGATACATCACGAAAGTAAATAACCCGGAAATAGCCTGGGTCATATCTTCCTACAGCCTTCGGTGCCAGGTGATTCAGGCCTACAGCTGGCGCTCCTCAGAGTTATGACAAGAACCCGCCGCAAAGTCCTCACATCTCTTCCCTCTTGCCCTCGAGCGAGTTCGGCTGACTCGCAGCGCCGTCATTCAGTCCCCAAGGCATCTATCGTCATCAACCTATCAATTCACTACAGTCCGTTCCTTGCCCCTGCTCTTACACCGTATCGCGCCACTGATTTCCTTACAGCCATGATCAGCCATATTGAATTCGCCAGACCTATCGCGCCTGTGCCTATTTGACACGGCAAGCGTAATTTTCTCCAGAACGTTTGCACCGCCGAATGCCCCGTGTGAGACCCGTAGATACTGAGAATCCAGTGGATGAGATATACTCGACAGACAGCGTAGGTCGCAAGGTACAGGGCGTTCGCTGCTGTAATGGCGCGGCGGCGCGATGGTTGGAAATTGATGAGATACCAAAGTAGGGATCCAATTGGAGTGCTGTTTTCGTAGTGATTAGTACGCCGTGCGCTCTTTGTCTTCCCTTTGCTCACGACAGAACGACTCACGAAGTATTCATCAACATCAGCATTAAGATGATCAAGACACCTTTCTCCTTTCCTTGCCCGACATACCACTGGAATAAGCCCAACGCGCTTGCAATGCCACCATGATGCCAGACCAGTACTCGAAGATTCAACTCTTTCATTAACCCCTTCTCACTAGTCCTGCGGCTGCGTAACCGCGCACCGAGCATTAGTACAATAGTATCCTGCAGCAGATATCCCGTTTCCAGTGCTATGATGGTGTTGCCGAAGCCAGACCTCGCACTGATGATCGAATGCGGAGTTTCATTCTCTGCACCACCAGCACCACGGGCTCTGGAACCTCTGGATTCATCGGAAGTAGGTGGAACCCAGTCCCGTTGTCTTCTCTGCAGCACAACAAGCGTCAATACGGTCATGAGAGCGCAGTGAAAGGCAGAGATAGCCTCACGGTTTTTAGCGAAGCGCGAGGGCGTTATACCGCGCGGGGTGAGGAGATAGAAGATAGAAGGATAGATTACTATTGAGCCTACAAGGGCGAGTTGAGAGGGTAGCGCAGAGACGGAGGAAGGCATTGTAGTGATTGAGGTTGGTGAAATGGATAGGTAGGTGCGGAGATTCAGACGCTACATAGACTTCCACAGATCATTCTCTGCACATTAGAATGCAGCAAATACCTCAGGTATACCCTTATTAATGAATATAGGATTCATTTATACCCCTTCACTTGACAAATGTCTTGATTATATCTCATCTACTAGAATAATGTCAACAACATCAATTGAGAGATAAATAAGACTTTAATTATTACATTTAACTAAGTTACAATCTTTCTTTCTTCTTCTCATTCTCTTACTTCTTTGTTACGTCCTGATCTGAGATGCCTCGGATATTAGAGCTAGAGGTTTGTGCTTGTTGATATAAAGATCCCAGTGTACGGTGTAGGGTAAACCAGTAGTTGGTAACTTGTATTGAGTTGAACACAACCCATTTCCATAGGGGAAATGATCCTACTATATACCATAGGATCATCGTGCTCGCTTTGCTCACTATAGAGCAATAGAGCTGATAGACCTTTCAAAGGTCTATCGTCTCACTGAGCTCGCCGCGAGCATATAGAGCTGTGCGAGCTTATGTTCAGGTATACGCTTTCCCCGCATATTCCCTAGAACATACTAGCCGGTTACGGTCTGGCCGTAACATTCTTCTCTTTCTTCTGCTTCTTCTCTTTCTTCAGAAATAAAGACACTGCAGAAAAGACACTGCAGACAGTAAGAAAAGTAGTAAAAGAGGTAGTGAGAAAGATAACAGTAAGAAAAAAGACAATAAGAAAGAAGTAAGTTAAGTAGATAGATCTGTTATTAAAAACTATTAAAATGTTAATTTGTATAAAGATAAAGAAATTATTATTAAAATCACAGTTATGTATTAACTTACTGTAAAGCAGCTTTAAGTAATCTTTCTTTCTGTTACTTCTTCTTCTCTTTCTTCTTTAAGTAGATTTCTATAAATTGATCAGTGTAAAGTTAATTACATTTGCTAAAGAAAATAATAACAGTAACAGTGATAATGATGATAACAGTGAGTTATTTAATACAGAAGGTAAGATTCACAGTAATGATAATGAAGACATTAGAGTGTGAGAAGATAAGATGAATAATAAGATTAAAAAAACTATTTCTGATGTTATAAAGTCAGCTAAGTCATCAGTGAAGAAGAAAGAAAAAATGTAACTTAATTAAATGTAGTAATTAAAGTCTTATTTATCTTTTAATTGATGTTGTTGACATTATTCTAGTAGATGAAGTATAATTGAGACATTTGTCAAGTGAAGGGGTATAAATGAAATCTATATCCATTAGTAAGGGTATACCTGAGGTATTTGTCGATTAGAATGCTACTGAGCAGCACTTGGCAGACGCAGGCGCCTTCAGCATTGTGGCGGGAAATGCGACTAAGTCTTCAGTATCATAATTTACATGTTGTCCGAATCATAATAGGAGTGCATTTCCTCAACTGTCTGCATCTCAATTTGACGAATGTATCCTCACGAATGCCCGAACCTTCCGCACAAAGTCAACCGGATTCTCCTCTGCTAGATAATGACCCGACTCTTCCACAACCGCAACCTCCACGTACTCGTACATCTCAGTCACCATAGTCTCCGCCTCCCTCGCATGGCCACTGCTATCACCACTGAAAGCCAGCGCCGGAACTTGACACTTGCCCTTCTCCCTCAGCCACGCTCGATTCTCTTCCGCATCAGCCTCAAAAGCCGCATACACCGCAAATGCGCACCGAAGCGCTCCAGGTTGCGAGTACATCAGCGCATAATGCTCCAAGTCCGCAGGCGTAATAGCTCCCGTGTTTAACGCGAGCTTGTCGTAGAAATGCTTCAGATAGATGCGCTCTCGTCCGGCGACCAGCGCTTCCGGCAAATCAGGCACGCTGTGAAAGATGAAGTGGAACTGCTTCTTCATCGTCTTGTTCTCTTCGAATGCGGCTGTGCCTGGCAGAGGACATTCGCCCCACACGATGCTGGCAACGTGTGAGGGGTGCCTGGACGCGTAGGCGTGTGCGATCATCCCGCCGATGTCATGGCCGACGATGTGGATCTTCTCTCTGATACCGAGATGCGAGTGTACGAGCGCAACGAGGTCGTCGGCCATAATTGTCTTGGTGAAACCGTCGGCAGGGTGCGAGGACTGGCCAGCGCCTCTATAATCAGGGGCAATGATTCGATAACCAGCGTCTGCGAGCGGGGTGATGACATGGCGAAATTGGTATGACCTACAAACGTCAATTTGTTGTGTTGCACAGCTCGGGAAAGCGTATACGTCTGAGGAAATCCATGGATTAGGAGGATGGTGCCTTTACTTGCGGTTTCTGATGGAGGGGAACAGTCAATGTAGTGGAGACGGATATCAGAGTCAGGGCTGTTGAGCCAGGCATTGCGCTGTTTCCAGCGCTTTGGATACTCCATTTCAAAAGTGAGAGATTTCCGGTTTCGCGTAGAGACTCTGAATCTACTTTGACATGCGAACCTCTGGAGTTCCACCGCACAGATAATCGGATCATAGTCATTACGATCTTTGCCGAGATTAACATTGTCCTCTATGATGTTACTACAGCGAGTCAGTGGTCCTTAGCCGAAAGTCATGTGTGAGATTTGTAAGATGACGCTCTGACTGAAGTTGTGGCTGATTAATTGAAGAAGCATAGAATTAGCCCTGTGAAAGCCCTTCTGTCACCTTCACATTGTCTTCATTTTCTTATCTGTAAAATAAGATCTAGCACTTTAATTATCTTATAGAGAAATTTACTCATAATCTAATAATGAAGAACAGTGATAAAATTAATATTAAGCTTTTAGCATGTGTACTTTATGTGTCATGAGTTGAACCCATACTAAGGTCTTATGGTCTAGTTGCTTACTAAGACCCTAAGACTAAAGCACATTGTCTTTTCACTTCTGTATGAAGCTCTTCTTTTTCTCTTCATAGTATTCTTCTTGTATTTAGAAATTATCAATTGAGCGTCAGTCTCATTGCAAACTCATGACATTAAAATACTATTCTCATTTAGACCTGGCCTACACTAGAGGCCTTGTCATACAATTGTTGAAATCAGTGCAGAATGAGCACAGAAACCTCTATGACAGGTGAAGTGAAGACAGTTACTAAGAAGATTTCTTCTTGAGTGCAA
>JAABUP010006511.1_pt1 | contig 16534 bp, 10 predicted proteins | sample 5559201 | NCBI WGS metagenome assembly JAABUP01 (sample SAMN10711887, study PRJNA513373) | rock metagenome | isolation source: Antarctica rocks | place: Antarctica
GGTTGGGACGCAGGGGAGCTGTGGTAAGCCCCCAGGCTACCATCAAGGTGGCCCTTTTTTGTGGATTATAGCGACCCACTACGAATACCTTAAAAGGGCAGAAGTCGAACTGAGAAACCATCTGCCCCTGTTCCCGGGGCCCGGCGATGGGTCGTGGCGAATGGTCGATGGTTAATGGGTGAAGCAGGTCGGGGGAGAGCAACCGAATCAAATCCGTAGGCATGACCGTTGATCCGCCGTCTACCATGAGCCATCAACCACTTCCGATCCCGGATCGCGATTGAGCCCGGCCCGGAGACCGATCGACGGCGAGGCCACCCCGCATGAGCACCCTCGACTGGCCCTTGGTGTCCGTGACGATCGGCCTGGTCTTGCTGGCCGCCGAGCTGGCGTTGCCGACGGCGGGCCTGCTGTTCGTCCCGGCGGTCGCCCTCCTGGCGCTGGGACTCTACCAGGCGTTCTCGGACTCGACCGCGCTGGGCTGGCGGTTCCTGGCGGCGGAGGCGGTGCTGGTCCCCTCGACGGTGGCCGGGTCGATCTTCGGGCTCTCCCGGACCTTGCTTCACCCGAGGCGGGCCGGGCTGAGTCCGCCGGGGGAGGCGGATTACGGGGTCGCTCACGCCGGTCCGGGGCTGGACGAGCTGGTCGACCGCCCCGGCCGGGCCCTGACGCCGCTCCGGCCGTCGGGCAAGGTCGACTTCGGCGGTCGGCGGCTCGAAGCGGTGGCGGAGGCGGGACTGATCGAGCCCGGGTCGGCGGTCCGGGCCGTCGGGGTCCGGTCGGGCCGGGTGGTCGTCCGGGACGCCTCGGGCGACTCGGCGGGGCCTTCGGGACCGACGATCGGCTGATCGGGCCGGGGGCCCTCCCTCGCTTCGCCCGTCGGTTTGGCGTAAAATCGACCATCGACGTCGATCCGGGATCCGCCCGGCCGGTCGGCCGGGGCTCCCCGCCGGGGCCCCGGGCGCGTCGAGCATCCCGGGAATCGGGCACCGACGGCCGGGCCGTCGATCAACCAGAGGCATCCACCATGTTCGATCCGCTCGTCGCTCAAGCTCCGGTTCAGGGTTCGCAGATCGTGGTCATGGCGATCCTCGGCCTGATCGTCTTCGCCCTGCTGGTGGGCGTGATCCTGCTGGCGAACTACTTCAACCTCTGGATCCAGGCCAAGTTCTCCGGGGCCAACGTCACCCTGATCGAGCTGGTGGGGATGTCGCTCCGGAAGGTGAACAAGAATATCATCGTCCGCTCCAAGATCATGGCCGTGCAGGCCGGCCTGAGCGAGAAGGACGGCATCACCACCCGGAGCCTGGAGGCCCACTACCTGGCCGGCGGGAACGTCCCCAACGTCGTCCGGGCCCTGATCGCCGCTAACCGCGCCGACATCCCCCTGTCGTACAAGCGGGCCGCCGCGATCGACCTGGCCGGGCGGAACGTGCTGGACGCCGTGCAGACCAGCGTCAATCCCAAGGTCATCGACTGCCCCGACCCGACCAAGGGCCGCCAGACGATCGACGGGATCGCCAAGAACGGGATTCAGCTCAAGGTGAAGGCCCGGGTGACCGTCCGGACCAACATCGACCGGCTGGTCGGCGGTGCCACCGAGGAGACGATCATCGCCCGGGTCGGCGAGGGGATCGTCACCACCATCGGCTCGGCCGAGTCGCACAACCTGGTCCTGGAGAACCCCGACTCGATCTCCAAGCGGGTTCTGGAGAAGGGCCTCGACGCCGGGACGGCCTTCGAGATCCTCTCGATCGACATCGCCGACGTCGACGTGGGAGACAACATCGGCGCCAACCTCCAGGCCGCCCAGGCCGAGGCCGACACCCGGGTCGCCCGCGCCAAGGCCGAGGAACGCCGGGCCTTCGCCGTCGCGATGGAACAGGAGTTCCTCGCCTCGGTCCAGGAGAACCGCGCCAAGGTGATCCTCTCCGAGGCCGAGATCCCGCTGGCCATCGCCGAGGCGTTCCGCAAGGGGAACCTCGGTGTGACCGACTACTACAACCTCCGGAACATCCAGGCCGACACCGAGATGCGGTCCTCGATCGCCGGGACCAGCACCACCAACGCCCGCCGCGAGCAGGTCAATTCCTGATCCGGACCCGGCTTGTTTCGCTTCTCGGATCCGATCCGGACGACTCCAGGCCCAGGCACCATCGAGCCCGACCATGAACTGGAACTGGGAACAACTGATCCGGGCGATCGTCCCGCTGACTTTCCTGGCGATCTGGGCGCTGACCTCGCTGTTCAACCGCGATTCGAAGGCATTCCCCCAGCGGCCCGCCGGCGGCCCGATGCCGCTCGGCCCCCGGCCCGGAGAGCCGACCCTCCGGTGGACGCCCCCGCCTCCGCCCCAGCCCCGGAACCCGGGGGCAAGACGAGTCCCGCTCGGCGACGACGACATCCTGATCCTCCCGCCCGACCCGATGCGGATCCGACCGGGCCAGGCCCGCCCGGCCCAGCCGGCGGCCCCCCGGCGGAACAACCGAGGCAAGCCGCAGGCCCCCCAGCCCCGGAAACCCGAGGCCCCGGCCGCCCGGCAAAAGCTCAGTGGGGTCAACCAGCTCGTCAACCAGCAGCTCGCCAACCCGGTCGGGATGACGCCCCTGACGACCATCGCGCCGATGGCGACCTCGACCGGATCCGACCTGGCCTCGGCCCCGACGTCGGCCTCGCGGACCACCGCTCCGATCCCGACGATCTCGACCCTCATCCCCCTGATGAACGACCCGGCCCGGCTCCGCGAGGCGTTCCTGGTCAATGAACTCCTCAAGCCCCCGCTGGCCCTCCGGAGGCTCAGAGGGACCGGGCGTTGAGCCCGGGCGTCGTCGGGCCGGGAGATCCGGCCGATTTCCGCGCCTCGCGGCCGAACCCGTCGTATCCTTCGGGCAAGGGTCGGACGCAGAGCCAGGCAGGCACATTCAGGTCGGATCAAGGAATGCGATTTGCGTGCGTTTTGACCCGCGAGGGGTCGAACGCCGATGCGAACCCGATCGAGGCTCCCCAGGCGGCTCGGCCTGGGATTGTTCTTCTTGCTCGCGGTGGGCCTGTCGGCGAGGGCCTGGCTAGTCCCCGCGCTGATCGTGGCGGGGATCCGCAAGAGCTACGACGGGCACGTCACCATCCGGGGCTGGTGGCTCGATCGCTCATCCGCCGGAGTCACCGGGCTGGTGATGCACGAGGGGAAGTCGCCCTCCTCCCCGGTCTGGGCCAGGGCCGAGCTGGTCTCCACCGACCTCTCGATCAGCGGCCTGCTCCGGGGCCGGTTCATCCCGGGACGGATCCTGCTCCGGACGGTCGCCGTGACCCACCGGATCGACGCGGACAACCACTCGCTGACCCATCCCCCGTTCCGCCACGACTCCAGGAACACACTGCCCGAGGTGATCGGCGAGGACGCCCGGCTCACGCTCCGCCAGGTTGGCCGGCCGGAGATGGTCGTCACCCGGATCTCCGCGAGCCTCGGGCACGACCGGGACGGCCCGAGCTTCCGGGCGGACTCGGACGACCCGACCTGGGGTCCGGCGTCGGTCCTTGGCGGGATCGGCTCCCGCTTCGAATCGGTCCACCTCCGGCTCGACGCCTCCCGGCTGATCGCCGACCCATCGAAGTATCCCAGAATCCCGTTCGTCGCCCCGGCGATCTGGGACCATTTCCGCCCGACCGGGCCGATCCGCGTGGTGGTGGATTATGACCGGCCCGAGGGGCGGGCCGGCCCGCACCAGGTCCGGACCCGGGTCGAGTACCTCGGGGCGAGCCTCGGGCTCCCGAGCCTCCGGCTGGTCGCCGATCGGGTGACCGGCCGGATGGACGTCGAGAGCAAGGTCGTTCGGCTCTCCGGCATCGAAGGCCGGATCGCGGGCGGCGACGTCTCGGTCACCGGGATCCTGGACTTCGCCGCCGAGCCCGACCGGTTCGCCCTCAATGTCGGGCTCGGCCGGGTCGACCTCGCCGCCTTGCCCGAGTTCTGGCAGGTCCGGACCGTCGGGATCGTCGGCCGGCTGACCGGCTCGGCCCGCCTCCTCCTGGTCCTCGACAAGCTCGGGCTCGACCTGACCGGCTCGACCGGATCCGGCGCGATCGACCGGGCGGCCCTCCGGGGCTTCCCGCTCGGGCGGCTCGGGGTCGCGATCCGGGGCGAGGGGCTCCGGCCGCCCGCCACCTCCAAGCAGACCTTCCTCCCCCAGTGGGTCGGGGCCGACTTCGAGGTCCGGGACGAGGTGCTCGCCGGTCCGACGGCGAGGCTCGGCGCGTCGGGGGGCGGTCGAGAGGTTCCGATCTCGGGCCGGCTCACGCTCAAGGCCGCGACCCGGATCCCGTTCGGCTCGTTCGGCGACCTCGGGTCCTACGACGCCCGGGGCTCGGTCGCCCTGGCTCGGGCCTCGATCGGGGGACTCGACCTCGGGAGGCTCGACGCCCGGTTCGACCTCGGGGGCGGTGTCCTCGACGTCGCCGACCTCCGAGGCCGGATCGCCGAAGGGACCGCCCCGGAGACGACCGATCCGCCCCCCTCGGACGGCCCCTTGCCTACGGGCGGCTTCCGGGGCAAGGTCCGGGCCGAGCTGGAGTCGCCGCGCTCGATCCGGGCCGAGTTCGACGGCCACGAATTGCCGATCGCCGGGCTGGCCGCGATGGCCTGGGCCGGCCCGCCGCCGGTCCGGGGCGCCGTCACCGTCCACGCCTCGGCCGGGGCGAGCGGGGGGACGCTTTCGGACCCGCGGGCCTGGAAGATTTCGGGCCGCCTCGAATGCCCGGAGGTCTCCTACCGGTCGGCCCGGTTCCTCAAGGTTTCGACCGACCTGGCCCTGGATCGCGGCCGGCTCGTCCTCCCGGACCTGTCGGCCCACCTCGGGCCGCATCCCCTCAAGGGGAGGCTCGCGATCGACCTGGAAGGGGCCCGGTCGTTCGATGCCGGGCTGGACGCGGCCGGGTTCCCCCTGGAAGACCTGCTCGCCCTGCTCCCGGGGGGCTCGGGCAAGGTCCGGATCTCCGGGACGGTCGCGACGAAGGCCGAGGCGAGCGGGACCCTCAGCCCCCGGTCGATCGAGAGCCGGGGGGTCGCGCGGATCGATCGCTTCGAGGTCGGCCGGATCCCGATCGGCAACCTCCCGCTCCGGTGGGAGACCCGGGGCGACTCGATCGTCCTGACCGCCCGCGAAGTCCAACGCTTCGGGGGCCGGATCGACGCCGAGGCGAAGGTCCCGACCGGGCGCGGCCGGCCGATCGAGGGGACGATCACCCTGGCCCGGGTCGACACCGCCCGGCTTTCGGCTGAAGTCCCGGGCTCGATCGGGCTTTCGGGCCTCGCCGACGGCCAGGCGCGGTTCCGGCTCAGGCCATCCTCCGACCGGAGCGGCCCGCCGGTCGAGGTCGACGCCCGGCTGAGCTCCCCGGACCTGGCGGTCGCCGGGGTGGCGACCCGGTCGGTCCGGGCCACGCTGGTGATCCATGACGGCGTCCCCCGGTTCGATGTCCGGGCCGAGGGGCTCGGCGGCTCGGTCCTGGTGAAGGGGAACGGGCGGCTCGACGCCGAGCCCGCCCGGGACGAGGTCGAGGCCGATGTCCGGGCCGTCGGCCTCCGGTTCGGGAGCCTCTGGGACCTCCTCGGAACTTCGGGGGCGCTGGACCGGCTCCAGGGGCGGGGGTCGGTTTCGGCCCATCTCCGGTCGCACCTGAAGCCGACCGACCTCAGGGCCGGCGGCAGGCTCGGACTGGAAGACATGACCTGGGGCGAGCGCTACCGGCTCGGGGACCTCAGGGCCAGCTTCGCGGTCGCCCCGGGGAGCTGGCGGATCGGGCCGTTCGAGGGGGAAATCTGGGGGAGCCCGGTCCGGGGCGGCCTCTGGAAGGAGGGGGCCGAGGCGGGCAGGCCGCTCTACGGGGTCGACCTCCGGCTCGACCAGATCGCGCTGGGGAAGCTGTTCGGCTTCGCGCCCGGGCTGGGCCGCCGGTTCGAGGGGACCGGCGGGTTCCGGGCGTCGGGGAAGTCGGACGGTGCGTTCCGGGGCCTGGCCGAGTTCCGGGTCGACAGGGGGAAGGTCAGCGGCCTCCCCGTGACCGAGACGCGGGTTGCGGTCGAGTGGGACGTCCGGACTGGCCGGGAGGCCGGCGGGACGCTCCTGGTCAAGGAGGCGACGGCCCGGGTCGCCGGGGGAAAGCTCCATGGGGACGCCCGGATCCGGATCGGGACCCTCCGCGACTTCCACGCCGGCCTGACGATCGACGCCCTCGACCTCCGGGTCATCAGCAAGGCTGCCAGCCACGAGACCCGGCCCATCCCCGGTCGGATCTCGGGAACGATCTCGCTCCGCGGCGACGACGCCTTCAGCCCCTCGACCTACCGCGGGAAGATCGACCTGGACCTCGACAACGCCTCGATCCTCGACGTCCCGATGCTGGAGGGGATCAACCAGGAGCTGGGCGTCTCCCTGGGCGGGATCTTCGACGACGGCGACCTGCACGCGACCATCGGCCACCGGAAGATCCAGGTCGACCAGTTCACGCTGGTCGGCCCGCTGGCCCAGCTCCACGCCAGCGGCACCATCGGGTTCGACTCGCGGATCGACCTGAAGGTCCTCATCAACACCAACCAGTCCTCGGCGCCGATCGGCCAACCCTCCCCGGCCAGCAACCCCAACGTGGCCGACGCCGCCCGACGCCGCGAGCAGTCGATCGACCGGGTGGCCGACGTCCTGGCCGCCCGCCTGGTCAAGGTCCGGGTCTCCGGGACGGTCCGCCATCCGGTGATCAACATCGACCAGTCGATCCGGATCGAGGAGGTCGCCGCGATCTTCTTCGGAAAAATCCTGAAAATCCCGCTCCGGGCGTTCTGAGCGGCCTGGGGTTGCGGAGCCTGGCCCGTCCCGGCCGATCTTCGACGGGCCCGGATTTCCCTTGAGGGCCGGGGGCATTTTGGCCGATGGAGAAGGTGACTCGATCGAAGTGGATTCTCCGCCGACGGAACGGCCCGCCCGCTCGACCGCGGTCGGTGGCTCCAGGGATGGGGCGAATCGCCGAAGCTACTGAGTCCTACGCTCTTCAGGCCGGTCACCCACCCATCCCAGCCGCCGATCGACGGAGAAGCTGATGCCCAACGCCCATCCCCGGGGGATCCGGGTCGGCCTGCTCGCCGCCCTGTCGATCGGTCTGCTCGGCTCGCCCCTGCTGAATCAGGCCACCGCGGCCGAGGACGCTCGCAAGATCGCCTGGCGCGAGGATCTCGGTCAGGCCCAGGCCGAGGCCAAGTCACGCGACCTCCTGCTCTGGATCCAGTTCACCGGACCCTGGTGCATCAACTGCCGGAGGATGGACCGGGCGACCTTCGCTCACCCGGCGGTGGTCACCGAGTCGCGCGAACGGTTCGTCCCGGTCAGGCTCCGGTCCGACGAGCACGAGGACCTGGCGATGAGCCTGGGCCTGTCCTCGCTCCCCTCCACCGTGATCGTCCGGCCCAACGGCGAGGTTGTCGATCGCTTCGAGGGCTACATCGACCCCGAGCAGTTCGAGGCGACCCTGGCGGCGGTCCTCCTCCGTGAGGGCCGATCCCCCGAGCAGGTCGCCACCCGGGCGGCGGGGAAGAAGCGGCTGGCCGATGGGGACGGCTCGGTGGCCCTGGCGGGCTACTGTCCGGTCAGCCTGCTTCGCGAGCGGAAGCTCGTCCCGGGCAAGCCCGAGCTCACCATCGAGCATGACGGACGGGTTTTCCGATTCGCCGACGAGGCCACCCGCGTTGCGTTCCGCCAGGAGCCCGGGTCGTTCGCACCGGCCAATGACGGCCGGTGCCCGGTCAGCCAGGTCGACCGGGGCGACCTCCACCCCGGGGACCCCCGGTGGGGCGTGGTCTATTCCGGCCACCTCTTCCTGTTCAAGGACGAGACCGAGCGCGACCGGTTCGTCAAGGACCCCGATCGCTACGCCAACGTGGACGCCGCCGAACGAGCCTCCTGCCCGCATTGCTGGAACCGGTCGCGGCTGCTTGGCCGGGCCCCCTCGCGGTTCTCGGCGGCCTATCTGGCCCGAAGGACGACCGGCCCCGACGTCAACCGAATTCAGGCCCTGCTCGCCCCGGCCACAAGCGTCCGCCGCTGATCTCGGGCCCCGGGGCCGTCGCTCGATCGAGGCCGCCTCCCGAACGGGGGGCGGCCTCCGGCGTTTCGAAGGCCGGGCGGGCGAACGACTTGGGTCCCGGACGCTGATCCCGCGTGTCGTCGGCCACGCCGCGATTTCGAGTCTCGGGACAGGGGGCGCTTCCGCTCTCGGTCGTCCGGGCCGGCAACGAGGTCGTCGCCCCCCGGTCCCTCCGAGCCGCCGGTTCCTCCCCGACGGAAGGCAACTTGAAGGTCGCTTCGATCGAGGGTCGCCCTTCCCCCCGGATTTTCACCGCCGCGCCTCGGTGGTCCGCGAGCCCGACCCGGATGGTCGCCCTCGCGGGAGCAACCCCGAAGCACGAGACCCGGCCCCACGAGCCAAGGAGTAGAGCCCGATGACCGTCCGATGGAAACCCCTGCTGATCCTCTCCGGCCTCTTCGTGATCGTCGCCCTGGTGGGGCTGATGACCATCGCCACAGTCATGGGCTCGCGCGGTTCGGAGCACCTCCTGGCCCGAGCCCGGACCGAGCGGAAGGCCGGCGAGTTCGATAAGGCCAAGATCGACTACCAGCAGGTGTTGAAGTCCGACGGCCGGAACGTCGCTCTGCACGAGGAGATGGCCGACTTCTACGAAGAGTGGGCGGGGCGGGCCCCGACCGAGAAGAAGGCCGAGCTCCGGGCATCCTCGCTCGAATCGCTCCGGGCCGCGGCCAGCAAGGCCGGGTCCAAACAGGCCGGGCCCAAGCGGCGGATGCTTGCCGAGGCCATCCGCCTGGACGACGTGGTCGAGCAGGTCAAGTGGGCCCGCGACCTCGCCACGCTGGAGCCGACCAACCGCGACGCCCACTTCGTCCTGGCCGGCGACGAGCTGGACAGCAACTCGCCCAACGTGCCGAACATCCGTCGCCACCTCAAGGTGCTGGAGACCGAGTCGCCCCGCCGCCCCCGGACCGAGTGGGTCGCCGCCCGGGTCGCCGCCCTCTCCAACGACAAGGCCGGCCTGGAGCAGTCGTTCGGGCGGGCCCGGGCGATGACGCTCCCGGCCGTGGCCGACCCTCTCGACCGGATGGCCTTGCTCAAGCTCCGGGTCCTCGACGTGGCCAACACGCCCGACCCCGCCGCGCTGGCCGGCCCGATCGGGGCCGTCACCAAGGAGGCCCTGGGCGCCTCGTCCGAGCCCGAGATTCCCTCGACCCGGATCGCCCGGATTAGCCTGCTGATCGAGGAGGTCCAGCGGTCGATGGCCGCCCAGGCGCTGGAGGCCCCGGCCGCTCGCGAGAAACTCAAGGGCTATGGCGATACGCTGGAGGAGGCCGCGGAAGCGATCTTCCAGAAGTCGCTGGCCGTCAAGCCGGGTGCCGACCTGAACGTCTACCTCGCGTATGCCGATCACCTCCGCTTCCGCGACCGCCGCGACCGCTGCCTGGCCGTCGCGCTGCAGGGCCTGAAGTCGCCCGCCGGGGCGAAGCAGTCCACGTCCGAGACGGCGATGGGGCTGCAAGCCCTGGCCGTCGAGGCGTCCCTGGCCAACTTCGGCGACGACGCCCGCCAGGCCAACGCGGCCCCGCACGTCAAGGCGCTCCTGGAGTGCAAGCACGGCAAGTTTCAGGCTCTGGGTCACCTCTTCCAGGGGGCCATCGAGCTGGAGAAGGGCGGGATGGTGGCCGACGCCCAGGCCGGCGACGCGCCCCGGTCCGAGCAGGCCAAGCTCCGGGCCTCGGCCCTGGCCCACCTCAAGGTCGCCGCGACCCAGCTTCCGAATCTGGCCGAGGCCCAGGCCCGCTACGGCGTGGCCTTGATCCTCAACCAGGAGCCGACCATCGGCCGGCAGTACCTCCAGCTCGCCCAGCGGATCGGCAACCTCGAACCGCAGTACCAGATCTGGACCGCCTGGTCGGTCGTCCACGCCGGGTATCCCGAGGAGGCCGAGCCCATCGTCGCCCGGATGCTCCAGGCCGTCGAGCAGGGCCGCCTCCCCCGCGAGCTCGAAGGGACCCTTCACCTCCTCAGCGGCGAGATCCATCAGGCTCGCCGCTCGCCGAGCGACCTGAAGAAGGCGGTCGAGGAATACTCGCGAGCCTTCGCCAACGGCCAGGACGCGACCCCGGCCGTCGAGCTCCGGCTGGCCCAGATCGAGGTCCAGCTCGGCCGACCGGCCGACGCCCTGAAGCGGATCGACTGGCTCGTCTCCAAGGGGAAGGCCGGCCCCGCCGCCGAGAACCTGGCCGTGCTGACCCTGGTCGAGCTGAAGCGGGACGACGACGCCCGGAAGCGGCTCGACGCCGGCCGGGCCAGATACCCCGAGAGCCACGAGCTGGCCGTGCTGGACGCCTCGCTCCAGGTGGCCGCCAAGCGGCCCCAGGAGGCCGACCGGATCCTGGCCGAGTTCCTCGCCAAAGTTCCCGACAACGTGGCCGCCGTCCAGCAGCGGGCCCAGATCCTCGCCCAGGAACTCGACCGGCCCGCCGATGCCCGCAAGCTCCTGGCCGACGTGGCCGACCGCGGCGACAACTCGGCCCCGCTGGTCCAGCTCGCCCTGCTCCAGATTCAGGCCAAGGATTACGACGCGGTCGCCGGCTCGATCGCCAAGGTCCGCCAGCGCTGGAAGGACTCCGCCACCGGCGACCTGCTCGACGCCCAGCTCGCCCTGGCCAAGAATGACCTCAACGCCGCCTCCGGCTTCTTCCAGGCCGCCCTCAAGAAAGACCCGAGCAACAAGGTTGTCCAGTTCTGGAAGGCCCAGCTCGACGGCCGGGCCGACCCCGAGGCCGCCGTCCGGGTCTTCACCTCGCTCGCCGAGGGCGACTCGATCAAGGAGGTCGACCCGGGCCTCTCGCTGGTCACCGCCTCGCAGTCGGCCCTGGCCGGCCTGGCGATGGAGAGCGGCGAGGTCGACTCGGCCATCGCCCGCTACCGCTCGATGCTCAAGGATCCCACCTCCGCCGGGATCTCCCGGACGATCCGGTGGCAGCTCGTCGCCGCCTACTCGGCCAAGAAGCAGTGGCCCGAGGCTCGGGCGGAGATCGACGCCCTCCTCACCGACGCCAAGACGCCCCCCACCGTCGAGGAGCGCGTCCGGGCCGCGACCTACCACCGGATCCACGGCGACGACGCCCGGGCCCTGGCCCTCTGCGACGAGGTCCTGAAAAGCCATCCGACCCACCCCGGGGCCGTGGTCACCCGGGCCGAGATCCTCGCCCGGGCCGGCAAGTTCGACCAAGCGTCCTCGACCATCCGGAAGGCGATCGAGGCCCCGGCCGCCGGCGGCCCCAAGGCCCCGGCCGTCCTCTACCTGATGCTCGCCGCGGTCGAGTCGGTCACTCCGCCGGTCGACAAGGTCCAAAGCGCCCAGAAGGCCCTGGTCATCCTCGATCAGGGCTTGGAGCAGGTCCCCGACTCCGCCGAGCTGGTCCAGGCCAAGTGCCGGATGCTGACCCGGACCCAGGGGACCAAGGCCGCCTCGACGTTCGTCGAGGGGCGGGCCAAGGCCGAGCCCAAGGGCCCCTATCGCCGGATGCTCCTGGGCGTCTACGGCGACCAGGGCGACTTCGCCTCGGCCGAGCGGACGGCCGCCGAGCTGGTCCGCGACGACCCGAGCGACGCCCCGGCCGCCACCTCCCAGGTCCGGATGATCGCCGCCCAAGCGGTCGAGGCCGCCCGGCGAGGTGACCGGGCCGAACTCAAGAAGCTCGACGAGAAGGCGGCCGCCCTGGTCCGCGAGTATCGGTCCCGCTTCAAGGCCGACCCCTCTTTCGCCCAGCTCGAATGCGAGCTGGAACTCCGCCGGGGCGACACCACCCGGGCGCTGGCCCTGACCCGCGAGGTCGACGCCATGGCCAAGGGCTCGCCGGTCGGGCCGCTGCTCCGGGCCCAGATCTTCACCGCCAAGGCCCAGCCCCGCGAGGCCGCCGACGCCTACGCCGAGGCCCTGGCCCGGAACCCCCGGCTCCCCGAGGCCCGGCTCCAGCTTGCCCGGCTCAGCCTCCGGAACGGCCGGACCGACGAGGCCCTCCGCCAGGCCAAGATCCTCACCGACTCCGACCCCGACGCCCCGACCGGCCTCGCCGCCCTGATCGTCGAGTGCCGGGCCCTGGCCTCGCAGCCCGGGACCCCGACCCAGGTCGGGACCAACCGGGCCCGGGCGGTCGAGCGGCTCGCCGCTGCCATCAAGGCCAGGCCCGACTTCGCCGACGCCTACTACCTGACCGCCGACATCCTCATGATGGGCGACGACCGCCCCGGGGCGATCGCCGCGCTCAAGGCCGCCTTGAAGGCCAACCCCGACGACGCCAACGCCCTGGCCTCGGCCGTCCAGATCGGGGCCGAGCCCCGGGCCAAGGGCCAGCCCGCCCCCAAGGCCGACCTGGATGAGACCCGGGCCCTGGCCGGGTCGTTCGCCGGCCAGGACGCCATGGGCGGCCGGGCCCTCGCCGTCTCCAACGGCTTCTCCCGCGCCGGGCTCCCCGAGGAAGCCCTCCCCTGGGCCGAGAAGGCCGCCGCCCAGCTCGACTCGACCGAGGCCCGGCTCAACCTCGGCGACCTCCTGCTGACGATGTCCGAATCGCAGGTCACCCCGGACCGATCACGCCAGCTCCTGGACCGGTCGATGGCCGAGTACAACCGGATCCTCGCCGTCCAGCCCAACGCGGTGGCGGCCGTGAACAACAAGGCCTGGATCCTCCACAGTTACCTCGGCCAGAGCCAGGCGGCCCTGGAGTTGACCCAATCACTCCTTCAGCGGGTCGACCCCGACACCCTGCCCGGCGAATTCTACGACACCCTCGGCTCGATCCAGGAAGAGATGCACCGGCCCCGGGACGCCGAGGAGTCGTACAAGAAGGGCCTCGGCAAGTCGCCCGAGCATCCCGTGCTCAACTACCACATGGGCCGGCTGATGGCCTCGGACAAGACCAGGGCCCGCAAGGCCGCCGACTACCTCAAGGTCGCCCTGGCCGCTGGCGACCGGCTCCCCGCCGCCATGGCCTCCAGGCTCGGCTCGCTCCTCAAGGAAGTCGGCAACTGAACCCCTCCGATCGGGGACGATCGATCCGCGAGCGGCCGGGCTCCCTGGGGGGGCCCGGCCGCCTGGCGTTCGAAGGGCCGGGGATGGCAGATCAGAAATTGCAGATGAAAAAAAAGTCGTAAAAATTAACAAACTATTATAATTTTGAAATTCATATTTTTTCAATATCACCATTTCGTGCCGGCTTTCCGCCGGGTCGACAACCCCAGTCGGCGCGTGCTAGAGTCGGCGAAATCGGGCCGATCGGCCCGACCCCTTCTTGACTCCAGCGAGGTCCGATAACGCCATGCGACGAGGACGATCGACGCTCCCCGCTTCCCTGATCCTGGCGGCCCTCGCCGGGGTCGCCACGTTCCTGATGGCCGACGGGGCCCCGGCGGTCCCCCCGGACGGGGACCACCCCGTCGTCGTGCTTGACACCACGGCCGGCCCGATCACCCTGGAACTCGACCGGGCCCGGGCCCCGATCTCCGTCGACAACTTCCTCAAGTATGTCGACAAGGGCTTTTACGACGGCCTGGTCTTCCACCGAGTGATCCCCCGGTTCATGATCCAGGGGGGCGGGATGCAGGACGTCAACGGAACCCTCCAGGAGAAGAAGGAGGGGGCCTTCCCGCCGATCAAGAACGAGTCGGGCAACGGCCTCAGCAACACCCGGGGGGCCCTCGCCATGGCCCGGACCTCCAACCCGAACTCGGCGACCTCGCAATTCTACATCAACCACGGCAACAACTCCCAGCTCGACAATGCCAGCTACGCCGTTTTCGGCAAGGTCGTCGACGGGATGGACGTGGTCGACGCGATCGCCAAGTCGGAGACCACGACCAAGGCCGACGCGACTGGCCATCCCAACGACGACGTCCCGATCAAGCCGATCACGATCAAGAGCGCCAAGCGCAAGGGCTGAGGCCCGGTGCGGGCTGGCGGTGGCCGGTCTGGGGGAGGTCGGCTTGACCCTTCCCCCGGCCGCCTCTTAAGATGGGACCGCGATCGGCCGATAACCGCCCGGGGCGGCCGATCGTCGTTCACCGCACGGACAGGTCCCCGAGAGGAGTTGGGAATGGCCCACATCGTCGCCGAGCCTTGTTTCGATTGCAAATATACCGATTGCGTCGTCGTCTGCCCCGTCGACTGCTTCTACGAAGGGGCGCAGATGCTCTATATTCACCCTGAAGAATGCATCGACTGCGAGGCCTGCGTCCCCGAATGCCCCGTCGAGGCGATCTTCCTTGAGGACAATCTGCCCGACGACTGGAAGGATTTCACGGCGCTCAACGCCGAGGAATCCCCCAAATGCCCGGTGATCACCGAGAAGAAGAATTCGCTCGAAGGGTCCAATTGCAGCAAGAAGTCCTGACCTTCGGGGCCGACCCGGCGATTGCGTCCGGTCCTCGGCCCCTCCAAATCGGGGGCTTCGCTTCGGACCCGGGCCAAGCGAAAGGCCGCCGGGATCCCCGGAGAGGGGGAGCCCGGCGGCCCGTCCTGGGTCGCGTCCGGTGGCGACGCCGCGCATCAGCGGATCTGGTCGGCGGAAAGGGCCTCGCCGCCGGCCCGGGTCATCATCTTCACCAGTACCTGACGGTTGATCGCGTTGGTGACCGTGCTGACGCTCCCGTCGCACTTCAGGAAGTTGACCACGCCGGGGTGCTTGCTCATCCAGTAGGTGTAGGAGTTGAGGCCGGCGTACTGGATCGGCTTGTTGAGCGTCCGGTCGACGGTGGTCCGGACGCAACTGGCGCTGCCCTCGGCCCAGGTCCCCGACAGGGTCTCGCCGATCAGGACAGTGTTCGAGGTCCCGTCGGTGATGTCGGCGATACTCGTGTTCGAGTTCATGTAGGTCACGCCGTTGTCGAAGACCCCGAGGTTCTGCGGCGGGGTGTTGGCGGTGTCGATCGTGTTGGACGGGTCGGTCGTTCCCCCGGTATACGCCGGCTTGATCCCCGGGTTGTAGCCCGCGGCCATGTTCCCCCGGTAGTCCGACGGCCCGAGCTTGGCGGCCGTGTTGGCGTTGGTGCTGGCGGTGACGGCCGCCCGGCGGTTCGACGGGCAGACGAACACGTTCATCGTCCGGCGGACGCCCGTGGTATTCGAGATGTCGCCGGTGACGAGGCTGTAATTCAGCTCGTTGTAGATGTTTCCCAGTTCCAGCTTGAGGAACAGCCCGGAGAGGCCGTTCCACATGTAAGAGCCCGCCGCATTGGGCACGCATTGGATGTCGTTCACCGAGTCGCAGTACCAGCCGCCGGGGAAGCTACCGAAGGAGTCGTGATACTCCTGCGTGGCCAGTCCGAGTTGCTTCAGGTTGTTGACGCACTGGGTCCGACTCGCCGCCTCGCGGGCCGACTGGACGGCCGGCATGATCAAGGCAACCAGGACACCGATGATGGCGATGACGACCAAGAGCTCGATGAGAGTGAAGCCGGCCTTCGAACGGTCCCCGATTCTTCGCGACATGGAAGATCCCTCGCTTCGGGAGGCGGAATGCAACGATGCAGCACGACCTTAGCCCCAAATTACACGATCGCCGCGGATCGTGCCACGGCTCTCCCAAGGAATACGTGATCGGGTTCCCGTGGGGCCTCATTTCAGTTCGACGGTCCAGTAGGCGTCGTCCAGGAATGTCTTCCAGCTCTGGTATTTCCGATGAGCCAGCTTGAGGCCGAGAGTGGGGCTGGTCCGGGGCCTGCTCGGCGGCCTGGTGAGACGCATCCCGGCCTCGGCGGGGGTTCGCCCGCCCTTCCGGACGTTGCATCGGACGCAGGCGCAGACGATGTTCTCCCAGTCGGTCCGACCGCCCCGGCTCCGGGGCATGACGTGGTCGAGGCTCAGCTCGCCGGTCGGGAACTTCTTGCCGCAATACTGGCAGCGGTTGCCGTCCCTGGCGAAGAGGTTCCGCCGGTTGAACTTGACTCTGGTCCGGGGGAGCCGGTCGTAGGTCAGGAGCCGGATCACCCGGGGGACCTGGATCTCGAAATGGATGGTCCGGATGTAGTCGTCGTCGGGGTCCTTGAATCGGGCCCGGGCCTCGGAGACCGCCCGCCAGCTATCGAAGTCGTGCGAGAGGTAGCGGCCGTCGTCCAGGGTGATGACCTCGGCCAGCTCCTTGAAGAGCAGGCAGAAGGCCCGTCGGACCGGGATGACCTGGACGGCCATGTAACATCGGTTGAGGGCCAGGACGCTGGAATCCAGGGCGTGGCAGGCGCCGAGGCTCATGCGAAGCTCTCCCGAAGGGTCGGGGACGGTCCGAGGACAGGCGCACGCGATCGGAAGGTCGATCTGGACTCCGTTGGCGATACGGCTTAACCCCCCAGAGCTTCGTCGGACTTTGGCTCGGGCGGGGGCGGTCAGGAGGAGTTGCCCTCCAGGGCCTGGAGGACGGCCCGGCCAACCTCGGCGGTCCCCGCGGTCCCCCCGAGGTCGGGA
>JAABUP010006512.1_pt1 | contig 16527 bp, 23 predicted proteins | sample 5559201 | NCBI WGS metagenome assembly JAABUP01 (sample SAMN10711887, study PRJNA513373) | rock metagenome | isolation source: Antarctica rocks | place: Antarctica
GTTCTAGACTGTCTTGATGTTTTCCACATTTGACCTTCGTCTTCTTCTATATGTGATCAGACTTGCTGGCTGGCTAAAGCATTGTAATCTCTCTCTCTCTCTCTTGCCTCTATCAGTTGACCATAACCGCATCAAAGCGTCGCGACCGCAAGTCAACGCTTGTTGAGAAACAAATGCGTTAACTTCGTACACAACCATCTTCGGCATACGTCAAAGGCGTACAATTACTCTGACGACTGTGAAAATCTTGACATCCTGAGTTGAGAGTACCTTGACCGGATAGCTCGGTGCTGCCTGGCGCATTTTTTGATACATTTGCCATCCTTGGCCCCGGTGTCGAGGTCTAGCTGCTTTTCAAAACCGGACACCGTAGTCCCTACAGCAAGGTGAGTTTCACAACCACGTTGCTGAGCAGATGTTATCCCTGAGCAGCTCTTTTGTGATGTTGTACCGAGTAGTATGTGCTGTCTGCAAAACTATGGTACATGCATTGCAGAATGGCGAGAACCAAACAGACCGCTCGCAAGAGTACGGGTGGAAAAACAAACAGGCTCATCTCAGCCAAAACCTCAGCCAAAAAGAAGATAGTCAAGCCTTCTGCGCGCCACACACCAGTGAACACAGAACGTGCAAAGCGCAGAGTGAGGAAGGGCACGGTTGCACTCAGGTTTGCTGGCTTGTACCCTCCCTAACAGACACTTGCTAGGGCTGAAACTGTCAAGTCTCAAACAACTTGTCACAGCGTAAATTGTGGCAGCGTGAAAGTACTGTGACTGCTGTGCTGCAGAGAGATCCGGCAGTACCAAAGGTCCACTGAATTGCTGATCAGAAAGGCGCCCTTCCAGCGACTGGTGCGTGAGATCACTGAGTCTGTCAGCCCAGAGAAAAATGACAAGCGGTGGCAGGTTACGGCTGTTGCAGCCCTGCAAGAAGCAGCAGAAGCGTTTCTGGTGAGCATGCATGCACTTTGCTGACGGCTTGGATCGATCTTGCGCATGAGCTGCATGGCATAGAGCGCCAAGTACGGCATACAGCACTAAATCTGTCACTTCAGGCCTTCAGCATCCCTTGAGCATCCCTTCTGTGTGGCACAGGTTTCCATGTTGGAGGACTCCAACCTCTGTGCTATCCATGCTGGGAGGGTCACCATCATGTAAGCTATACCCTGCTTGGTCTGCACATATGAGCCAATGGCTGCCTGAGTCACTGCCTCATGTGTGATTATGGATTGCTTGCTGCAAGACTGAAACGTCAGACTTGGAGTGCCAGCGCTGACTCTGCTGACATTGTCAATGTGCAGGCCAAAGGACATGCAGCTTGCCAGACGACTGAGGGGAGAGAGAGTTGGCATGCAAATGTGAGGCAGGATGACACACGTCTGATCAAGGGTCATACATGGGAGGCAGTAGCACCAGGACTTTGTATACTAGTGACACCGCATAATATTGACCGATGAGTGTACCAAATGAATCAGATGACTACAGGTCTTGAAAATGAATGCATGGGCCAACACAGCACGCTTCCATTTTGATGAATGCATTATCCTACGATAGGCAGTGGCTGCACCTAGTATGACTCAATGTTAACGTATGCTAGTTTTATGCAACAGGTGGCAAAGATGTACTTCAACTGACGCGTTGTCTGGGTTTAACCTTTGTGTACTAGAGACTGTCATGTAAACTCAAGTCGACTATGTAAAACATGTGGCATTGGCTTGTCATGGCTGGTACAATTTGAGCAATGATGTGCGGTCTCCAATATGTTGTTTGGCATTGAAAGCACCATGAGGTGACAATAACAAAGCGCTTCTCACACAAATTGTCGCATATAAGAGGCAGCCTTGCAGTCAGCTTCACTGCAACTTGCATGATTTTCAACAGAGCGGAAGGTGCTGTCCCTGGTTGCATGTTTTGAGTAAAATTCCCAGGAAGGTTTCTGTACTTGAGCAGCCAGACTTATGTGCTTGTAAGCCCTCTACGCGCTTGCTTTCAGCAGGACATGTCCAACCCTCAACAAAGTTCTTGGCCGTGCAGCATGCTCAAGCGCAGTTTTTTAGTTGCTACCAGCAAGCCTTACCACAGGCAAGCTATAAGCTGGTGTTCAAGTGTGTTGCTGCTGCACATCAAGCACTGCAAGGTGCATAGAGCACCTGCAGGTCCTGTGATTTCCCATCTGGCCTGCCAGCAATTGTCTGGCCTGTCTCAGCTGTCAGCAAGGTCCTCTGCTTGACAGAACACACAGAGACTTGCACAGTCTTATGTTGTATCTCTGATAGCTTAGGTATCCCTTGTATGCATGGCTGCTCAAACAAAGCAGTTTCTCGCAAGCATCTTGACCATAGGGAGAGCTAGCTTTGGCTTGCGCGGCAAATGTTGGGCATGTATGCATTTATGCGCATGCAAGCAAGGCAAACCACCAGCAGGTCTTTGATCACAATCAGTCAGAGCTCTGCAGGTGGGCTTTTGATATCATCCCCAGGGCTTAAACTCCAGAAGCAGGGCTCCTAGGGTGTGGACAGAAGCAGAACATGATGAGGAGGAAAATGCCCAGCAGCAGTGGATTTTGCATGGCACAACATGGCCTGGTCCGACACGACTGCAGGGACAATGATGTGCAATACAAACAGCAGCTGGTTGGACCTCTTGAAGACCACTGAGAAGCCACTGTCGGTGTGGAGAAACGAAGCAAGGTGAAGCTTGATGAGCAGTGCCTACACAACATTTGTCATTGTGACTTGCAAGCTTGTGATGCAGAAACATGGCAGCGCAGGTGCATCTATGCTGACTAGAAGGACACAATCAGGCATGCACCTGAGCTGGACATGAGGAACCACTGTAATGACTGCTCATCTTTCGTAGCTCATCATTCACAGCTGGATTCGCAGGCGAGTTCATATGTGGGAATGTCCCCTGAAGTTGTCATACCAGATCATGACCAGCTATACAGGCCTAAGGCTGCCAGTCCATATAGCAGCTGCTAATGCTGTTGTCTCACATCATCAAGTCCCTCACAATGCAACTCAGCAGTGCCATACTGTTCTAAAATGCAAACAAAGGTTGTGCTGGTCAAGACCTATAGAATGACGACGTGTTGGCACCTCAGCATATGTATGTGCTAGAACTGTGCATGGGGCCAACTTGCTGTGTTGCACCGACAGGCACAATCAGTCCTCATCCTCTGCACTGCAGTCGTTCCTTGAAACTTTGGATGCTGTTTGGGAAATATAGTTGATGGCCCCCTGCAATAAGTACATTGCAAGACTATCTTGACGCCTACATGTTTCTACGTAGTGGTGTACTGTCAACTAGCGAGTACAACAGGGTACAAAAGGCCCAATGACGGCATACCGCAAGTGTGCCTGTCACATCAGCATTTGAAGCATGCATTCTGCCACAGGGCTGGACCACTGTGTGATCATCAGCTGTTGACAGTAAAACAGCCTCCTCTTCATTGCTGCAGCTTGCAGCATGACCTTGGCATCATGCCACAGCATGGCAGCCCACCAATCTCTGACCCCAGCAACAGACTGGCCTCTGGTCAACATTCCCAGGTGGATTCTTAGTAGCCAATATTTAACACCTGCAAGCATGCAACATGGCCTACAGGCTAACTGTTGCTGCTGTCACTTTGTGCAAGCTCACACATGGCAGGCACCATGCAGCAGGCTCATGCTTCAGCTCAGCTTGCAGCCAGTGACAAAGTGCTGAGTGACATGCAGAATATGGTACATGACATATCTGTACAAATTTGTGATTATGAGCACCATACAGCCAAGCATGACCAGTCAGTATATGCTTGTGGACATATGGCCCATGCAGGTTGCGCTGATGATGTCAATGCTGTCAAAGGACAGTTGTGTGCTCTCTTGCGTGTACACAGTGTATAAACAGTTTGTCATAAGCTGAATACTACCTGCAATGTTATCTGGAGTGACGACACTGTGTGGCACACATACACCAACCTGACAATGCCTGTGTACATATACACAGCAATGTTGCATGCATGTGGAGCCATGACTTAGCATTACATGCAATATATGCTGCTCAAGCTTGACCCATCAGATTGATAATTACAATACATTTGTTACTGTGCTAGGGACAGCCTACTATACAGCATGCATTGGCACACATGTAGGGCAAGTACAACAGAAGCTAATACATGCATGCTGCAATGCTGACGAGTGTATTAGAATCAAAGCCTTGCTGTACGGAGGTCCCACTGTGAGCTGTGCCCACAATGGCACAGTAGGTACTCTGACTGAAGGCTTGCATGCACTTATCAGGACTTCTGTGGGAGCATACTCTGTATCATACTGTCGAACATCTACCAGAGCGTGAAGTGAATCTGGACATGACTGTTGCTGCACTTGACGGCAGCTGCTGAGCAAGGCTAGCATCTTGAGCGCCAATTTAAGCATGCTTGAGCTTCTGACACGTCATGGCCTGCAAGGCTGTCAAGGAGACCCATCTTCTTGCTACATATGCCAATTGACGCTTGCAGCAATGGTTGCCAACTGCAGACACAACAAATCATCAGTCTGGCTGTGTTGATGCACTACAATGATTGCAAAGACGTGCACAATGCCTCATGCGCAGATGAGCAGGTTAGGGGTGCACAAGGGGGTCAAAAGGTGCCTCACCTGGGCCCACCTGGGCATGCTTCAGACAATGACCAATGAGCTCCCAGCCTTACAATGCAACCCTAAGAATTTGTCCCAGTAATAGTGCAGGATTTTAGATCCTGGTAGCATGCAATGCAGCAATTTTACACATGTATGACAACTCCAGGAGTCCCAGTCAACATCCTAGCAAATCTAGGAACCCTGGGGGCGAGTCTGAGGACCAGGAGACCAAAAAGTATGATTTGGATATTTGCTTAGGGTTTGCACTCTTAGGAAGAAGATCTGAACATTGTGCACAACCATTGCAGGCCAGTGATCATTGCGTCAAGCCAGCACGTCAGGTGGACAATGCATAGCACATGCTCAGCTGAACATACTTGCATCATCACCATGCTGCAAGCCCCCATGTGGTCATCCTAGCATGCAAAGTTCAGTTTCCAGACAAGGCACCAAGGTTGTGAGGTGTTAAGGTCCTTGCCTGTGCAGCTGGGTTGAGGCAAAGTGGCTGCTGCTGCCATGCAATCTTGGACATTGTTGCAAGATATGCCTGACTGCAACCTGCAAGCAAATACAGCAAGTTCGGGAGGCAGTACCTTGGTTTGAAGTGAAGCATGTCGTTGCAGCCAATCATACAAGTGTAGCCCACAGCCTCTCCCATGCTCTCAAGTTTGAGTCAACATTATCACCACCTCACATTGCTGCTTGGTCCATGCATTGAGCTGTGCCTGCATTGTTGTTTGCTGCCTGTATTGAGGGCCGCCAATGTGGATGCTGGTAGCATCTGTCAGCAAGTTTTGTCATCAATCTTGGGTATCATTGCTGCCGACTGTATTGCTGCTGCGCTGGGCATATACTGCAACAATGTGCATTCTGGAGAACTCAGCTCCATCCTCAATCAAGGATTGATACTTTCATCAAGACAACCACCAATCTTGATGATGGTGCCACAAAATGAATAATCCCATGACACTTGGTCACTGTGTACCACTCCAGGCCGCCCCCGTGTCTGCGCTTGGTAGCAATGTGGCGAATGTGCATGCTATCTGCAGCCATATGGTGCAGCTTGATGTACAGAGCTGTAGGAAAGAAAGCCATCTCAGAAAAGTATACAAGCAGACAAGAAGAAAAAAGACAGGACAGTCAAGAAAAAAAAGGAAATTAAAAATGAAAGGGAAAACAGGGAACAAAGATGAGTCTCTATGGTTTTCAGCAATCTTGTCAGGAGCCTCTGACTGTCAGCTGAGAATACAGCTGCAGCGGCAGCCCAGACTAGTATGTGAAGATCATTTGATGCTGGGTATAAGTATTTGCAGCCACATCAAAAAACCCTGGCAGCCTGAACGCAGAGGGCCTTTGCAGCCAACTGCTGTGGAGACAAAGTTGCCGGTTTGACACTCTGGAAGAATATCATGACACTGGCCTGTCATAAGGCGCTGTTGCAGAATTCTGAACAAGACATTGGCACTGCAAATGTGCCAACTGCTGCTGCTGTTATTGCAGCATTTGCTGCTGCTGCTGCATAACCTGGTGTTGTGGTAGAAGTGCTTGAACAACAGCATTGATGATGCAAGAAAAGAGAGGGACTGATTCAGTACGTCTCCATGCTGCTGAGCAAGCTGTGGAATTGATAGCAAGCCTGCCTGGAGAGACAAACTGTTGATGTCCAAGCTGTTAATTGCACCCCTCAAACAGCGTCTGTCCTCACCAGAACTGCTGGTGTCATCAAAATAGCTGCTACCTTTCGTTTGCTGATGGTTCTCACCAGACCTCACGGGGACCCTGAAAAAGACCCCGTTATAACTTAAACAGCGGATTGTATTCATGCCAAGAAGACAGCAAGCAGGTCACCTTGTATGATAGCTCACGCTGCAAGCGACCGACCGATGCTAAGATGCAGACACCCGGATGACGCAAGCACAAGTGTCTGATACCATGACACGCACTGCATTGCCTGGTTGCCGAGTCAAGCAGGCACTGCTCGAGGAGTGAAGACTGATTTTGTGCAGGACCAGACGGGTTGCTGGAAAGAATCCACACGGCCACGAACGTGCTACGTCAAAAGACACGCCAGCAGCACAGTGACACAGGCTTGCTTTACCGTTGTGAGCGCCACGGATCTGCGCTAGGAACGCAACCGCGGTAGCGTTGACCAGCCAGACACTTAAACAACCGATGACTAACCGTCAAGCCTAAGTCCGAAACCCTAACTGCGAAACCAACCCTTGTATCGGTCAGCATGCTATAGCGATCCTGACTCAGGTGGAGATAGCACTCGCTGTGCCTCTGTATCTTGTATAGGAGGAAGACAGCATAAGGCTCTGGAAACTGCTCTTCTCCCATCAAAAAGTGAGTGTAGGCTTGTGCTGCCTATACGGTCGACCCTCAACCGCTTGCTAGGCCTGCTCAGAGTCCTGGCAAACTCATCCGGCCCGCCTGCTTTCGATGTTTTCCAGGCAGCAACCCCGCAAATGGAAGTCAGGCCAAGCGGCCGGAAAGAAGCCATTAAGTTTGTCTGGAGGCAACCAGACGCAGGCTTGACACTTTCACAGAAGCAAAGCATCACTGCTGCTCTTGCGAAGGACACTGATGAAACGGCTAGTTTGTACTTCCTTGCTCCTCTTCCAAAGCAATGGGTGGGCACCCTCAAGGGGATGCTTGAACCGACAGGTGCGTTCCACCGTGCAGCAAAGTTTTTCTGCATCTTCACAGGCCTTTTGAGAGTATTAACTGCCACCTCACAGCATGTCTAGAAGGCATTGTCACACAGCGGTACAGCAGATCCAACATAAACTCCAGGCTTTGCCTGTGGCTGGAGGCATACCCAGCTTGCTTTTTACAATGCATATGAGCATATTTCATGTAGGGCTGTGCGTCTTATGCAATCACTATCAGCTGCATACCGTCACTATCACCTGCATACAGTCAATGCATACGTGTGTGCAAACACCTTCCAAGCACAAGTTTCACTCGAGCAATTCTTTGCAGCAGTCCTCTCAAACAAGCATCATGTAAGCAATTGCCCGTCATCTGATCTACAGGGCAGGCGTTCAGCCCACAGGCGGCACGCCCAGACATGCCGGCCAGCAGCTTTGCTGAATTTTTGCAAACTCAAGCAGGAAAGCAGCAGATGGCAGCAGGCGCAGGGTCAGTCATTAGTCTGCCTTTGTGGGTCAGTTTGATGGGCTTGTCCAGGACGGCAGCTGTTTGTGAGGCCCAGTTACCTCCAATTGAAAGACAGAATCCTGCAGCTCCATCAAGCTTCAGGTACACATGTGGAGAAAATGATGATCATCAGTGGTACGCCAGGAATTGGCAAGTCGTTCTGTGCCCTGTATATGGCCAGCTACTGGATTGCACAAGGCACCAGGGTCATATATGAGTTGCATGACCAGGATGAGGCAGCAAGCATTAGCTAGTATCATTTCCCACCCAACAGTGGCGAGGGCTTCTGCGTTGACCTGCAGCAAGATGTCAGTCATCATGTCAGAGGTGCGATAGATGGCAATACTGTTTACATTGTGGATGGCGGCCTTCCAAAAATCTCTGCTTCTTCTTGCTGGTGCTATGCCTTTTCAAGCCTCCAGAACAGGGTGTACCGTTATGAAAGGAAAGTTCCATCCTGCCGCCTTATGTTCCTTCCCCTGTGGACCTTAGAAGAGCTGCAACAGTGTCGGGGCTCAGTGGACCTCTTCAGCAGCACCGTCACAGCAGAGTTGGCGGAACTTGCATTTGAGTTTGCAGGGGGGGTCCCACGCACTGTGCTGCAGCTTCCCGCTCAGAACACAGACTCTAGCATCCCAATCAGGAGCCTCATTGTTGATCTACTTGAAACTGCCGTCAACAGGCTGCCTTCAGAGGTGATACGCCGCTCCTTGCTCCTGCTGCGGCGGCTCGTACTTGCAGCTGCTGTCTTGGCAAATCACAACAGCTTATTCGTACATACATGTGTCCTGTCATGTCGCCTAGCTGTTTGGCACAACAAGCCTTGGGGAGAAGTGAGAGGTGATGTTGATCAGCTGATCTTTGAACCCATCATGTTGTAGTTGCATTTTCAATTCACATATAGTTTGGCTCTGCTCCTTGGTAGACATGATTGTATGGCTTTCACATGTTGCAGGCTCTGCAAGACACTGTGAATCTGATCCTCACAGAGGGGTACCACAATGGCAGTGACTCACTTTTCCATATGTCATGTCATGGCCTGCTTGAGAAAAAACATCCAAGCATTGTGTTTGCAACCCAATTTGCTGCACAATTGGTGTGTTACAAGCTTGGAGGAGTTGCCAGGTTCCGGCAGCTTGCCTGGTTCCAGGGTGCTGCCGGTCATGCACATTGGCAGGGTGCAAGAGGATATTGGTTTGAGAGTCTGGCACATCAAGCTTTGGCAAATGGCGGTAACCATACCTTCAGACTGGTTGGTGAGTTGTACCTCTTTTCATGTTATGACAGTGCTTTGCCTTGGTTGTAGTTAGGCTTGTCAACAAAAAAGCAGATGCCTGTGTTGCTACACTCCCATTTGCTGACATCCTGATGACAGCACAATTTGCACCTGGTATGGCAAAGCACCTTGTTGTCAGTCTGCCCAGTTCAATGAGATAGCAACTTCATTTGGAAGTATTTGATCCACGCGCATGCGTATCATGGATTTGACTCAAGGTGAGGTGTGAGATGTGGGGCACTGCTATGCAGGCTCAGACACCCTCTACACTCTGGCATTACCTCGTGCTACAGTCTTTGAGTATGAAGTCGTTCAAGATCTAGCTGGAAAGTTTGTTGCCAACTCCATGGATGTCTATGCCCAGCCAAAATACAGCAACTTCCCAACAATTTATGCGCTCAATTGCGGTAGCCTATGGTTTCAGGTAAGCTGAGTTTGAACAGGGTTATAGGTATGCGAACTTTGCTAGGCTTTTCGCTGATAGCAGTTTGTGGACAGCATGGCTGTGTCTGGCAAGTGCTGTGCTGATGCTGCTGTTTTGGCCGCAGGTGACTGTTGCCAAGAAGCATTCTGAGTTCATGGGAGGCTTCACGGCACTGAAAGCAGCTGCGCTGCCAACATGCGATCTTAACAACTTTGTTCATCCACCACTCCTCGACAACAGCAAGCCAATTCACATGATTGTTACAACCCCAGACAGATTTGATACATGTTATCTCAAGCAGGTGAGATAACATAGGCTCTTTTGTGGCTGCTTGCTTTGTTCCATGTCTGATGTCCTTTTAGCAGCGATGGTCTGAACCTGCCAAAGTTTGCAATCTGTTATTGTTCTGTCGTCAATGAAATGCTGACTGCAGTTTAGTGCCATCTCATACCATCTCTGACCCAAAGAGCAACCAAAATCATTTGTTTTGTGTTATGCAGTGCCTGCTATTGTTAGCCATTGGACCCACAGTACCCAAACTAAAGCTTGTGTGTGCTGCCATGTAGAAGCAAAGCAGTCCCCTGTTCCAAAGAGGGGTCCTGAATCTGGATCTGAGCTCAGCTTTTGGGCAATTACAGCAGAAGCTGGGTAACTCTGCAAGTGGCTTAGAAAATGTTGAGGCAATGGCACTTGATTCAGCTGTTGTAGATTGATGTCAACCAACTCAGCAGACTTTGCACATCAATATCAAGAAGAAGAAGTGTCTCTGACCTGCTGTTTGTTGTTTCCTACAGAAAATGGCAGAATCACAAAGACCCTACTGTTATGACTTCCATGCCTCCTTCGCTATCACAGGGACATGGTGTTCCTTGGTGTTTGCTTGCAGTCGTAGGGACACGTGACGTCACGCAACACTTGGCTTGTACTCCAGTACTCAACAATGCCAGACATCTGGCTTTCCAGTGGATGGACTGCAAGCATTGTAACACCCATTAGCATTCAGGAGGACAGACTCTCAGCTACAGCTGCCCACCTTTAGTACATTCACTGACATATTGTTAGTGTCACTCTCGCATGTCAGAACAACAAATTGTGCTCTGAGCTCGGTCAGCCCTAACTTGGCAGTATCTTGCATACACTGTTATTCATTGCGTACTGTGCACAGCATACTGTCCAGCACACACCGAAGCATGCTGTCCATTACAGGGGGCATGCCTCAGATGGAGTAGGCTTAAGCAAGGCACCTGTGATCGATAGGTATTAATTAAAGTGTACAGCACTTGTAGTCTGTCTATCAACGCTATATCATGAAATCAAAATCTCGTCTGTTTCATCTATCCAAGATCTCAATGGGTACCCATAGTCTGGTGACAATGGCGCTGGTTGCTGAGGAGGAAGAGGGAACGGTGCTGAGCCATTTGTGGCTTTGGCATACTTGCGCACTGACTTTAGACGCTCTACAATCTCAGCATCCTCCAGGTGCTCTTGTATCTGCACACAATCACAACACTTACTCAAGAGTGCACAGTCGAAATGGCATGGCAAGGCATGGTCTGAAGTTCCCCAAAGCATTAGGCTATGGCCTTTGATGCTCACACCAGAGATGGTTGTCTCAGCAGGCTACATCCATGTGTCTGCAGTGAGCCACATGCAACATCATCAGACTGCATGACGCAAACAGCCCTTGCAAGCTGCATGGATACTTTTGCCAGACACTAGCAATTTCCATACGTACGTTCTCGGCTGTACTGAGCAACAAGTGATAGCAGCAATGGCACATACCGCAGCTGCTTTCTGCTGCACATTGGCGCCTCCCACCAGGTCGGCAATGTCCAGCCGGCCCAGGATGACTTCAGCTGCTTGCTTCAGGTCCTGGTCTCCCAACATCAGCTCTTGCACAGCATTGCGCTGGGCTGCAGGCCGCGTGGAGGCCACACCCACCCTGCCCATGCTCTCTTGGCTGTCAAAGCTTGCAATGATGCCTTTTGTGCCAACCTGCACGCAAAGTTCCACCAGTGCTGCATAACATGTCAACTCATGTACAGGGCAGGGTCGGCATGTCTGGCAGAAGCTGCTGTGCTGCATGCTGACTGCAATGTTTGATGGGCTATATTAGAAAGAGCCACTACATTTCTGCTGTTTCTGACCTTCAGTGTTACATGCTGGGTGTGATGCAGTTGATGTTGACAGGAGACCAGCAGCATTGTCTCCAGCACAGCAAATGCTGAAGACTGCATACAGCAGATGGACAGCACATACAGTACCTTTGGTGGCAGTCATGAAGGGACAGCAGATGTCAAGTCGTGCTCAATAGTATTGAGTCAATACATGATACAGTATGCAAGCCTGTGACCTACTTCTGTGTCTGCAGCAGGCTGCTGCATCTCTGACCACACTCCAGTGGTAGGAGACAGCTCTGGCTCAGCAACAGGCTCAGTCTCAATGACTTCCACAATGCGCTGCCCTTCCACCGTCTCCTGAGGGTCACCTATCAACTCCTGAGCCAGCTTCTCAATGGCAGCCTTGCGTTGCCTGATCACGCGTTTGGCCTGGTCATAGGCTGCGGTTTGAAGCTGGAGGATGCGGGTCTCAAAGCGGCCGGGGGTGTTGCGGGTGGTGGGGTCATCGTGCCCACCCATGCGCATGCCATACATGACTGGCAGGTCTGAGAAGGCTGGGTGCATGTGGGAGCGTGCCACTAGCCATGTTGCCATGTCACCGGCCATGGACACCTGCAGCATCATGACAACAAGCTTTTGACATGCTGTGAATACTGTTGCTGTATGGCAGACTCTAGAGGTGGTGTCTCAGCTTGTGTGAGAATTGCATTGCTTGTGCAGAGAAACAATCTGGAGATCAGGCACATGCAGTAAACATACCATGCATGTACACATGTATGCAAAGCCTTGAGTGCACAACAGATATGCAAACAGCAGCTGCCTTGCCAATGCAGCTTACAAAGCCGACATATGCACTGCAGCAGCCAGGTACCAAGTTCTTCTTTGAGACTCCCCCCTGACGTGCTTATTGCTGTAGCCAATATGTGCAAACAAAAACACAAAAGACACCACCTCCTAGACTACTGTCATGTGAAGAAGGCCTGATGAGCTGGGCAAGAGTGTCAAAGATTCATTAAATCTGTTAAGTACAAAAGAGCTGCCTGTGAACCTATGTCAACAATGCATCCCCTCCTGATTCAAAGTACCTCCCACTCTAGCAAACATTCCTGACAAGGTTCTGGCAAGTGTTGGCCACCTTGAGATCATCCAAAGATCACGACCACAGATTAGCGTAGACAGGAAGAAGGAGAAAGCTTACCTCAGGAGCAGTGCCCAAGGTGACTCCTTGCCGGCCAAAGAAGACTTCTTCAGTGGCTCTGGCAGCATACAGGGGGATGAGCAGGCCACAGCAGAGAGCAAAGTCCCCCTGGGGCTCTGTCTGCACTGCTGCGTTGGTCTTGGGGCTGAAGGCCAGCTTGTGCCAGTCCCCACCATCCTTGCCAAAGTCCTGCACAGGTTACAGACATACTCTTCAAGCCAAGACTGTGGGGCTATGCATTGGTCTTGAGGCTGTAGGTGCCAGCTGGTAGCATTCACCCCTGTCCTTGCCAGAATCCTTCAGCAGTTGCATACACTTGTCAATCAAGAAGGTGTCTTTCTGCATGGCTGTTGGTGATGCTTGCAGGGCACAGCATTCAATGACGACTACTTGGGAAGCATTGCACCATTATATGGTGTCCAGAAGTGTGTTGTTGGTCCACATGAGGCCCACATTGCAAATGCGAGTACTTGGCCAAAACTGTCTGTAAGAGAGGTCATCACACTCTGTGGACAGACACAGCCTTGATGTACCTGATTGCTCGCTCCAGCTACATTTGCCATGTACACTTGAAGTTTGCAGAGCTATGCTGTATGATTCCCTCAGCATTCTCAGAAGTCACTGAAGTGGTATTCTGTCTGTTGGGTCCCAGTTGGCCCCCAGGACATTAAACATATCGAATCAAAATAATAATAAACATGGCGATTTAAACATATCAAATCGAAAAACAAAAAAAGAATATGACCTGTGGCTGGAAGAGGATGCGGCCCATGACTCCACCACGGGGCTTGATGGACAAGTTTTCGATTGGGGGCATGCCAGGCGTGAGGGCTATTGCAACAGCCCTGCCCACTTCCACGGTGGCCATGCGCCGCTTGGCAGGGCTGTCCTCCAAGGGCCGCTGTGGCAGCCCTAGCCGGATCTTGTCCATGGCTGTCATCAGGATGTTCAAACTGATCTGGGGAGCCTCCTCTCGCACCTACACACATACATGCAAGGTGTGGTTCCTCATTGCTCATACATGCATGGTGTGATGCCTCATTGCTCACACACACACATGGTAATCTGCAGTGCATTGCAATGTCTGATTTCAATGTTGGAATATCACACATCCCTATGATGAAGCCAGGCTGGCGAGACAAGACTAGCTTTCTTCAGAATTTGGCCTACAACCCATATCACCATATGAATGTGACCAGCTGACCCATGCACTTACCGTCTGGTCATGAGTGAAGCCGACATATCCTCATCTGTTACCTCGCAGAGTGACAATATCCAGTGCAGCACAAGCAGTACACAAGTGTGACGTCAGCCGCTTTCTGGTGTACTCACTGCTAGGATGGCTGCTTCGTTCAGAAGGTTGGCAAGCTCAGCTCCAGAGTAGCCCACAGCCAGCTCAGCAATGCGGCGCAACACTTGGTCACCATTGCCTCTGTCTATAGGCTTGTTGGCAGCATGCACCTGCACCACAGTCAGCTGTGATGTGGACAACCAGTTTCAGTTTCATACACAGCTCTTACCAAAGAGTCCTACAGAACAACTCCCAGCATGTTTTGAGGGCCTAACCCCACTGATGGACCCCCTACTGGTCAGAAGCACAAAGGTCAAGTGCTCATGGATGGAAAGCAACAGATCACAAGCAGACAATGATTGGATGCTCACTGCTAGGCAAACAAGGCAGGCAACACTTTGACCCCTCAAGATTCGACATGCAACGCCACTTGAGTGTGGATGGGGCACACTTTCCTACAGCCAACTAAACCCAGCAGCATTGGATCACAGCACAGTAACAGTTGCATGCAATGCTCTTTTGACAAATCCTGCATCTCAAACTTGATATGTAAAGCTGATTGCAAACTTGATACACAAAGCTGAATGCAAGCTTGCTACACAAAGCTGAATGATGGGGGTTGACGGGGATTGTGAGCATACCTGCAAGATCTTGAACCTGTTGCTGGTGGAGGGCCGCCCCATGAAGATGGTGCGGTCAAACCTGCCAGGCCTGACAAGGGCATCATCCAGAGAGTCCACCCTGTTGGTGGCACCGATGACCAACACCTTGTCGTTGCGCTTGAAGCCGTCTAGCTCACACAGCAGCTGCAACAGGCCTTGCTCACGCTCTGCTGTGCCACTGTCTGTGGGGCCGTTGCCTCGTGCCTTGCCAATAGCATCAATCTCATCTGCATGGCAATTGCCAACTCATTAAAACAAGGAAAGAAAAGCTTTTCAGCGATCATAGCGGGAGCCTTCCAAGGCGGCAGCCCAGAGATATAACCGTAGGCTGTAGCAGACAATTGCCAGGTTGACCATGGCAGCTACTTCAAGTACGGATCTGAACAGTGTCTGTTGGTCTGTAGGCCTCTGGGAGCTGACACAAATTGCTGCATAACCTCACTCCATACGCCCAAGTTACGTTCACGCAACTGGCAGAAGCATCAATGCAGCAGACTCATAAACAGAAGTTTTTCATGCAGTAGTATATGATTGTGAATATTGAGGGTACAAGCAGAGCACCCTACAGGAGTCTGCTGCGTTGGTGCAGCTGCCAGCTATGCACAGCTGCAGACCAAACAAGGCATCCTGTCGCACAAAGTTCACTCTGCGCATGCTTGTGAATAACATTATTGCCTGTGCATGACCATATACCACATAGTGTCTGAAGACAAATCCTGAGATGCAGAAGGGCAAGGGCCTCTCACAACACATTGCTTCCATGAGAGTAGGACAGATCTATGGATATGATAGATGGGGCATTTACGCAGCAGGATAGAAAAGAAACGACTGCACCTTTTGGCGTCAATTTAATGCAAAGCCAAGTGTTATGTCGGGCAGCTCAGTTTATGCAGCACTTTGGTTCCACGAGCTTATTTGACAAACCTATGAATATGATGGATGGGGCATTGGTGCGTGCAGTCTTGAAGAGTAGGACATGAGAGTATGACAGACCTATGAATATGATAGATGGGGCATTGGTGCGTGCAGTCTTGAAGAGATCCCTGATGCGAGCAGCAGCCACGCCCTGGAACATCTCCACAAACTCAGCTCCATTGGCACTGTAGAAGGGGATGCCGGCTTCACCTGCCATGGCCTTGGCCAGATAGGTCTTGCCAGTTCCTGGCGGCCCTTCAAGCATGATGCCCTGCACATCAGGGGACACTTTGGTCACTGCTGGTTTGACTATATGATGTTGCACGGTGTGGGTGTGGTATTGCAGTGCATGGGTGTGATGTTGCAGTGCATTGGTGTGGTGTTGCAGTGCATAGATATGGTGTTGCAGTGCATGGGTGTAGAGTATAGTCTGCAGCCAGGAGGGATTTGGGACTGCTGCTATGGCATCCCAGCCTGGGGCTTGGCATATAAAGCTGTGTGTAAGCTGCGTTTGTGGTGTTTTGGTCTGTGACTGTGGGGATGCTAAGCTGCAGCTGTGACTATTTGAGCTAGGACACTGCCCTTGTGCTTGCTTGAACTTGCCCTCCTGGGCTAGGCAAGCAAAATGCAAGCTTTGGCTGCAGTGCAGTGACCCTCAGCAGCAGCAGCTCCCTGTGGCATTCAGTACATGGCATCCTGAGGGTTGGCTACAATGTGTCAAACCCATGCTGTGGCTGTAGCTCTGTGAGCAACAGATGCAGTAGCACTCATCACCCACTGAAAAGATGACTAGTCTGTGCATCCAGCTGTGAAGCGCGCTCTGCGCACACTTCATTGATCATAAGCCTGGCTGAAGCT